>SPJJ01015378.1_pt1 | contig 15650 bp, 9 predicted proteins | sample 3741741 | NCBI WGS metagenome assembly SPJJ01 (sample SAMN10925908, study PRJNA522277) | cold seep metagenome | isolation source: Elba SIP-enriched marine methane seep metagenome, extraction at timepoint T1 | place: Italy: coast of Elba, Mediterranean Sea | collected 2014-05 | reverse complement strand
GTCGAGGATGCCCTTGACCGTGTCATCCGGCAGGAATTTCAGAATCGGCGACTGCAGCCCTTCCATGCCCTCGGCCAGGCTGTTGACCTTGATATAGGCCAGCCCGCGCGCTCCGTAGCGGCTGACAAAATTGGTGTAGTCGTCAATGTGCTTGCGACTGAGTTTGCTGGCGCCCTGGGGCACGCGCATCACGGCAACCCGCCCATCCGGGTCGGCGGCCGGCCCGGCAAACACCTTGAACTCCACCGCCTGCATCAGATCGGCGACTTCAACCAGTTCCAGTGGGTTGCGCAGGTCCGGTTTGTCGGATCCATAACGCTGCATGGCCTCGGCGTAGGACATGCGCGGGAAGCTGTCAGGCAGTTGCACATCCAGCACCCGATCAAACAGCTGTCGGATCATGTCCTCCATGCGCTGCTTGATCTCTTCCTCGCTCATGAACGAGGTCTCGACATCCAGCTGGGTAAATTCCGGCTGGCGGTCGGCACGCAGGTCCTCATCGCGGAAGCAACGCGCCACCTGATAATACAGATCGCACCCCCCCATCATCAGCAATTGCTTGAACAGCTGCGGTGACTGCGGCAGCGCGAAAAACTCGCCCTGATGGGTGCGACTGGGGACCAGATAATCGCGCGCACCTTCCGGGGTTGCCCGCGTCAGCACCGGAGTTTCCACTTCCAGGAACTCGCGCTCTTCCAGATAGCGGCGCAGGGTGCTGATGACTTTGGCACGCAGGCGCATGCGTTGCTGCATGACCGGACGGCGCAAATCCAGATAGCGATAGCGCAAACGGGTTTCTTCGCCGGCTTCGTCTTCATCCAACTGGAACGGTACGGGCTCCGAGCGACTGAGGATTTCCATGCCCAGGGCATAGACTTCAACCTCACCCGTTGTCAGATCCGGGTTTTCAGTGCCCGCGGGGCGACGGCGGACGCGCGCGCGCACCTTGATGCAGAACTCCGAGCGCAGTCGTTCGGCATCGGCAAACAGCGAAGGCTCGTCCGGATCAAACACGACCTGCAGCAGACCCGTGTGATCGCGCAAATCCGCAAAGATCACACCGCCATGGTCACGCCGACGGTGAACCCAGCCGGAGACGGTAACTTCCTGATCAATTTGCTCTGCGGTGACAGCACCGCAGTAATGTGTTCTGTACATGTAGGGGATATGCGCCAAAAAGCGCGCTAGCTTACGTTTTCGCTGCCTTGGCCTCAAGCTTGGCACGCTCTGGCGTGACCACACCGAGGGTCATCACCATTTGCAGCGCATCTTCGACAGACATATTGAGTTCACGCACATCCTCGCGCGGAACGAAAATCACGAATCCGGAGGTGGGATTGGGCGTGGTCGGTACGTACACGGTCATGACGTTTCCGGCCGCCTCCTCAACGGCTGCAGCCGGGTCTGCGGTCTGAAATGCCAGGGTCCAGATGCCCTTTCGTGGATATTCCACCAGCACCACCTTGCGAAAGGTCTGGCTGTCACCCGACATCACCGCACCGGTGAGTTTTTTCACCCCGCTGTAAACCGAGCGCACCAGTGGCACGCGATCCAGCGCGGATTCCGTCAGCTCGACCAGCCGTCGGCCGATAAAGTTGGCCACGATGGCACCCGTTCCCAGCACCACCACCAGGCTGATCAGTATGCCGAAACCCGGGATTTCAAAACCAAACAGCGCTTCCGGACGCCAGCGCAATGGCAGCAGCACAAGGCTTTTGTCCAGCAGTTCCACAGCCAGGCGCAGAACCAGAAACGTTGCCACCAGTGGCAACCAGACCAGCAGCCCCGCAATCAGCCAGCGACGCAAGAGGCTGGAAAAATTCACGCGGAGGCTGCGCTTTTGGCTGCTGGCGTTTTACTGTCGACTTTCTTTTCGGCTGGCTTGGCCGCGCTGGTGCCGCTGTCTTTCTTCGTGCCGGTGTCCTTGTCACCAGCCAGGTTGCGCTGACCGTCTTTCTTAAAGTCGGTTTCATACCAGCCACCTCCTTTGAGGCGAAACGCAGCCGCAGAAACCTTTTTGATCAGATTTTCGGTGTCGCAAGCCGGGCAATGGGTCAATGGTGGATCACTGAGCTTGCGCAGGGCTTCCATTTCGTGATCACAGGCGGTGCAACGGTATTCGTAGATAGGCATGAGTCTGTCCAGGATTAAGCTTGCGCCCTTATGGGGCTTTTTTGACCCGTTTCAAGGCCTAAACCGGCAGCTTGCCAGCAAGCCGCTGAGCCAGCTTGGGAAATACATAGGAATTCAAGCCCGCCAGCAAGGCAAAGCCCGGCGCCATCCGTGACGGACGCTTGCGCACGGCCTTGACGATCCAGGCTGCTGCCTGTTCTGCACTCATGCCGGGCAACTTCTTGTACTCCTTGGTCGGTGCGATCATGGGCGTGCGCACGATCGGGTAGTGAACGGTGGTCACGCCTATCCCCTGCTCCGGCAATTCCGAGCCCAGCGCATCGGAAAACCCGTGCAAGGCCTGTTTGCTGCCAACATAAGCCGCAAACCGCGGCGACGGCAGCAGCGTGCCCCAGGTCAGGATGTTGATGATGTGCCCATCGCGCTGCTCCAGCATTTGGGGCAGCAGCTTGAGGGTCAGGCGCACGGCAGCAAAGTAGTTCAGGCGCATGCAGCGTTCGAAATCATGAAAGCGGTCCAGCGATTCCGTGATCGGCCGCCGAATCGAACGACCGGCATTATTGACCAGCACGTCAATGGCGCCATATTGCGCCAAAACATCCTCCGCCAGCGCGTCCAGCGCATCAAAATCATTCAGATCGGCCACATGGGCGTGGGCTTCCCCGCCCTGGCTTTCGATCTCCCTGACCAGCGTCTCGAGCTCATCGGCACGGCGCGCTACCAGGATCATGCGACCGCCACGCTGGGCCAACTGCAGCGCCGCAGCGCGGCCGATACCACTGGATGCACCTGTGAGCAGTATGCGCTTGCCTTGAATGCTGTAACTCATGATGTGTTCGTATCTCGATTTCGGACTGAAATTGCTGCGTTGCACAGCATAGCCGCAGCGCAGTAATGCCTGCATGTCGACGGCGGGAACAGGCTCAAGCTTTGAGCCTGCGGCATGCCATCATGCGCATCTGAACCTGCTTGCGCGTGACCGATTGCCGTGTTTTTTCTTTACCACCATTACCGCCTGGACCGACTGGCCGAATTGCAATCGGTGCTGCTTAACCGCGCGCAGCGCCGCAGCGTACTGACTCCGGATACGGTACTGGTGCCGAATCAGGGTGTGGCGCGCTGGTTGCAGATTCAACTGGCCGAGGCACAGGGCATTGCAGCCAATCTGGACATGCCGCTGCCGGCCAAATTCATCTGGCATCAGATTCCACAGCTGCTGCCTTCCGGCGCTGACAGCCGCGAATTTGAGCGCCACCGACTACGCTGGCATCTGTACGCGCTGCTGCCTCATCTGGCGGGCCAGATCCCGCAGATTGCGCGTTATCTCGATGGCCAGCCACGCGATGTCCTGCGCTTGCAACTGGCTGATCAGCTGGCGGCTGTGTTCGATCAATATCTGGTGTTTCGACCCCGCATGCTGTTCGCCTGGCAGGCCGGTCAAACCGATGGCAGCGCCGAGGAAGCCTGGCAGGCCCATGTCTGGCGTGCCTTGATCGAACGGCTGGGACCCCAGCATCGCGGACAGCTGTTGCATGCGGCCATCCAGCATTGCCAGCAGGCGCCAGAGGGCAGTCTGAGTGCTCAGTTGCCAGATCAGTTGTATTGCTTCGGGCTGGGCGCGCTTCCACCGGACTACCTGCGTTTTTTCTACGCCATCGGGCAGCACTGCGATGTGCATTTTTTGCTGTTGAACCCCTGCGCTCATTATTGGGGCGACATTCAGCGGCAACGCCACAGTCTGCAGCCTGGCACTGAGGAGACCGCCGAGGAATTGCAACTGGCCGACAGCCATCCACTGCTGGCCAGCTTTGGCCGCGGCACCCGCGACCTGCTGCGGGTGATGTATTCAGATGAATTGCAGCAGGTGCAGGAACCGCAACTGGGCGAAGCCATGGCCTATGAGCCACCGCCGCCGCATCATCTGCTTGCCAAGGTGCAGGCCGGCATCATCGCCATGCAGGCCGAACCTGCTCACCACCAGCATGGCGATGCCAGCATTCAGGTGCATGCCTGCCATGGCCCGCTCCGCGAAGTGCAGGTACTGCACGATCAACTGCTCGATCTGCTGAGCCAGGATGACAGCCTGCAGCCCCGCGACATTGTCGTCATGATGCCGGATGTCGGTCGGTATGCAGCCGCCATTGCCGGAGTGTTTGGCGCAGCGCGTGGTGCCCAGCACATCGCCTGGTCGCTGTCCGATGGCAGCCGCGCAGGCGGCCATCCAATCATCGGCAGCTTCATGCAGATGCTCCAGCTGCCGCTGAGCCGCTGGACGGCCCATGAGGTGCTGCAGCTGGCCCAGGTGCCGGCCGTGATGCGCCGGTTTGAACTGGACGAAGCCAGTCTGGCGCAGTTGACGCACTGGCTGCATGCCGCCGGGGTGCGCTGGGGCCTGGATGCCAGCACGCGCAGGCAGTTCGAAGCTGGAGAGCATGCTCAGTTCAGCTGGCGCTTTGGTCTGGACCGGCTACTGCTGGGCTTGAGCTTGAATGATGAGCAAGCCCTGTTTAACGGGATTTCGCCCTGGACTGACCTGGAAGGCGGCGGCACCGCTGCACTGGGACAGATCGCCTTGTTGCTACGCCGGCTGGCCAACTGGCAGGACGTTCTTGCGCAACCCGCTTCCGCCCGCCAATGGCAGGAACGCTTCCACCGCATGCTGGATGAGATGCTGGACAGCAGTGCCGCGGACGATGCCGAACTTGCCGCCCTGCAGGACCTGCAGCACTGCCTGGATAGCCTGTCCCTGGCCGCAGAATGTCTGGGCGAGGAAACCCTGAGCTGGCAAAGCGTGCGGGAAACGCTGCTGAACGAGCTCAGCCAGGCCTCGGCGCGACAGCCCTTTCTCTCCAACGGGGTGAGTTTCTGTGCCATGCAGCCTCTGCGCGCCGTCCCCTTCCGCGTGGTCTGCCTGCTGGGGATGGATGACGGCGCCTTCCCCCGCCAGGAGCGCCATGGCAGCTTCAACCTGCTGCGCCAATCACCGCGCCTGGGCGATATCAGTGTGCGTGATGACGACCGCCTGCTGTTCCTGCAAGCCATCATGGCCGCGCAGGATGTGTTCTATCTCAGCTACACCGGCCAGGATGTGGCCACCGGAGACACCCTGGCCGCGGCGCCCATTGTGGGTGAATGGCTGGATTTTCTGCAGACCTACTATTTTTCGGGCTGGGACGACCAGACCTTCGAAAACAAGCTGATTTGTCGTCAGCCCATGCACCCATTCAGCCCCAGCCTGTTTGGCGCAAACCCACCGCACGCGCGCGTGTTCAGCTTCAAGCAGGCCTGGCTACCGGGCAAGGACGAGTGGGATGCCGCCACGGCGCACCGCTTTGTCGACCATGGGCAGCGCCCCACGCCGCAAGAACCGGTTATCGAATTGAGTAGCCTGCAACGCTTTTTCGAACATCCTCCCCGGTTCTTCCTGCGCGAAGGCCTGAACATGCAGCGCGAGTTGCCCGAGACCCTGACCGAGGACGGCGAGCCCCTGGACCTGGACGGCCTGCAGGCCTGGCAGCTACGCGACCGCCTGCTGCACGATGCCCGGCAAATGGAGCTGCCCACCGATGCACCCGATCAATTGCTGGCCAGTGCGCTGTTGCCTCCCTCACCGCTGGGACAGGCGGAATACGCCGCGCAGCGGCAGCTGCTGACGCCCCTGCTGGCGGTTCAGCGGCAATGGCAGCAGGACTGCCCCCAGCCAGCCTGGCTGGATGTTGATCTAAGCCTGGGGCAACACCGATTGCGCGGACGCCTCAGCGGCCTATGGTCGGACGGCCCTCGCGTGTTGCGCCCCGGGCGCCTGAGCAGCAAGTACCGTATGCGCGCCTGGCTGAGCTATTTGTGCTATCTGCAAAGTGGCGGTGCGGGTGTCTTGCAACTGGCGGGTCTGGACGCCAAGAAGGCCAGCTTGCAGCAACTCGGCGCCCGGCTGAATCCACAGCAGGCCCGTGAATGTTTGCAACAACTCATTGAAGTTTTCCTGCAAGGCCAGCAACACCCTCTGCCCTTGATGCCGGAGCTGCTGGACATCTGGCTGCCGGCCTACGCCAAACATGGTGATGAACAGGCCGCACTGGAAACCCTCAATCTCAAACTGGCAGACAGCTTTCACCCGCACCACTTGCTACAGGATGTCTGGTTTACGCCATTGCTTGACGCACAGGGCGCCGTGAGCCCCGACTTCAACACCCTGGCCCTGAACAGCTACTGGCCGATGTGGCAAGCAATGCGTGATGTGGAGCTGCCAGCATGAATGCCCTGGATGATTTTGACGGCCTGAACATGCCGCTGGACGGTGTTCGCCTGATCGAAGCCAGCGCCGGCACCGGCAAGACCTTCAGCCTGGCCGGCCTGTACCTGCGCCTGCTGGTGGAAAAGCAGCTGCAGGTGAAGCAGATTCTGGTCATGACCTTCACCCGGGCCGCTACCCGGGAAATGCGCGAGCGGATTCGTTTGCGGATTGCCCAGGCCGCGGCACAGGCCAAAGCCGATCCCGCGACGGTGGATCTTGGCAGCGAAGCCGCTTTTACCGAAGGCCTGCTGCAAGCCAGTCCATTGAGCCGGACACAACTGGCACATCAGCTGTCAGATGCCGCCCAGCGCATGGATGAAGCCGTCATCCTCACCATCCACGGTTACGCTCAGCGAGCTGCAGCCGATAACGCCTTTGACAGCCGCCTGCCCTTTGACCGCGGCGAGGAAGTGGATGACGGCTTGCTGCTGCATGAAGTGGCCGAGGATTACTGGCGCCGGGGCGCTCTGGACGCAAAATCGGGCGCCGCTTTTCGTCAGCTGTGGCCCAGTGCAGACACGCTGGTCGAGCGGCTGCAACCGTTTCTGCAGCGACCACACCTGCAACTGGCGGGGCCGAGAACGGCAGAGATTCAGCAGCTCTGGCAGCAACTACCGACACTGTGGAACAACCAACAGGCCCTTTTGCGCGAAGCACTGCTGCAAGCTCAGCAGAGCAAACTGTTACGTCGGGCAAAAGGCAGTCTGCTGCTGGCAATGGAGCAGTCCGGCGGCATCGAGGCGGCACTGGACGGCCTGGCCGAACAGATTCATGACAGCACCAGTGCCTTGCCCGACTGGCTGAATCTGCTGCAGGAACTGCCCGCACAGTTCATGGCCAAAGGCGCTGATGCCGCGGCCGAGCTGCAGCAACTCCCTCTGTTGCAGACGCTCGCCCAGCTGCCGCGGCTGCAGCACGCTGTGGCCGTCGACGAGGCGCACACCCAGGTGTTGCGTCTGGCCCGCACGCGCAAACTGCAGCGGCGCCAGTTCAGCTTTGCCGACATGATCAGCATGCTGCATGAAGCGGCCCTGGGCGAATCGGGTGAAGCCTTGAGCGCAGCACTGCATCGCAGCTGGCCCTGGGCACTGGTGGATGAGTTTCAGGACACCGACCCGCAACAGTATGAAATCCTGCAACGTTGCTACCGCGGGCGAGAGCACGGCGGCCTGATCCTGATTGGCGATCCCAAGCAAGCCATCTACGGCTTTCGTGGCGGCGATGTGCATGCCTATCTGCAAGCCGCCGCTGACGCCGATGCCCGTTACGGCTTGCGCCAGAATTTTCGCTCCACCGCAAGTTATCTACGTGCGGTCGAGGCCTTGTTCCGGCAAGCCGGTGATCAGGCATTTCTGCTGGATGGGATCAGCTTTGAATCGGTCAGTGCCGGGCGCGGCGAACACAGCAGCTTGCTCATCGACGACACCGCGCAAGCCGCGATGGGCATCTGGGCCCCCCCGGATACTGAAAAGCCTGTCCATCAAGGCCAGGCGAAACCCGCCTGCCAACAAGCCTGCATTGATCAGATACAGATACTGCTCGATCCGACCAGACGCGCCCGCATCGTGCGCCACACTCAGACGAAATCGACTGAAACGCCGCTCAAGCCACGCGACATCGCGGTGCTGGTCAACACCAATCAACAGGCAAGCGCCATGCAACTGGCCTTGTCCGCCTCCGGCATCGCCGCCGTCTGCGTACATCAGCAAAGTGTTTTTGCCAGCCCACAAGCCAGTGACCTGCTGCTGGTGCTGCTGGCCGCCGCGGCCCCCAGTGACGAACCTCGGGTTCGTGGCGCCCTGAGCAGCGAACTGCTGGCGGGCAGCCTGTCTCAGCTGATCGATCTGGAAACCGACGAAGCCGCCTGGCAGGCGCAAATCGACCGTTTCGCGCAGGCCCATGAAACCTGGCGCGAATACGGTGTGCTGGCCCTGGTGCAGAACTTGCTGCAGGAGGCCTGTACCGGCATGCGGCGCTTTGCCAATGCTGAACGACGCATGAGCAACTACCTGCAAATCGCGGAATTGCTGGGCACTCTGGAGCGCCAGCATTTCGGCATGAATGGCCTGCTGCAAGCGCTGCAACAATGCATTGAACAGGCACGTCAGGGCCATAGCAACGACGAACAGCAATTGCGCCTGGAAAGCGATGCGGCTTTAGTGCGTGTGGTCACCGTGCACAAGTCGAAAGGTCTGGAGTATCCGATCGTGCTGCTGCCCTATGCGCCCTGGCTGGGCACCGGCGGCCTGCCCGACAAACCACCCTTCCAGTATCACGATCAGGGTCGTGCGCTGCTGGACTTGCAAGATGGCGAGCCCGTTCGTGAAGCGGCGGTGCAGGAACATCGTGCTGAGGCTCTTCGCCTGCTGTATGTGGCCCTGACCCGGGCCGAAATCTGTAGCTACTGGCCCTGGGGTCTGTTCAATGGCTGCCAGAACGGTGCCATGGCCAGCCTGTTGCACCGCAAGACCGTCGGCACCTGCAAGCTGTTCAACGCCAAATCCGCAAATCCACTGACGACAGAGCTGTTACGTACCGACCTGGCGGCGCTGGCAAATTCGGCACAGGGCGCAGTGAGCCTGCAGCCCTGGCCGGAAAGCACAGGCCTGTCGGCGTCAGCCACAGCCCCCCGTGCCAGCGAATTGCGTGCCCGCCAGGACCTTCCTCAGCCACGCAAGGCATGGCGCATCAGCAGTTTTTCCGGGCTGTTACGGCAGTCGCAAAGCCTCGCTCAACAAGGGGCTGAAGACGAACGGCATGGCCCTGAAATAGAGGCCTCGGAATCCATCGACGAACTGCCACAACTGCCCTCCGGCAGCGCCTTCGGCAATGCCATGCACGATGTGCTGGAAATGCTGCAGGATGCGCAATGGCGGCACATCGACACGCTGGAGGCTGAACGATTGCAGCCCTTGCTGGAATCTGCCTTGCGCCATTACGGCGTGGCGCTGCCGCAAGAGGATGACGCACGGGCCACGCTGATCCAGCGTCTATTCCGCATGATCCAGGCCACGCTGTGCAGTCCGATCCAAGGCCTAGGACCGCTCAAGGACCTGCCCGCCCCGGCACGCCGTGCGGAAATGGAATTTCATTTCCGTCTGGGCACGACACGCATGAGCGCGGTGCTGAGTGTGCTGCGACGATACGGCTATGCTCTGAATCTGAGTGATACGCATGCCGGCATCGTGCTGAACGGACTGATGCATGGCTTCATCGATTTGCTGGTCGAAAAGGACCAGTGCTTCTATGTCATCGACTACAAAACCAATTGGCTGGGCAATCGGCACAGCGATTACGCAACGCCAGCCTTGCAAGGCGCAATGCACCAGCATCATTACGATTTGCAGTACCTGATTTACCTCACGGCGCTGCACCGCTATCTGGCCGGCCGCCTGCCCGACTACAACATCGAAACCCAGCTGGGCGGCGCCCGTTATCTGTTCCTGCGTGGCATGGATGTTCAAAGACCAGGCCAGGGGGTGTTCTGCGACCGCCCTTCAAGCGCGCTGATTCTGCAATTGGATCGTCTATTTGATGGCGGAGAACCGGCATGAGTCTGTCTCAACGCATGGATCGCGCCGTGCGCGACGGTCGCGCCACCGCGCTGCAACAGGCGCTGCTGGATTTCGCCCTGCGTCATCACGCCAGCCCAGCAGCCGCGCTGGCCTTGAGTGCCGCACAGGCGGCCGTGGCGGATGGGCACAGCTGCCTGGATTTGCAAGAAAGTCTGCCCCGAATTCCCGGTGAGCCGCCCCCTTTCTCGCTGGAAATCTTGTTGCAGGAGCTGGCTGCAAGCAGCCTGGTCAGCAGCGCCGACATGCCCAATACACCGCTGGTACTGGACGGCCACAAATTGTACCTGCAGCGCTATTGGGACTATGAAAGCCGCCTGGCCGAACGTTTGCGCGAAAGGCTAGGACAGCCCGCACAAGCGGTGGATCTGGCCGCACTGGCCGAACACGGCTTCGCTCAGGCCCTGGCCGACGACATCACCGACTGGCAGGCAGTCGCGGCCTTTGCCGCCTTGCGCCATCGTTTTTGCCTGATATCCGGCGGTCCGGGCACCGGCAAGACCTACACCATATTGCGCCTGATGGCGGTGTTGCTGCAGCAGGCGCTGGACGCGCAGCAAGCCGCGCCGGTGATTCGCCTGGCCGCTCCGACGGGCAAGGCCGCCGCGCGCATGCTGGAATCCATTCGCAGCGGGCTTGAGCACCTGGATCTTGACCCCGCACTGAGCGCGCATATCCCCAGCGAAGCACAAACCCTGCATCGTCTGATTGGCCTGGGTTTTCGCAGTACGGCGGCGCGGCATAATCGCGACAATCCGGTCGCTGCGGATGTGGTTATCGTGGATGAGGCCTCCATGGTCGACCTGCCCATGATGTGCAAGCTGCTGGATGCCCTGACGCCAGACTGCCGGTTGATTTTGCTGGGAGACCGCTACCAGCTTGCCTCGGTGGAGGCAGGCTCGGTGCTGGCCGAGCTGTGCCAGAGTGCCGGGCTGAATTCCTTCAGTGCCGCGCAAAGCCAGGCCGCTGGCGCATTGCTGTGTGAACCCGTCAATTCGGTGCAATCACCGCTTTCAGACCATGTGGTCACCTTGCAGACCAGCCGGCGTTTTTCCGCAGACAGCGGCATCGGCAGGCTGGCTGCCTGTGTCAACCGCGGCGACCGGCAGGGCGTGGACGCTGTGCTGCTGCAAAACGCCGAGGCCCAGTGCCACGAGCTGGACCAGGCACCCGCACGGGAACAACTGATCGCGCAGCTGGCGGAACATTTTGCTGGCCTGGCCCAGGCCAGTTCGCCCTCGGCCGCACTGATGGCCCTGCAAGAACATGGCGTGCTATGCAGCGTGAGGCATGGCCGTTACGGCAGCCAGGGATTCAATCAGGCGATTGCCGAACAGCTTGGCCAAAAACAAGGCTTTGACCCTCGCCAGCCCTGGTATCACGGCCGACCGATCATCATCAGCCGCAACGATTACCGCGCCGGCCTGTACAACGGCGATACCGGCATTTGCTGGCGCGACCAGCAAGGCCAGCTGCGGGTCTGGTTCAACACGGAGCAAGGCCTCAAGCAATTTCTGCCCAGTGCCTTGCCCAGCCACGACAGCGTGTATGCGATGACTGTGCACAAAAGCCAGGGTTCGGAATATCGTCAGATCAGTCTGATTCTGCCGCCACAGGACAGCCGCGTGCTCAGCCGCGAACTGATTTATACCGCGATCACCCGCGCACGTGAGCATGTGCACATTTACGGCAGCGAAGAGGTCTTGCACAGCAGCATCGAGCGCCGCATCCGTCGCTACAGTGGCCTGGCCCAGCGGCTGCACACCTGATCGTGTTCAAGAGCGCTGTCTATGTTCATCCGGCAGCAAGCCTTGCAGAATCGCCGCGCAATCCTCTGCCCGCATGTAACGGGGCACCGAGTAGGTGTAGCGGGCTTCAGCCATGGCCCCGCGGACGATGTCAGGAATATCCTCGGCCCTGAGTTTGTCCAGGGTCTGTGGGATGCAGAATTGATGATTCAAGCTCCGCACCGCTGCAATGAAAGCGTCGGCCAGTTGCTCCGGGCTGTTCCCCGACAGGCCCGCTGCACGGGCCAGATCGGCCAGTCGCGGCACGCAGGCATCGCGTGAGAAGTCCAGCACCAACGGCATGATGATGGCATTGGCCAGTCCATGGGGCGTGTGGTAGCGCGCGCCCACATTGTGGGCAATGGCGTGCACATAACCGACGCCGGCGGCGGAAATGGCCTGACCGGCCTGAAAAGCAGCCAGCGCCATCTGTTGGCGGCAGTCAACATCCTGAGCGCGGGCGCCGCAGGCATCCGCCAGATTGGCAAAAATCGTCCGGGTTGCAGCCAGTGCAAGCTCGTCGCTGCTGGCATCCGCAATACCCGATAGATAGGCTTCTACCGCATGGGTCAGCGCATCCATGCCAGTGGCGGCCGTCATGGGCGCGGGCAAGCCGGTGGCCAGGGTGCCATCCAGGGCAGCCATGTCGGGCACCAGCTTGGGGTCAGCCACAGGCAATTTGACCCCGTTCTGCGCATCGGTCACCACCGCGGCAAAGGTGGTTTCCGAACCGGTGCCGGCCGTGGTGGGCACCGCGTACATCGGCAGCATGGCTTTGCGCACGCGCAGCAGGCCGGTCATCTGGGCAATGGATTTATCGTTGGTAGCACGCACCGCAATCATCTTGCCGGCATCGATGGGAGAACCACCGCCGACCGCCAGCACCGCCTCGCACTGATGTTCGATCAATAGCTGCAGACCGGCTTCGATCTGCTCGATGGTCGGGTCCGGGGTCACCCCATCAAACACCACATAGTCCACCCCGCGCTCGGCCAACTCGGACTGCATGGCCTTCAGCAGGCCCAGTTGCACCAGCACGGCATCGCTCACGATCAGCACGCGCTGATGGCCGCGCTCGGCGATACAGCGAGCCAGCTGGACTGAGCTACCCGGTCCGCTGAGCAATTCGGGCTGCCGCATATTGAGAAAACGGGTGGAAAACTTGAGCAACTGCATGAACAGGCGCTGCAAGACCACATCAATCTGAAAGAACATCAGGCGGCTACCTCGCAATTGGCCACGTCCACCATAGGAAATCTGCGCGAATCAGGAAACACCATATTGAAATGTGGCAGCTTGACGGTCAGCGCGGCCTGCCGGGTGTTCAAGGCCGGAAAAAAGGCCGGATCAAACTCCGCCGACACCAGTCGGGCCGGCTGAGCCAGGCCATTGGCGGCCGGGCTGTAAATGTATCCCTGTTCATCGCAGACCTGCGCAAGTGTGCGCATCGCTGCAGGCACAAGGCCACCCAGCACCGGGATCGGCAAGCGCCAGCTGCGGTAATTCAGTGAGGCAAAACAATGCTCTTGCTGCAGCACACGGATCTGATCCAGGCCGTCCTGGGCATAGCGCACGTCAAACTGAGCCAGCTCTTTCGGAATGCCCCAGTTGCGCTGCCCATTGATCACGCTGTCCATACTGGATACATAGATCTTGCTGATGCTCCGATAACGCCGGCCATTTGGAAAGCGATACGCCCCTGGAATGAACAGCAACTCGTGATAGGGCCCGACCGGCGACTGCGCGTAATCGACGAACATCATCAAGGCCCAGGGTGAACCGGCACGCTTGCCCTGCAAAGCCTTCGGGACAAAAGCCTGCTCATCGCTCATGCCCGAAGAATAGCGAAACAGGGTGATATAGCCCTGCCCCTTCAAACGCCAGGGGGCGGGAGCCCGCATCGAAGAAATCTGTTCCATGATGGTGTCAGTGTGGGTGGTTTGAACCACTATGATTGTGCCGTCGGCCCAACGACTAGAATTGACCGCACAACACCAACCACTTGACCTCAGAGCGCCAAATGCGGCCCGACGCCACACTGACCACGGCAAATTGCCGCCTGTTGACGGATTATCTGGCTCTGCGCGGGCATGATCTGACGCCTGTTCTGAACGCTTTGGGCATTGACGCCGGGGCCTTGGCCGATACCGATCGCCGGATACCCCGGCTGGCTTTCAATCAGGCGCTGGAACTGGCCATGAGCCTGACCGGCGATGACTTTCTGGGCCTGCATCTGGGCGAACACATTCGGCCTGCACACTACGGTGCGCTCGGCTATGTGCTGATGAGCTGTGAAACGCCCCGTCAGGTCATGGAACGTCATGCCCGCTGGCACCAGCTGGTCCATGGCGGCGAGCAATCCAGCTACACGGTGGAGCACGGTCAGCTGAAACTAAGTCAGCAATGGCCAGGCGCGCCGGGTCTGGTGACCCGCGCAGCCGGCGAGTGTCATATGGCCAGCGCGGTCAGCTTTGCACGCTGGATTTTTGGACGCGACATTGATCCGCTGGCCCTGCACTTCCCCTACCCGGCGCCGGCCGACCTGCATGAATACCAGCGCCTGTTTCGTTGTCCGCTGCACTTTGACAGCACACGCTTTGGCATCAGCATCGATGCGGCGCTACTGGACATCATCCTGCCCCAGGCCGATGCCGAACTGCGTGCCCTGATGGAAGCCCGCGCCCAACGGCAGGCCACAGAACTGGGCTTGCACAGCGAACCCTTTATTGCCGAATTACGCCGCCAGATCGCCGCGCGAATTCCCGATCAGGTGCCCAACATGCGTGGTGTGGCCCAGGCTCTGAACATCTCCAGCCATACCCTGCAAAGGCGGCTGGCGCAGCGTGGATCCAATTTCAAACAGGAGCTGGATACCGTGCGTCAGGATCTGGCCAGGAACTGGCTGCTGGCCCCGGACATCAGCCTGATCGAAATAGCCTTTCTGCTCGGCTTTTCCCAGCAAAGCGCATTCAATCGAGCCTTCAAGCGCTGGTGCGGGCTCAGCCCGCAGGCCTACCGCCAATCGATGCAGGCAAAGCACACTGCTGGCGCCACCGTTTCGGCGAGTGGCCGGTCCAGTCCTTGAACGCATGGGAAAAGGCCACGGCATCGGAAAAGCCCAGGCTGGTCGCAATCTGCTCCATGCTCTGGCTGGTTTCGCTCAGCAGCTCACGCGCACGCTCTTCACGCACCTCGCGCAACAGGTCGGAAAAACGCAACTGTTCCGCACTCAAACGACGCTGCAGGGTGCGCGGGGTCAACAGCATGCGCCGGGCCAGTTCATGCAGGTCCGGGATGACTGCACTGGCTTGCAGGCGCTCACGCACCGCCTGGGCATAGCTGAAAGCTCGGTTCATGTCCTGTGACATGCGTTCACATTGGGCGGTAAAAAACGCGCACATCACCGGGTCGGATTGCGGCATGGGTCGGCTGAGTTCGACCAGATCGACCAGAATTTCGGTCCGGGCCGCAGAAAAATGCACCGGGCAAGCAAAAAAATCCTGATAAGCCGACTCTTCGCCACGGCAGGCATGACGAAAGCTGACCTGCCGGCAGGCGAAACGTCGGCCGGTGGCCTCCTCGAACAACACCGCAGCGCAGGCCAGATCACGCTCGGCCAGAAAGCCCTCCTGGGCCCCAAGGCGTGGCTGCGCACTCAGCTGCATGCTGGCCTGCACACCGTGCAGGTGCAGGCTGCTGTCGAACAGGCCCCAGGCCAGGCGTGGAAAACGCATGATCAGTTGCAACATGGCCAGCGGGTGGGCACTGGCCTGCATGGCCAGACCGAGCACCGAGAAGCCGCGCAGATGATATTGCCGCGCCATTTCCAGACTCATGGCCGGGTGTGGCAGTTTGCGAATCGCG
>SPJJ01046224.1_pt1 | contig 15687 bp, 12 predicted proteins | sample 3741741 | NCBI WGS metagenome assembly SPJJ01 (sample SAMN10925908, study PRJNA522277) | cold seep metagenome | isolation source: Elba SIP-enriched marine methane seep metagenome, extraction at timepoint T1 | place: Italy: coast of Elba, Mediterranean Sea | collected 2014-05 | reverse complement strand
TTGTTTCCCTCCAGCCTCTCAAGACACGGCGTAAAGACATCCATATCGCCTTGGCGGCAGCCCTCTTGCTGCCAACAGTCTTGAGAAGCAGAAGAGCAATCACTTCCATCCATCCTTACCTGTGATGTGTTAATAGCCATAAAAAGTATCAACCAGAGCATTAATTTTGTTACTCAGTGTGTATTTTTGGCAACGATTCTTGTATCACCCACCCTGTTTACTGCATTGAAGTACGAGTTCAGGCAAAAGACGTTGGTGAGGCTCTGCCCTAGAAAGTTGTCGGGTTATGGCGTTCGTGGCGAGGCGAGTGGAAAATCGAGCGGTTTTTTATGCACTGTCCTTGCTTTCTGAATACAGTGGGTAAGGTCCATGAATGACGCCAGGTGACAACTTGAACGTTTCAATTTTATTAAACTGCAGTAACAAATAATGAGTTCATTGCACATAATTCCTCAGTCGTTAATTCAAACTCAAAAATACTCAAGTCTTCCTGCATATGCTGCAAACGGGTTGTGCCTGTGAGCGGGACTATTCCGGTTTGTGTTAAGTAGCGGAAAAAGATCTGAGGGGCGGTTTTTTTGTAGTGAACGCTAAGCTCTACCACGGTTTTGCTGGATAGAACATGTGGATTGGCGGTGAGTGTCCAAAAGCTTTGATAAATGATACCCCTGTCTGCGCACCAGTGACGGATGGCAATATCATAGCCTGTATCTTTATAAAAACGATTTTGTATGACGGCCGGTTTGATTTGGGCATCCTGATACAGTGCTTTAAGCACATCAAGGTCATAGCAGTTGCTGATCCCTAGTTGACCCGCGTTTGATGAGGTGTAACAAGTCTGCATCGCCTGCCATGCCTCCATCAATTCACTATGGGGGCTTAATGGAGAATGCAGTATCAAGGAATCAATATACTCGGTTTGTAGATTTTTTTTCGATGTCTGAAAAGATTGCGCGACCTGCTCAGCAATTGAGGCATGCTTGTCATAAGGTATGTTATTTGGATCCTGCCCCGAGAGAGGTGTGAATTTGGTCTGCAGGAAGAGAGATTCGCGTTTAATTCCTTGCTTTTTTAATTGGGCTAATGCCCGCCCAACCATGGCTTCATTATAGTGTTTAGGCTGACATGCTGTGTCAATACCAGTGAAGCCATGCAACACAGCGTTAACAACCAGCTCGGCAGTTTTCTGTTTTTTCCAAGCTGTCCCATAAAGAATTGCAGGCATTTTTATGCCTGCAGCGGTGTTTAAAGGGTGATGATCAAGCATGGTTCATGCCAATTTTAGTCAATTTGCTCATTCAATCTTTGTTTTACGATAAGACGTACATCTTCCTCATCATCATCTTGCATCGAACGTAGCAAATGCGGTTCTGCTCGCAATGCGACTTCATAACGCACTGTCCAGTCATTGTCTTGACTGATTAATTCCAGGTCATCAGGGTTCATACGCCGGGCGACAATACGACGAATTTCAACTTCCTGGTCATTCATCATCAAACCCAGGCTGACGCTAGGTATGCGTTCTGCAACCGCGCGCCTGACTTGGTCGTCACTGTCTATGACTAGACGAAACAAGCGCCCAGGTGGAAGGCGTCTGGCCACATATTCTCTGACCAGGTAATCGGGGTCTTCCGCCATTAATTCTAATTGCTCTTCAGGCAAGCGGTCTGCAACGGTGATTCTGACTTCACGGTCTGAGTCATTGATTAACTCAGGGAGCCATGCAAGCGGAATGCTATAGGCTAATACACGTCTGACGGCTTCATCTGGATCATTCATTAGTGGTTTTAAATGCTCAGCAGAACAATATTGAGCCGCAATTGCCCGTCTTTCCCAGAACTCGTCATGGATATAATCAACAGCACAGGAAGGATTGGCACGAAAAAAACGGTCGATTTGCCGACCGCTTTCAACCGCAACGCAGCAATCCCCCGGCTTACACAAGCCGATGGGGAGTAATGACTGGCAATGTTGGCAAGTAGAACAATCGGCTATGGGCGTATTGTCGTATGTATCATGCTTTTGTATGGGCTTGCTCTCGGTCAACGTACTTCCTCTTTCTAGGAGACTGTCGGGTTATGGTTCGTAATGCATTGCAAGACTCTCTGTTCACAACTGGTGGTCTCTAATGTTGGGACTCACCATTCAATCCAGGGTGTACCTGAATGATTTTTGAAAACCCTGTCTTTGAGTCTTGAATACTTGGCGTACGCCTGAAATGCCTATGTCTATCGCGTTTATCCAAGCGTTTTTGTCAGGTTTTCCAAATACCGCACTTCCCTGCCGAATTATCCAGGTCAGTCGCTTAACTAAAGCAACTCTTGTTCCAGCTGAAAATGATGTCAGGCATTCAAGGGTCATGCTCAATTACCAGGAGGCTGTCGGATAATGGAGATTCTACTGCGGTGACGGGAAACCGGCTGTTTTTTCCGGTCTGTTTCGTTACGTAGCGCCACTATGCGCCTCAAAATATCAAAATAATCCGTTCGATTTTCCACTCGCCTCGCTACGACCCTCCTCACCCGACAACCTCCTTGGCGACTGTGCAGGAATAGTGGTTAAGTAGCATACCCACAAATTTGTAATGAATCATTTGTCAACATTCAAACAATTACCCCCTTTCTTGGCTTGTTACATACACGCTTAAAGTGTTGAATGTTCTGATCATCCTTTTACAGCGGCAGCTTATGAGGGGTGTAGTTGGATGGGTGGGGAATAGACGCGTAGAGATCGCTACCAGACTGTTCTCGCACACCACCCTAGCGCCCAATACCTAACGCCTTTATTCAATTGCATGCGACTTCCGGATTCATGCTACCCTAGCTGAACAAAATAATGACAAAAAAGGGGGCGGTATGAAGCTGGATAATCTGATCTGGGCGGAACACTGGAAAAAGGGACTTGTTTTTGTTTTTTGCATAATTCTGCTGGTGTTATTTATCCCTTATGTTGGGGGCATCACTAATTATCTGTTTTACCTAAGAGTGCCGGTAATTTTTGGAGCGATCTTACTCGCCTTTCCGCTACTGTCAGTGACGGTGCTGGCATCTATGTTTCGCAATTTGTTTGTGCAGGCGTATTGGCAACAAGTGGCATTGATACTGATAAGCGTCATGTTTGCCGCCACGGCAGTGATATTAACATTTGACTCTATATTACAAAATGCTGCGACGCGCTTTAGTCTACAAGCAGAAAGTATCGCCATCCCTTTTGCCGTAAAGGTGTTATGTGCATTAATATTAAGTGCCAGCAATGTTTGGGCCTTACACAAATATTCAAAAAACTGTGACAAGGCGCTAGTCGGCATCGGCGTGGGTGCCGTTACAGGTATTGTGTTGATGCTTTTGATGCTCACAATGTACGAGGCGCAGCTCTTTTTACAGTGGATTGAAGCATTTGTATTAATGCTCGTCGAAAATCAGGCGGGGTACGTGGGGGCTGATGACAGGCTCTTGAGTACACATGCCAACCTGGTCGTGTTTTCTGTGCTCGGTTTTATAATTTATTGTCCGTTCGGCGTGTTATTTAAACCTTGGAAGCGCGCCAAACAAATTCAGATACCTGCAATTTTATATCTGAATATGATCATGACATTCAGTTGCTTGGTTTTCGCAGGGCTAACATTTTATTTTGATTTGTATCATATCCCGGTGTTTTTCGGCTTTTTAGTGGTCTCAGCGTTTTCATATAAATTTTTTAACGTGGATCATTATTATGAAATTACGCCACACACAAATCAGTCTGCTGCCTCGGTGCCCGCCGATTTTGCCAGCATCTTAAACAAACGTCTGGCACATCAGCAAGCGGGTAAAAGCATGGTTGTCGTGTGTTGCAGCGGCGGCGGCATCCAGGCCGGCGCCTGGGCAGCGCAAGTATTAACCGGTTTACAAAAAGAGGCTGAACTGGGTGCGTCTTTTTGTCGGGCAATTAGTTTGGTGTCTTCGGTATCCGGTGGCTCCGTGGGCAGTTTGTTTTATCTTGATCAATACGACAAGGGCACCCTGCCGTTAAACCAACAACCGCTTGAGCAAGACCCGGTTGCACAGGCTGTATTCAATGGAGCAACGACAGATGTATTAAATGCGGTGGGCTGGGGCCTGGCTTATCCAGATTTAATGCGCTTTTTCGGTTTGCCGTGGCTGCCGCCCAAGATGATGGATAGGGGGACAGTCATTGAAGAAGATTGGAAATCCAGTCTGCACTCGGATGACCCGGACAAAGCGCCAACGTTTTCCAATTGGCGACATAAAATTACACAGGGTTTACTGCCCATCCCTTTATTTAATGCGACGCTCGTAGAAAGCGGTAAACGTTTTATCATCAGCCCGGTGAGTTTTTTTCATGCAGATAACCGCGAGTGTGAAGACTTTAGCTCTGCCTATTCCGGTTTTGATGTCAGTGCAGTCAGTGCGGCGCGATTATCGGCGACATTCCCTTATGTCAGCCCGGTTTCTAAAAACATATCTTTTAAAAACGTACCAGACTACCACGTGGCGGATGGTGGATTTTTTGATAACTATGGCGTGTTTTCCTCGCTAGAGTGGATTAAGAACCATGTGCAGCCACTGAAAAAGGCAAAACAACTGGATGTGGAAAATATATTGTTTATTGAAATTCATGCCTTTGCAGAGGCGGAAGACACATCGCCAAAAGACATATCAGGTTGGAAAACAGCTTTGGCCGGGCCTATTGCTGTATTGCTGAATGCCCGGGGAGCCACACAAGTGGCACGCAATAATATGGAAGTGGAGGTAGTGAAAGGAGAACTGGAAGAAGACGGCATCAATTTGCAACAAGTGGTGATTACGTTTCCCAGCATGCCATCACCTTATGATGCCAATAAAGACTATATCCCGCCACTGTCATGGAAATTGTCTGAACAAGAAAAGCAGGTGGTTAAAAATGCCTGGAAAAAAGTTCAGGCATTGCCTGATGAAAATAACCCGATTAAAGAAATTAAACATTTATGGACGAAATGGAATGCTAAATAAGCAGGGAGCTAATGTTAAATTCCCTGGAGAATTTCATGAAAAAAATACGAGTGAGCGGATTGTGTATTAGTCTAATTTTATTGTCGGGATGCAGCAGCACAACATTCAAGACGTTTAATGTCGCAGAGGGAGAAAGCTTATCCATTGACGCCAGCCAGCGAACGATTCTGGTAAAGGGCGATAAGGTGTGTGCCGAGCCCAGCCCGGATGCCATGCGTGCGTTGGCGGCACAGTTTGCCGCAGAAGCGGTTTTGCCTAATGGCCCTAATGCCAAGGTTTCGTCGTCGCTAAGCGAAACGGCGGCCACCATCGGAGTGAGAACGGCAACAATTCAATTAGTCAGAGATATTTTGTATCGGGTATGTGAGGCGACCATGAATGGTTTGATTGATGATGAAGAAGTCGTCACAAATATAATTAATGGCATGGATAACTTAACCGTTGCCCTACAAGCCATTGAAGGGCTTACCGGGTTTCAAACCGCACCGACGGTTGTGATTGGCGCCGATACCAAAGCTGCAGTGAAAACTGAGGATGGGGTATCCGGTGAAACAAAAATGGTGGTTGAGATTAAAGAAGTTAACAGCAATCAGCTGGATGCTGCGTCAATACAGCATATTTCTCAAGCTGTCACAGATATCGTAAGTCTTGTTGTGCAAAACGAAAAGGATTCAACAAACACGTCTGAAAAGACAATCCGTGAGAATGCCAAAGCACAATAGGAAAATGATCGTTTGAGTAGAAAGAAATCTCTCACTTCTTCCTATTAAGAAACAGCATGGATAGAAGGCTATCTCAGTGTTTAGGTGAAAACCTAAAAGTAATATAGAGAATGTTATGGAAAAAGGTCTGATTTTTCTATGCATGCTGTTCGTTCAAAGTTCAGCTTGGGCACTCAACGAAGCCAGAGATACTCGTCTTGTGATTAAACAACACAAGACGAATGCCACCATGAGCGTTTGTCTTAAGCCTGCCCCCCCTTTTGTTCAACATTGGTATCCGGCTGATGTGGAGCGAGAGTTAATGATCCCACCCTATGTTTTGTTTCATTATGCCGGGTATTATCTATGCCGTGGACATCAAGAAGCCCTGCTTTCATCCACTGAATTTTCATCGGCCTTGATGCATCAGGTTAATGATCTGTTGTATACCGTTGCGGCACTTAAACTTTTTCAGCTTGGCTCTACAGAAAAATCCTTGTGGTATGCCCGGCAAATCCACTCGGCGTTTATCGAATCTACGTGCAGGGTTGCTGTGGGGCTGGGTTCAAATCAATTAGAGCAAGTGCCGAAAAGGATTCAGCACTATTGCCTTCAGCAAGGTTGATTTAAATAATAATTGATTTGCTTAAAGCGGGGCATTTTTCAATCGCTTAATAGGCTTTATTCGTGGTTTACATAAATCCAGAGTTCTCCCAACACACTCAATAATTGAATTTATTAAATTACATTCTGTCATTCATAAGTAATTACTGATTTAGCGTCCCATTTTTTTGCGTTAAAATACGCGTCTGTTTTCAATAATGATTATGCAACATGCTTAGGCAGTTAAATTTAATAAGTTTGATTTTTTTTCTGGCATTGCCTGTAGCCCAGGCGGTGTATGAAAAACCACCGGTGACCGATGAAACCTACCTGGGCGTGATAGAGCCCTTTTGTCACAAGCCCACCCCGGATAAGTGGCGTGATGCGCAACAGGTGGAAGGCGTTGCGATTGACGAAAACCCTGTGTGTGCACCCGACAATCCTTATGCGATTGCTGCATTTGTGAAAGGCACAAATAACGTATCCATGCATACTTTAATGCAGACGCAGTTGGCGATGGACACGGTGATTAAGAAAAACGATGTGGATGGTGATGGCGACCCGGACGAGATTCATATTCGTTTGGAAGTGATCGAATTAAACGGCTTTTCGCCAGATGTGGAAAAGCCAGTCACCAGCTACAACATTGCACCAGGCATTCAACCTGGCTTCTGGGTATTTGCACCGAAAAGTCGAGGCATGTCCAGCGAAAGTTTTGCCAGCATCAAAGCCAATCCGTTGCTGAGAGCGCCTTCGCCTTCGATTCGTGTAGAACAAGGCGATAAGGTGATCGTTACGTTGGAGAATTCACATTATTTTCCGCATAGCATTCACTTTCACGGTGTGGATCACCCTTTTCAAAAAGCCAATGGTGAAGGCAATGATGGTGTGCCACAAACCAGTAACAAGCTGATTATGCCGGGCAACCAGTTTGCCTATGAATTGCAACCGAGACAGCCTGGCACCATGGTGTATCACTGCCACGTACAGGCGCATACCCATGTCATGATGGGCTTGATAGGTCTGTTTATTGTTGAGGAAAATCGCCCCAATAACTGGGTGCAGACCTTTAATATTGGGGGGGGGCAGGTGAGACATTCTTCGCTGGCTGTCAAGCAAGATTACAGCAAGGAATTTGATCTACTTTATCAGGACATCGACCGCGAACTGCACGACCTGGTGAGATACAGCAATGATAGTCGCGTGCTGGCCAAAGCATTTAACCGTGATTACAACATTACCGAGCGCGTTCCGGACTATTTTATTCTTAATGGGCGTTCCTTTCCTTACACACTACGTGAATCGCTGATCGTCATCGAGCCGGATGAAAAGGTCAAAATGCGCGTATTCAATGCCGGTGAACAGCAATTGGCCTTGCATACCCACGGTTTTAAACCGACAGCGACGCATTACGATGGCGTACCGCTAAAATCACAGATTCAGCGCGATGTGTTTACCGTTGGCGCAGCGCAACGGGTGGATCTGGAACTGTTTGCCAAAAACGACGGCTTGCATAATTATGGTGAAGGCATCTGGACCTTTCATGATCATAATGAAATGGGGGTGACGACGGATGGTGTCTATCCCGGCGGGCATATTAGCGGCATCGTGTTCCGGTCGTTCCTGGGCGATAACTTCATGCCCAAAGTACAAGGTGTGGACATCAGCCCGTTTTTTACCAAAGAGTTTTACCAAAAGAAAATTCCGGTGTGGAATCAGTCTGATGAACAAGGCTGGTTTGGTAACCTGAAGCAGCCTGCGCAAGCCGTGACTGAAACATCAGAAAGTGATAAAGCTGGATTATTCACTCAAACCCAGCTGGGGTTGATTGCGTTACAGGTGTGTCTGCTGATTGTTGGCTGGTTTGTTTTGAATAAAAAAGGAGCGTCAGATGCAGCATAAAAAAATCAGGCAGGGTTCGGTTACCGTTGGTACGGTTATGGCTTTGGGGTTGCAGATAGCCGATGTACAGGCTGAGCAGGCCGCATTCAAGGCGGAAGAAATGCCGGCTTCACATAACGGACATGATCACAAAATGATGGAAGGTGGCTGCGGCGGTCAAATGCGCATGGATGTGGATGGCATGGTCATGTACGAAAACAAAGATGAACTGCCCAAAGAATGTGAAGAAATTTCTGAAGATGTCAATATAGAAGTGCGTGCCGGAGTTAAGTATTCAAAAGACTATCCGGGAACAGTCTTCGGCTTTGACCAGCATCAGTGGACCGCCAAACCGTGCTCACGGATAACAGTTAATTTTATTAATGATGATGATATTCGCCATCAATGGATGATTCACGGTTTGCCGCGTTATATGTATCCGGAAGGCATGTTCCATTTGGAAGTGAACGGCAAAAAAAGTATTTCCGGCACCTTTATTGTACCGAGCAGCCATTACACCTATCTTGTCCATTGCGATATTGCCCAGCACATGGAAAAGGGCATGAAAGCACAATTGGTGGTAGGGGAGGGACGCGGCAATCTGCCCAGTATTCCTGGAATCTCAGCCCCGGCCTTCAGAGGGCAACAGGTGCAATAGTCGTCAGGAAAGATGACGCTAAGCTATGTTGTTAATTTAAAAGTAATTTCTTTTTATCATTTAGTTGTAATTTGCGCAGATTCAACTATTTCTTAAGTTGAATTTGAAAGCTATTGCCTGGGCTGTTCAGACCTTATCAAGCGATTCACAAATTCTTTTTAGTTTAGATTTATGCCCAATGGAGGGAATGAATCAAGACAAACTGATGTCCTCAATTACAAGCGAAGAATATGTTGGATACGATAAACTTTAAAACCAAATTGTTGATTTTGACTTTATTGCCCATGCTGGGCATGTTGTATTTTGCCCAGTTGGAAATGCGATCAGCGATTACCCGAAAAGCAGAAAGTGAAACGATCCTGACTCTTGCTGAATTCTCTGTAATAGCAAGTTCCCTGGTCCATGAATTACAAAAAGAGCGAGGGGCATCTGCTGGGTATATTGGTAGTGGCGGAAACAAGTTTGCGAAAAAACTGCCGCAACAGCATGAATCAACAAATAAAAAAATTCAGTCCTTAACCCTGTTTTTAGAAAGTTTTGAAAGCGGTAATATCCCCGGTGATTTTTCAAGCACGTTGCAAAAAGCCCGTAATGATTTACAGCAGATTGAGGCCAAAAGAAAGGGTGTGTTGAATTTAAGAAGCGGTCTCAAACCCACGCTTAAATATTATACCGGCTTGAATACCCTGTTTTTAGCTCTGGCCGGAGAGATGGCAAAGCAAAGTGAGCAGGGTGAATTGTCCAGACTGGCCAGTGGCTATGTGAATTTTCTGCAAAGTAAGGAACGCGCCGGAATTGAGCGAGCGGTATTAGCCAATACCTTTGCGGCAGACCAGTTTGGTGCAGGCATGTTGAACAAATTGCTTGGCTTGATAACGACTCAAAAAATCTATCTGGATGTGTTCTACACCTTTGCGCCAGCCGCTCAAATTGAGTTTTATGAACAAACCATACAGGGTGAGCCAATTACAGCAACAAAGTTGATGCGGAACGTGGCTTTGCATAATGCCAGTACAGGAGGCTTTGGCGTTGATCCGACATCCTGGTTTAAAATGCAGACCAAAAAAATTAATCTTCTTAAAGCAGTAGAAGATAAATTATCTATTGATTTAATTGATAGCGCTGCCACAGTGGCCAAGCAGGCTGGCTGGTCTTTTTTATTGTCCTGTATCGTGTTCAGTGTCATTTTTATCGGCAGCCTCATACTGGCTATTTATTTTGTGCGTACCATTCTCAACCAGTTAGGGGCAGACCCAAAACAGGTGTTGGAAGCTATTAATACGATTGCCGCCGGAAAACTGGATACCCCGTTGTATTCAGGTGAAAAACAGGAGAGCGGCGTGTTTGCCGGGATCAAAACCATGCAGACCAATCTTCTGGCAAGTCGTGAAAAAGAACGAAAACATACCATGGACATCAGCCGGATCAAGCAGGGGCTGGATAACGTTACCTCCAATGTCATGCTGGCGGATGCAGATTGTAAAATTGTGTATATGAACAGCTCGATAAAGCTCATGTTCAAACAGATTGAAGAGGATTTGAGAGTGGTTTTTCCTGATTTTGACTGCGAACAATTACTTGGCACATCGATTGACAAGTTTCACAAAAACCCTGCTCATCAACGTGGATTGTTAAGTCAACTGAAGGACACTTCCTGCTCAGAGTTAATCATTGGCCCCTGCCATTTACGAATTGTTGCCAACCCGGTGATTGCAGAAAACGGAGAGCGATTGGGCACGGTCGTCGAGTGGCTGGATAGAACCCTGGAAATCCAGATTGAAGAAGAAATCAAAGGGATTGTGAGCAGTGTGAAAGCAGGGCAATTGGATCAGCGCCTTGAGTTGTCTAATAAACAAGGGTTCATGGCCAGTTTGAGTGAAGGTATCAATGAGTTTTCTGATGTAATAGAGAATGTGTTTTCAGATATCAGCAGTTCCATGGAGAGCATCGCCGTTGGCGATTTAAATAACCGAATGGAAGGAAATTATGAGGGCGTTTATCTGGAATGTAAGAAAAACCTAAATGCATCGGTGGATAAATTAAATGAAATTGTTTCTGAAATCAGGGCGTCGTCGAATTCCATCAATCTTTCATCAAAAGAAGTGGCCAGTGGTAACAATGATTTATCCCAACGTGCTGAGCAACAGGCGGCAAGTCTGGAGCAGACAGCGGCGAGTATGGAACAGTTGACCAGTACGGTGCAGAACAATGCAGAAAATGCTAACCAGGCGAACAGGATCACGACAAATACCCGAAGACTGGCCGAGCAAGGTGGGGGCGTGGTGCATCAGGCCGTCAGCGCCATGCAGGAGATCAGCGAAAGTAGCAACCAGATAGCCAATATTATTGGTGTCATTGATGAAATTGCTTTTCAAACCAATTTGTTAGCACTTAACGCGTCGGTCGAAGCGGCCAGAGCGGGTGAGCAGGGGCGTGGCTTCTCTGTTGTTGCAACTGAGGTTAGAAATCTGGCGCAACGAAGCGCAAAGGCGGCAAAAGACAGTAAAGAACTCATTGAAAGCAGCGTGAAAAAAGTGGGGCTGGGGACTGAATATGTCAATAAAACCGGACACGCTTTAAATGAAATTGTCTCTTCGGTTAAGGACGTCAGTGATATTGTGGCAGAAATAGCCTCTGCCAGTGCTGAACAGTCTCAGGGGATTCTTCAGGTCAACAAGGCGGTATCTCAATTAGACGAAATCACCCAGCAAAATGCAGCCCTTTCAGAACAGACAAGTGCTGCAAGCATTTCAATGTCTGAGCAAACAGGCAAAATGTCCGCATTATTAAAGTTCTTCCATTAAGGTTCGATGATTTTGCTGCAAAAGCTTGCTGTGAATTGGATGTCATGAAGATGCCTTATGCGAAATGCGTAAAGGTGTGAAATAGTTACTTGTTTTTTGCTTTTTTTATGAACGCTATGTGGTTGGTTCAAAGAGGAATTGTTGGCAGATAGATAATGATTGGAAATCATTAAACTGAGATTAAAAATCAAAAACTTATAGCTTTTTTTATGAAAGACGAAGAATGTAAAATAAAGACGTTCTGGATGGAGTACGTGCTCTGCATAAAAAAATAACCGCATTTGTTGCCTGTAAATAAAAAAACAATCCATTTTTAGGGTAGAATAACGACCTCATTCTCTTGAGGAGGGTTCTAAAAAAAATGACACAACGTATTGTCGCGATAATTGCTATCGTTCTTACAGGAATTACTATGTTTTCAATTGCCAATGCCACGTCCCCTGAAGAAAACAGGGCTGCCTCAGAAGCATTTTTAAAAGAAAATGGCAGCAAAGATAATATTGTGACTACAAAAAGTGGATTGCAGTATGAAGTGTTAAGTCAGGGAGGCGGCAAGTCTCCTGTTGCGACGGATAATGTTACGGTTCATTATAAAGGCACGACGATTGATGGCAGTGTCTTTGACAGTTCTTATGATCGTGGCTCACCAGCAACGTTTCCGTTGAACAGAGTTATTTCAGGGTGGACCGAAGGCCTGCAATTGATGAAAGAAGGGGCGAAATACCGCTTTTTTATTCCTTCTAATCTGGCGTATGGAGAACGTGGTGCGGGTCGTTTAATTGGCCCAAATGCAGCGTTGATTTTTGAAGTTGAATTAATCAAAGTCCAGTAAGCTGTATTGAATTTTCCGAAAACACGCGGTTGTTTCGGATGACAAAAAGCCCTGTAAAACAGGGCTTTTTTATTTCTCAAGGAATGGTATTACCGGTTACTTTATGATTACAGCATGAAAGAATTTCAGTTTTTTGCCAGTACACCCAAAGCAATGGAGACCTTGCTAGCCAAAGAGCTGACTGATCTTGGGGTGATGGATGTCAAACAGGTGGTGGCAGGCGTGTCGTTTTCCGGGCCTTTGCACATCGCCTATAAAGCCTGTTTATGGTCACGTCTGGCCAACCGGGTATTGTTGCAAATTGCAGAATTTCCGGTGCATTCTCAAGAAGACTTGTACGATGGTGTAAAACAAACCAACTGGTTTGAGCATGTAAAACCAGACGGTAGTCTGCGCATCAGTTTCACTGGAAAAAGTCGAGAAATCCGTAATACGCATTTCGGAGTGTTAAAAGTGAAAGACGCCATCGTCGATCAAATGCGTAGCAAATTTCACAAACGTCCGGATATTGTTCAGCAAAATCCAGATATTCATGTGCATGTTCATTTGCAAAATAATATTGCGCAACTTAGCTTGGATTTGTCAGGTGAGAGTTTGCACCGGCGAGGTTACCGTGAGGTCAGCATTAAGGCACCGATGAAAGAAAACCTGGCTGCCGCCATGTTGATCCTGGGCGGCTGGCCGGAGATAGCCCAAAAACAGGGGAGCTTACTCGACCCGATGTGCGGATCAGGCACATTACTGGTGGAAGCCGCGATGATCGCTGCTGATTATGCACCAGGGCTGGAACGCGACTATTTCGGTTTTATGGGGTGGAAACAGCATCAGCCCGAGTTGTGGCAACAGGAATGGGATGAGGCGAGGGAGCGAAAATACCAGGGCTTGAAACAGATGCCGGTGATTGTTGGTTTTGATGAAAGCCGGCGTACGGCAAGTACTGCAATCAAGCATGTGGAGAACGCCGGTTTGAGTGAATTTATCCATATTGAAAAGCGCGATATTTCACTGGCAGAAGCGGCAGCCAGCTGGCCAGCCGGTTTACTGGTATGTAATCCGCCGTATGGTGAGCGCTTGAATGACAAGGATGAAACCGCACAACTTTATCATCAGTTTGGTGAGGTGCTGAAACAGCGCTTTGGGGGTTGGCAGGCAGCGATTATTATCAGTGATGCTGAGCTGGGATTCAGGCTGGGGATTCGATCGCAAAAGCCGGTCACCTTATATAATGGTGCGTTGGAATGCAAGTTGCTCCGTATGCAAATTGAGGAACAGGACTTTTTTATTCCCAAAGCGAAGACGGCGGATGAACGCACGGCCTTCATCCAGACCCAAAGTCGGCAGGTTGGCGCGGAAATGTTTGCCAATCGCTTGCGCAAGAATCGTAAAAAGCTGGCACGTTGGTTAACGCGGGAGGATATTCATTGCTATCGCTTATATGATGCGGACCTGCCTGAATATGCGGCTGCCGTGGATGTGTATCAAGGCGAGCAGACCTGGGTGACGGTGCAGGAATATGAGGCACCGGCCACGGTGAGTACAGAAAAAGCAAATGAGCGCCTGGCCGGAATGTTGGCTGAACTGCCTGAAATCGTAAATACGTCGGCGGAAAATATATTTCTCAAGATCAGAAAGAAACAAAAACAACGTGATCAATACGAGAAGCTGGCCAGTGAAGGTGACTTTTATCAAATCGAAGAAGGCGGCTGCCGGTTTCTGGTCAACTTTACTGATTATCTGGATACTGGCATTTTCCTCGACCATCGTCCAGTGCGGCTACGCATTCAACAGCAGGCCAGTGGCAAACGCTTTTTAAACCTGTTTGCTTACACCGGGACGGCGACGGTTCATGCAGCCCAAGGCGGTGCAGCTTCTTCTGTGACTATTGATATGTCCAACACTTATCTGCAGTGGGCCAAGGATAATTTCGAGTTGAATAACATGGGCACGAGTCACCAGATTCAGCGGGCAAATTGCGTGGAATGGCTACAGGAACAAAGCGCCATGGATTGCCCGCCAGAGTTTGATTTAATCTTTATGGATCCGCCGACATTTTCCAACTCAAAAAAAATGGACGGGGTCTTTGATATACAGAAGAATCATGTATTTTTAATCCAAATGGCGATGGCCCTGCTGTCAGAGCAGGGCGAACTGCTGTTTTCTACGAATTTCAAGCGTTTTAAACTGGATGAAGATCAGTTGAGCGAATTCAACATCCGTAACATCAGTAAAGAAACCATCGCAGAAGATTTTGCCCGTAACCCCAGAATTCATTATTGCTGGAGCATAAGTAAATGAATCAAAGCATCACGTTCATTGTAAAAGGCCGGGTGCAAGGGGTTGGTTACCGGGCATTTGTACGCAAACACGCAGTGTCATTACACATTTCAGGCCACGCAAAAAACCTGGCGAACGGAGATGTTGAAGTCATTGCCTGCGGGGCCGAAGCGTCGCTAAAGACATTGATGGAAAAATGTCGCAAAGGCCCTGTGTTTGCAAAAGTAACAGAGTTAACCCTTGTTAATGACGTAATGACGGCCGCATATCAATCGTTTGAAATTTTATGAAAGCTGAAGTTGTGTCAGATTAAGTCTGGACTGCGGCAGATCAACATAATAGTTGAGCGCTAACAGGTGATTGAAAAACGTAATGAGCGTAGGCAAGACAAGGCAATAGTTTTTCAAGCACCTGCTAAAACAACGTTTACACATATGTATTGGATTAATAATGATTAATATTGTCTTACGTGCTCAATTGGGTAATTTATTATTTCAATATGCATTCGGACGGCATTTGGCGATAAAAAATAATACAAGGTTACGCTTAATAACCAAAAACTATAAAACGTTATCTGACCCTTTGGGGCAGCGGGTTATAAAGTTGTTAAAATTATTTAATATTGCCGATGTTGAAACGACATCAATGGTGCATGATAGTATTGCTAGAAAGCTTGGTGTGTATCATTTTGACTTTAAACATAAATTAATTCGTGAAGATGACTTGGGGTTTGGGTTTCACCCTCATTTACTCGAGCTAAATGGCGAGGTCTTTTTAGATGGCTTTTTTCAAAGCGAGAAATACTTTTATGATAATAGAGATGTTATTAAGGATGAGATTCAATTTAAAAGAGACTATTTTGGCGAAGAGGGTAGAAATTATAAACAATTAATTAAACACCATCAGTCTGTAGCGCTTCATGTTCGCAGAGGGGATTATTTAA
>SPJJ01010131.1_pt1 | contig 15725 bp, 11 predicted proteins | sample 3741741 | NCBI WGS metagenome assembly SPJJ01 (sample SAMN10925908, study PRJNA522277) | cold seep metagenome | isolation source: Elba SIP-enriched marine methane seep metagenome, extraction at timepoint T1 | place: Italy: coast of Elba, Mediterranean Sea | collected 2014-05 | reverse complement strand
GACGCCAAGCCCGACAGCAAGTAACGCCCTCCTACATCACCACATCCACCGTGCTGCGCCCGCCACCTTGCGGCGTCACGGTCACCCTCACGCCAATTCGCTCGGCCAGCCCGGGCACATGAGATATCAGCCCGACCTTGCGGCCGGACGCTTGCAGTGAATCCAACACCGCGAGCGCCGTCTCCAAGGTGTTTTGATCCAAGGTGCCGAATCCCTCGTCGATGAGCAGGCTCTCGACCCGGGTATCTTTGGCAGACAAGCTGGACAGTCCGAGGGCAAGCGCGAGCGATACCAGAAAGCTCTCGCCGCCGGACAAGCTGTTGACGCTGCGCACCTCGTCGCCCATGGAGCGATCGAGCACTTGAAGCTCGAGATGGTGATCGGGCACGCGCAACAACCGGTAGCGCACGTGCAGCTCGGCGAGGTGATCGTTGGCCGCGGCCAGCAACGCCTCCAGGGTCAAACTCTGGGCGAACTCGCGAAACTTACCGCCGTCGGCCGAGCCGATCAGATCGGCGAGAGACTTGTACAGGGCCTCGCGCTCGCGTTGCCCGGCGATCTGCTCGGCCAGGTTGGCGTGAGCTTTGCGCGCCTCGTCGTCGCTCCTGAGCCGGGACGCCAGATCCACCTGGGCCTCCCGCGCCGCCTCCAGACTGACACGGCGATCCTGTTCGGCCAGCTGAGCATCGGCCAGGGACAACGCCGGTGGCTCGCCCTGCTCGTGTTGGGCGCGCAAACCGCGGCGCTCCTCCAGGACGGCCACGTGCTTATCCACGGCTGCATTGAGCTCATCTCGCCGCTGCTGGCGTTCGTGTAACCATGTGTCCGTGACCGCGAGATGGCCGCGCAGACCGGCTTCGTCCAGTCCGGCGCGAGCCAACGCTTCGCTGAATGCGGCCTGGGCCTGCTCCACCCCGGCGCTCCGCGCTCCGGCGTTTTGCTTTTGCGCTTCGAGCTGCGCGGCCGTGGACGCCAGGGTCTCGGCAGCGCGCTGGTGAGCTTCGGTGTGCCCGCGCAACGCATCATCGGCGGCGTTGATCGCCGCTTCTAGTGTTGTCGTCACTTCGGTTACCGCCGCGCCACCGAACAACTGCTCGCGCTGCCCGCGCAGGGCGGCGAGCTGGTCGGCAGCGGTGGCCAGACGCGCGCCCGCCGACTCGTGATCGGCCGCGTAGGCGACGACCTGTTTGGCCGCTTCGTCCACCGCCACCTGAAGCGTCGCCCGTTGGCGCTCGGACGTCTCGGCGGTCTCGCGGTGGCCGATCCATGCTTGCACCAGGTCGGCCCAGTAGGCGCGGAAACGCTCGGGCTGGGCGGCCAGCTCGTCGCGCCAATCGGCCACCTGGCTGAACGCCGGCGCCAGCTCGGCTAGTTGGGTCGAAATGTCTTCGCTCACCCGGCTCAACGCCGCATCGGCTTCGGCCAGGGCTTGGGCCGCTGCGATCGCCGCGCGCTCCGCAGCCCGAAACTCCTCGGCGGAGCGATCGAACTCATCCCGACGAGCCGTCGCCGTACCGCGGCTGGCGATAGCCTGTTCGCGTAGCAACACCGCCCTGTCCTCGTCGACCTGCAGGGTGTCGAGCCGCGACGCGCTGTCGGTGAGCTGGGCCCGAGCCCAGTCCCCCGCCTTGCTATCCGCCGGGTCGCCGAACAGGGGGAGCTCACCCAGCTGCTTGAGTGCGCCATTCCACTCGGTGGTCGCCTCCGCTACCAGCTGCTCGCTGGATGCGCCGAGCTCATCGGCGCGAGCCGCGGCGTCGGCGGCAGCATCTCGACGCGTCACCTGAGCGACCCGGTCATCGCTGACCTTGCGCCGTTCGATCTGTAGATCATCGAGGCGCTGCTGTTGTTCTGCGGCCAGCTCATTGACTCGACCCGCTTCGGCGAACGGGTGGTCTTCGGCACCACACAGCGGACACGCTTCGCCATCGACCAAAGCGGCTCGGTGATCGGTCATGTCCTGAGCGAGCTTGACCTGGTTGAGGGCTCGCTCCGCCTCACCACACTGAGCGTCGACCCGCAGGTACCAACGCTCGAGCTCGGTGACTTTGGTGGCGGCGTCCTTCTCATCGCTACGCGCGCGGGTCGCCGTTGCCAATGCCTCCGCGGCAACACCGGCGTTGTGGGCAGCGGCCTCGGCCGCACGAGCGAGCGCGTCGACAATCGCGTGGCGCGCGCTGGCCTGCTTGAGCCGCTTGCGCACCGCTTCAACGGGGTGCTCGTCGGCCACCGCCTCGGCGCGCTTCGCGGTTTCGTGCGCCTCGGTCCATGCCTGTTTGGCGTCGTCTCGGGCGCCCTGAGCGCTGGCCAGCTTCGCCCGCGCGGTTTCGTCGGCATCCACGACGCCGGGGCGGCCGGCGACCAACGTGTCCCGGGCTACGGCGGTGCGGCCGTAGCGATCCAGCACTGCGCTCCAACGCTTCCACTCTTGGGCTAGAGCCTCCACCTGGGCGTTGTCCGCCAACCACTCATTGGCCGCGGTGGCGGCGGCCAGGGTTTCGGCTAACTGGGTCGATAGGGAGTCGACTCCCCGGCGGGCTTTGGTCAACCGGGCCTCGGCTTCGCCCTTCACGGACGATGCGGTTTCCACGGTACGCGCCGCCGCCGACAGCTCGCCATCCAGGCGCGTGGCTTCGGACAACTGGGGCTTGGCGTGCTGCATGGCCTGCCGTGCAGTCGTCACGGCGGCGGCCGCATCGCTCATGTTCTTCGCCACTGTGGCAACCTGCGCCGTCAACGTCGTGTGCTCGTCCCCCAGCCGCGCGATCGCCGCTTTGGCATTGGCCAGCTCGTTGCGCGCCCGATCCAACGCGTCGGTTTCAGCGCGCATCCCCCGCGCGGCGACCACCGAGTCCAGCTCCTTGCGCCAGGCCGCCGAGGCTTGCCAGCGCTCGCGCGCTGCGGCCAATTGGGCGGTCGCTTCGGTCTCCGCCCCGCGCAGTTTCTCCAGCTGGGTGTACCAGGCGAGCATGCCTTCGGCCTCGACCAGTTGGTGTTGCGCTTGGGCGACGCGCTGTTTACTCGACGCGGTCTGTTGCTCCAACAGTGCCCGCGCCTCGGCGTCGAGCACGACATACTGCTCGACGGACGCGGTCAGCGCCGCCAGGGCCTGGCGCTCGTGTTTGGCGCGCAAGAACGCCTGCTGCGAAATCTCGGAGTAGATCTGCGTGCCGGTCATGCGCTCGAGCAGACCTGCGCGCTGTTGCGAGCTCGCGCGCAGAAACGCCGCGAACTCCCCCTGAGCCAACAGTGCGGACCGGCGGAACTGTTCGAACGACAAACCGAGGCGCTGTTCGATGGCGTCCAGGGTTTCGGTCTTGGTGCCGCTCAAGTCGCGCCCGCTGTCGATCTCGCGCAGGGACAGCGATTGCTTCTGCAGGCGGCCGTCGGCGCGGTTGCGAGCGCGCCGAACTTCCCAACGCGAGCGATAGCGCAGCCCATCCCGACCGACGAAGTCCACCTCGGCGAAGCCGGTCGCCGTGCCCCGACGCAGCAGCGAGCGCACGTCGTTGGCCTGCACCCGCAGATCGTCGTCGTCGTCCGGACGGCCGATGAGCACGCCGTTGCTTCGGGCATCCAGGCGCGGCGTCTTGTCATACAGGGCGACGCACAAGGCGTCGAGCAGGGTGCTCTTTCCCGCTCCAGTGGGACCGGTGATGGCGAACAACCCCGACTGACCGAGCGGACCGTCCTCGAGCTCGATGCAGAATTCTCCCGCGAGACTCGCCAGGTTCTTGCCGCGAATGGCCAGAATCCTCACGGCGTGTCCTCCTGGTGCACGCTAGCGAGAACCTCGTGAAACGCATCGACGAGCGGCTGTGGTGGTGGCTCCTCGTGGTCTCGACGGTAGCGCTGCAAGAACACCTCGAGGGGATCCATCTGCTTGAGATCCAGGTGGGGAGCCCGATCTGCCAGGGCGGCGCCGTCGCCGGTGTACTCGACGCTGAGCTTGACCAGTCGAGGCAACTTGCCGTCGAGGGCCGCGTCCACCCGATCGCGCAGCTTGGGCTCCGGCTTGGGCAGCGACACCGTGATCTCGAGGAACGGTCGCACCGACGCCACGTCGTCGGCCGCCAGCGCCGCGATGCGCTCGAGCACGTCGTCGATGGTCGCCGCGCCGCGTTTGGGAATTCGGATCAACTCCACGGCCCGCGGCACCGGCACACAGCGCACCTCGCTCAGCTGAGCGCCATCGAGCTCGAGCACCACGACCTGGTGCTTGTAGTTAGCCTCGCCCATGGCCAACGGAATCGGCGAACCGGCATAGCGAAGGTTGTCCCGGCGGGCGACCCGTTGGGCCTTGTGCAAGTGGCCCAACGCGGCGTAGGTGATGTCCTTGGGGAAGATTCCCGCTGGCAACGCGTGCTGATGGCCGCCGAGGATGCGCCGTTCGCTCAGGTGTTCCACGTTGCCGCTCACCATGAAGCAATGACCGGTGACGATCAGCGCGTGGTCGTCGTCGCAGCGTTGGCGTGCCGCGTCGATCACGTGGGCATAGATCTGTCGCACGCCTTCGATGAGAGGGTCTTTGTCCTCGGCTTCGCACCGGGGCAGATCCGCCGGTCGCAAAAACGGCACCGCGGCAACCCATGCGCCCACCCGGTCCGTGTCGTCATGGATGGGCACCAGCAGGGCATTGGTGTCGACATTGTTATGGGCGTCGCGCGGCAAGCCACCGACCACGCTGATCCGCATGGTTCGCAGCACGGGCGCGGGCGCGTTGAGCCGCGCGGCCGAATCGTGGTTGCCGCCGATGACGACCACATCCAAGCTGGGCAGCCGGCGATGGGCCTCGGCCAAAAACCCGTACCACAGCTCCTGTGCGGCGGCCGGGGGGTTGGCGCTGTCGAAGATGTCGCCGGTGATCACCAGGCCGTCGCAGCGCTCGGCCTCGAGTCGGTCCAGCAGCCAGCTGAGAAAGCACTCGTGCTCGTATTGCCGCGACACGTCGTGCAACGTGTGGCCCAGATGCCAGTCGGATGTGTGCAGAACCCTCATCCCAGCAGCCAAGAATACCAACCGGGTCTGATCGTTTCGGCCCACCCGGAGCCGTGCCATTCCGTGCCAAGGGGCTCCCAGATCTTCAGAATTCTGAAGGATCCCCCAAGTCTGGCGATGGCGTTTCAGCCGCTTAGGCGTGGCCCGGCCCTTGCTCTAGTAAGCAACCATGCGCCACTTAGCCTTCGTATTTGCCCTCACCCTATTCGTCCCCACCACCGGCTGCGACTGGTACTTCGGAGACGACGACGACGATATCTGTGCGTTCGGCCTGGCCGATCCCAGCTTCACACCGGAGATGCTGCGCAACCCGGAGACGGGCGTGTGCGAGGAGTTCGGCTACTACCCGGACTATCCATGCGACCCGGTGTGCGGCCAGCCCTGCCCGGGCAGCAACAGCGCGGACGGTGCCCGAGCACCGATCCCCACGTGGGGCTATTGCGAGAGTTACTGCAGCGGCCAGGACGAACAAACCTGCGTGCAGAGCCCGGGCTGTCGCGGCGTCTACGCCGACGTGGAAGGCGCGCGCAGCTTCGTCGCCTGCTGGGCGACGGATCAGACGGGACCGATCCAGGGCGGCAGCTGTGAAGGCATGGATGCATGGACGTGCTCGCAATACGACGACTGCTCCGCGGTGCACGCGTGCAACAACGCGGGCGGCGACCAGCCCCTCGATCCCAGCGAGTGTGACGTCGGGGTGTTCCAACAGTGCGTGAGCGAAAAGCTGGGTTGCTTCGGCAACGGCGAATGCGACGCCGGCGAAACTTGCAACGCCGACGAGCTGTGCCTGGCCCCACCTGGCTGCGACGAAAACTCCGACAGCAACGGCCTGTTCGACTGCGCCACCCAGTGCTACGGGTTCTGCGTCACCGACACCACCCCGGCGTGTGGCAGTCTCGACGAAACCACCTGCATCAGCCGAGACGACTGCGCCCCGTTCTACGAGGGCGTCAATTGCACCTGTGACCCCGCCGGCGAAAACTGCCAGTGCACCGACTGGGTATTCGACACCTGCGAAGACGCGGGTGCTGAAACCACTCCAGCGTGAGGCCGATCGCGCAAGGGTAACCCCCGCCCCTACATTCGTGCCGTGAGGGAAAACCCTCACCGTCGCAGCCCCCGCCTGCGAACTGTAAAACCCGCCCCGCCCTGCGGCGCATTCCCGCGCGCACGCATTTGTGCCAGAAACCGTAGAGCCACGTCATTCCCCGCAAAAAACTCGTGTGGGCACCCACGTAGCTGAATGCGTTTGCCAGATTTTGCGTCACAATTCACATGGGCTGCCGTCATGACTGGAAGGGTTATCGATGAAGTATGTGTCTCTCACTGCATTGGTGATCGTCTTCGCTGCGCCGCGTTTCGCTGACGCCGAGAAGCATGATCACCAGGAAAGTGACATGGTGCGAATCGATAACGCGAGCAAGCCCGCGATGTCGTATCAGCTCATGCGCACGTCGGGGTCGGGCAACTCGATCAACGTCTACCTGAATCCCAATGGCGCGTTGATCCGCGGTGGTTGGGAAAACAGCGCGCGGGGCTCCTCGGGCCTGGTGGCGCGTCGCGGCTATCGCAGCGTCAACGTCCCGCGCTACCGCGGCAGTCGGGCGTCGTTCCAACGCATCGTGCAATGCGTCAAGAGCCGCTACGCCCAGTTCAACATCAACATTCAAACCGAACGTCCACGCAGTGGCCGCTACATCATGGCGATGATCGGCGGTGGCGCCCACACTCTGGGCTACCGGGGAAACATCGCCGGCGTGGCGCCGTTCAACGGGCGCATCATCGACAACGCCGTGGTGTTCGTGTTCGACCGCAACTGGCGTTCCCTCGCCGCCATGTGCAACACCGTGGTCCACGAAATTGGCCACGCGCTCGGGTTGGAGCACCAGTACCTGTGCAAGGATCCGATGAGCTACCTGCGCGGTTGCGGCACCAAGACGTTTCAGAACGTCGACGCCTGGTGCGGCGAATACCGGGCACGCCGCTGCCGCCGCGGACGCACCCAGAACACCTATAAGACGCTGGCGCGCAACCTCGGTCTGCGCAGCCGCCAGCCCCAGACCGAGCCCGATCCCGACACGGACCCGGGCGTCGAGCCGGAGCCGCCAATCACCAGACGGCCGCCGACCCGCCGGCCCCAGCCGCCGATCACCAGACGCCCGCGCTACGACGGCAACGCCCCCAACGTCAAGATTCTGTCGGCGCGCAAGGGCAGCACAAACGCCGATGGCGTCACCCATCTCACCATCAAGGTATGGGCGAAGGATCGCGGCGGCGTCTCGAAAGTCCAGCTCGGCTGGATCACGCCACAGCGCCGCTTCGTGTTCGACTGCGATCGCATGCCGTCCAACATGCCGGTGACCTGCAGCAAGAGTGGCAACTACTACACCTTCCGACTCAAGGTCGGCTATGGCCAGCGCGGCTACGCGGTCCGAGTCGTCGATCGCGCCGGCAACAGCACGGTCACCAACACGACCAGTCTGAGCTTCGACCAGGCCGCCGTGCCAGCGCGGCCGCGCTGGCAGCGTCCTCGTAACCCCAGCCCCCAGCGGCCCCAGCCCCGCTACCCGGAGCCGGACTACGACGACGATGAAGACGACGACGATAGCGATTACGAGCAGAACAAAACAAGCGGCTGCAGCCAGCACTAGCCCTCGAGCCGACGCGACGGGGCCGTCCGCCACGTCATCGCGGCGTGATAGGGGACCCCACCCACGACATGTTGGGTGGGGTCTTCGCCTTTTCGGCAAATCTGTTAACGTCCCGCCCATGTCTGCTTGGCCGATCACGATGGACGATGCAACGGCGGCGCGCGCGCGCATCGCCGAATTCCTGGAGCCAACCGCGCTACGTAACTACGTCGCCCTGGACCGAGCAGTCGGCCACGACGTTACGGTGCTGGTGAAACACGAAAACCACCAGCCGACCAACGCGTTCAAGGCGCGCAACGCCCTCGCGGTGATGACCACCCTGGACGACGACCAGAAAGCCGCGGGCGTCATCGCCGCCACCCGAGGCAATCACGGCCAGGGTGTGGCGTGGGCGGGCAGCCTGCTCGACATCCCGGTAACCATCTGCGTACCCGAGGGCAACAACCCAGAGAAGAACGAAGCCATGCGCGACTTCGGCGCGACGGTCATCGAAAAGGGGCGCGACTACGACGAGTCGGTCGAAGTCGCCCAGGGCCTGGTCGCCGAGCGCGGGCTGGTCATGGTGCACTCGACCAACAACGCCGAAATCATCGCCGGCGCCAGCACGATCATGCAGGAGATCATCGAGCAGGCGGTCTACCTCGATGCCATGGTGATCGCGGTCGGTGGCGGCTCCCAGGCTGTGGGCTCGCTGACCATAGCTAGAGAGCTGCGACCAGATATCGACATCTACGCGGTTCAGGCCGAGAACGCCGCGGCGATTCACGACTCGTGGCACGCGGGCGAGCGCCTGAGCAAGGAATCCGCCGACACGTTCGCCGACGGTCTGGCGACCCGCCACTGCTACGATTTCACCTTCGACGCCCTGCGCGATGGTCTCAAGGGGTTCGTCACGGTCAGCGAGGCCGAAATCGCCGACGCGATCCGCCTGCTACTCACGACCACCCACAACCTGGTGGAAGGTGCTGGCGCGGCCGGCGTCGCAGGTCTCACCAAGCTCGCCGCCGAGCTCAAGGGCAAGACCGTGGGCGTGATCCTGTCCGGCGGCAACATCGACAAGGACACCCTGCGCCGGGTCATCAACAACGAGCTATGACACGCTGGCTACTTTGCGCGGTCGTCGTTGCCGCGTGCGCAAAGCCTGCGGACAAACCCCGCAGCGGACCGATTCGCCTCGACATCGAGGTCAACGGCTACGACCGCGACACCGCGTGCAAACCCACAGCCATCGAGCTCCGGGTCAAGTCGGAGCCTGGCGTACGTGTGACCATCGCTGGGGTCTCTGGTACCACCGGCGGCAAGGGTGTGTGGCTGGCCCGAGTGCCATCGGCAACCCTGGAGGCCCTGCACGCCAAGAAACAAAAGCGCGTCGCGGTAAACGCGAGCAAGGGCGAGCGCACAGGAACCAGCTCGTACTCGTTGCATTTGATAGGCGACCCGACCTGGGTGCGCCGTTACCCCAAAGGACTGGACAAGCTCGAGCTCAGCAAGACCGGTTGGGACAGCGCGTACTTGGCGTGCCACGTCGAGCGGGCCACGGCTACCGCGGGCACGGTGACGATCAAGGGCTCGCTTCTACACTGGGTGGTGCCCTACGACGAGCTCGGCAACCACGTGAGCTTCGACGCCAACGCCGACGCGGACGACGCGCCGACCGCTCGGGTGAGCATGACCGTCAGCGACGGCAAGCGCAGCCACACGTCCCACGCCAAGATTCCGATCGCGGCAGAGCAATACAAAGCGTTCCTGGCCACGTTGAAACAGCGCGCCGGCAAAGCCAGCCCAGCTGCGCCGGCCTACCGACGCGGCAAGGGCCTCCACCCATTGCTGTACATCACCGGCCAGGACCGCATCGACGCCAGCCTGGCCGCCGGCAAACGGCCGGACCAGCTAGCCCTGATTGCGGTGAGCAAGGACCGCTACGAACACAAAGGCTCGTGCGTGTATCGCAGCGCCAAAGGCCGTCAGGAAGTCGGCCTGTTGCGAGTCAACCCGACCATCAGCGTCTACTCGACGCGCACGGGTAAACGCGTCGCTAAGCGTAGCTTCATCGGCCTGGCGCCGTCGTGCAAAAAGTCGGTGACCAGCAGCCACGCCCCTGGGTCCAATGCCGCGGGCAAGCTGGACAGCGTGCTCGGCGCCTTGCCCAAAAGAGCGATCAAGGCCTGGTTGGCCAAGCTCGCCCGCTAGTCGACGACTTTGGCGTAGATGAACACCAGCGCCACTGTCTCATAGGCGGCGTGAAACGCGATCGGTAGCACCAGCTTGCGACCGCTGGCCAGGTACAGATATCCGTAGCCCACTCCGGCGATGAATGCGCCGACGACACCCTCCATGCGGCCGCCGCCCACGGCCCAGGCGAACATACCGGCGCTGACCACGACGCCTACACCATGCGCGACCTGCTTGTCGTCGACCAGCTCCGCCACCCGGTTGAGCACGAACCCGCGAAACACCATCTCGGTAGCGACGACCATGCCCCAGGTCAGTAACAAGGCGTTGATCAGGATGCCCGTGTTGCCACGCAACGGCGGCAAGAAGTTGAGCTCGACGGCGCGACCACTGATGTGCTCCAGCTCGGGCTTGATCACCAGCAGGTTCGCAAACTGGGCGACGACGCCGAGTACGACTCCGACCAACACTACCTTGGCGAAGCCCTCGTCGATGTCGAAGCCGACATCCACCCAGCTGGCCTTGCGCAACCACAGGCCAGCTGAGGCGACGACGACCAGGGGCACCATAACGCTGACCGGAAAGCCCACCGCGATCACCGCGCCGACGAGCAGCAGCTCTCCGAAGCTAATCCACTTGTGTTGGCTTTGAGTCACCGCTGTCACTACTCAGGTCTACGAGCCACAGGTCCTCATGGTTACGCAGCACCTCGGCGGGTAGATCGATCCATGCCGCGCAACCATCGAGAACCAGGCTATCTCCCGAGGCGACGACGATGTCTTGCAGGTCCATGAGGGTCTGGTCCGGGTTGTTTACCAGCTCCGCCTGGCAGCTCAGCCCGGCCGCTGCCGATGCCTCCAAAATGACCTGTTTGAGCCTGCCGCTGTTGGATACCGGGCGATCCAGATACCACGCGGCCGTGGCACAGCCGGCCGAGGCCAACAACCCGGTCGCCAGATCAACCGCCTGTCGGGTCTCCTCGACCTTTCGGTAGCTACCGTGCACGCTCGACAGGTCGCGATAGACCCGGTCGCGGCCGACGATCAACGGTGCCCCGGACAGGGCCGCCTCGATGGCGATGACCACGTTGAATCCGTCGAGACCTACGGTGCGCCCGGCCAGGTCGGCGGTCACGCATCGCTTGGCGTTGCGGCTGTCGCGTCGCTCATCCGTACACGCGGCGCGGCGAATGGCATCGCGCTGGCGCGAGCGCAAGCTGTGACGATCGCCAACGAGCTTGAGCGCCGCGGCCTCGGCGTAGCCGCGAGCGCGCAACCACGACAGCTCGAAGGTGGCAGCGCGCAGCACAGCCCACTGGTCCTCGCCGAACAAGCCACCGTCCTGCGGGTGGGGCCCACGGTGTTTGCGCTTATCCGGCATTCACCGAGTATATGCCGAGCAGCTCGCGCCGATACTGTTCCGGCAAGCCGTGCTCGCTGATGCCCGTGGCGTAGTGGGCCAGGTATTCGGCCGTCGGCATCAGGCCTTGCACCCGGCGGATCGCCGCGAAGCTGACAGCCTGGGTCAAGGCTCGCTCGTGATTCACGCGCAGCTCGACCTGGCGATAGCCTCCCTCGAACCGGCACAGGCGTTCCAGCTGTGTGGCCTCGATGCGGTAGAGCACGCCGAGCACCGTCGCTCCCGTTTCGGCCACGATGTTGCCCTTCGCCGTGCCGTCGGCGCCGTGTTTGTCGAAGAAGTGACGGTAGTCCGGGAGCGCGGCCCGGCCCACGATGTGCACGTCGCCCAACCGTCCACGCAGTCGCGCGCTGGACATATTCGACCCGTAGGCGAAATAGAGCGGCATCCCCCAAGTATGGTACGGTTTCCGCTCGAGGGGAACGTGGCAGACACGTCAGAGGGGACAACCACCGAGCAGCACGAAGATCCGAACGCGTTGCCCAAGGCGGCGGAGACGATGTCGCCGGGACCGCTATCGGACGAGCGCGCCGATGCGCTGTCAGCCAAAGACTGCACGCTGACGGTCGACGGTCTGAAGATCGTCCTGCCCAACAACAAAGTGCTCATCGAGAGCTTCTCCATGGAGGTCAATCCAGGAGAAGTAGCGGTGTTGCTGGGCGGCAGCGGGGCGGGCAAGTCTACGTTCGCCCGCGTGTTGTTCGAGCCGAACCAGTTGTCGGGCTCCGGCTTCGACTACGGCGCCGACACCCTCACGTTCGACCGAACCACGTTGGGCCTGGTGCCTCAGCGCGGCGCTCTGTTCGACCACCTCGACGTACGCGGCAACCTCGAGATCGCGATGCGCTACAGCGATCACCCGAGCACCGGCGACATCAGCATCGAAGAATGGCTGTCGCGGGTCGGCCTGGATCCTCGGCTCGCGGAACCGGGGACCGACGTGGGAACGCTCAGCGGTGGCCAGGCGCAGCGCGTCGCGGTGGCCCGCGTACTCGCAGGTCGGCGCCAGCTGCTGTTCTTGGACGAGCCGTCGGTCGGACTGGATCCCCACCGGGTGCGCATGCTCGCCCGGCTGATCCGCGATCAGGTCGAGCGCTACGATCTCGCGGCCATCGTTGTCACCCACGATGTCGCCCTCGCGGCCGGCGTCGCCGATCAGCTCTACCTGCTGAACACCAAGACCCGCCACCTCGACCACCTATTCGCCGACGAGTGGCCCGGGCCCTGTGAGTCGGAAAACGTCAGCGAAGAAGAGCGCGGCGAATGGCTGGTCCGCCTCGAGTCGGAGCTCGTCGATCGCATCGAAGAAGGCGATGGCGTTCCGCTCAAGGAGAACTCCGGCGAAGCGGTCAAGCGCAGCCCTCTGGCCTGGATCGACGAAAAGGTCGAGCCGCTGTACGCACCGTTCACCGCGGCCGGCATGGCGTTGCGCTACATGCCATCCCAGCTATTCAAGCGCCCGCGCGACTTCTTCGCCGTGAGCGCTCGAGTGGTGATCCAAACATTGCTCCGACCGTTGCCGTTCTACGCCATCGTGTCGACCCTGATCGGTTTCACCATCTTGTATGTGGTGAGCAAGGTCGGCGGCGCCGGAGTACGCCCCGATGCGTTGATCCGTCAGATCGGCGGCAGCCACATCATCGCCCTGGCCCCAGCGCTGTCCGGCATCCTGTTCGTGTCGGCATCCGGCAGCGCTACCAACGCGTGGCTCGGCAGTATGGGGTTGACCAAACAGACCATGGCCATGGAGGCGCTGGGCGTGCGATCCCGCGCTTACCTGTGGAGTCCGTCGTGGTTCACCCTCGGCCTGTGTTACATCGCCGTCGCCATGGTGTTTGCCCTGGGCATGGTGCTCGGCGGTATGCTCGTGTGCAATCACTACGGCATGGATGGCTCATGGGAGCTGCTCACTGCCGACATCTTCGATCCGCGACCGGAGCGCGCGAAGTACACGTCTCGCGCTGCGCTGCTCGTGTGGATTTACGCTTGGGGTATCGCCAGTGACGTTATCGCCAAAGGTGGCGCGGACAAACGCGAGGCCGAGGCGGTGACCCGGGGCATGACCGCCAGTGTGGTCGCGTGCACGTTGTGGATGGTCGCGCTAGAGTTGATCACTGTGATGGTGGTCTTGAACAAGTGACCGGCAGCGTCAAGCACGTGTGCACATTCGCCGGCGTCGCACTCATCGGCGTCCATGCAGCCATGTTCCCGGTGCTGGGCGAAAGCTGCAAAGGCACGTCGCTACAGGTGCGCATCAAAGCGCCGTCATCGGCCGAGCACCTGACGTTGCGGGTCGAAATCCCCAAGGCCATCCAGAAGCGCGTCAAGACCTACCTCAACGGCAAGCCCGCCAACCTGCGCCGGGCGTCCGCGGGCCCGGGCATGCACCGCGCCGAATGGCGTGTGCGCTACAAGGGCGGTTTCGAGCGCCGGGTTGGCTTCACCCAGCTGGTCGGTCCGTTTCAGAACCTCGACAAACCCGCGTGCGCCGCGCGCCTGTTCGTCGGCCAATCGTTCATCGACGACGGCAAGGCCAGCCCTGGTACAGCGGTCGCCATGGTCAAGAAGATCATCCTGAAAGAGATGAAGGACTTCAGCCAATGGCCCGTCGGCAAGTTCGACAAGATCACCGAGCTCCGCGCCCAGTGGGTGGGCATGGACAACAAGAAGTGGTCCGAAGACCTGCACACGACGATCACGTTCGAGAACCTCAAAGACCTGCCCTCGGGGTACTTCGGACTGAGCGCCAAGATTCGTCTCGATGACGGCGCGGTGAATCTGAAGATCGCGATCCTGCCGCGGATCAAGGACAAAGAGATCGACCTCAAAGCCTACGTCAACGCAGACGTCACCCTGGACAACCGGGTCTACAACTGGGTCGCGCATCGCTTCGACATCGACGACCGGGTCGGCTCTCAGGTTCAGGACGAGATGCGCGACGCCATGAAGGACGTGTTTACGCTGCCACCGCCGGTGCCGCTGCCCGGCAATCGCAAGCTGACGTTCATCTACTGTCCCGGCGGCAAGCTCCGGGTCAAAGACAACACCCACGTGATGATCCCGGTGGCGCTGCACCTGGACGGCGCCCACCCAGGAGTGTTGCCCGTGAGTCTCGGCCGGGTGAACCGCGATGAAAACGCGCCGCGGCCCGCCCCGCTCACCTTCGAGTTCGAGCTCGAGGCCATCAATGCGGTGTTGTACTACCTGTGGCACACCAACTTCCTCGACGAGCAGCTCAAGAACCACGGGCGCATCGAGGAGCGCTTCAACAAAAACTCGATCGTCAAAGAGCTGCTGAGTATTCGCCTGCAGAACGTGCGCCTGAGTCTGCCGCCCACGGCCACGGCCACGGGCAACCCCAAGGTGCCGTTTCAGATCGCGGCAGCCGCAACAATGGACATTCGCGACGGCAAACAGATCACCAAGTCGCACATCTACAGCACCATCGGCTTCGACTTCAAAGGCAGCAATACTCGCAAAGCCGTAGCCAGGCTGACGTTCCGAGATCTGGAAGTCACTTGCGAGCCGGAGCCTGGCCTGCTCAAGCCGTGGTTGAGCGACATCGTCGAGGTCATGCGCCAACGCTCCGACGCGCTGCACGGGGAGCTCACGCGACAGTTCACCGATACATTCAACAAACTGGTGCTCGACCGCTACATCGGCAACGACGACTCACTAGCGGGATTCGTGACCACCGGCGCCAAAGTCAGCGCAACCCCAATGGGTCGCAGCGGCGTCATCCGGGTCGACGTCTTCGGCAAGATCAAGGAAGACTGATGCAGGACAAAGCCCGAGAGTGGTACCAGAAGGGAATCGCCGCGCGCCGTGCCGGCGACTATGAGAAAGCCGAACAGTGCTTTCACCAGGCTACGACGGTCGAGCCCGACTACGTCAAGGCGTGGGTGAATCTGGCTAACCTTCACCTGCGAGCCAACAACCCGGCTGAAGCAACGGCCGCCTGCCAGCGCGCGTTGCAGATCGCCCCCAACGACCCGCTGGCCTTGCTCAATAACAGCGTTGCCTGCCGGATGACCAGTTCGTTCGACGAGGCGCTGGGGCTGATCGACCGCGCTCTGGATCAGGAGCACGCGGAGTTGTGCGAGCATCAATGGGAAGACGGCAGCTGGGCCGATTTTCACGCCGAGAAAGGCCTGGTGCTGTTGGCCCTGCAGCGCGCCGAAGCCGAGGCGAGCTTTCAGCGCGCCTATGAGATCGACGACAACTGCGTGGAGGCGTTGCACGGCCTGGGCTACATCGCCGACGCCCGCAAGCAGTACAGCGTTGCCCTGCGCTTCTTCGACCGCGCGCTAGCCAAGGACCCGGAGCATTTGCAGACCCAAAAGAGCAAGGGCTGTACGTTGCTTCACATGGACCGGCCGGGTGAGGCCATCGAGCTACTTGTACCCGTTCGCGAGCGCGCGCCCAGCAACTTCGAGAACCACTACAACGTGGCCTGCGCTCACGCCAAGCTCGGCAACGCCGACG
>SPJJ01008862.1_pt1 | contig 15774 bp, 10 predicted proteins | sample 3741741 | NCBI WGS metagenome assembly SPJJ01 (sample SAMN10925908, study PRJNA522277) | cold seep metagenome | isolation source: Elba SIP-enriched marine methane seep metagenome, extraction at timepoint T1 | place: Italy: coast of Elba, Mediterranean Sea | collected 2014-05 | reverse complement strand
GCCAGCGCACGAGCCGCCCGTCCCTGGCGCAAGTCGAGGCGGCTCAGACCGATCATCGGATACGCGATCAACGGGTGCTTGGCCGGCAGTGTCGCGCGCAAGGTGTCGAGGGCCGACGCGAACGACGCGCGGGCTCGGCTCAGTTGGCCGAGCTTCATCTGGGACTCGCCCAGGTTGTAGGTCGCGATCGCCACGTGGGGATGGTTGCTGCCCAGGGCGGCGCGCCAAATGTCTCGGGCTTGTTCGTGCACCGCGATGGCTTCGCCGCGACGGCCCAGCTTGACCAGGGCGTTGGCGATGCCGTTGAGGGACTTGGCGACCTGGCGGTGTTTGCCGCCGGCGATTCGGATCCACATGTCTTTGGCCCGGCGGTAGGTGGCCAGGGCCAGCTCGTACTTGCCCAGGCGCTTGTAGCTGTTGCCGAGGTTGTGCAAGACGGTGGCGACATCCGGGTGATCACCGGAGTGCAGGCGCTCGTACACGACTCGCGCACGCTCGTACAGAGCGGCGGCCTGCTTGGCCGAGCCCAGCTTGTTGACGTCGTTGGCCAGGTTGTTGGCCGCCTCGCCCACTGATGCGTGGTCTGGACCGAACGCCTTCTCGAACAGCTCGAGGGCGCGCCGGTGATAGTCGGCGGCTTGTTTGTAGTCGCCACGCTCGAAGAACACACTGCCGAGACTCTCCAAGGTGTCCCCGACCAGCGGGTGGTCGGCGCCGAATACGTCGTTGCGCAGGCGCAGTGCGCGGCGCAACACAGTTACCGCGTCGTCGTACTTGAGCTGGCTGGCCAGGGCGTCTCCGAGGCGCGTCAGAGCACTCGCCAGCCGGGGCGAGGAAGCACCTTGGTCTCGGCGGATCAGCTCGACCGCCTTGCGGTAGCGGCTCTCGGCTTGCTTGTAGTTTTGTCGTTTCGCCTCGACGGCGCCGATGGCCTCGTTGAGCCTCGCCGCGACCACGTTGCGCCGGCCGCTGCGGTCGACCGCGCCGTCCGCGTACCCGGCGAGCTCCAGGCCTCGATTGTGGTTTGCTTTGCGATAACCGACCAGCCAGACCAGCTCGGTCCACGCCTGAGCTTCCAGGGATGCCTGGTCGTTGGCCATGGCGAGGCGCAACGCCCGACGCGCGCTGGCTTCGGCGCGGTCGTACTTGGCGAGGGGGTCGTAGATGGTCGACAGTAGGTGGTGTACGCGCGCTTCCACCCGACCGATGCCCAGCTCCTGGCTGCGCCGGACCAGAGGTTCCGCCAAGGCGCGCGCGGCGGACAAGTCACCAGCGTCGCGCAGAGCGATGGCCCGTGCCAGCCGACGTCGCACGGGAGCCGACTCGGCGTTGGCCGCATCGGAGAAACTGGTTCGCACGTGGGCCGCATCGGCACACCGGTCGGGGGCATCCAGGCTGTGGGCCGCGTCGATGGCGCGAGCGACCGCCGCCGGGGTCGCGTCGGCGAACACGTCGACCATCGCGCCGAGTCGGCTGAGTTGGGCCGACAAACACTGCGAGCGTAGGGCCATCAACGACATCGATTGGGCGTTGCGTGTCTCGGTGGCCTCGCAGTTGTCGGCGCTCGCTGCCCGCCAGCGATCCGCATAGGCGTCGATGCGGGTTTCGAACCGCTGCCACGTGGATTTCCAATACGGCGCTCCGCTGGCCGCGAACGCATCACGGGTCCGGCGCTTGGCGTCGTCGCCCCACACCGCGTCGAGCTCGGCCGACACGCCGGCACACACACTGACGTCGTGAGCGCTGCGAGTCGTCGCGAACATGATCGCCGCGGCCGCCGTGGCGGCGATCGCGATTCCGGCGGCGACTCGGCGCTTGCGCGGTGGTGCTGGATCCAGTGCGGCGAGCAGCGACTCGATGCTGCTGAAGCGCTCGTCGGGATCGATGGCCAGAGCTCTGGACAGTGCGCGACGGACGCGCGCGGGGACCTGAGACTTGCGCGGCGCGGGTCGCAGCTCGTCGGCGAGATGGTCGTCGCTCAGGTAAGGGTGCTCGCCGTAGATCGCTTCCCACACGGCGAGGGCGAAACTGAATTGATCGGTGCGCGCATCCGTGCGCAGGCCCAAGCGTTGCTCTGGAGCCATATAGCGCGGCGTGCCCATGACGGCGCCGCTGCGCGTAAGCGTCACGTCGAGCGGCGTCTGCGGCGCGGAGTCGTCTTCGGCGGGTTCCAGCAAGCTGCGTGCGATGCCGAAGTCAGCGACGCACACGCGACCGTCACGGCCGACCAACACATTGCTCGGCTTGAAGTCCCGGTGGATCAACCCCGCGTGATGAGCTGCCGCGAGGCCGCGGCCGGCGGCTTGATACATCTTGAGCAGCAAGCTCCACCGCGGTTGCCGCTTGGCGATCCACTCGGCCATGGTTTCGCCGGTGACGAACTCCATTGCGACGAAGATCGGCGCGGCGTCCTCGTCCACCCGGTCCGTGGCGAAGGTACCCACGTCGAGTACCGTCACCACGTTGGGGTGAGAGATCTTGGCCATGATCTGCGCCTCACGCAGTAGCCGGGCGCGCAGATAGTCGCGGGACTTTTGGCTCGACGCGTCGGCGCGGATTAGCTTGATCGCGACCTTGCGATCGAGGTCGGGATCGAACGCGGAATACACGATGCCCATACCGCCAGCCCCGATGGGCTCCAACAACACGTAGCGGCCCAGGGTCGTGCCACGCGGGAGTCCGGCTAGGGAGTCCGCCTCGGGCGCCTGGTCATCCGCGCTCGTGGCCTCGGTTCGTTCGGTAAGACAACTATTATGTGGATGGGACGCTACGGTGGCTGAGTGCATTCCAGTAACCAGACGGACGGCTGGTTGCTGGTCGGACGGGGGGCGTCGCCGTTTCATTCAATAAACTGTTAAGGTGCAGTACATGTTCCGTCGTAGTCGTTGTAGGAACACGTGTTATTCTCGCAACGTAGGAGGCCACCGCATTCGCTGCCGGAGCCGCAGCTGTCCCCCTCCTGGGGCTTGTTGACGCACACACCGGAGTCGAGAGCGTCGGTGCAAATCAAGCCATCGGCGCACTTGAGCCCGGCGTCCACACTACAGACTTGGCCGGCCTGCGCGATGGTCGGCGCGACGCACGTCGAGCCATCGCAGGTGTCGTAGGCGAAGCGATCGCACTGGCCGCCGCTCGAACAATCGGCGCCGCGGGCCAGGTAGTTGGTGGCAGCCGGGGCGACGCACCGCCCGGTCGCCTGGTCGCACGTGCGTTGGCCGAGGCAGGCTTTGTCCGAGCTGCACTGGGTGCCTTCGAGGCCCGGGCTCACGCACACACCGTCGTCGCACGCGAGGCTCTCGCAGTGCTCGCTGTTGTCGCACAACTGACCATCGGCCTTCTTGGGCACACATGTTCCGCACTGGTTGTCGTCGATGCGTTGGCAATAGGCCATGCCCGCGCACTGCAGCTCCCACTCGCAACCCTGACCGAGGGGGACCGTGCCGACGAACAGGTAGGCGCACGGACCGCCGGGGCGATCGGGTTGTACGTCGATGCACTGGGTTTGGTCCATGTAGGCCAGGCACTGGTCGATGGTGGCCTGGCTCGGCAGCGTCATCGAGCCGTCTGCGATGTAGTCGCCGAACAAACCTACGCACCAGCCGCTGAGGTCCTGGTTGGTCGGCTGGTAGCCCAGGTCGAGTTGAACCTCCGGGTAGCACGTGAGCAGGCGCGCGTAGTAACGACCGAACAAGCCGTCGGCGGAGCAGAAGCTCGCGAGGGTGACGGGCATCGCGTCGGCACCAGCAGCGTCGGTTACGACACTGGCGTCGATTTGAACGAACGCGGCATCAGCGGATGAGGGTTGGCTGTCGTCGCCACACGCCGCGACCAGCACGCACATCAAAACTAGGGTACATCGGGTCATGCCCCTGGGTAGTGCAATGGCTGTGCCCCGCTCGGCGCGGTGTGGTTTCCCCGGGTTGGCGCAGGCGACGGCACCACGGCTGTGGCACAGCGGACGCCAACGTCACACGAGTGTCACAGCTGGATGAACACGTACAACGAGGTGCCGAACAAGCCGCCGGGCAGAACCCGTGCTTCCAGATCGAATGCGCGCGCGAGAAACCGGTGGGCCAGTTTCAGTGCGGTGCGCCGAGGCGGGCTGACTTGCTCCTGGCGATCGATCTTCAGTCGCTTGAACAGCCGCATCGCCGGATACAGGGCGTGAAAGAAATAGTCGAGTTCGAGGATCTCGAAGCCGTCGACCAGCTCTGCCGCCTCTTGTTTGCTGTAGCGCTGGAAGTGGCCGTAGCGCTCGTCGTAGTTGGACCACAGCTCCTGGCGCGCGGGCAGGGTGATCAACATGCGTTGGGCGTTGCGGAACTTGTCGATGCACTGGCCCATGAACTCTTTGGGATCTTCCACGTGCTCGAGCACATCGAGCAGTAGTAGCTGGCGCACGGAGTCGCTGACTTCGTCGTCCAATGCCATGGCGTCCTTGCCGAGCATCAGGTACGGCGCGATGTCCTCGGTGATCGGGCGGGGGCTGGCGATTTCGCAACCCCAGGCTTCGACGCCGCGGTCGCGCAGGTACTTGACGACCACGCCGCGGCCGCAACCGATGTCCAGGGTGGACTCGTTGGTGCCGAAGTGCGTCAGCAACCGATGCAGGATCTGGTTGCGGCCGAGGATCCAGTAGTGGTCCTGAATACCGTCGGGGTAGTTGCCCTCGTATTGGTCTTCCGCGTAACCGGTCATTTGGCCTTTCGTTGCGCTTCGCCCGTCATTGGCACGAATCTAACCGGAAACACCGAGCGCCGCTCGAAGCCTTCGCGGGTTTTCGTGAGTACCAGTAACTCCTGGCTGTGCTCGCCGACTGGAATCACCAGCCTGCCGCCCACGGCGAGTTGATCCTTCAGCGGTTGGGGGATCTCGGGCGGCGCGGCGGTCACCAGGACTGCGTCGAACGGCGCCGCGTCGGGCCAGCCCGCGTAGCCATCGCCGATCTTGAGGTGGACGTTGGTGTAGCCGAGACGCTTGAGCGTTGCTGCCGCGCGTCTGCCGAGGGGCTCGACGATCTCGATGCTGTAGACGGTGCGGGCGACCTCGGCCAACACGGCGGTCTGGTAACCCGAGCCGGTACCGATCTCGAGGACCTTCGATGTCTTGTCGAGCTCAGCCAGCTCGGTCATCGCGGCGACGATGAACGGTTGGCTGATGGTCTGGTCTTCACCGATTGGCAGCGGCCGGTCGTCGTACGCGTATTGGCGCAGGTTATCGGGGACGAATTCGTGGCGCGGCACCGTGCGCATCGCCTCGAGCACCGCGCTGTCTTTGACGCCGCGTGCTTCGATCTGCTGGGACACCATGTGCATTCGAGTCTTCTTCTTGGCGGGTTGCGTGCGCTTACGACTCTTACAGCCCGGGCCGCTCAGACCGAGCATAATTACGCAGCAAATGGCCCACCAGTGAAGCATTTTCGTGTCGTTGGGAACCGCGCCGCCACCGCGGTGTCAGATCCAGTGCGATCTGTGAATCAAGGCGTGATAGATACGTCTATCTCAACAGCGAGGGGATGGCATAGTCCAGATGAGAACGCCAATAATTCACGCGGCTTGGACAATTGGGACGGTTGCGTTCGTGTGGCTCGGCGCCGCAGGTGCAGCTCAGGCCAAACCGCGGACCTGCTCCAAGATCACGGGCAACGAGATTTCCGTGGATGGCATGCTCGACGACTGGTCGTCGGTGCGTGCCCATCAAGTCGGCCGGCGGCGCAGCGACGCCAGTTTCAAGATGCGCTGCGCCCACGATGGCCGCCGGCTGTTTCTGTCGTTCCACATCCGGGACGGTCACGTGATTCGGTTCAAGAACACCGTGCCGGGGAAGAACGATCACCTCATCGTCAAGCTGCGGGTCGGCAACAGCCGGCGCTCGGTGAACCTGCGACTGTTTCCCGGGGTCGACAAGATCAAACCCCGGCGGTTCTGGTCCAAACGCAGGGTTCCGCGAGACGTCAAGATCGAAGACACCATGCAGCAGCGCGGCTGGTCGGTCGAGATCATCATCCCGTTCCGCCGCCTGGCCGGGCTCACCAAGTTCAGCCCCAACATCTCTGCCGACATCGTCTACAAAGACTTCGACATCGGTCACGGCAAAAAGCAGGTGGCGTTTCGCGACAAGCTGCAGTTCCCGGGCGCGGCGTCACAATTGCGTGGTTTCTTGCGCAGTACGAAGCTGCGCCGGAGCCAGATTCACACCGACAAGCTGGTCAACGTCGACTCCAAGCGCGGTCCCGAGCGGGTCGTCATCGGCGGTTTGTACGTTGGTGTGATCAGCGACAGCTTCACGTACATGCGTTTGCCGGCTCAGTCCAAGAAAGACGTCAAGTCCGTGCGAGTGATCGATCTGGCCGGTAAGGGCCGACACGCGATCCTCGCCGAGTACCGGCAGCACGGCAACGGCGGTAGCCGCGATGTGGTCGCCGTGTGGTACGTGATGAACAGCGGCAAGATCCGGCGCGTCCTGGCGTTCGAGGTTCGCAAGGCCAAGGGCGGCAATGTACTGGCCAACAAATGGAAGCTCACCCGGCCGGGAAAACACCGGCGAATTCGCCGCCGCCGGCGCGGCTACGACATCCTGGTGACTGCCGGCAAGGCCAAGGGCTGGGACGAAGACAACTACTTCATCGCGCCATCACGAGATGTGAATCCCATCCTGCTGCCGTGGTCCGATGACACGTCCAGCGTGTACACATTCAGCGGGACGCGCGCCAACGTAGCCAAGAAGACACGATGAGCGCATAATCGCGCCGCGTGCCGCAGCTCGCCCTCCTCATCGCAGTCCTAGCCGTGTCGACGTCGGCGCCACTGGTGCGCGCGGCGGCGCCAGCGCCCGCGATGACGGTAGCGTCGTTGCGCGTGTGCCTTGCCGCTTTGTTGTTGTGTCTGGTCGCGGGTAAGGCCCTGCGCGAGCTACGCGGGCTGGCCTGGCGCGACCGCTTGTTGGTCGTCACGGCAGGCGTGTTACTCGGCGCCCACTTTGGCGTGTGGATCGCATCGCTGTATCTGACGTCGACCGCGGCATCGGTCGCGCTGGTCGCGACCCAGCCCGTGTTCGCCGCCATCCTCGGTTTCGTATTCCTCGGCGATCGCGTCGATCGCCGCGCCAGCATCGGCATCGGCATCGCTGCGCTCGGCTGCGGCGTGCTCGGCTACAACGACCTGGTCGCTCATGGCGACGCCATCATCGGCGACCTGCTGGCGTTGCTCGGCGCGGTCACCGCTGCCGGTTATCTCGTGGTCGGCCGGCGCATGCGCGGAGTTGTGTCGTTGCCGCCGTACCTGGCCGCGGTAAATGCAGTCGCCGGCGTGGGCTTGTTGTTGGTCGCGATGATCATGGGCGTGCAATTTACCGGCTTTTCGAACAGCGTCTACACGGCGATCATCGCCAACGCATTGATCGGCTCGATCATCGGCCACACCTTGCTCAACTGGACCGTGCGGCGCATCCCCGCCCACCTGGTGACCCTGGCCATCCTTGGCGAGCCCATCGGCGCCTCCGTGCTGACCTGGATATTCTTCGCCGAGCAACCACCGGTGGACGCGGTCATCGGTGGCGCGGTCATCCTCGCGGGCATCGCTATCGGATTCGCACGGAAACGTCCCGCCTCCGCCGCTGCGGACTGACGGTGCGCGACCGAAAACGCCGTGATCGGCGAGTCACTCCGGACTTGGGGGCGGTACCATCGGCTGGTGCGGCACTTCAACGCCCATGACCCCGACAGCCGGTTGCCGTGTTTGTGCCAGCGCTGTTTTGCCGATGCTCCGCCCCGCGCGAGCTTGGAGGGGGTGGACTTCGTTCAGGCGCAGGCGGTAGCCGAGGGCCGCGTGCTGCACTTTTGGCTCCCCGCGGATCTGGAGTCGGTGCGTGACCAGGTGTGCGAACGCGTGGCACGCAGGATGAAACACAATCTGGACAACCCGACCAAGGCCCGGCCGCGTGCCTTATGGTTCAACCACTATCGGTTGAAGCGCACATGGTGACCGACGACCGCTATCAGCTGCGTAGCACGCTGGTCACGAACGCGAACGCCCACGAACGCGCCCGCGCCGCGGCGGCACTGGCCAAGCTTCGTTGGGGCGCCGAGTGGTTGCGCTCGGCGGCGCGGGACGACGCTCCCCTCGTGCGGGAGGCCTCTATCGCCGGACTGGCTCGCGTCGCCGATAGCGACAGCGAGACGATCCTGCGCCACGCGTTGCTGCACGACCAAGTGTGGTGGGTACGGCGCACCGCCGCCGCCGCGTTGGCCACGATCGCAGGGCCGGGCGCAACCGCTGCCCTGGTAGAAGCGCTCGCAGATCCGTTCTGGCGAGTTCGCCACGCCGCGGTGCGGGCGCTCGCCGTGCTGGGAGAAGCCAAGCCGGGAGTTCGGCGCGCGGTGTTGGCGGGCGAGTACCGGGATCCGAACCGCTGCGCCGCCATCGAGTACCTGCGCCGCGGTTGGTCTGGCGTGGACGGGCCGGTGCTGCGCCCGCAACCGTCGAGCTACGGCGATTCGAATAGCCTCTACGACGATGACCCTGCGGTGATGGCCGCGCGCCTCGAGGACCCTGCACGCCAGGTGAGCGGCCCGGTCCTGGTGGAGTTGTTGGCCGACCCACACGAGCAGCTACGCACGCTGGCTGCACAACGCCTGCTGGAGCACGACGACGTGTCGCTGCTGCGGGCCGCGACGGTGTGGTTGGAAGAACCGCGTGTGCCTTATGCCATGGCAACCGCAACGGCGTTGTTGGACCGGCTCGGCGAACGGGCGCGGCATATTGCCTGTGAGCTCGTCGACGATGCAGGTGCTCATTGGCGGCCGGTGTGCTGGGCGTTGTCGTGGTTCGCCCGGGCTCGTGACGCCAGCTCGATTGCCGCTGTCCGCGGTCGCTGCAGCGATGACAACGCGTGGGTGCGCGCTGCCGCCGTGACCGCTATGCGCGCGATCGATCGCAGCCCGCAAACGGCAGTGTACTGTCTGAGCTTGATCGCGGACGAGCATGCCGACGTGCGTGAGGCGTGCATCGACGCGGTCGCAGACAGCGATGTGGCGCCGCGTGTGTTAGAGCTTATCGACCCGAGCCAACAAACCGCGGCTGCGCGACTGGCGTTGGTGCGGATCGCCGCGAGCTGCGAACACGATGCCTTCCTGATCCAGATGGCTACCATGGGCGACGTGCGTACCCGGGCGATCGCCAGCCGAGCGTTGGCCCGTCGCAACGCGCTGCCGGCCGCGTTAGCCCGGCGCTATGGCCAGGATGCGGATCCATGGCTGCGCGCCGCCGCGATTGATAGCGCTGTACGCGCCCAGGCTGCGCTGCGCGACTCGGATGCCCAGGTGCGGCGCGAAGGGTTGGTGTGGCTGCGGCGCAACGGGGATGGCGCCGCCGCGGCTTCACTTGTAACCGACCCGGTCATCGCCGTGCGCCGGCGGGCCGGGTCGATGGCGACAGCCCAGCTCGAGGCGCGCTTACAGCAAACGCTCGAGCAGGTGGCCACCCGGCCCCCGGCCGCCGCGAACCGTGTGCAACCGCGCCGGGGCCGCCCGGCCCAAGAACAGCCTCCCGTGGCGCCGTCGCTGCGCGCCCTGGGGGCCAGCGGCGTGCTCGTGCCGCCGTTGATCGTCTCGGGTGCTCACAATCTCGTGGCCCCTGGCTATCGCCACGCCCTGCGTCAGGGCGCCAACGCGTTCTTCTGGGAGCCGCGCTATCTGCAGCTCGGCCAGTTCATCGCCGGAGAACGCGGCCGGCGTCAGGGTCTCACTGTTATCGCCGGCAGCTACGAGGCAAGTGCTCGCCAGATAACCCGGGATGTGGACCGCGCTCTGCGCCGACTTCGCACGGACTACCTCGATGTGTTCCTACTGTTTTGGGTGCGCTCTGCACGGCGTGTCGACGACGACGCGTTTGCGTGCATGCAAAAGCTCAAGGCCAGCGGCAAGGTCCGGGCCGTCGGCTTCTCCACACACCACCGCGACATCGCCGTCGACGCCATGAACAGCCACGCCTGGGATACGATCATGATCCGCCATAGCGCGGCCCACACCGGTGCCCAAAACGCGGTATTCCCCACGGCGGTGGCTCGCGACGTGGGCGTGCTCGCGTTCAGCGCTACCAGCTACGGCCGGTTGTTGCGTGGCGACGGCGCCCCCACCGCGGCTGATTGCTACCGTTACTGTCTATCCCAACCCGGTGTTTCCGCCGTGGTCTCTGCACCCCGCTACCGGCGGGAATTGGATCACAACCTGGAGGTCGTAACCGACTACGAGCTGCCTGACGACCGGCGCGCAGCGCTGCACGCTCACGGAGCCCGAGTCTATGCCCAAAGCAAGGACTTTGCCGCGCTGGTTCGCCGAACGCCAACCGAAATCCCCGAGCGCAGTACGCGCCGCCTGCGCAGTTTGTTGGCGGACGTGACTGACGAGCCGCGGGGACGATGACTCTTATGATGCCTCTCGGGTGCAAGAAGCTAGCCTTTCGTCTGCGATGTTACGTCGCGGCTGAACGCCAGACTCTTTCAACCACGTACGCAGCGACGAGTGCTGTGCGACTTCCTACTCGTCTGCCGCATCTGCAAAGAAAGTAGCCGCACCCGAGAGGCATCTGTTTTTTCATGGACCTTGCAGATCTCATCGTCGCGTTGAAGCCCCTGGTTGGTGATGTCGTCGCCAACTGGACGGCCATCGCGGACTTACTCGAAGCAAATCAGTCGCTCGCTGAGCACGAGGTCGCGCGCTGGTACGTCTACAAACACGTCGATCGGGATGCGGTGCGCCGGCTGACGACGAATGTGGATGACCGCGAACGCGCTCAGGCGGGCGAGATCGCGCGACTCGTTTACCCGCTACCGGCGGCGGCCAAGTTACTTCGCCAGTTGATCAAGGATCCGGTCGTTGGCGTGCGCGCTGTGGCACGCAAGGGCATTTATCAACTCGGCATCAACGACGTCGCACTGCCTGACACCAACTACGACGCGCCGGACTGGGCGACCGCCGACACGCCACGGGCTCGGGGCGCGTGGAACCCCACCGGCTGGTCGTTTGGTACGATCGTGCATCCCACCAACCCGGACAATCTGAGTCGGTATGGGCTGCCGGCGATCACCAGCCACAATCAGCTGGCCGCTGAGCTAGGTGCTGATGCCGACGACTTCCCCAGATTGATGCGTCCCGGCTGCGGTCCGGGCTCTGCCTATGTCGAGTTCGAGGTGGCCAAAGCGACCGGCGGCGTCCGGCGGATCGCTGCGCCCCGGGTGGAGCTCAAGACGATTCAGCGGGCAATCCTCGACCGCATCCTGGCCCACGTGCCGGTGCACGACGCGTGTCACGGGTTCGTACCCGGTCGTTCGGTTGTCAGCAATGCTCGCCCGCACGTTGGCGCCGCGGTGATCATCAAGATGGACATCGCGGACTTCTTTCCCAGCGTGCACTACCGTCGCGTCATCGGCTTGTTCCGTCACCTGGGCTACGAGGCGCGAATCGCCGAGACGCTCGCCGGCCTGACCACGTACCGCGCGACCCTATCGGGTGATCGCGTGGCCTGGCCCGGGCGTTTGCCCCAGGGCGCGCCGACCTCGCCGGCCATTGCCAACCTGGTGTGCCGGCGTATGGACGCGCGACTGGCCAAGCTGGCTGAACGGATTGGGGCTCGCTATACGCGCTATGCCGACGACATGACGTTCTCGTTCGCAGCCGAGCCGACGGCGCCCGTCGGCCGGCTCATGTGGTGGGTGGACCAGATCTGCGGCCAGGAAGGGTTCGTCGAGAACGTGACCAAGCGGCGGGTGATGCGCCCGAGCGGTCAACAGCGGGTGACGGGCATCGTCGTCAACTCCGGCCTGCACGTGCCCCGCCAGGCGCGGCGGCGGTTTCGGGCGATACTGCACAACTGCCGCCAGCACGGTGTGGCTTCTCAAGCAGGTGACCATGCCGATTTTCCGGCGTACTTGCGCGGCTTCGCGGCTTACGTGCACATGGTTCAACCCGCCCTCGGAATCCAACTGCGCGCCGAGGTCGAGGCCGTGCTTGGAGCAAACCCATGAGCGACCGGGGCACCGAGCTGTTGGCGGCGGTCATCGCCCAGCCGGATGCGGATCAGCCGCGTCTTGACTATGCGGACCATCTACAACAGCAAGGCGATCCACAAGGCGAGTTCATTCGCCTCCAGGTTCGCTTGGCCCAACGGATCAACCCGGCACGCAGGGCCGCCGCCAGGGCTCGCGAGGCACAGGTACTTCGCGAGCACAAGAAGGCGTTCTCGGCCAACGTGTCTGACGTCATCGGCCGCGACGGTCGCTGGGCATTCTCTCGCGGGTTCGTCGACGAGGTGCGCTGCCGCCGGCCTGGGTTCGCCGACGAGTGCGAGGCGTTGTTCGCCATCGAGCCGATCCGCCGACTGCACATCAGGGCCCGTGGCCCAGACGACGTACAAACGCTATTGGACGCGGGCCTGGTAGGGCGACTGGTCACCTTGGCGCTGTTCGGCCCCATCGGTTCCAAAGGGGCCGAGTTGCTCGCGGCATCCGACCAGCTAGCCTCGGTGCGTAAGCTCAACCTGAGCGGGTGCGAGCTCGACGCCGATGCGGCGGCCGGTCTGGTGGACTCTCCCCACTTCGCGTGTGACCACCTGAATCTGGCAGACAACGAGCTGGGCGACGACGGCGCGACGCGAATCGCCGCCCACGCCGCCAGTGGTCGCATCAAACATCTGATCCTGCGCGCCAACGACATCGGCGACGCGGGGCTGGTCTCGTTGGTCGGCTCACCTCACCTTGTCGGGCTCAAGACATTGAGTCTGAGCAGCAACGACATGGGCGACCAAGTCGAGTTGTTGACCGATGACGCTGTGTTCCCGCAGCTGGCCCGGCTCGAGCTGAACTACGTCAGTCTCAGCGATTCGCTGCGGGACGCGTTACGCGAACGCTGGGGCGCGCGCTTGCACCTGTAGCTCAGCTGGCTGCGGAGCCGCGGTCGCCTTTGCCCTCCAGCCACAGCTCGCGTTCGATGGCGGCGAGCAACTTGGGGAAGGTCTTGCGGTCCAGGGCGCTGATCGGGAACGCATCGTTGACCTTCGCCCGGCGCTTGGCCACGCTTGCGGTGGCGCCATCGCACTTGTTGTATGCGAGTAGCCGCGGCTTCTCGGCCAGCTCCAGGTCCTTCAGGATGCTCGTTACCGCTTCGACGTGTTGCTCGTGATCCTCATCCCCGGCGTCGACCACATGGATCAGTAGGTCGGCGTCTGCGAGCTCTTCGAGGGTGGCGCGGAACGCGGCGACCAGATCGGCAGGGAGCTCGCGGATGAACCCAACCGTGTCGGTGAGCACGACTTCGCGCTCCTCGGGAAAGCGCAAGCGCCTGCTTATCGGGTCCAGGGTGGCGAACAGTTTGTCTTCTGCCAGAGCGTCGCCGTTGGTCAAGGCGTTGAGCAGTGTGGACTTTCCGGCGTTGGTATAGCCAACGATGGCGACCACCGGCACGTTTCGTTCGCCACGGCGCTGGCGACGCAGACGTCGGGACTTGACCACTTGTTTTTGCTGGCGCTCCAGGTGGCGGATTCGGTCGCGGGCGCGGCGGCGATTGATTTCGAGCTTGGTCTCACCAGGGCCCCGGCCACCAATCCCGCCCGTGAGCCGAGACATCATCGTGTTCTTGGCGATCAGGCGGGGCAGGGCGTAACGCAGTTGGGCGAGCTCGACCTGCAGCTTGCCGTCGCGGCTCTTGGCGTGCTGGGCGAAGATGTCGAGGATGAGCATGGTGCGGTCGAGGATCTTCAGCTCGGTGAAGTCGCTGATCGCCCGCGCCTGTCCCGGACTCAGGTTGTGATCGAAGATGATGGTCTCGGCCCCGAGCTGCATCGCCCGTAACAGGATTTGTTCGAGCTTGCCGCGGCCGACCAGGAACTTGGCGTCGGGACGCGGTCGCTTCTGGCTGATCACATCGAGTACGTGGACACCGGCAGTGCGACACAGCTCGCGCAGCTCCGCCACCCGAGCTTCGGACTCGTCGATGGAGTAACGGGATCCGATATCCACGTGGATGAGCAGGGCCTTGTCTTCCGCGCCTTCGGTCTCACGAGCCGCCGAGGCTTTGCGCGCAAACTCGGCTTCCAACGAACCCATGAGCTGCGTGAAATCGATGCTCAACGCATGGGCGGGCTCGGCGGGTAGCTCTTGCCAGAGTTGCCCTGCCTGGTTGTCGGGTAACAGGTGACCGACGTAAACCAAACCGGCGCGTCCACCGGCGGCGACCTGAATGGCCGCCACCATGTCCAGACGCAGCAGTGTCAGGTCGGTAAGATCGTCATGCGTCAGTGACTCGCCACGCAGGTGGGTGTGCACCAGACGCAGGCCGCGAAAGCGTCCCGGCGCACCGCGCATGCGGCCGACGTCGGGCAGCCAAATCTGCGATGCATCGCCCAACATCACGTGCTCGATCGAGCCGCGACGGTTGATCAAAACCCCGACCTGTCGATGGAGTTCTTGTGAGAGCTCACACAAGAAGTTTGCGAGCTCAAAACTCACCACGTCTTCCGGCGCCACGCGGCGGCGATAGATTCGCTGCAAGGCTTTGATTTGACTCGCTTTGAGTCCGGTGGTCGTACCAGTGATTTCCTGGTTCATTCGCGATCACTATAGCTCGCGCCAGCACTTATAATGAACCCGTGGCGGCGCCCTTCAAGGCTCTGGTAGTTCATAGTCAGCCGGAAGCACTTGGCGAGCTAAGGGAGCTGCTCAGCGGACCCGAGCTCAAGGTCGAGACGGCTCGTTCGGAGACCGAGGCGCTGCACAAGATGACCGCCCGGCCCTACCAGGTGATCATCGTCGGCCACCGGCGTCCGACCATCGACGGCATCATGTTGCTCGAGCACAGCATCGGCAGGTTGCCCGATGCGCTGCGCATTTTGATGGTCAACGACCCCGGCGAGGCGGTGGAGCTGGATTACCGGCCGAGCCACGCCAGCACGATCATCCGCTTCGTCGGCCGGGCGCAGGAGCGCAGCCGCTTGGTGTCCATCGTAAGCGAGGGCCTCAAGCTACTGGTGTTGGTCAACGAGCAGCGGCAACTGGTCAAGAAGCTGGGCCGCGAGCACGAGAAACTGCAGCGTCGAGAAAAGCTGTTGGACGTGGTCGTTCGCGAGCGCACCAAGGAGCTGGAGGAGAGTTACCTCAAGCTCAAGGTCGCCAACCGTCAGGCGCTGTTCGGTCTGGCCGAAGCCATCGAGGCCAAGGACCCGTACACCAAAGGACACTGTGGCCGTGTCGCGGCGTTCGCGTTGGTACTGGCGCAGGAAGCCGGCTACCCCGAAGACGGCCTCGAGACCCTCGAGTTCGGCGCGTTCCTTCACGACATCGGCAAGATCGGCATCCGCGACAGCGTCCTGCTCAAGCCCGGCCCCCTCGATGAAGAAGAGTGGCTGCACATGCGCGAGCACCCGGTAAAAGGCTACGAGATCGCGACGCAGATCGAAATGCTACTGCCGATCATGCCGGCGGTACGCAATCACCACGAGCGCTGGGACGGCAAGGGCTATCCGGACAAGATCGTCGGTGAAAAGATTCCGATCTCGGCTCGCCTCGTGGCGATCGCCGACGCCTACGACGCGATGGCGACCGATCGTCCGTACAAAAGCGCACTGCCCCTCGACGAATGCGAGCGCATGCTGCGCAAACAGGCGGGCAAGATGTTCGACCCTGAGCTCGTCGACATCTTCTGCAATCGCCACCTGGGCGCGCTGTACCGCGAAGACTACGACGACATGGACTACGACGACGGCTACGATGAGGACGACGACGACG
>SPJJ01054098.1_pt1 | contig 15820 bp, 13 predicted proteins | sample 3741741 | NCBI WGS metagenome assembly SPJJ01 (sample SAMN10925908, study PRJNA522277) | cold seep metagenome | isolation source: Elba SIP-enriched marine methane seep metagenome, extraction at timepoint T1 | place: Italy: coast of Elba, Mediterranean Sea | collected 2014-05 | reverse complement strand
CGTGTCGGTGATGTGGGACGACTCGGTGGCGTTGCCCTTGAGGAACTTGAGTCGAGCGGGCACGTTGTGCAGCAAGTCGGAGACTTCGATGAGCGTGCCCACCGAGGCCGCGACCTCGGTGCAGGAGACCTGCTTGCCGGCCTCGATGACCAGCTGAGTGGCGACCACGTCCTGGTGGCGCCGGGTGACCAAGCGCATCTTCGACACCGACGCGATGGACGGCAGAGCCTCGCCGCGGAAGCCCATGGTGGCCAGGGTGAACAAATCGTCGAATCGGCGCAACTTTGACGTGGCATGCCGGCGCAAGGCCAGCCGGGCCTCGTCCGCGGTCATGCCGCAGCCATTGTCCAGGACGCGGATGAGCGACTTGCCGCCGTTCTCCACGTCCACCGAGATCTGGGTAGCCCCCGCATCGATGGCGTTTTCGACCAACTCTTTGACCACCGAGGACGGTCGGTCGATGACCTCTCCGGCGGCGATTTGATCGACCAGAGCGTCGGGCAGGACCTGGATGGACCGAGCCGTCGAGACCGGCGAAGACACGGAATCTACGTTCATACCAATCGGTACCACCCAGGTCTGACGCCGAGGCTTGCCTGGATCTCCGTCTGGCTATAGGCTGTGCGCGATGGGCCATGAGGACGCCAGAGTTGTCGCGGTTACCGGCGCGTGCAACTTCCTGGGAACCGAGCTGATCAAGCGCTTGGAGGAAGACCGGCGCTACGATCGGGTCATCGCGCTCGACGTGCGTAAGCCCGAGATTCCTCTGGACAAGACCGAGTTTCACCCCCTGGATCTGACGATTCCGACCGCGGACGACGAGTTGGCGACCATCCTCGCCGCCGACGACGTGGATACCCTGGTGCACGCGGCCTTCCTCGAGTACCCGACCCACGCCAGCGAGTGGGCCCACGAGCTCGAGGACATCGGCACCATGCACGTGCTCAACGCGTGCGCCCAGGCCAAGCCCGACCGCTTGCTCATGGTGAGCACCACCATGGTCTACGGCGCTTCGCCCACCAACCCCAACTTCCTCACCGAGGACGACGAGCTCAAGGGCCACGCCGACTCTCGGTTCATCAACGACAAGGTGCGCGCCGAGCGTCAAGCCCGGCGGTTCGCCCGCAACAACCCGGACACCCGGTTCTGCTCGCTGCGCTTCGCGCCCCTGCTCGGACCGACGGTGACCAACATGTTCACCCGGTTCTTCTCCCGGCCGATGGCGCCGGTGATGATGGGCTACGACCCGCTGCTGCAGTTCGTGCATCAACGCGACGCGGTGGACGCGCTCAAGCTGGCCCTGGACAACGACCAGGTCGAAGGCGCGCTCAACATCGTCGGCAGCGGCGTATTGCCATACACCACGGTGTTGGCGCTCATGGGCAAGATACCGGTGCCCATGCCGCACTTTCTGGCCCGGTCCCTGTCCAAGGCGCTATGGGTTACCCAGGTGTTCGACTCCCCGCCCAGCTTCCTCGACTTCCTACGTTTTCTGTGTGTTGCCGACGGTAGCCGCGCAAAACAGGTGCTGGACTTCCAGCCGCGGTATACGATCAAACGCACGGTCCTGGACTTTCTGGGGGTCGCACCGATCGAGGACGGCGCCCCAGACATCACCCGGGCACAGGGATAATGGCCGAGATCGAAAAACCGGGCGACACCACCGACGCCGAGCTGGAACCGCGAGAGGACGCAATTCCCGACGCGATCATCCCCGATGATGCGCAGGAGCTTCGCGACTCCGACGACTACGCCTACGCAGACAGCGATGCCCAGATGTACCTCGGTGGCGAAGCCACGGTGCCGCCCCACGAGTACGGACCGCCCATCGAGTCCAAGCTGCCGGACCGCGATTCGATCAGCAAAGAGATCCGCGAGCTGGAGCGCCGGGTCCGTGCGCGTATTACCCCCGCGTTCCCCATCGAGCACCGGCGCAGCCTACCGCTGAAGTTTCTGTGGAACCGCTACCGCCGGTTCGCCATGCGCGACCGTTCCGACATCGTCGACGAATTCGGCCGCGACCCGATCTACTCCGCCCGGGTTCAGCCGGTACTCGACTTTCTGTACAGCAAGTACTTCCGGGTGCAGTGCGAAGGCCTGGAGCGAGTGCCCAACCACGGCCGCGCGCTCATCGTCGCCAATCACTCGGGCACCCTGCCCTATGATGGCGCCATCGTGATGCACGCCCTGCGCAAGGAACACCCAGCGCAGCGAGAAGTTCGGCCCCTCGTCGAAGACTTCGTATTTCACTTTCCCTACCTGGGTACGCTGATCAATCGCATCGGCGGCGTGCGCGCGTGCCAGGAAAACGCCACGCGCCTGCTCGAGGACGACCAGCTGGTCGCCGTGTTCCCCGAGGGCGTCAAAGGCATCGGCAAGCTGTACAAGAACCGCTACCGCCTGCAGCGTTTCGGCCGGGGTGGATTCATCAAGCTGGCCCTGCGCACCGGCTCGCCCATCGTGCCCGTCGCCATCGTCGGCGCCGAAGAGATCCACCCGATGCTGACCAAGGTCACCTGGTTCGCCAAGTCCATCGGCATCCCCTACGTACCGATCACGCCGACGTTTCCGTGGCTCGGCCCCCTGGGTCTGCTGCCGCTTCCGTCCAAGTGGTTCGTCGTGTTCGGCGACGTCATCGACCTACCGGCCGAATACGGGCCCGAAGACGCCGACGACCGCATCCTGGTCAACAAGCTCGCCGAAGGTGTACGCGCGCGCATTCAGGAAATGATCGACGGCATCCTGGACCGGCGCGACTCGGTCCTGTTGGGCTAGAGCACCGCGCGCGGGAAACGCGCGACGAAGCAGGCGGGAAACGCTTCGGTCTCCTGCACCGCCAGGCTGCCCTCGTGGGCCTCCGCTACCAGCTTGCAGAAATACAAGCCGAGACCGCGATTGGCTCGGGCACCCGCGCGCCGAGCCTCGATCCGGTAATAGCGACCGAAGATCTGCTCGCGCTCGGTCTCCGGAACCGGCGGTCCATTGTTGCCCACGCGCAGGACCAAATCCCGGCCGTCGCGTTCGGCGCTGACCATGACTTTGCCCTTGTACGGAGCATAGCGTACGGCGTTATCGAGCAGGTTCTCCACCATGCGCCCGGCCAGCTCGGCGTCAACCGACGCGCGCATCGACTCGTCTGCCGAGTACTCCAGGGACAACTTGCGAGCGCGCACCGTGGTGATGTGGTGGCGTCCCGCCTGATGAATCAGATCGACGACCGGAATCGGCGACGGAACCGCGTGCAACAGCCCTTCTTCCAGCTCCTCCACGTCGAGCAAACCGGCCACCAGGGACAGAGCTTTGCTCGACAGGTCACGACAGTCGTCGAGGCTCTGCCGGGTCAGCTCGGACATCTCACCCTGTTCGGCAAGCTCCTCGCGCAGCAACTCGACATTGCCGTGAAGCGCCGACAACGGGTTGCGCAAGTCGTGAACGACCAGAGCCGCGAGAATTTGCTTCTTCTTTTGCATCTCGCGCAGCTTGGCGTTGGCGGTGGCAAGCGCCGCCTGGTTGCTTCGATGCGACAGCAGCAGATTCACGTGCAGCGCCAGCTCAGTGGCGCTCACGTCGTGAGTGAGCAACTCGTCGGTACCCGCCAGTAGCGCGGCCACCCGGCGTTCGTCGTCGCATTCGTCGACGAGCAGGATGACCGGCAGAAACAGCTCCGACTGGCTGTCGCGCTTGAGCGCTTCGACCAGCTTGACCGAATCCGTGTCCAGAGCATCGGACACGATGACCAGATCCGCGCCCTGTTCGGTGAAGTAGCCCAGGCCGTGTTTGGCGTCGCCGGCTGTCGCGCAGCGGTACCCTTCCCCTTCGAGGAATTCGGCGAGGGCGGTTTGGGTCTGTGCTTCGGCTATGATCAGAATGCGCTCTGATCGCCTCGATCCGGCTTCATCCGACAACGCGATTTCGTCCCTTTTCTTTGGCCTCGTACAGCTTTTCGTCAGCGAGCTTTACGAACTCGGTTGGATCGGTCACGTCGGGGAGCAGCGCTGCGACGCCGATCGAAATGGTCACCGGAATCTCGGTGTCCTCGAAGCGAAACAGTGATTTCTCGGTGAGGCGACGGATCTTCTCCGCGAACTGCAGCGCGTTGTAGGTATCGATCTCGGGCAGAATGATCGAGAACTCCTCGCCGCCGTAACGCGACAGGATGTCCTCGCGCCGGATCCGAGACTTGATCACCGCAGCCAACTGCTTGAGCACGTAGTCTCCGGCCAGGTGCCCATACGTATCATTGATCTTCTTGAAGTGATCGATGTCGAACATGATCAGCGACAGGTCGCGGCGATAACGCTGCGCCCGACCCATCTCACGCTCGATGGTCTCCAGGAAGTAGCGCTTGTTGTAGACCTGGGTGAGACCGTCGATCGTGGTCAGCCGGTAAATCTCTTCGTGATAGGCGTTCTCGATGTTGCTGCCTGACAAGAACTTGAAGATGCAGCGACCGATCTTGATGAAGTCGCCGTCGCGCAACACGTACTCGTCGACCAGCTCGTCGTTGATGTACGTCCCGTTGGTCGAGCCCAGGTCGCGCAGCATGATCGTCTTGCCCGTGTTGATGATCTTGCAGTGATTGCGCGACACCGATTCCTGATCGATCTGGATGTCGGCTTTCGAAGACCGACCGATGATCAGCGACGGTCGATCCAGGTTGAACTTCTTGCCCAGGTCGAGGCCATAGATCACCACCAGGCAAGCTTCGTTGCCTACCGGCCGATCGGAGATGCGGCTGATAACGGTAACGACCGTCTTATTACGGGCGCTGTCGCTCACGTCAGAACGTCACGTCCAAAACTTACGGTAGTTTACCAGGTTAGGATACGGCGTTGCTTACATGGCGCGCGGTTTTCTGCCCTCGGCGCACAATAGCCGGTCGCCCTCCTGGCGGCGGCAGATCATGGCCTCGATGATGCGATACGCCCCGCTGCGGTAGCGATAGTGCTGCAATAACAGACGACCGCTGGCTCCGAAATCCCACCAGCCACGCAGGTCTGCGAAGCCGTCGTCGCCTCGCTCGGTAGCACGCTCGAGACCGGCCCCGGCGACAGTGCCGGCATAGCGATGACAACCAGTTGCCGGGTCTTTGACGAAGATATTCCAGTGGCAGTTGTTGTCTTTGCTGCACAGAGCACGGTCGGCGACAACCGGTTCTTTATCTCCGTCGTTGTTCAGATCCAGGTCTGCGCGTTTGATGCTGGGCTTCGCACTCACGACGCCATTGCGCCCGGGATCCCCACAATCTCCCACCCCGACGTTGGCGGTCGGAGCGACCGGCGTCGTGGTAGGTGCCGGTGTGCGAGCGCGACCGCCACATGCGGTCATGCACGAACCGAGCACGGCGATCAGGGCGAGACTAGGACGAAAACACATACCGGGGATCGCTGGTTCGCACGTCCAGCTTGGCCGCGTGCTCCTCGTACCCCTGGCGCCCGAGGGACGCGTAGGCCAACTGCTTGGCTTCTTCGACTCCCGGCTGATCGTACGGATTGACATGGTACAGCGAACCGGCAAACGCGGTCGCCGCCTCGAACAACATGAACAGCTCGCCGACCGCAAAGCTGTCGACTCGGTCGAGAGTGATCGTCGCCGTCGGTCGGCCACGGCCGAGCAGTGAGGCCACGGTACCGCGAAGCTCCGCGTCCAACAGCTCGCCCATACCGCGCCCGCCCAGGTAGCCATAGGCCGAGTGCTCGGAGAACCGCGATGGAATCGTGACCTCGGCACCGCGCTCTTCGGCGCCGAGCACGATGAACGTCTTGTCTGGGGGGCCTTCGGAAAACAGCTGAAGCATCGAGTGCTGATCGGTCGCGCCGCGAGCCGCGATGGGAGTCGGACCGACGTTGACGGTGTTGCCGTCCAGGTCTACCTGCTTGCCCAGGCTCTCTGCCCACAGCTGGCGAAACCAATCGGCGATGGAGTACAGGCTGTCCACGTAGGGCATGACCACCACCATGGGCCGACCGCGCTGCATGTGATGCAAGTGCAAGGTCGCCGCCAGCATCAACGCCGGGTTATGGGCAAGCTGGCTGCTGGTGTCGGCGGCAACGGCACGATCCCGCATTGACCGTGCGCCGTCGAGCAGACCGGTTACATCCAGACCGGCGACGGCTGCGGGGACGAGCCCGACCGCCGTGAGCACCGAGAACCGACCGCCGACCGACGGTGGGATTGGAAAGCTGACCAGGTCGAGCTCGTTGACCAGAGCGCGCAACGAGCCGTTTTGCGGATCCGTGATCGCGATCAGGTGTTTGCGCAACGCGTCTTTGCCGAGCTTGGCTTCGATATGGTCCGCCACGACCAACAGCTGCGCTGCGGTCTCGGCGGTTCCGCCGGACTTGGTCACCACCGCGAACACGGTGCGCTCGACCGAGCACATGTCCAGCAAAGCGCGGAACGTCACCGGATCGGGGTTGTCGGGAAAGAATACGCGACGCGGCATGCCCGGCGCCCGCGGTCGCAGCTGATCGTATGGGTGCGCCAGAGCGCGGTACACGGCCTGCGGCCCGAGGCTGGAGCCGCCGATGCCGAGAATCACCATGGTGTCGATGTGCTCGGGCAAGTCCCGGGCAAAGTCCATGGCGCGGCGTGCGAGCGCGCTGTCGTCCGGCAGGTCGAGAAACCCGATGTCACCAGCGGCGCGCTGAGCCCGCGTGGTGTCGACGGCGGCAGCGGCGCGCTCGGCAATTGCATCCAGGTCCGCGGCAGCGAGGCCGTCCGCGCCGAGTGCAACGTCCATGAGGCCAGACAAATCGATGTTCAGGTGTGAACGGCTCGAGCTCATGGCCCGTACTATGCCGTTTTTTTGACCGGCGCGCCAAATCCCTGTACCACCGTCTTGGAGGCTTAACGCACTGCAATGGCACAGCTTTCCAAGATAGTGATAGGCGCGGGCGCGGTTGTGCTCACGACGATGGTTCAGCCCGACCCGGGACGAGCGGACGACCGACCGCGCAGGGTGGCCGAGACCTCCGTACGCATGGACTCCGAAGCCAGTCGGCGCATCGAAGTCATGCGCACCGAGCCCATCGTCGGCGACGATCTGTTTCGCAACCGAATCGATCTCGCCAAGGCCAAGGTGCGCTTCGGTCGCTACGCCCTGGACGTCGGCGGCCGTGAGGTCACTCTGACCCTGGACCCAGGGCTACAGGCAACGACCGAAGAGGTGCTGCGCCGAGCCCGAGCGCCGTTCGCCGCTGCGGTCGTGCTCGACATGGACGGCCGCATTCTCGCGATGGCCGGCCGGCGCAACAGGGCACCGGCGGTCGAGCGCGATTTTCAACTGCCGTTGAAGGTGTGGGCACCGGCTGCCTCGGTGTTCAAGATCGTCACCTCGGCGGCCCTGGTGGATGCGGGCGTGAAGCCCAAGGCGAAGGTCTGCTACCACGGAGGCCGGCGCTCGGTTCGCAAGTCCAACCTCACGGATAACAAGCGAGACAAGAACTGTGACTCGCTCAGCTACGCGTTGGCCAAGTCGCAAAACGCGATCATCGCCAAGCTCACCCATCGGCACCTGCGCCCGGGCGTGCTGCGCGGCTACGCGCGCCGCTTTGGTTTCACCAAGCCACCGCAGTTCGCCCTGCCCCTGGCAGAGTCCACGTGCAACATCCCGCGCAAGCCCCTGGCCTTCGCCAAGGTCGCTGCCGGTTTCTGGAAGACGCGGCTGTCCCCACTGCAGGGAGCCCTGGTCGCTCACACCGTGGCCACCGGCGGCCTGGCGGTCACGCCGCGCATCGTCGCGCGAGTCGAAGACGCCGACGGCAGCACTCATCTCGTGTCTTCACCACCGGCGCGTCGTGTGCTCAGCAAGGGCACCGCGCGCACACTCACCAAGATGCTGGTCGGCACCACCGAGTTCGGCTCGGCTCGCAAAGGCTTCCGGGATCGGCGCGGCCGCCGTTACCTGCCCGGAGTCAAAGTCGCAGGCAAGACCGGCACCCTTTCGGTGCGCTCGCCACAGTACGTGCAGTATTCGTGGTTCGTGGGCTACGCCCCGGCCCACGCTCCCAAAGTGACGGTTGCGGTGCTGCTTGGCAATCCCCGGCAATGGCACCTCAAAGCCCACACAGCCGCTCGCATGGTGCTGCAAAAGGCCCTCCAGACCCGCTAGCGGCGCGCACCTGTGAGTCTGCTAGACTCACTGCAACTGGAGGAAATCCCTATGTCGACTCCGCGCCGCTTGCTGGGGATAGCGGCCGCACTACTGATAGCCCTGGCGTGGCTCGGCACCGCGCGGGCGCAAAAGACCCCCGCACAGCGGGCGGATGAGCTCAACTCGGCCGGCAAACAGCTGTTCGTCAAAAAGCAGTACCGGGCCGCAGCGGAGAAGTTCCACCAAGCGACCATCCTGAGCCCCGAGGGCAGGCTGTACTGGAACCTGTGCCTCACCAGGGTGCAGCTCAATCGGCTGAGCGCGGCGCTGACCGCATGTATGGCGGTTGAACCCAACGGCGCCAAAGACCGGGTCATCGTGAAGTCGCGCAAGATGATCGCCGAGCTCCAGGCCAAAGGGGTGTCGCCGATGAAAAAGGCGATGAACCCGGACGGCTCGGCAAAGGACAAACCCAAGGACACCCAGCCCGTGGGCACGGGTACGGGCACGGGCACGGGCACGGACACGGGCACGGGTACGGGCACGGGCACGGGTACGGGTACGGGTACGGGTACGGGTACGGGTACGGGTACGGGTACGGGTACGGGTACGGGTACGGGTACGGGCACGGGCACGGGTACGGGTACGGGCACGGGTACGGGTACGGGTACGGGTAGCGCGACGGGGTTTCAGCCGAGCGTGAGTGGCCACGACACGAATGTGGAGGACCCGGATACCGGAGTGACCAAAAAGCCCAAGCTGCGCTACGACTACTCGTGGTCGCTGGCCTTCGAGCTCGGGACCTTGTTCAACAGCACAGTGGGCGGCGAGGACACCGAGAACTACGCCGATGGCGGTGGCGCCCTGCGCTTTCACGCCGACTTCTTGCTGTCGAAGAAGCGTGGCTTCGGCGGCCAGGGCTACCTGCACATCAACTCATTGAACGAAGGCGTGCAGTCGGCGCGGCTCCAGATGTTCGATGCCGGCGGCGCCCTGTTCAAACACATCCACACCCGGGGAAACCTGTACGTCACTCCCCTTGCGGGCGCGCACATCTCGGTGATGCAACCGGACTCCACGTCCAACAGCAACGTGGTGTTCGCGCTGGGATTCCGCGCGGCGATTCAGACCGGGCTGGTGTTCGGTCGCCGCGGCCAGTACATGTTCACCATCAGCCTCGACTACACCCAGTACCTGGCGGCGCTGAACGAGTCTTCGAGCCTGGATCCGAACCGCTACGGTCTCGATCGGAGCAGCCAGACCTTCGCCCTGAGCGCAGGACTGAAGATGCGTTTCGACACCCCGTTCGGCGCCACGTCGATCTTCACCCTCGAGTAAACCGCGCTCAGGAACGGTCACGCGAGGTCGAGGCGACCTCACATGTTACCGTCGCTGCGTGGCACAAGAGCTCAACGAGAACGGCGAAGTTCCGCGCAAGAAAAAGCGCATCAAGAAGATGGAAGTGATGGTCGCGGACGTGATCATCGAGACCCACGACACCACCACGCTGGTGTTGTTCACCGGTAACGACCACATGGACTATCGGGCGGGTAACTTCCTGACCATCGATCCGCACCAGTTCGAGGCCCTCGGCCGCTGGACCCAGTACCTGGAAGACATCAAGGGCAAGAAGGAAAAACCCCGGGCCTATTCCCTGGCGTCGGCGCCCCACGAAAAGTACCTGGCGATCACGATCAAGGAAGAGGAATACATCACCGATCGCACCCCCTACCCGCCGCTGTTGTCGCCGGTGCTGGTTCGGCGCACGCCCAAGGGCACCCACATGGAGATCACCGGGTTCGCGGGGCCGTACTACTTACCCGACGACATCGAAGATCGCACCGATCACATCGTTCACATCTGCGCCGGCTCGGGCATCGTGCCGAACTACAGCATGATCAAAAGCGCGCTGCACCACGACCTGAAGCTCCGACATACCCTGGTCTACGGCAACAAAACCTGGGACGACATCATCTACCGAGATGCCCTTCACGAGCTCGCGGCCCAGCACCCGGACAAGATCGAGATCGTGCACGCGATCAGTCGCGAAGCCAACGCCGAATCTCGCGGCCCAAACGTTCACACGGGCCGTGTCACCCTCGACCTGCTGCGCAAGTCCGTTTCCGACTGGAGCGCGGTGAGCGTATTCACCTGCGGTCCCGCCCTCACCACTTGGGACAAACGACGCGCCAAGAAGACCGGCGAGCAGCTCACCCCGCGCTTCCTAGAATCCGTGCTAGCCGCGCTCAAAGAGCTCGACGTCACCAAACAACAGCTCCACAAAGAAAGCTACGGCTAGGGGACAGGCTCCCCTCCGACACTCCGCGAAATCATTAAGGGAATTCGCCGACCCGCGCAAACACTCTGTGGTGGGGCCGTAGGGCGAGTTTTCGCCGCGTGTGGTGACGTAAGTAAACGGGCTGGGGGGTCACCCCTACCTGAGGCTCGCGCGGGTGCCGATAGCTTAGTTCTTCGGCGCGGCGGAGCGGGCGAGCTGGGCCGACTTGCGACGGGCTACCCAGCTGAGCGCATTGTTCGGGTAGCTGCTGACGAACTTGTCGTATTCGGCGCGGGCGTCGGCGTACTTGCCGAGCTGCTCGAAGCACGATGCCAAGTAGAAGCGAGCGTCGACCCGGCCGGCTTGCTCGACCCGGCCGGCTAGCGCGAGCTCGAGCTGACGGGATGCATCCTCGTGCTCGGCACGCTTGAACAGCGACACGCCCAGGTAGTAACGCATCTGGGCAGCGCGCGGACCTTCCTCTTCGTAGGCCAGACCGCGGCGCATCTCGGTCACGGCCTTGTCGTAGTCTTTCTTGCGGAACGCGTCGAGCCCGCTGAGATAGCCAGCATCGACGATGGCACCGCGAGCCTTTTTGACCCCATCGGCGAACAGCTCGCGCTCGGTTGGCGTGAGCTTGAGCTTCTGCACCTCCGGGTAACGGGCGATCGCCTCGCTGCGCCGGTTGGTCTTGATCAGCTTGTAGAAGTCGGACACGGCGCGTGCGGTCTTGTCCCGCTGGGCCAGCTCGTCCTTGAGAGTCTTGATGTCGGCGGACAGGTTCTTTTTGTCCTGGACCGCCATGTCCCGCGCCTTGACCAGGCCATCGGCGCGCTGGTTGTAGAGCAAGAAGAAACCGCCCCCGAGCAGCACGGTAAACAGGAAGTATGCGACGAACGAGTTCAGGTTGAGCAGCCGATGGCTGCGCCGCCCGTTCGACACGACCTTCTCGAGGGACTCGGCCAATGTGGCCACCGCCACTTGAGTCTTGCGAGCGGTTGTTGCGTGCTCGTCGAGGCGTCGACGTAGCTCGCCGACTTCTTCACGCAGCGTGTGGATGTCGCGCTCGTTCACCACCAACCCGTCTAACAAACTTGAACTGCACACATCAAGGCCCGAATCCGCTCGTTTTGGGACAGTACGTGAGCGTCATTCGCCTAGCGAAAAGGATGCCAACCCATCGGGGTTCCCCCTTGTTGCAATGATCTCCGCCTGCTATTGTCTGCGGCCCGGGCCGATTAGCCCGAACATCAACTCCTATACACATCCCAGATGTCACAGCTCTACGATTGGCTCAAGACGGGCGCCAAAGCCCAGGGCAACGCTAAGGCGTTAGTATATCGCGACAATTACCTGTCCTGGCGGGGCTTGCTGCACCGCGTGGACCGGCGGGCCCAAGAGTTCAAGAGCATGGGCATCAAGCCCGGCGCTTGGGTCGGCCTGATGCTGGGTAACGTTCCGGATTTCGTAATCCTCGCCCTGGCCCTGTCGAAGATCGAAGCCACCGTAGTTCCCATCGACCCGACCACCGGCAGTCGTGAGCTCGAGCTCATCCTGGCGGCGGCTCCGCTTCGCGGCTTGGTGACCAGGCCCCGAGGCAGCGAAGGCAGCATCACGGCCAGTGGCACCACCACTCCTCCAGGAGGAGCACGGGCGCGCAGCCGCATCACCGAGCAGTACAACTCGATCACCGGCGAGGCAGTGCCCGAAATCCGCCGGCGGTTGCAGGGCACGTTGCTGACGTGCAGCGTGTTCAAACGGCCCAATCCGACATTCGACGTCGACCCGGTCGTCGTCATGTTCACCGCGGACTCGTTGGGTGACCCCAAAGGCGTGCTGCGCACCATGGACAACATGGAAGCGGTGACCGACGCGGTGGTTGGCGCCCTGGATATCGACAAGCAGTCGCGCATCCTCACCGCGGTACCGCTGTTTCACGCATACGGCTGGGACGTCGGCCTGCTGCCCACCCTCAAGACCGGCGCGACCATGTACCTCGAAGAGGAAATCTCGGCCCGCCGTGTCGCCAAGCTGCTGCGCGACCACACCATCGACGTGTTGCCCGGAACGCCGATCATGTACGGCGAGCTGTCTCGCTTGCCGACGGCGCGCCCGCTCAAAGTCAAAGGTGCACGCTTTTTGTCCAGCGGCTCCAAGCTCGACAAAGACGTGGCCTCCGCGTTCTCGGACAAGTACGGCATCAAGATCATCAGCTGCTATCACTCGACCGAGGCCGGCGTCGTCGCCCTCGACCGCACAGCGAAGTCGCCACAGTCGGTTGGCAAAGCCATCGACAACATGGAGATCAAGCTCACCGGTGAAAAGGGCGGCAAGGTGCCCTCGACCAAGGCCGGCCTGATCTGGCTGCGCGCCCCATCGTTGGCTTCGACCTCTATTGGCCCCTACAAGGACACGCAGGCGTCCGTCACCAAGAACACCAAGATGGTGGCGATCGGCGAAACCGACAAGCAGGGTTGGTTCCGCACCGGCGACGTCGGCAAGATCGACCGCAACGGCAAGGTATCGCTGACCGGACGCGAGGACGACGTAGTCAAAGTGGACGGCAAGCGCGTCGCCCTTGGCGAGGTCGAAGGCTGCCTCGAGTCGTTCCCCAAGGTCAAAGAAGCCCAGGCCATGGTGGTAACCGACCCCATGACCGGTGCGATGGTGGTGGCCAAGGTCGTCGCCAAGCCCAACTGCCAGGCCGAAGAAATCATCGACCACTGCGCGCGCAACTTGGCGCCGTACAAGGTCCCGCGTCGCATCGAATTCTGCGACGCGCTCAGCTAGCCGACTAGCTGTTCATCATCGCGATTCGCCGGTCCTCGACTTCGGCGCGCTTGTCCTCGCCGGCGGCGCGGCACAGTTGGGGCGAAAATAGCCGTGCACCTTCGCTGCCGCCGACCGCGTCGTCGATCAGCGCCAGTAGCTCGGCCGGAGGCATATCCGGCGGCGCACTGATCTTGCCCTCGACGAAACGGTGCTCGTCGTCGTCCCCGTGATCCGCATGATCCTTGTCCGGGTCGGCCCAGCAGGCGGCGCAGTAGTGCACCACCTGCTCGGTGTGCACGTAGATCACGATCTCTTGGGGAAGGTCCGCGGACAGACCGCCGAGTTGTTCGTCGTGCTGCTGGCTGCCCGCAAACGGGTAGAGCTGATAGTTGGCGTGCTCGAGGGTGACCAGATGTGGGAACACCGGGACCACCTCCTCGCCGTACTTGTGATGGGTGATGGGCGCGCCGTCGAACAGCACGGCGTCGCCGAAGTTCACGCCGAGATCGTTGATCAACACGCTGCGCACGATGCCGTGACACGGACTGACCCGCTCGACCCAGATGGTCTCTTCCTGGCCAGGATCGTCCGGATCGGTTTCGAAGTCTCGCTCGGCCAGCGGTCGCTCGGCCAAGCGAACTTTGACCTCGGGATAGCCGCCGTCGGGCAAACCGAAACGACCGACCTCGATAGTGTGGCCCATGTCGCGCCACAGCTTCAACGCTGTATCCGCATCTCGGGCGCCGGTGGCGCAGATGCCCAGGTTCCAGATAACGGACGAGTCGGGGTCGTCCGCGCACAACTCCAGGGCCCGCTGGTTGGCCTCGGCTCCCTCGGCAAACCGGCCGCGCGTCTTGTAGAACAAGCCCAGGTTGTAGTGCGACCACGGAGAATCCGGCTCGAGCTCGATGAGTAGCTTGCCCGCTTCTTCGGCCACACCGTCGTACGCACGACCGCGTGCCTTGGCCGCCATGCCCAGCGAACGCATGATTGGAGCGCGCTGTTCGGGCTCGGCGTCCTCGGCAACTGCGATCAACGCGCCGATGACCTGCTGAAACAGCGGGTGGTCCGGGGGCGCCGCGTTGAGCCAGTCGATATCGGACAGGCCTTCGAGAGCCTCCCCCAACACGCACAACATGTCGACGTCTTCGCTGTGGGCGTCGAACAACAGAGTCGCGACCTGGAGCCCGGCCGTCGGGCTGAACGACCCCTGGTCGAGCAACCATGCCAGCGCTCGCGCCGGGTCGTCGCTGTCGACGTTGTCGCGCAGAACCCGTGCCGCATCCCAGGCGCCTTCGTAGTCCTCGGCCTCGGCGCACTCGCGAGCTCGGCGCACGCTCAGCTCGATGCGTTTTTCGTCCAATTCCTGGGAGAACCAACCAGCCATCTACCTCCTGGGTACCCGATCTAGATGGCGCCTTCAACCATTAGCGCACGCGGCCACGAACTGGCTGCGCAACCAGCCGTGTGCCGGGTCGCCATCCGCCCGGCGATGCCAGATCAAATCGAGGTCGAAGCCGGTCAGCGCCACCGGGGGATCGCGCACGACCAGACCCTGATCTCCCGCAACCCGGCGCGCGATCCGTTTCGGCAGGGTCAACACGTAGTCGCTGTTGCTGACCAGGTGAGGAGCAGCCCAGAAACTGGCGACCGTACGAGCAACTCGGCGACGTAGGCCAGCGCGTTCCAGGTGAACATCCACGACGCCGCGAGGCACGCCACGGGGCGCGATCAAAACGTGGCTCAGCGACGCGTAACGCTCGATGGTCAACTTCCTCTTGAGCGCCGAATGGCCGCGCCGCAGCACACACACGAAGTCTTCGTGAAGCAGCCGCTCACGCCGAATATCGTCGGGCAGGTTGAAGAACACGCCGACCGAGATATCCACCTCGTTGGCGCGTAGCTCGGCTGCGATGTCCCCCTTTTCGAGCTGCGACAACAACGTGACGCCGGGTGCCTCGCGGCTGATCGCGTCGCTGACGGGACCGACAGCGATGAGCTCGGCGTAATCGGTGGCGGCGACGCGAAATGTGCGCCGTAGACTGGCCGGAACCAGGGTCTCCTGAAACTGCAGAGCCTGGGCGATCTGATCGAGGGCAGCGCGCACCCGGGGGCGAATCGACTCCGCACGACGGGTTAGCACCATATGCTTGCCGGCCCGGACCAACAGGGGGTCGTCGAGGGCATCTCGTAGCCGGGCAAGGGCGTGACTGGTGGCCGACGGACTCAGCGACACCCGGGACGCGGCTAGCTTGACGCTGCGGGTGTCGAGTAAGGCATCGAGCACACTGAGCAGATTTAGGTCGAACCCGGAAAGCTGCATGCGGTGCAGTTATACCGTGAATACATTGCACTTGCTACATCTACCAAACAGCGCCATGTTGGTGGCATGACAACGACACTGATTACTGGAGCGACGGGAACCATCGGCAACCAGGTAGCGCGCGTGCTGCTCGAGCGGGGCGATACCACCGTGAAGGTTGCGACCCGACGGCCCGAAGCCGCCGCCGACCTGGCCAAACTCGGCGCCGACGTGGTCACCATCGACCTGGAAGATACGGCCGGGCTCGCGGGCGCGCTTGCCGGCGTAGACCGCCTGTTTCTGGTCGGCCCCCAAGGCAACCCGAACTTCGGCGCGGACGTCGCCGCTGCAATCGGCGCCGCCAAACAAGCCG
>SPJJ01035034.1_pt1 | contig 15828 bp, 17 predicted proteins | sample 3741741 | NCBI WGS metagenome assembly SPJJ01 (sample SAMN10925908, study PRJNA522277) | cold seep metagenome | isolation source: Elba SIP-enriched marine methane seep metagenome, extraction at timepoint T1 | place: Italy: coast of Elba, Mediterranean Sea | collected 2014-05 | reverse complement strand
GTGTTGAACGCCTTGGTGGATGACACGAGTTTGAGTGTCACGGGAACCGATGCGCCGTCGAGCGTGGCGGCCACCTCGACTCGTGGAGTCCTCGCCCAGCTGGGTACGAAGTAATAGATGGTCGGATTCGTTGGCACCGCGGAGCCGGACGATGGCGCGTAGGTCGCGCGAGGGCCGGCACACTTGGCGTCGGCGACACGGGGCGCTGCGGTCCAAGCTGCGAGAAACACGAGTGCGAGCCCAACACTAAGACGCGTCATTCACAATCAAACGCCCAGCTTCCGCAAACGATCTAGCGATGTTGCCCCGGTCACAGCACCGGTGGCTTGGTGGCGTCCGGCTTCACGCCGTGGCCGTGTTCCACCAGCAGGCCGGCCGCTCGGCTACGCTGCTCTGGGGACAGCAGGCGCATAGCCCGGTTGAGCATCGTCCGCTTGTTGCGTTCGATCTTGGCGCGCACGATCGCTGCCGCCCGGGCGCGGCGAACCAAGAACTCGGCGCGGGCCTTTCGCTGCTCGGCGGCGGGGTCACCCCGTGGCTTGGTCTGTCCCGGCGGCAAACCAGCTTCGCGGCGCTTTTTCGCCCGGGCGTCCTGCTCCCGGTAGTAGGCACGACGCGCCGAGCCGGGATTCTCCAATGTGGCCAGCTTGGCGGCGAGGGGTTCGTTCTGATCGGTCAGCTCAACCTCGAGCTGTTCCAGCTGGCTGACCTGCCCGGGGCTCAGGCCAATATCACGGGCGTGGCGCACCAGCAGGGCGACCGAGGTCGAATTGCTCGGCGGCAGCGGTGGCAGGGTCGCCGGCTGGCCGGGGCCACGAGGTGTGGCCGAGGGCGGCGCCGACGGCCCACAACCGATCGCGAAGACGAGCAAGAGGAGCCGCACAGCCATACCGAACCATAGACCGGCTGGCCGCCCGCAGCGTTGCCCAACCGCGGCCTAGAACCAGTTGAGGCCGAATGTAATCGCGCTGTTGGTGACCGACAGGCCGGTTTCGTCTCTGGCTGCGCCCGCGCGCAACTGAATATCGAGGGCGAATCGGCTGTTGCGAGCCACCTCGAAGCCGATGGCACTGACCATGGCCGGCGAGGTGCTGCCCGGATCCTCGGGCATAGCCCCATCGCCGCCGCCCAGGCTGCGGCGCACGATGCCCGTGCGCGCCTGCTCGTACACACCATCGGTGTCGTGGTGGGCCAGACCGATGCCGCCGCTGAACCACAGCCGCCCGGTGAGCCACAGCTTGGCACCGACGGTCATCATCGTCTGATTGACCTGGTGGTCCGCCGAGTCACCGAACCAGCGGTTGTCTCGCCCCTGGTAACGCACCTGCCAGTAGTCAGCGGTGAACGCCAAGCGCTCGTTGACCATCTTGCCCGCGTAGACGTTGACGCTCAACGCTTCGCTCAATGGGGCCAAGTCACCGCAGCCGGGGCAGCTCAGGGACATCGAGCCGCGGCCGATGCTGCCGCCGAACAGATAGTCCCGCGGGTTTTCGGCCGACGCGCCGGGCAGATACGCCAGGGTTGCGAGCGCGGCGGCGACCAGGGTCAGGGCGGGCTTGTTCATGACCACAAGCGTAGCGCCCGATCGCCTGCAACGCCGATGGCAAACCTCGGCACTGCCCGGTCAGACGACGATCAGCATGCGCACCTGGAAGGCTTGCAAGCCCACGGCGATGACGCCGTCCTCGCAGGCGAGCTCGCGGCGCTCGAACGGGTCTCGAAGTCGCGCGCCTTCCACAGCCACCAACTCGACGACGACGAAGTCATCGCTGCGATTGGCCGCGAACACGACCCGGGCCTGCCCGGCGGAGTTTGCAAACACCGAGCAATCCACCGGGACCTCGTTGGCCGGAGCCCATTCGTCCGGCAACTCGCCGACCAGTGCGTTGAGATCATCGGCGAGGCCGTCGACATCATCGAGGGAGTCGGAGCGCAACAATCCCGCCTTGGCGGGCAGCGAAGCGTCGGGCAAGGGTCGACCGAGCTCGTCGACTCCCGGTTTCTGTGGACCGAGCACCACACGAACGCCTTTTTGCGCCGCGGCGTGCAATGTCTCCCACAGTCCGCGGTCGACGCGCTGCAACGTGGGCAACACCACCACGCTGTACCCGGTGAGGTCCGCGGTCGTGCAGCGCTCGTCGACGATGTCGTAGGGAATCTGGGCCAGAGCAAGAGCCTGTTCGACGCCGTGGAGCCACAGCCGATGCTCCCGTGCGGCCGAGTCCCGGGACAGTTCCGCTGAACCCGCCGGGCCGAGCTTGGCGAACTCGGCAATGACCGGTGTGACCGGATCGGCGAGGGAGCTGGCAATACCATAGCGGGCATCGCACCGGGTCGAGATCACCGCCAGCGGCTTGTGGGCACGCAACGACGGCCAGTCCACATCGCGGAGGCTGCTCAGTAACTGCTTGATCCAGGACCCGGGCGGCCTCACCGCGCCGGTGGCGCTGATCGGCGCACCGTACCAACGGTCGCGGTCGACGGTCATGTACAGGTTGAAGCCGCGAAGCCCGCTGGCCAACAAACCGAGCAACACACTCTTCTGATCGTCGGCGGCCATCGGCGGCAGCCACGGCGGTCCGCCCACGCCGACCTCCGGGGCGAATGCCAGGGTGCGAGCCGAGCCCACCAGATAGCGCGCCCGGCGGCGATAGGTTTCGTAGTCCTTGGCCTGGTGATAGAAGTCCGAACCGATCAGCATGGCGTCGCTGTCCCCGGGGGAACACATGTTCAAAGCCGGCGCCGATGGCGGCAGATTGTGAAACAGCGCGACCTCGCCCAGGCCGACCTGGTCCAGCGCGGCGGCCACCCAGCCCAGGGAGCGACGGGTGTACTCCTCTTTGAACTGCACCCAGCGCACGCACAGAGCCGCATCGTCTTCGTTCCACTGGCGCGGGGCCTCGACGTCGCCGGCGAACTCCCGCCACCAGGACAACGCATCCGGGTGGTAGTCGTGGTCGTAGGCGCCGAGTCGAAAAAACATCTGCGACTCGTTGTCGACACCCACGGAGATAACGGGACCATCGGGCGCCAGCCGCGGCACGATGTGCTCGGCCATGATGCCGAACCACGCCTCTACCTGAGCGCGAAACGCAGACGACGCATACGACGGAACGGGAAACATCCGCGGCGGCACCGGCAACCACACGGGCGTGGACCGCGCGGTCTGCGCCAACATGTTTCGGTCGCGCAGAATGCGCTCGGGAAAGCCAAACAGGGTCAGTTCGGCGTTGATGTGAGGTCCCGGGCGAACGATGGCGAACATGTCCTGGTGGGCCACCTCGTCGAGAAACGCGCCCACGTCGAGCTCACGGCTCCACTCGTACTTGCCTTCCGCCAGCTCGTGCACGCCCCACGGCACGTAGGTCTCGACGATGTTCAGGCCGAGCTTCTTCATCGCGGCCAGACACGGCCGCCAGTCATCCCGGTCCAGGCGCCAGTAGTGCAACGCGCCAGCGTAAAGCGCGTGCTCCGTATCGCCGACGGTTATTCCGCGGGCGCTGAATCGGCTCCGGGAGCCTCGACGTTCTTCCACGTCATGTCCTCGAGTATGAACCGGCTGGCGCCGGCGGCGAGTGGATGATCAGCGGGCATGGTGCGCAAGTCACCAGTGCCGGCGGTTTCGTAGTCGCGATCCCAGGGCAACAACAAACAGAAACCGCCGCTGTCGCTCGGGCACAGCCGCGGCATGATCGGGTGGGCATGATCTGCCTGTCGCGCGCACTCGGCGATGACGGCGGCGACACCTGCGGCACACGCAGCTCGTAGATCGAGAAACGTGCGCACCTGTGGCGGCGGCAGCTTGAGCTCCTTGGAGCGTTCCAACGCTTCTTCAGGCGTCACCCAAATCTCGTCGACGGTTTCCTTGTTGTCGAACGAAGGTGTCTGGCCCTCGGGCAGCACGGCGACGTAGAACTTGGCCGAGAACCGTTTGCGCTCTACCGACGGCGTAATCCAGTGAGAGAAGTAGTGCAGGGCGTCCAGATCCAACGACACCCCCGCCTGGGCCAGCAGGCCATCGAGGTTCGACTCGTCGGCGTCGTCGTTGACGGCGGTGCGCCACGTGTCCAGCTGCGCGGCATCGACGTTGCGATCGCCCAGCAGCACGCCGGCCTCCTCGAACAACTCCCGGGCCCCGGTATGGCGAGCATCGACGTCGCTGGCGTCGGCAGCGCCGCCGGGAAACACGAACGCACTGGACATGAACGATGACTTGCGATGACGCCGCAGCATGAAGATTTCGACCTGGCTGGAGCCCTGGCGTTCGCGGACCAGGATCACCGAGGAGGCGTCGCGTATGGGTTTGTCCCGCCAGTCGTCTGCCATGGCCGCACGCTATCCCGTGTTATCGTCCCGCGCAATGGAGATTCCCCTGGTCGACCTGCGCGCCGAGCACGCTTCGCTGCGCGCCGACATCGACGCCGCCATCGCCGGCGTTCTCGATTCAGCCCGATTCATCGGAGGTCCCAACGTTACCGGCCTGGAAACGGAGGTCGCCGCGGAGTGCGAAGTCGCCCATTGTATCGGGGTTTCCTCGGGCACGGACGCGCTGCTGGTATCGCTGATGGCGCTGGGTGTGGGTCCGGGGGACGAAGTGGTGACCACGCCGTTTTCGTTTTTCGCCACCGCCGGCGTGGTCTCTAGGCTTGGGGCCCGCCCGGTGTTCGCCGATATCGAACCCCATTCGTTCAACCTGGATCCCGCGCGCGCGGCCAGCGCCTGCACCGACAGTACCGCCGTTGTCATGCCGGTCCACCTGTACGGTCGCCGAGCCGATCACCCGGACGTCGGCAACATTCCGGTGCTCGAGGATGCGGCCCAGGCGATCGGCACCGGTCCGATTCACGGCGCGATCGCGGGACTGAGTTTCTTTCCGACCAAAAACCTGGGCGCGTTCGGTGACGGTGGCGCCGTGCTTACCGACGACGCCGAACTGGCAGACCGCGTGCGCTTGTTGCGCAACCACGGCGCCCGGCCCAAGTACTATCACGCGATCATCGGTGGCAACTTTCGCCTGGACGCGCTGCAGGCGGCGATCCTTCGGGTCAAGCTGCCGCACTTGCGCGCGTGGTCCGATCACCGCCGGCGCAACGCTGATCGCTATCGCAGCATGCTGGCCAACGCCAACGTACCCGCCGAGTTGATCGTGCCCGACGACACCCCCGAGCACATCTACAATCAGTTCGTGATTCGCGTGCCCCGGCGCGACGAGTTGCGCCAGTACCTCAAAGACAACGGCGTCGGCACCGAAATCTACTACCCGAAGCCGTTCCATCTGCAGGAGTGCTTCGCGGACCTGGGCTATGCGCCAGGCGCGTTCCCGCACGCCGAAGCCGCCGCCAACGAAGTGCTGGCCCTACCCGTGTATCCGTCGATCAGCGAAGACCAGCAGGCCTACGTCGTCGACCAAATCGCCGGGTTCTTCCGCTAGCGCTGCTTGAGCCGCTTGCGTAGATTCTGGCCGAGTCGGCCCGCGGCTTTGCGCATGCGCCGGCCGGTTTGGGTCGCCACCTCGCCAGCCGTCTTCACGGTCTCTTCCACCGGGAGCTTCTTGACCTCCTCGGCGACGGCGGTGCCGACCTTGCGGACCTGGCGACCGATCTCGGTAACCACTTCGTTTGCGCGGTCTATGTTCGTCTTGTTGTCAGCCACGACTCATTTAGTGTAGCAGGCTGCCCAACAGTTGGGTACGAGGCAATGTCATGCCCCACTTAGCGACGTTCATGCGCGGCACCTGGTAACGCTCGCAAATTTCATCCTCAGAGCAACCGCGAACCATGCCTTCGAGGGTCGCTAAACCCGCTTGATCCAGGTCAATGCCGATGGCCTCCCGGCCTCCCTTGGCCAGCGCGGCCATCCACTGCATCAACGGCTCTACCGGATCCTCGGCGCCGGTACGCTCGCGCACGATGTTCAGCAGCTCGCCGCGGTCGGTGACGTTGAGCAACAGCGCCAACAAGAACCGCTGCTCGGGCTCGTGCACTCGTTCGCGACGACTGTGAATATTGCGTTGGCGCACGGTCTCGGCCAGGGCGCCACGCAACACGGGGACATGTTCGGCGAAGCGCTCGCCGACGACCTCGAACCCACCGGCAACGTGCACGTGGGCGGACGCGTGCACGGTTGTCTGTTCCAGGGCGCGGAAACAGTGCAATAGATCCGCGCGGCGCAGGTAATCGTGCAGCGCCGGTTCGAACGATTGGCTCGCGGTATTGGCGAGCATGTCCAACACGGCTAATTTTCTCGCCGGTGCTTCGGGGCTGAACGACGAGTCCATAGCCAGTCCCGGACGCCGGTATTCCAGCTGCGGATAGGCTTGGGCGTCGGCGTAGGTGCGCACAGTCAGGCTCACCGATGGACGATCCAGATGAAACAGCGAGTGAATGAACGAACGGCCGGCGACGATTTCGCGCACGTCTCCGGCCGCGAGCAGCTCGCTGTTTTCCCGGCTGAGCGAGCCCAGGCGTATCCGCGCGTCGATGAACTCGCTCTGGTCGAACGCAAACGTCGTGTGCAGACTCGAGCCTTCGAGAACGGCGAACGCGCCGGCGAAGGCATGGTCGTGAATCGCGGTGGTGCCGTCGAGCCAGTACAGGGCTTCGATGTAGAAACCGTCGCCGCGATACACGGTGATTGGCGGCTGGCCAAAGCTGATGGGTTGGTTCGCCTGGCGGGGCAGTGAATCGCTGGCCACGGCCCAACGCGCGATGTCGTCACCAGATGCTGGACTATCGGCCAGTAGCTCGGTCAACGCGCCGCAGGCCAGGGAGCCAAACGCCGAGGCCCTGTGGCCGGCGGCACGCCAGCGCTCGTCCAGTTGGCGACCGAGTTTGGTAAACGCATCCATGGCGACGGTTATCGACGCAAGCGGCGACGAGCCGCGCGTACCAGGCGTCGGCCAGCCTTGATGGTCGCGCCGACGCCGGGGCGATGGCGCGGCAAGTCCGCGACCCCGACAACAGCGTCGCAGCGGGCGATCCCTGCGCGCACGCCAGCGTCACCCACGTGCACGAACCACGATGCTCCGGGAGGCGCAAACACCACCCGGTGGAGCATCAGGGCGTCGCCGGCGCCGGTCTCGAATACGACGACGTCACCGCTGCGCAGCCGCCGCGGCGCCAACACTCGAACCCGTTGGCCGGGCGAGATCGTCGGCGTCATCGATTCGCTGGCGCAGGTCACCCAGGCAGGACTGCCCGCGCGCACCTGATCGCGAAGCAGGTCGTGTCGGGCTCCGGGCGAAATCGCTGCCACGTCGTGTTACTCGGAGGAGTTTAGGAAGACGGCATACCGCCGCAGACGAACGGGTTCGCGGACGCGCATGACAGGGCGAGCGTCTCGAACACCTCTTCGGATACGACCGCCGGCGGCTCGTAGGGCAACCGGTCGTCTTCAGCCTGCGGCTTGTTGTGTTTTTCGTCGTTCATAGCTACCTTCTGGGTTATATCACGCGCAGACGTCGGGCGCGGACGGCTCTGTCGCCAATGGCGTGCGCAGCGGCACGATCGTGCTGGCCATCCGGGTGAATACGCTGCCATGTCGGCGGCAGCGCTGTGTCAGTTTGTGGAATCAGGCCGCGCTCGCGCAGCGAATCGCGTACGGCGACCGCATGCCGACAGGCCTCCAGAGACGGGCCGCGCAGCTCGCCCTGCTCGAGCATGGCCATGGCGTTGCAGCGCTGACAGTACGAGCGCACGGCGCAGGTGTTGCACTCGGCAATGTCGGCCCAGCGCAACTCGCGCATGTTGGCCAGCTCAGACGAGGTCTGCCAAATCTCGCTCAGGGACTGCTCGCGCAAGTCACCGCATTTGATCGGCAGCAGATTGCACGGCCACACCTCGCCGCGGGGATTGATGTTGATGGTCTGCTTGCCCGCCCGGCACGGCGCATCCTCCAGGGGACGGCGGTCGGTGGTCCGCGGGTCGAAACCGTCGTAACTCTCAGCGATGAACTGAGCGATGCCCGTGCGCTCGTCTGCGTAGAACTGAGCGAGCGACTCCCCCGACATGCGCAGGCCGGTGGGCTGTTGGTCGGTGTTCTCCCGGCCGGTGATCTTCGGGTCGAACGTGTGCTTGGCGCCCAGCTCGGTCGCAAGCACGCGCAGTTTCTCCAAGTCGCCGACGGTCTCTTCCATCACCGGGGCGTTGAGCTGAACCGGAATGTTGCGTTCGAGCAAACGCTTGGCCGCCGCGTAGGTCTTGTCCCACGAGCCGTGCTGCCGGGTGACGCCGTCGTGAACGTGAGCGGTGGCCGCGTACATGGACAGGTCGACCTGAATCGGCCGCAGCTGCGCCAACCGATCGGCGCGTTTGTCGGTGATGTGATGGCCCGTGGACTTGAGCTTGATGGCGAAGCCCAGGCGATGAGCGGTTTCCAAAATGCGATCCGCGTGGGGATGCATGAAGAATTCACCGCCCATCAGGGTCAAGAACAACACGCCGAGGTCGGCGATCTCCGACAGGATACGCTCGACGTCCTCGATGGACAGCTCATCGTGGGCAACGTGCTCCTGATAGCAGTGCACGCACTCGTAGTTGCAGCGATCCGTCACCTGAAAAGACACGGTGACCGGTCGCATCGCCCCGCCGTGGGAGGCGATTAGATCAGCTGCGCCTGTGCGTACCTTCATCCATGACTCCGAACAGAGCGCCCAGAATAGCCGCGGCCCGGGAGGGCATCAAGTGATCCCCAATACACCGGCAACCTCGGCATCCTTTCTGAAGAACAGGTCGTAACACGGCAGCTGACGGCTGAGTTGGGCCGCAAGCCCGAGTACCCGGTCCGCCGTATCGGTTTCCGCGACGTACACCAACACGTGGCGCAACAGCTCGCGCAACGCCCCAGACCGCGTGCGCTCAACGCGCCGGTGCTCTTGGGCCTGATTCAAAAAGTAGATCTCGCGCAGGGGCCAGCTGGTGCCGTGGGGAAGGCCGGCGCCGCCGATGAACGGGGTCACGTAGGCGCGCCACTCGTCGGCCTCAGCGTCGAATACCACTGCCAACAGCTCGTCACTGATCTTGCGACAGCTCACCGGGGCTTCGTCGAGCATCGCGGCGATCGTCGACTTGCCGGCGCCGCTTTGACCGAGAAACAGCTTGGCTCCGGCATCGGTCGCCACCGCCGACGCGTGCAAGATCAAGCCGCCAATGCGCGGCAACGCGATGGACACACCGATACGTACGGCCGCCTCCAGGCTGTGGCGATTGCCGCCACTGCGAAACGTCACCGCGACCGGCGCGCGTTCCTCAACTGGGAGTGACACGTCGCCGATGGCGTCGAAGCGCTCCAGGCGAATCGTTCCGCCACCTGTCAGCTCGGCGTTGAACCGAGGATGGTTTGGCCTCGGCGCTGGTCCCACCAGGTCGCGATCGGTTTCGAATTTGACCGTGAGATGAGGGTCGACGCCGCCTGGCTGATACCGGGTGTAGTACCCAGCCAACTCACGCAGATCGCCCGGACGCGTATTGCGCAACTCGACCTCGAGCCCCGCCATCGCAAACCGAATGTCGTCCGTGCCCCGCATCGATCGTGAGTTAGTTCTCCATCTATCGCCCGGCGTTCAATCGGAACACGATGGTGCAGTGATTCCACCAGCGCCCCGGCACCCACGGGGGGATGGCCAGGGCATAGGGATACACCCTAACCGACCGCCACAAATAGGTATTTTCGACGGAGAAGCCACATGAACGAGCGGGCGCAATGATCTCGTCCAGGTCGGACACGTGGGTCGGATATACCTCAGCCGCCGGTTGCCCCAGAAGCTCCCGTGGAGACCAGGTTCGGGCCGCATATTGGTGAACCGCCATCCGGCCACCTGGACGCAGCACCCGAGCAACCTCTGGGAAACATTTGGAATAATCGATATAGACGAAGGCACCGTTGCCCGAGAGCACCGCATCGAACGTGTCATCGGCGAACGGCAGAGCCTCGGCAGAGCCCGCGATGGCCCGCAAACCCTGAGCGCACGCTTGGGCGACCATCCTCCGAGACACATCCACGCCGACCCGACTGCGGGCGCGAGCTTTGAGCAGCAACCGACCGGTGCCACAACCGAGCTCCAGAACCCTATCGGCCCCGCGGGCTATACGTAGTTGGGGAGCGTCGATGCGCTCGAACCGGCGCACGGTTCGCCAGCTGCGGTGGCGCTCGTCGTAGCCGTCCGCGACCTCGTCGTAGCCCGCGCCGACGTCCAGAGGATCCGGCGTCTGCCGCGGTTGAGCCACTACGCTTGGGACTCGACCAGGATCTCGCGCCGCACCAGGTCGTCCAAGCACGCGGTTACATCCTGCTTGGCGCGCTCGGCGTCCACCTGAAACACCGACGACAACTCGGCGGCTCCGGACTCGACAGTGCAACCGTCGGGCTCGCCGGCGAGCTCCCACAACCGGGTCGCGGTCTGGTTTAGATTGTGGAGTTTGTTGTCGTTTGGCGTGACCACGAAGGCGAGGCCATCGATCACCCGGCCTGCGGTCTGTGGATTTCTATGATATTTCACCGACATAAGGGTCACACGGGGTTAGTTGACCGAGGCTATCGCACCGTTCAACGGGTTGCAACGCGCGGATCCATCGGCTGTTTACTGTCATTTCCTTGTTAACTGTCTGAAAATACACCTGTGGCAGTGAGACTGGCCCACGTTTGGAGCTCCCATTTCGGGGCGGCCCTCGGTTTGCCGCTGATCCGGCCGTTCGTCGAGCGCGGTTGGGACGTCAGCGTGTTCTGTCCCGACGGCGATCTCGTAGCGAACATCACCGCGGCAGGTATCCACCACGAACCGATCACCGTATCGCGGCGGTTCGTCGATCCTGTGCGTGACGCGTTCGGCGTCGCCAAACTCGGCCGGCGACTGCGTCGCGGTCGCTACGACCTAATCCATACCCACAACATCAAGGTGGGTTGGCTGGCTCGGCTGGTGGGCCGCGTTGGTACCAGAGCTCGCATCGTTCACACGGTTCACGGTGTGGCGTTCGCCGATGACGCCTCGGGACTCGTTCGGGGCATCGAAGCCCGGGCCGAGCGAACCGCCGCACGATTCTGCGATCGCGTGTTGGTGCAGTCCAACGACGACGCGCAGTCGCTACTCAACGCCGGGGTGTCCCCGCGCAAGTTGGTGTTCATCGGTAACGGCGTCGACCTGACACGATTCGATCCAGCGGCGGTCGACCCAGCGGCCGCTCGGGCGAGCATGGCTGTCGACCCCGCCCATGTGTTGTTCGTTTCCGCCGGACGACTGGTCCGCGAAAAAGGCTTCCTCGAGCTGGCTACCGCTGGCCGACTTGCGCGCGAACACAACCCGAACATCCGCGTCGCCATCGCCGGTCCCATGGATCCACGCAGCCGCCTGGCGCTGACGTCCACGGAGTTGGCCCAGCTCGAAACCGATGCGCTACTGCTCGGGCAGCGGGAGGACATGCCCCAGGTGTTGGCGGCCGCCGATGCCGTGGCCCTGGTGTCACGACACGAGGGATTGCCCCGGGTGTTGATGGAAGGCGCCGCGATGGCCAAGCCGTTGCTGGCAACGAACGCGCGCGGTTGTCGAGAAGTCGTGAACGATCCGCGGGGCGGGGCGCTCATACCCCCAGGAGACACGGCGGCGCTCGCCCACGCTATGGTCGACCTGGCCAACGACCCGGACAGGCGCGCGAACATGGGCCGTCACAACCGCACGATGGCAGAACAGCGTTTCAACATAACGACAGTATTTGGCCGTTTGGACCGGGTTTACGCGGAGTTGATCGGTTGACCGACGGCTACGCATTGGCCCTCGTGGGCGTTGCCATTGCGGGCCTGGTGGCCGGTGTGGGCGGCGCGTTCCTGGTGGTTCGATCATCGCGGCGCGGCCATGCCCCGGTGGATGTGCCCGACGATCGCCGCACCCATTCGAACACCACGGCGAGGGGTGGCGGCGTCGGCATCATCGTGGCTGGCGCGATCGCGTTGCCATTCGCCCAATGGTGGAGCAGCGACGCCCATTCGGCCTACCTGCTAGCGGTACTTGTGCTGGCGTGGGCGACGCCCAACGCGCTGATCGGACTCACCGACGACTACTTCCCTCTGCCGGCTGCGCTCAAGCTGGCGATGCAACTCGCCGCGAGCGTGCTGGCCGTCGCTCTGGGCCTGCGCTTGTCCAGCTTGCACCTGGCGCCGTTCCCCGCGATCGATCTGGGCCTCGCGAGTTGGCCGTTCTCCGTGTTGTGGTTGGTTTGGCTGGCGAACCTGTTCAACTTCATGGATGGCAGCGACGGCTTGGCGGCCACGTGCGGCACCCTGTTCTTCGCCGCCCTCGCCGTGCTCGGATTGATCAACGGCGCTCCGGGCATCGGCTTGCTCGGCATCGGTGTCGCCGCCGGTTGCATGGGTTTTTTCGCACTCAACCGGCCGGTGGCCAGTGTGTTCATGGGGGATGGCGGCAGTCTGTACGCGGGTGCGCTGTTGGGCGGACTTCCGCTGCTTCTCGGCAATCCGGATGGCGCCGGGGTTTCGTTGGCCGCTCCGCTCATAATTTTGGCGCCATTTTGGTTCGACGCGACCTACACCCTGATTCGCCGTGCCATCGCTCGGGAGCAGCTGTTGGAGCCCCACACCAGCCACCTGTACCAGCGATTGGCTGTCACGGGCTGGAGTAGCTGGAAACTTATCGGTTTATATGGCGGTTGGGCGGCCAGCGTTGGTGTTGCCGGCGTCCTCTTCCCGGATCTCGACACCATCGATCAAGCAGTTGCGCTGCTAACTAGCGGCATCGCGATGGTAGGCGTGGTCACATTGACTCATCGCGCGGAGGCGACACGCTCGTGACGTGTCCCACGCTACCGACAAAAAACCCAGAACGGGCTGAACAAAATGACTGACCGTGACGACTTACCTGTTAAGTCTTTGTGATTCGCCAGGTTGACACGTCCTCATACCCCTGGATAGATTGATTTATTGTCGGGGAGCCGCGTAGGCAGCGCACGAACTATGAGCAAACACATACGCAATATCTTAGGTGCAGTTGCCGTGCTGGGGATCTTAGCTGGGGCTGGGGCGCTGTACGCGGACGACGATACGTCGAAGAACGCGAAGCCAACCGTCACCGTGCCGAGCGGCAAAAAGGTCCCGAAGCTCAAGGCGAAGGACATGAAAACCAATGCCCGCAAGAGCATCGGCAAAATGCAGAACACGCTGAAGCACGCGGTCAAGCGACAGACGGTCGCGCGTAGTCAGAAAGATGTCATCAAGCTCAATTGCGTGAACAATAAGCTGCTCCAGGTCAAGCAGCTGATGAACATCGCCGACAAAGCATTCACCGACATGATCGAAGCCATCGAGGGCTCCGACCTGGATACGGCTCACGGCAAGTACGTGACCATCATCGTTTCCGGCGACAAGGTGTGGACACTGCACCAGGAGACCGACGGATGTATCGGCGCTGAGATCACGTTCCTCGGCCCAACCAAGGTAGACGTGAAGAAGCCTCTCATCATCGATGACCCCACTAAGAAGGACGCGTTCAGCATCGTCTTCAACGACGGTATCGTGGACGGCACCAGGGTCCTTAAAATCGAGCGCGCAGTCTACGGCACACCGTTCCGGTAGAAACTCGTGAGCAAACTCTCTCTCAGATTGAGCGTGCTGTTCAGCGGGCTGGCAGCAGCCATGCTTTGCGTTGGCAGCGCACATGCACAAGATGCCCTGGTCGAAGGCAAGGGCGTCAAGGTGGGCGAAGGCACCGTGTTGCGACCGGTCATCGGTGTCGAGACCGGCTACGTGTCCAACCTGTTCTACGACAACCAGAACGAGACCCAGGTTCCGAGCCTGAGTATCGTCGGTTCGGTTGCCACGGGAAGTGCCAACAAGGATCGCACGGACACCGATACGCCCGAAGGCGAAGAGTCTCAGTTCTCCAAAGGTGAAGCAGCCGCGCTCGACTGGGCTGCTGGCGTTCGCCTGCGCTACACCGAATTTCCGTTCGCGAGCAAACCGGCCAACCTGCAGCGCAACCTGGGTGCAGACGCCAACCTGCGCGTCATCGTCAAACCCGAGGGCAAGTTCCGCTTCGAGTTCTTCGACCTGTTCGCGCGCGACACCAACCCGACGAACTTCGAGTCGAACCTGCAGATCAACCGCGTGGTCAACTCGTTGCGCACCGGTCTGGTCTATCAGCCGGGTGGTCGCGCGATCACCGCAGGCCTGCACTACAAGAACCGCGTCGACGTATTCGAGAGCGGTGACCACGACTTTGCCAACCGCGTGCAGCACTCGCTGATCCTGTCGGCGGGGTGGCAGTGGTTGCCAATCACCAAGTTCACCTTCGAGGGCTCGTTCGGATTCTTCGGTCCCCTGGGCACCTCGGCGTGGAAGCAGGAGTCCAACCCGATTCGCGGTCGCGTCGGCGTCGCCAGTGCGATCACCGAGAAGACCTTCGGCCGCGCCAGCGTCGGTTGGGGCTACGCGGGTTACTCCTTCGGCGAGGGCTACAACACGCCCATCGGCGACATCGAGTTCGGCTACCGCTACGCGCCAACCGGCAAATTCTCCATCGCGTACAGCTACGACTTCCAGGACTCGGTCAACGCCAACTACTTCCGCGATCATGGTGTGCTGTTCAAGCTCGACCATCAGATCGACAAGTTCGTGTTCGACGGCATCCTCGACGTCCGCCTTCGCGGCTATCGCGGCGTTCCCCCGCAGTTGATGGGAACGTCGGCCAACCGTGAGGACTTCCTCATCGGTGCGCGGGCCCGACTCCGCTACCTGTACCGGGACTGGCTGTCGTTCAACGCGACCTGGCTGTCCAACGTCGATCAGACCGACTTCCGCTACACCGCGGCGCCGGTACCGGACGACCCCAGCTACATCCGCCACGAGCTGCGCTTGGGCGCGATGGCCGCGTTCTAGGGCCGCCGCAACCAACGACCCGGCTGTTGCATCGCTGCCCCGAGCGCGCTCGGTAACAGTTGCTGTAGACTAGCTGGGTGGCTGAGCGAATTCGAGTCGCTGTTGCTGGCACGGGCTACTGGGGGGTCAATCACGTGCGCGTGTTTGCCAGTGATCCCACCGCTGACCTGGTAGGCGTATGCGATAGCACCGAGGCCGCGCTGGCACGCGCGACCCGCCTCGCCCCCGCGGCAACGCCCTACACCGACTTCGACGAGCTGCTGAACGCGGACGTCGATGCCATCGTGATCGCCACACCGGCCGTCACCCACGCGGAGCTCGCGTGCAAGGCACTCGAACGAGGCAAGCACGTACTCGTCGAAAAACCGCTGGCGTTGACCATCGCGGATGGCGAGCGCGTTGCACGCACGGCCGCCGACAACGGCTGCACGTTGATGATCGGCCACCTGATGATCTATCACCCAGCGCTGGATCGCATCCGTCAGCTACTCGAAGCCGGGGACCTCGGCGAGCTGTTCTATTTGTATGCGGCCCGAGTAAACCTGGGTCGGCTGCGCACGGACGAGAACGCGCTGTGGAGCTTCGCGCCCCATGACATCTCGATGATCGACTCACTGATCGGTGAGCTACCCGTGAGCGTTACAGCCCGCGGCCAGGCGTACCTGCAACCGGGTATCGAAGATGTGGTGTTCGTAACCATGAAGTTCGCCGATGGCAAAATGGCCCACGTCCACTTGTCGTGGCTCGATCCCCACAAGGAACGCAAACTAACCGTCGTCGGCTCGCAAAAGATGGTCGTGTTCGACGACGTGTCTCGGGAGAAGCTGCGCATCTACGACAAGGGCTACGATCGGCCGCCGGAGTTTACCCAGTTCGACGAGTACCTGACCCTGCGCCAGGGCGACGTGCACATCCCCCACCTGCGCATGGCGGAGCCCCTCGCCGTAGAAT
>SPJJ01013719.1_pt1 | contig 15837 bp, 6 predicted proteins | sample 3741741 | NCBI WGS metagenome assembly SPJJ01 (sample SAMN10925908, study PRJNA522277) | cold seep metagenome | isolation source: Elba SIP-enriched marine methane seep metagenome, extraction at timepoint T1 | place: Italy: coast of Elba, Mediterranean Sea | collected 2014-05 | reverse complement strand
GAGCCATTTATCCATGAACGCCGGGGCGACGTGCTGGATGGCGGTTCGATAAATTTACAGGCCAATCGAGGTTATGTCGTTATTGAACAAGGTGCGCGTCTGGATGTGTCAGGGACATCTGATATCTTTGATATTGCCACCCAGGGATCACAGGCCCTGGGGCTTGAGCCTGTTCGTATAGGGTCGAATGGAGGTGAGATTAACCTGACGGCTGCGGAAGGCATGTTGCTGGAAGGCACAATGCTGGCGCAAGGGGGAACAGCCCGTAATTTTAACGGCCGCCTGTCGATTGAACTGAGTCGTGCCAACCTGAATTTACCAACGCTGGCGTCAAGAGCTAAAGAGTTTCCAGTTAATTCACTGGTGATTGATGTCAGTCAATCTAATGCATCACCGATGAGTGGGCCATTGGCGTTTGGTGATGGTCTGGGTGAGCATCTTGACGGACAGGCTTTCGTTTACGCTGACCAAATTACAGCAGCGGGTTTTGATGTTGTCGATTTAACATCAAATAATACCTCCCGTTCTAATCAATTGTATGAAGGCACCGTCAGGTTTACTGATGATGTTCAATTAAACGCGGGTGTTGCAATACATATTGATGCACCGATCATTGAAGGAGTATCCAGCGGTGACGGCAGTTCAACCGCCCAACTAAATGCCCAATACATCAGGATGGGCTCGGGCGTGAATCAAACAGTCAATGGGGCATCGGTGGCTGGTGAAAACATTTTGAGTGTGAATGCGCAATGGATGGAGCTATACGGCGCACTTAAACTGAACAGTTTTAAACAGGTAAACCTGACCAGTCAGAATGAAATGCAACTGGTGGCCAATCACGAACACAGAGAAAATGATTTTGGCGGTGAATTGGTTACAACGGCCGATTTAAACCTGACTGCCGGAAAGATTTATCCTTCCACATTTTCTCGTTATCGCTTCAAAGTTGAGAATGAAGTTGATGGCACAATTAATGTGTTTGCCAGTGGGGGCAATGACAGCAAACCATTAAGTGCCGGTGGTCAGCTTATCATGCAAGCCGCGCATATTAATCAGCAGGGTAATTTATTTGCACCGTTAGGCGTGATTGACCTGCAGGCCAGTAAATCTATACGTCTGGGTGACGGCGGGATAACCTCGGTTTCTGCCGATGGTCTGCTGATTCCGGTTGGAAATGTGGTTGATGGTCTGGACTGGTTATATCCATTGGCGATAGGGGGTGATCCGGCTCAATCAGTATCCAACCTGGTGCTTGAAGAAACAGAAAATGCCCGACTGGATAAACAATTAATTCTTGATGCTCCTGCTATTGAGGTGGCAGAAAATGCGGTGATTGACCAGACGGGGGGCGGCGACGTTTTTGGCTATGAGTTTATTGCCGGTAAAGGGGGTTCTTTTGACTACCTGCAACCAGGCAGCGGCTCGTATCAAAATAGTTTTGCTGTGCTGCCCGAGTTAGGGACGACATATGCGCCATTCGACTTCCTACAATCTCAGCGGTTAGGCAAAGTACGCTATTACGCTCCAGGTGAAACAGTCGTCCTGAATGATGCTGCCAATGGATTGGCTGCAGGAGAATATGCAAAACTACCTGCTCATTATGCGTTGTTGCCTGGCGCATATTTAGTGACCCCCGTAAGCGGTACCCAGGATCAAATATTAACTGAAGCGACAGTTGATAACACGCCCATCGTCAGTGGTTTTTCCCAGATTGCCGGGACAGGTAAGCGAGACGCCAGATCGAGTGGATTCATGATTGAAAACGGCACTCAGATCAGGAAAAAATCTGAATATAACACGTATACAGGTGATCAATTCTTTGCAGAAAAAGCGGCAACCAATGAAATCCCGGTGCCTTTGCTGGCACGTGATGGAGGATTGATTTCAATGTTGGCTCAGACCCGCTTGTTGCTTGAAGGTGAATTTAGAATTGATGCGCCGGAAGGCATCAGTGCGCGCATGGATATCGCAGCGGACAATATCAGAGTGACCGAGCAATTGAGTGAAACGCCTGAAGAGGGTGTGCTGGAAATTAGAGGTCAGGATTTAACAGATTTAAATCTGGCCGGATTATTGTTGGGTGGTCAGCGCAAAACAGGCACAGCTGTTGGTGAAACCGTTGTTGACGTCAGTTCAGAGAATATCAGCTTTGAACAAGGGGCGCATCTGGATGTGGCCGACTTGATTGTGGCCGCCAAAGATACTGTACGCGTAAAAGATGGCGCAACTGTTGCCGCAAGTACTGAGACCAGTTCAGGCGACCAGTTGCTGACGGTTTCTGGTGACGGGGCCTTATTGAGAGTGTCTGGTGCAGAGCAGGTAAATATCAGCCGCAGTGATGCCAGTGGGCAAAAAGGTGTTTTAGTCGTTGAGCAGGGCGCAACGCTACATGCACAACAGTCAATGTTGCTGGATTCCAGTGTGGCGACAGATATTTCTGGCAAAATCAGTATGCAGGGAGGGTCACTTAATCTGGCTACCAATAGTATCAATATTGGAGAACTGAACGGACAGGCAAACAATGATGCATTGAATTTGTCCAATGCATTACTTGATGAAATGTCGGTTGATGAACTGGTATTAACCAGCCGTGAAGCTATCCACTTCTATGGAACAGTGGCGAGTCTTGATGCCCATGGTGTTTTTGAGCACGTTGCCGGAGGGGGATTAAGCTCACATAACATAGAGCGCCTGGCATTTAATGCAGCAGGTTTGGTTGCACATAATACTTCCGGAGTGGCTAACCCTGCGGACAGTGTGAATTTATCAGTCGATACATTGATCCTGCAAAATACGTTGAATCAGGTCAACACTCTGCCAGCGACAGGTTCAGGCACCTTGAATATCGCAGCACGCGAAATCGTGACAGGAGAGGGTCAATTTATTATTGATGGTTTTAATACGGTTAACCTGAGCGCAGAGCAACAATTTAATGCGCAAGGCATAGGTGCTTTACAGGTAAAGGCTGATGTTAATCTGGCGACAGCGCGGATGACGGCGGGAAGTCTTGGGGACTATACACTAGACGCCTCTGGTCATCAGATTCGATTTACTCAGGCAGGTGTGAAAAACCCTGCAAGAGCATCGGGTGTGACTGGGGAGTTGGCTGTCAATGCAGCTCAAATAACCTTGGATACTGAAGTTGATCTGGCGTCTGGCGCTTTTGATCTGCATGCCACTGAAGGTGATGTGGTGCTGGCTGAAAATGCTTATGTGAATTTATCCGGGCAAGAACGTGTGTTTGCAGATATTACAGTCGCCAGTCGCGGAGGAGACTTTAGTGTTACTGCTGATCATGGCGCTGTTCGACTGGCTGCCGGTTCCGACGTGAATCTTGATGGTGGAAATGAGAGGGCTCAGGGCGGTCAACTTACGGTTAATGCCGAGCAGGATAATCTGTTTTTGAATGGTGACCTGAGTGCACGCAATGGTGCAATTGATGTAAATGTCAAAGGGACAGACAAGCAGGCTGATTTTGATAATTTTCTGGATCAGATGGCTACAGCCGGATTTAACAAGTCGATAGCCTATCGCAGTCAGCAAGACTTGATTCATATTGCTCAGGGAAAAGAGGTTAAGGCTGAGAAAGTCAAGTTTGTCGCCGATAAAGGCACAATTTCAGTGGCCGGTGTCATAAATGCAGATGCTGCTAAAGACAGTGAAATCAGTTTACATGCCGCTAAACAATTAAACGTGCAGGGCATGCTTACCGCAAGAACGCAAACAGATCAACAAGGCGGAAATGTCCTGTTGGCAACAAAAGATACGACAGGTACAGGTATTCGAATTGAGCAAGGCGCACAAATTGAGGTAGGTAACCAGAATAACCAGCTCGGTTCGGTTATTTTGCAAGCACCGCGCATGGACAGTAACGGCGATGGTGTCGACGATACCTTGAATGTCACGCAGGTAGCGGGGACGGTAAATGGATTTGCCGGCAATGGTTTTTATGCTGAAGCTGTAGGTGTTCACCACGATACCGATGGCAGGCTGGATGCGACAGAGATTTCCCAAGTCAAACAACATGCAGAAGCCTTGATGACGACAGCTAACCAGCTGGCTGTAAGGACGTTGCACAATAAATTAAATCTGCGTCCCCTGGTTGAAATCAATAGCGATCAGGATCTGGTGATTGCAGCAGAACTGAATACAGTTGATTGGCGTTATGCGCCGTTGGATGGCGATTCTGAAGCTGAAATTGGCAGGCTTGTTATCCGCTCAGCGGGTGACCTGAATGTCAACGAAGATATTACTGATGGTTTTAAAAGCGGAAAATTAACGCAAGATAATTCATGGCATTTTCAGTTGGTTGCCGGTGCTGATGTACCAAGTGCAGATAACTCAGCCGTAAATCATCCGGGGAATATCGAGCTGGGTACAAATGCGCATGGCGTAAAAGTGCAAACCGGTACTGGCGACATAGATCTTCATGCGGGTGGAGATATTAATTTCAACCATCTGGATAGCAATGTGTTGAGTCTGGGGCGCCAAAATGAGGAATCTGCCTATGGCAGTTTCAACCGACCTTCCAGAAGTTCAGGGGTGAATGCTGTTGAGTTTCCTGAGCAAGGTGGCGATGTGTCCATTTCTGCACAAGGTAATATTAATAATAACTTTACCCAACAGGAAGCCGAATCCGGTCAGTTGATAAACCAATGGTTACACCGTCAGACCATCAGTGGCCGAAGCAAAAACAAAACCTCGTGGGGAGTGATTGTCGAAAAGCCGGTGTTTCAACAAAACATCGGTTCGTTCGGAGGCGGTGATGTCGCCATCAGAGCCGATGGTGATATTAATAACATTTCCGCGATGTTGCCAACGACTGGGAAAAATGTCTCCTCAAACAATAATTCAAATGAGGTAGATATCCTCGGTGGAGGCGATTTGACCGTGCAAGCCGATGGCAATATTCGTGGCGGCGCGTTTTATGTGGCGCGCGGTGATGCCAGTATTGTTGCAGGACAATCTATTACCGGCGGCAAGCAATTTGCTGATGGGCCGGTGATTGCATTAGGTGATTCCCGCTTGAGTTTACAAGCCGGTGATGATGTAAATATTACTGGCGTCATTGATCCCATGCTGTTGCATAACTCGGTTAACTTCTTTAGTTATACCGAGGAAAGCGCATTTTCGGTGACCTCATTAGCCGGGAATATTGATTTGGGTGTCGCTGATCTGGGTGCTTTAAATAGCTATCTGGGGATCACCAGCCCGGGCAGTGGTCAGCAAAGTCTGGTTTCGCTGTATCCGGCATCACTCGATGTCATGGCGATGGATGGCAACATTTATACCGACAATAATATTGATCTTTTTCCATCCCGTTTTGGGGCGTTGAATTTATTGGCGAAAGGCTCAATCAGTCCGCAAGATACCACGGGTAGCCCTGTTGCAATCAGTATGAGTGATGGTGATCCTGCATTGCTGACAACCTGGAAAACCCCAGATAGCGGAGCCTTTTCCAATGACTTGGCTCAATTGGATGCGCATAAACCCACGCCATTACATATTAATGATTCCGACCCTGTCAGGGTGGTCACGTTGGAAGGTAATATCGAAGCATTGTCACTGGACCTGCCCAAAAAAGCGGTGGTCTCTGCCGGCAAAGACCTCGCCAAAATGACCATCAATATTCAGAATATTAATCCTGACGATGTGTCTCTGGTTGAGGCTGGGCGTGATTTAAGGTCTGTCAGTTCCAGAAATCCTGAAACAGGCGGACGCTTACCCAATGGAGATTCGATTAATGTTGCTGGGCCGGGCAAATTGTTTGTCAAAACCGGAAGAGATATAGATCTGGGGCGTTCAGCAGGTATCACCACGGATGGGAACGCAAGTAATGTCGCGCTGTCTGCAGAGGGCGCTGATATCACGATCATTGCTGGTGCAAATCAAGCTATTGATTTTGCCGGATTTCTGCAAAAAATGAATGAATTAAGCGCTGAAAACAGGGGCAATGCATTTTTTGATGCTGAATTAAGAAGTAATTATGATTTGTATGCTTCAGGCAACAAGTTATTTGATTTAATGGCACAGGTTGCTGAGCACCATCCAGATATTAATGAACGCCCACTTGCTCAACAAATTCAGTTGGTGATGCCCCTTTATTATGAAGTGTTGTTGAATGCATCACGGCAGCATAACCAGGATATTGACCAGGAAGTTGCTGATTCAATAGGTACTTTGGTGGGCAATGCAGCGATGGATACATTGTTTCCTGGCGAAAATTGGCAGGGTGATGTAGATATGTTTTTTAGTACGATTCAGTCAAAAGCTGGAGGAAATATTGACATTGTCGTGCCCGGAGGTGGAGTGAATGTCGGTCTGGCAACCTCTTCCGGGGAAAAGGAAGCTTCCGAGTTGGGCATTATTAATCAGGCGGGAGGCCATTTAAATATTGCAGCTCAGGATAATGTCGATGTTAATCGCTCTCGAATCATTACCATTGGAGGAGGGCACTCGATGATTGTGGTTCAAAACGGCAATATCGATGGCGGTACCGGCGCGAAATCAGCCAGTGCTGCGGCTCAGATAGATGTACAAGTCACCGATGACGGTCGCATTATTATGAATTTCCTACCGGATATTTCAGGCAGTGGTATTCAAAACAAGGAAGGCATCACTGATCTTGCCTCTTTTCAAGGTGAAATTATCGCCAATGAAGCCGGTATTTTGGCTGATTTTGAGTTTGAACCACCGGTAAGTGACCCTGGAAACCTGGGCTCGAATGACAATAATGATTCAGGTTCCAGCGACTCAACAGCATCCGCGCCGGTCAGTCTTTCAAATTCTACAGCCGATACCAGTAAAACAGCTGAAAAGGCAGTACAAAATGGCTCGGATGAAGATGAAGAAAAGCCGATCGCATTAGGTATGCTTACCGTTGATGTCGTTTCGTATGATTCGGTTGAGGATGAGGACGATGAAGAATCGTGAACAAGGGAGTGAGCTGATTGAATTTGTCGAATAATCAATTAGTTATTGGTAGCGCCTTAAAAATGGCGTTGTAATATTTTTGTAAAGTTTGTTTGGCAGAATTGTCGACGTAATCACATTTGAGATAGGAAATGAGAATTTTTGCTTTAGTTATCAGCATTTTATTAATGCCATCACTTTCTTTTGCTGATTGGTGGAATGCTGATTGGGCGTATAAAAAGAAAATCAGTCTGGATAAGGTCGCGTTGCAGCAAACAGGAAGCTCTCCTGATGCGAAGGCTGTTGCTTTGGTACGCTTGCATACCGGAAATTTTTCTTATTTCCTAGATGTGGCCGAAGGTGCGGCTGATTTGCGTTTCGTGGCCGGAGATCATGTCACGGAATTAGCGTATTCGATAGAAAAGTTCGATGCCATTAATGAAATGGCATTGATCTGGGTGAAGCTGCCGGAAAATATAGCGATTGCCGAAGAGCCGGTGATCTGGATGTATTATGGCAACCCGCAGGCGATGGCTTCGCAGATGATGTTAACCAGGGATGGCATATCCTTGTTATACCATTTCTCAGGCAGTGATGTTGCCGATGCGACGACTAATGCCAATCATCCCGCACTCAGTACGGCCTCTCCTTCTTCTGCCGGTGTAATCGCCGGTGCTGCCCAGTTTGACGGAACACAGTCTATTGCAATTACTGAGTCGGCAAGCTTAATGATGTCTGCCGATACGGGGTGGGCAATATCCATGTGGTTACGCATGGATCAACCGTTAGTGGATGCTGTTGTTATTCAAAGAGGTAATGGATCGCTCTTGTTAGCGATTAAAGAGCAAAAGTTTCAGCTGACATTGATGGATAGTGCTGAACAAGTACACAGTATTGACAGTGGCTCGGAACTCGTGGTTGGCAATTGGCACTATATTGTGCTGACTCAATCAGGCCCCACTATGGCACTGTATGTTGATGGTCAGTCTGCTGCAAGCATGACAACCGATGTAACCCGTTTTAGTGGAGATCTGTTGGTTGGTCTGGATGCAGAAGGCAGCAAAGGGTTTGTTGGGTTGCTTGATGAGCTGACTATGACAGGGTTTGCACCTGATGAAAATGCCATTAAATTTGCTTATGCCATGCAGGGGCTGGGGACTCCATTGCTGCTCTATGGTGAAGATATGTCTGAAGAAGACAGCGATAGCAGTGGTGAGCCCTCCTATATTCAAGCCACTCTGGAAAATGTATCAACCGATGGCTGGATGGTTATTGGGGCATTAACCATTATGATGCTTGTCAGCTGGATGGTCATGGTTGGCAAGGGTATCGTCATTGCAAAGATCCATAAAGAAAATGCGAATTTTATCGAAGAGTTTGAAAAACTGGGGGTCAGCGAAATGGAAAAGCTGAACCGTGAAGATAATGAAGATGATGAAGATGCAATGGAATCGCCGTTAATGTTGTCTTTAACGGGGGGGCATGAAAAGTTTCAGGGCTCATCGATTTACCGCGTTTATCATGCAGGTGTGGAAGCAATTAATCACCGTTTACCCAAAGCAGTGAGTGCTGATGTTGTCATGAGTGCACAATCGGTGGAAGCTATTCGTGCCAGTATGGATGCTTCCCTGGTTAGAGAACTGCAACGATTAAATTCTCAAATGGTGTTACTGACCATTGCCATTAGTGGCGGCCCGTTCCTTGGTTTGTTGGGAACGGTACTCGGGGTCATGATTACTTTTGCCGCAATTGCCGTGCAGGGTGAAGTGGATGTGAATGCGATTGCGCCCGGTGTTGCTGCAGCCCTGGCAACAACAGTTGCCGGTTTGATGGTGGCGATTCCAGCCTTGTTTGGGTACAACTATCTGGGGAGTCGCATCAAGGAAATCAGTGCGGATATGTACGTATTTGTTGATGAGTTTGTTGCCAAAGTGGCAGGACGCTATAGCTGATAACAGGAGCCAACAATGCGTTATAAAGAAGAAATGGAAGCCTATGATGAGATCAATGTCAGCCCCATGCTGGATCTGGCTTATGTCTTGCTGATCGTATTTATCATTATGACGACAGCGGCGGTACAGGGCATCAAGGTTAATCTGCCACAAGCCAGTGATGCACCCAGCCTTAATGAGCCGCAAACTAAAACCATTACCATTACCCAGGATGGCACCATCTTTCTGGATACATTTCCGGTCACACTTGATCAGCTTGAAGCAACATTAATGCAGTATCGTGCCGTAAACCCGGAATTGCCTGTCATCATCAAAGGGGATGCTGCAGTGCAATATCAAAATGTTGTCAGTGTTTTGGATTTGCTGGGGAGACTGGATATCACCCAGATTGGTTTGGTGACCCAGACCATCAAATAATTCTGAACATGAGTAAACACAAACATTTTCGGGTTTATGTCCCGAGGATTATTGCTGGGATTCTGGTTATTGCCATTATTTTTGGTGTGGTGACGTTAATCAAAAACTTTTTGCATCAAAAGCCGCAAAAGCCGACCAAAAAGATTCAAACAGTGAAACTGTTTAAGCCACCACCGCCGCCTCCGCCGCCGCCGCCAAAACAGGAACGACCGCCGGAGCCGGAAATTGAAGAAAAAGTAGAAGAGCCCGAGCCCGAGCCGATTGAAGATATCCCGGATGCCAAGCCAGATGATGGTAGCGGTGATGATGCTGCGGGAACAGAAGGCGGGACGGGACCCGTTATCGGTGGTGGTAGAGGTACAGGACGCAAAGGTAATATTAATGCCTGGTATGCAGGGTATGTCAGAAATAAATTGCTGGAAGTATTAATAGATCATGATGAATTAAGACGCCGTGCATACTCGGCTTATATCAGTGTTTTGATTGATATTGATGGCGGCGTGTCTGGTCACAGATTGACTACCAGCAGTGGTAATGCAGATATAGATGAGCTGTTATTGAGTATTGCCCGCAGTAGTCTGCGGCAAATGGATGAATTTCCACCGTCAGGCAAGAAGCAGCGGATTAAATTTAAAATTTCCTCAAAAATTTAGAAAGAATGGAACAGAATAAACGTCAATTTTTTAGTCGACCTGTGCTGGTCGGTATTTTATTCGTGTGCTCACTGGGTGTTAACGCTGGCGAAAAAGAAGAATTGCTCAAGTTGCGTTATACCACGACTAATCTGATTAATCAGTTGGTTAAGCAAGGGGTTTTAACTCAGGAACTGGCGGATCAAATGATCAAACAGGCTGAGTCGGATGCTGAAGTCAAAGTTCAACAGATGGCAGAACAGGATAAGGTTGAACCGGGTGTTGTTCGCGTGCCGTATGTGCCAGAGTTTGTACGTGACCAAATTCGTCAGCAGGTGAGAGCAGAACTTCGTGAAGATGTTGTTTCTGATGTGTTAACGGAAGCAAAAACCAAACAGTGGGGCGTGCCGAATGCACTACCTGACTGGACGCGTCGGTTTAAACTGTATGGCGATATGCGATTGCGCTTTGAACATGATCATTTTGCAGACGCGAACTTTGACAACCCGATTGTCTCCAGTTCAACCAGTGTAAATGACTATTTGGGCATAAATAAAAATAACGGTTTTGGTAGCAGCAGTGGGTTATTAAATATCAACAAGGATAGGGATCGTTTCCGGGCGCGTATCCGTATGGGGGTCAAAGCCAAAATTACTCAGGGACTGGATGCCGATGTCAGAGTGAGCACGGGTAATATTAATGATCCGGTCTCTACCAATCAGACCTTGGGCAATACCGGCCAACGTTTTGAATATGCAATAGATCGTGCTTATCTAAGATACAAGGATCTGGACAGCGATGCCTATAATTGGTTGACGGCCTGGGGAGGACGCATTCCGAACCCATTCAAATCGACCAATTTGATGTTTGATAAAGACCTGAGTTTTGAAGGTTTTGCCACTAAATTTAAATTTAATATGGCAAGTACCGATGACTTGTTTGGCCAGGAAGATCAACGAAAAACACTGTATTTGACATTAGGTGCTTTTCCGCTGGAAGAGTTTGAACTGAGCAGTAAAGACAAGTGGTTAGTGGCGGGGCAGGTGGGTGCCGAATGGGAATTGACCAACCAGGACAGGTTGTCGTTAGCCGTTGCATACTATAACTACCTGAATACAGAAGCGCGTGCTGCAGAGCTCGGAGATAATGCACATGCGTGTAGTAACCGCGATGATGATCGCGATGCATCCATCCCGGAATATGTGCAGCAGGGAAACAGCATAGCACCCGTCTGTTATGCAGCAGTGAACAGCATTGCAACACCCCAGCAATTCGGTTTAGCCTCAGAATTCGAAATTTTAAATATTCTGGCGTCCTACGATTTCGCAATGTTCGCACCCATCCACGTCAAATTAACCGGTGAATATGCCAAAAATTTTGGTTTTGATAGAGATGATATTGCAGGCCGGGTTAATTCTTCACAAGTATTTAACAACCCTGACCTGGAAGATCGTACTACCGCGTGGCAGGTGCGTCTGGATGTTGGCTGGCCGACAACCTTGCTGCCTGGCCGCTGGAATGCCCATGTTGCTTATAAATACATAGAAAGTGATGCCGTGCTCGATGCATTTACCGACTCAGATTTTCATCTGGGGGGGACCAATGCGGAAGGTTGGGTGATCGGTGGAAAATACGGTTTGATGGAAAACACCTGGATGAGTGCCCGCTGGTTGAGTACTGATCAGATTGAAGGGCCAAATGTCGGCATCGATGTCTTGTTGATCGACTTTAATACCAAATTTTAAGAGGTAAAATATGAAAACATTACACTATGTTGTTGCATTATTACTGATGATCAGCGCCAGTGTTCAGGCCGGTGTCAGAACTCCGGGTGAGGGTGGTGGTAGCAATCAAATGGTGGCGCGTCTACAGGCTATGGTGCGTCAGGCAACCAAGGAAAGAGATGCGCTGCAGGTTGAGAATACCAAAATGAAGCAAGAGCTGGTGGCATTGCAACAAAAGCAAAGTACGCTGGAAGCCGAAAACTCTGAAGTGAGTAAAAAATTGTCAGGCGTTCAGGGCAGTCACAGACGTTTAAAGCAACGTCAGCTGGAAACAACGGAGCGCCTGTCTGAAGTAATCACGCAGTACAAGACGTTGAAGGAACAGAAAAATCAGCTGACTGTTGATTTAAAGATGAAAACAGCTGAATTTAACGATACTACAGGTCAGTTGGGCTTGTGTACAAAACATAATCAAAAGCTGATTTCTGCAGCCAATGAATTATTGGATCGCTATCAGAACAAAGGTACATTCAGTGGTTTAATGCAGTCTGAAGGCGTGTTGCAATTTGAGTCAGTTGAAATGGAAAATATCGTTCAGGACTATGAAGATAGAATCAGGGATGAAAAATATCATGAGACTGCGCAATTGAATTAATTGCATTCAACCTTGACACAAAAAAACGGACGAAAGTCCGTTTTTTTTGTGTCATTTTCGTGCGAAACACCTTTCTGATTCTGTTCTCAGTGTAGATAACTGCTATAGTCAAAACTCATTTCTCCAAGAGTTAAGAAGTATTAATGAAACGTAAACTAAAACTGATACTGATTTTTTTATGGATAAGTATTGTTTCATGCGATAACCATCAGCAACGTAAGCAGGACTTCATTAATCACGCTAAACAACAACTGGGTCAGGGAGATTATGCCGGGGCAGCTTTAGCATTTAACAATGCATTGCAAATCAACTCAGATGATAACCAAGTGCGTTCGTTGTATGCAGGTGCATTGACGAAAAACGGGCAACTTGGCGAGGCAGTAGAGCAATACAAAACAATTATTGAAAGGGATAAACAAAATACCCAGGCTCGAATTAAACTGGCGGCCATTTTGTATGCGAATGGGCGTAAGGACTCAGCACAACACATGCTTACCCAGGCGCTGGCAATTGATAGTGAACATAATGAGGCATTGATATTAAAAGCAAAAATACTGACAGATAACAAAAATACGGATGCCGCCATAGTGATTATGCAGCAGGTATTGGGTAAACAGCCTGATATACCAGATGCCTTAATTGCCATGGCAGATATACAGATGAAAATAGGGCGCCTTGCCGAAGCAAGAAAATTTCTGGAAAAGGCTATCAGTGTTGATCATTCTAATGAAGATGCTTATTTACATTTGGCCAGATTATTTTTGCGACAACAGGATTATGCAAAAGCGGAAATTCAATTGATCAAGTTGACCGAATTGGCACCGCATAATGTCAATCATTTTCAACGCTTGGCAGTATTGTACGTGGCATTAAAACAGCTGGACCGGGCAGAACAAGTGCTAAGAGACAGCCTTAATAAGGCCAGCGATCAACAGAAACCACAATTCGCATTAATTGATTTTTTAGCACGTCATCGTAATGTTGAAGTGGCCATTGCTGAATTAATACCGATGGTTGAGAGTGATAGACAAGGTCATGCTTTGCGCTTTAAGCTGGCGAGTCTGTACATTCAGCAAAAAGACCAGGATTCTGCACAAGAAATACTGCGTGAAGTCAGTGCCCAGAATGGATTTGAAGCAGAAGGTTTGAAAGCCAGAGTGTTGTTGGCAGAGCTTGCGTATTTGAAAAGAGATAAACAACAGGCCGAGCAACTGTTGGAAAAAGTGCTTGAAAATGCGCCAACTCACCCTGAAGGATTAATTTTGCGCGGAAAGCTGGCTTTATCAGAAGGAAGAGAGGGTGCCGCCGTGAAGGATTTCAGGCAAGTACTGGCGCAACAACCACGAAATGTAGGTGTCCTCAAGTTACTGGCTTCGGCACATCAGGCAAACAAAGCTCCGGTCTTGGCGCAGGAAAACCTGGAAAAAGTGCTTCAATTAAATCCATTGGATGTCGATGCCCGACGTGACTTGCTGGATGTTTTGTTTCGAGCAGGCAACGCACAATCTGCCAGTGGACATATCCAGGCGTTATTATCAATTGACGAAAAAGACAGTATTGCCCTGAGTTATTTGTTTCGCTTAAAACTGGCCCAACGAGACTGGCAGGGAGCACAACAGACCAGTCATCTCATCCAGTCATTATCGCCAGAACATAAGGCTACCGGTCTTTATCTATCAGGTTTGGCCTATCAGGCCGCAGGGCAATATCAACAAAGTATTGATACATTTAAACAATCCCTGGCAACAAAACCCGATGCAGTGGAACCTCTTGCGCAAATGGTAAAAAGCTATATTGCTCAGCAGCAACCCACAAATGCAGCCAAATATCTGCAGGGGCTGGTTAAAAAAGAGACTGACCATTTTGTTGCTTATAATTTGTTAGGTGAAGTGTATACCCATCAACAAAAGTATAAACCTGCTGCCAAAGCATTTAATAAAGCGATTAAACACAAGCCTGAATGGAACAAGCCATATCTCAATCTGGCATCGATCAGGGTAAAGCAGAAAGACGCCACAGCTGCGATAAAGGTCTTGCAACAAGGTGTTAAAGCGACGGATTACCAACTGCAACTGGTCTCCCCGTTAGCTCAATTATTTCATGCGCAGGGAAAAGTTGAAGACGTGCTGTCCCTGTTTGAATCCTGTTACAAGGCCAACCCGCGTTCGTTGATTGCCCGCAACAATCTGGCCAGTTATATGGCGGATACAAGTGAGGCTAAAGATCAACTGGATAAGGCAGAAAAGCTTGCAAAGCCATTGGAGAAGACGGGCACTCCAGAGTTTCTGGATACTGCAGGTTGGATCGCTTACAAACAGGGGAAGCATGAAAAGGCCAGAGAATTATTGGAAAAAGCGATCAATTCAAGGACACCTAAAGCTGACCATCTGTACCATTTGGGGAAGGTTTATGCTCAACTCGGAGCAAAAACCAAGGCTAAGCATTTTCTGGAAAAAGCGATATCTGGTAAACAGGAATTCACCGGCAAAAAACAGGCAATTGATCTTCTCAAAACGCTGTAAATAGAACAGCTATTCAATAACGAATGGTGGGGAAAAAGACATTCCTTCCCCTCATGAATCTAATAAGTTTTACTTTGCACAATATAAAAATAAAATTAAGTGTAAGTATCTGAAGAAATCTGCGACTATCAACTATCAGGCGTTTGAAAAAGTAATTTATGTAAACGCTTTCTAAAGCATCATTGGTAGATAAAATGCGCACATTAAAAGGCTCGGCGTTAGTGGCATTGTTGGTCGTCATTGCTGTTTTGCTGGTTTATCTGACAGATATTCAGCAATGGCTCACGTTAGAGCAATTAAAAACTCATCAGATACAATTGCAACAGACTGTAAATCAACATCCCATACGAGGAGTGTTGCTGTACAGTGCAATCTATATTGTCTTCACAAGTCTAGCATTACCGGGAGCGCCGATATTGACATTGGCCGGCGGTGCTTTATTCGGCCTGTTCTGGGGCAGTGTGCTGGTTTCATTTATTTCGACCATTGGGGCATCCATTGCCTTTTTACTGTCCCGAAATATATTTCGAGACTGGGTGCAGAAGCGTTTTGCCAGACAATTAAAAACCGTAAATCAGGGGATAGAAAAAGATGGCCTGGCTTATCTTGTCACTATTCGTTTGTTGCCTATTTTTCCTTATTTTATGATTAATGTGTTGATGGGGATAACCCCCATCAAGCTATGGCCATATTATTGGGTGAGTCAGTTATCCATGCTGCCAGCCACGGTCATTTACGTCAATGCCGGCACCCAGGTGGGGAAGATTACATCGGTGGCTGATATCATGACGCTGGAGATGTTTCTTGCTTTTCTATTGCTGGGGTTATTCCCTTGGCTGGCCAAGCTGGTATTGAACAGAATCAAGCATATTCGCCTGTATCGTCAGTGGCAGAAACCTGCATCATTTGATAATAACCTGATTGTTATTGGTGCGGGGTCAGGCGGGCTGGTCACGGCCTATATCGCTGCCGCACTTAAAGCCAAAGTCACACTGATTGAAAAAAACAGAATGGGCGGGGATT
>SPJJ01029055.1_pt1 | contig 15844 bp, 13 predicted proteins | sample 3741741 | NCBI WGS metagenome assembly SPJJ01 (sample SAMN10925908, study PRJNA522277) | cold seep metagenome | isolation source: Elba SIP-enriched marine methane seep metagenome, extraction at timepoint T1 | place: Italy: coast of Elba, Mediterranean Sea | collected 2014-05 | reverse complement strand
TGGACATCACCTGATAGTGGGCATCGACCCGTAGACCGGTAGCGTCGAACTCGGTGAACAACATGCCCGACAGCGCCGCCGTACCCGTCGTCGTGCCATCCCCGCGCTCCATGGTCGCGAATGGCAGCCGCGGCATGTTCGTCGCAGCGTCGTCCGGTTGCGCCTGAGCCGGTTGCGCCTGAGCCGTCGCCGAAACCACCAGCGCAAGACCAACGGCCGCCACGCTTCCCACCAACACCTTGTGTCCAGTCATTCCCCCAGCATGGGCCAAACCCGCACTGGGAGAAACCGAACGGTGTGGCAAACTGCGGCGCCGAGCGCGACTCAGCGCACGTTTTGCCTACAACTCGCCGCGTTGTTCCGGCGGCAGGTGCAGACCGAAGCCGTCGTGCAAAGCGCGCAGTGCCAACTCGGAGTACTTCTCGTCGATGACGCAGGAGATCTTGATCTCGCTGGTCGAGATCATCTGGATGTTGATGTTGTCCGCAGCCAGCAACTCGAACATGCGCAGCGCGACGCCGGCGTGTGACCGCATGCCCACACCGACCACCGACACCTTGGCGATCTTGTCGTCGTAGCTGAGGCCCTCACCGCCCTTGCACAGGTCGCCGGCATTGGTGGACAGAATCTCGATGGTGCGTTTGAGGTCGCCGCGGGGCACGGTAAACGTCATGTCCGTGTGGCCCTGCTCGCTGATGTTCTGGATGATCATGTCGACGACGATGCCCGCGTCGGAAAGCGGCGCGAACAAACGCGCGGCGACTCCCGGATCGTCGGGTACTTCGCGAACGGTGACCTTGGCTTCGTCGCGATTCAACGTGACACCTGAGACGACGACTTGTTCCATCAGTTTCTCCTCGGGGACGACCCATGTGCCTTCGGTGTTCTCGAACGTCGACCGCACGTGGATGGGTACGCCATATTTCATTCCAAACTCGACCGCGCGCAACTGCAACACTTTGGCGCCCAAGGACGCCAGCTCGAGCATCTCTTCGTAACTGATCTGTTGGATCTTGCGCGCGTTCGGCACGACCCTTGGGTCGGTGGTGTAGACGCCGTCGACATCTGTGTAGATCTCGCAGACGTCCGCTTCCAGCGCCGCAGCAATGGCCACGCCGGTGGTGTCCGAGCCGCCGCGGCCCAAGGTGGTGATATTGCCGTTCTCATCGATGCCCTGAAAGCCGGCGATGGTGGCGATCTTGCCCTCGGCAAAGCACTCGTGCAGCCCCTGGCAGTCGATCGACTTGATGCGAGCGCGCGAGTGGGAGCTATCGGTCAGCACCTTGACCTGGTGACCCAGAAACGATCGCGCCTCGCCGCCGAGGCGGCGGATCGCCAGGGCCAACAACGCACAGGTGACTTGCTCACCGGTCGCGACGATCACATCGACTTCGCGATCGTTGTTGTCATCGTGAACTTCGGCCGCGAGCTTGAGCAACCGATTGGTCTCCCCCGCCATGGCTGACACGATGACCGCGACGTCGTTTCCGGCGCGCTGGGTTTCGAGACAACGTTTGGCGACGTGATTGATCCGATCGATGGTTCCCACGGATGTGCCGCCGTATTTCTGGACGATCCTCATTGCGGGGCCGAGTGTACACATTTACCCTCGCCACATGGCAACCCAGGTTTATCTCGTGTACTGCACGTTCCCCGAAGCGGCCAAGGCCGCCGAGGTCGCCAAGGTGCTAGTGAACGCGAACCTGGCCGCCTGTGTGAACATCGTTCCCGGCCTGCGCAGCATCTACAGCTGGAAAGGCGAAGTCTGCGATGACGCCGAAGTGCTGGCGTTGATAAAGACAACAACCGAACGTTTCGACGAGTTGCGGGCGAAGCTGGTCGAGCTTCACCCGTATGAATGCCCCGAAGTCATTGCGGTGAACGTGGCCGACGGCTTCGCTGGATACTTGACCTGGGTGGCGGACAACACGCGCCCCCAGGCGACGGACTCGTAGCCTCGTCGTGGGTAGAAAGAGTCGAAAGCGAGACCGCCGGCGGCGCAAGAAGAAGGCCAAGCGGCGAGGGCCGAAGACAAATCGCTTCAGCGTTGCCCTCACCCGCCTCGACCTGGCCAAAGGACACGACGGTCTGCTGCGCGGCGCCCCCGAACCGGTCGTCTTGCTCGGCGCCTATGTGGTGCACCCGGGCGGCGCGCGACTGTTGTCTCGCATCACCTACCACGTCAAAGTACCCAACCGATTCCCCTGTCAGGTCGAGCCCCGCAACGCCCAGGTGTTGGCCTCCAACTACCGTCCGGTTCCCCCAAGCGGGATCCTGGTCGTCGGCGTCGCTCTCGAAGAAGACAACGGTGCGGGTGTGCGCAACATCTACGCCGACCTGGAATCGGCCGCCGAGCTGGCGTTACTTCCCCAAGCCCAACAGGTCCCCCACCCGGTCGAGTTGGTCGAAGTCCTGGAGGCTCGCGCCACCTGGCAGGACGTGCATCGGGTCGACCTCATGCGCGACAGCCAGTACCTGAGCGAGCGCTGCACTGGCGACAAGTGGGTCGGCGCGTGCGCGTTCATGGTGCCAACAGAGCACCGGCGCACCGAACACCTGCGCATGCACTTCGTGTCCGCGGACCAGCGCAACGACTGGACCGCGGAGCTGGCAGTTCACAACTGAGCTGCCGTTCGGGCTAAGATGAAGCGGTGCTACCGCTGCTCTTCGCGCTGACGGTCACGGTGCCGGTGGACGCCGGTCACATCGATCTGGCGCGGCAAGTCGAGATCCTCGAAGACCCCAGCGGTCAGCTGAGCTTCGTCGAGGCGACCAGGAGCAGCGGGTTCGTCCCGACCACGGACAAGCGCCTCAACTTCGGCTACTCGCGCTCTGCCTATTGGCTACGCACGACCCTCGCCATGCCCAAGGGCAACGCGCGCTGGTTCCTCGAGCTCGGCCCGCCGCTGCTCGACCACGTGAGCGTGTACATGCGCGTCGATGGTGGTCCGCCGGCCGTGGTCCAGACCGGAGACAAACACGAGTTTTCCACCCGCGGTTTGGAGCACCCCGGGTTCCTGTTCGCCCTGCCCCACGCGCCCGGTCGCTCGGTCGAAGTCTACATCCGGGTGCAGTCGTCCGGCGCGCTGTTGATGAGCGCGCAACTGTGGCAGGACGAAACCCTGATCGCTCGCTTCGGCAAGAGCCAACTGGCGTGGGGCTTTTACTTCGCGTTCATCCTCGCCCTCGCGTTCTACAACTTGTTTTTGTACACGGCGGTGCGCGATCGCAGTTACCTGTTCTACGTCGGCTATCTGTTCGCGTTCATCGGCCTGCAGTCGTCGCTCACCGGACACGCGTTTCAATACCTGTGGCGCGACTGGCCGGCCTTCGGCTCCATGGCGCCAGGGCTGTTTCTGTGTCTGAGCTTGAGCATGGCGTGCCTGTTCACCCGCGACATGGCCAACGTGGTCGAGATGGTGCCATGGGCCAGTCGGCCGTTACAGATCGCCGCCGGGGTGTTCCTCGCGTTGGTGCCGCTGCTCATCATCAACTACTCGGTCATGGTCCGAGTCGCCACCGGATTCGTCGGCGTCTGCTTGATCCTGATCCCGGTCCCGCTGGTGCAATCCTATCTGCGCGGCTACCGGCCGGCGCGGTATCTGATACTCGGCGCTGTGGCCATCTTTCCCGCGGGGCTACTGGCGGTGCTGCGCTACATGGGCGTGTTGCCCGCGAACTTTGCGACGGAGAACGCAATACAGATCGGCACCGCCCTCGAGGCGTTGCTGCTGTCATTCGCCCTCGCCGACCGCATCAATCTGCTCAAAGAGGCGGAGGAGCACGCCCACACCAAACTGCTCGCAGCCGAGCAATCCGCGCTGGAGGCCCAGCGCGATCTGTCCAGGCGACTGATCGACGCCCAGGATGGCGAGCGCCGGCGCATCGCCTCCGAGCTCCACGATGGCCTGGGCCAGGACATGTTGGTGATCGTCAACAAGCTCAAACGCGCAGCCAAAGAAGGTGGCGATCTGGATGAGATCACGGGCCTGGCCAGCCAGACAATCAGCGACCTGCGCAACGTCGCCCATGGACTTCACCCCCACAAACTCGACCGCTTGGGCCTCAAAGCGGCTGCCGAAGAAACCGTGGCGGAGGCCCTGACGGCGGCCGACATCGACCATATGTGCAACATCGACGATGTGGACGGCTTGCTCGAGCCGAGCGCGCAGCTGCACATCTACCGTATCATTCAGGAGGCCGTGGCAAACATCGTCAAACACGCCGCTCCGTCCGAAGTCTCCATCGTCGTGCGTCGCAACGCTGGCGTCATCGAGTTGCGCATCGAAGACGATGGCGTTGGTTTGCGCGATGAACCGACGACCGGCCTCGGCCTCGCGGGCATCGAGGAACGGACCCGATTGCTGGGCGGCGAGCTGCGCATCGACTCGACACCCGGCGAAGGCGTCGCCCTGCACGTGGACATTCCGGTAGAGGCGCCATGACCACGACCACCGTGCTGATCGCCGATGACCACCCAATCTTCCGCCGCGGCTTGCGGGAAGTCATCGACAGTCACCAAGACTTCAGCGTGGTCGCCGAGGTGAGCAACGGCAACGAGGCGCTGGCGGCGCTGCGAGACCAGCGGCCGACCGTCGCCGTACTGGATATCTCGATGCCGGAGCTGGACGGCCTGGAAGTGCTCGCACAATCACGAACCTGGTCGGACCCGCCCATCGTGGTCATGTTGACCATGTACGACGACTACGTCGACCGGGCGATGTCCGGTGGCGCTCGGGGGTACCTACTCAAGGAGAACGCCGAGGACGAGCTCATCGTGTGTCTACAGAAGGTCGCGGCCGGTGGCAGCTTCATCAGCGAAGGCGTCGACTGGCAACCGGCGACGGCGAGCAACCCCGGCATCGCCACCCCGCTGGCCGCGCTCACCGCCACCGAGCGCCGAGTGCTCCGCCTCCTGGCCAACTTCAAGACCAGCCGCGAAATCGGCGAGATCATGTGCGTCAGCCACCGCACCGTGCAGAACCACCGCGCCAACATGTGCGCCAAGCTCGAACTCAAGGGCGCCAAAGCGCTGCTGCAGTTCGCCCTGGACCACAAAGAGCTGCTGTAGCTTCGACGACCGCTAGCCGCTTTCGGCGCCGTAAACTTCGACGCCGCGCAGGCGCCATTCGAGCAGTTGCTTGAGCTCGGGGTGCCGATCGAGCTCCGGATCGTCGGCGAGAAGACGATCGGCTTCGCTGCGTGCTTTCACCAGCAGCTCGGCGTGCTCGCGCAGATCACCGAAGCGCAACTTGGGCAGACCGGCCTGGCGGGCGCCGAGCAACTCGCCGGGGCCGCGCAGTTTCAGATCTTCCTCGGCGATGCGAAAGCCGTCCGTGGTCTCCGCCATGATCTCGAGCCGCCGGGCGCCCTCCGGGGTTTTCGACCCGCGAGCCAGCAACAGGCAGTCGGCCTTGCCGCCGCCACGGCCAACGCGGCCGCGCAGCTGATGCAGCTGGGATAGGCCGAAGCGATGGGCGTCCTCGATCACCATCATGGTGGCCTCGGGCACGTCGACGCCGACCTCGATAACCGTGGTCGCTACCAGCACGTCGAGCTCGCCATCGCGGAACGCACGCATAGCGCGCTCGCGATCGTCGTGGGCGAGGCGACCGTGAACAAGGCCGACGCGCGCCGGCGCCAACAATTCGTGCAGATGCTCCGCCGTCGACGTTGCGTCCGCCCAGTTAATCCTGGCGTCGTCCGGATCTTCGCGGGGCTCGACCAGCGGGCAGACCACGAATGCACGCTCGCCTTTGGCCACGCGCTTGGCCACCATCTTGTAGGCGGACTCGCGCCCGCGCAGGCCGCTTTTGATCCGCGTCTTCGCCGGCTGGCGCCCCGGCGGCAACTCATCGAGGACGGTCACGTCCAGATCGCCGTAGGCCGTCAACGCCAGGGTCCGTGGAATTGGCGTTGCCGTCATCACCAATAAATGCGGCGCGCCATCTTCGGTACCTTTGCTGCGCAACCTCACCCGTTGGGCGACGCCGAAGCGATGCTGCTCATCGACGATGGCCAGGCCCAGTGCCGGGAAGTCGACTCCCTCGGACAACAACGCATGGGTGCCGATGACCAGGTCGATTTCCCCGGCGGCCAGTAGACTGAGCGTAGATTTGCGCACCGGCCGCGGCACTGAGGCGGTGAGCAGAGCGGCACGCACGCCGCACGCCTCGGCCCACACACTCAACGTGGCGAAATGCTGCTCGGCCAAAATCTCGGTGGGTGCCATGAACGCCACCTGACGCCCCGCCGCGATCACCTGGTGGGCCGCCGAGAACGCAACCGCGGTCTTTCCGGAACCGACGTCCCCCTGAAGCAGCCGGTTCATCGGCACCGCTGCAGCGAGATCGCTGCTCACCATGTCCACCGCCCGAGTCTGGGCACCGGTGAGGGTGAACGGAAACACCGCCGTACAACGCTCGGCCGCCGTCGCGTCGATGGGGCATGGCACAGCGACGTCCGCGCGGCGCCATCGGCGGCGTTGCGCGACCGCGAGGCCGAGCACGAACAACTCGTCGAACGCGAGGCGGCGATGCCAATCGCTGTAGCCCGCATTCAACGCTGCCACCTCGTCGATGCTGAGCGAGGCGGGGGGCGCGTGCAGGTTCTGCAGTGCTTCCGGCAACGAGCCCAGCTCCAGCCGCTTGGCCACCTCGGCGGGGACCGCATCGGCAACATCGGACACGCAGGTTTTCACCGCGGCCACACAGGCTTTGCGCAACGTCGCCGGGGGCACACCTTGAATGTCCGCGTAGCGCGGGATCAGTCCGTCTACGTTGCTGGTCGTCTGGCCGTCCGGCAGCGTTACCTCGAGCACGTCCGGGTTGGCCATCTCGGCGTTGCCGCCGCGCTCCTGAAGCTTGCCGGACAACACGACGATCGCGCCGCTGGGAAACCGTTTCGCCATGGCACCGTGGGCGTTGAACCAGCGAACGACCAGTCGCCCTTTGCCCACCGTCTCGTCATTGAGCCGCAAGTCGACCCAGCGCCGGCGGCCGCGGCGAAAAAACCGCGCTCCCGTAGAGAGTCCGCGAACAGTAACGCGCTCGCCCGGTTCGGCATCGGCCAAAGCCTCGCCCAGCCCGCGCACGTTGCGCACATCGTCGTAGCGGCGCGGCACCAGCCAGATCAGATCCTCGACCGTGTCGATCCCCCGATCGGCGAGCTTGTTGGCCATCGCGGGTCCGATACCACTGAGCGTGACCACCGACGCCCGCAACCCCACGGCGCCTTTGGCAAAGGTTCGCGCCTTGGTCGCCCGTCCCGCCAACCCCTGGCACAAGCGCAGACCACGAGCCACCTCGACCGCCTGGTCACCTTTGCTGAGCTGCTCGAACCCGGCTAAACGCCGGCGCCACGATTCGAACTCCGAACGAGCCGGCTTGGGCACAACCTCGGTGATGCGATCCACCGCGCGCCGCAAGGTCTCGCCCAGGTCGCGAATCCTGTGGATCCCCGCGAAGTTGTCCTCAGACGCAAACCGTAAAGGCTGGCGCAATGCCTCCACCCGAGCCCGCAGCTGCTCGGTCACACAGACCTCTGCTGGGTGTGGACGCTATTCGCCGCGGTAGGTGAACCGCAGCTCGTAGTCGCAGAGGTGAAAGACATCGCCTTCATCGATGCGCTTGTTGTCGATGCGCATGCCCTTGTAGTCGATGCCATTGGTCGATCCCAGATCCTTGATGTAGTAGGTCCCGTTGCGGCGGATGACGGCCGCATGCTTCCGGGAAATATTTCCATCTTTAATCGGTAGATCTGACGTTTTGGAACCGCGGCCGATGATGAACTGGTCTTTGGATATCGGATACCGCTGGTTGTTGTAGATCAGAAACAGGGTCGGCCCGGCAGACTGATATGGCGTGGCCGGCCGCGGCGCCGGTGGAGCCGGACGTCTGGGCTGTTGCGGCTGCGGCTGCGGGGCGGGCTGCTGGTAGGCCTGTTGACCACCCATGGGAGGTGGTGGAGGCCGACGTGCTGGCGACGGGTTAGGAGCCAACGGAGGCGCCATGTGCCCACCACCACCACCGCCACCACCGCCACCGCCGTAACCACCTGCATGTTGTTGCGGTTGATGAGCGGGTTGTTGTTGCGGGGGTGGCATCTGCGGCTGCGCACTGGACTGATAATTCTTCGACCGCGCGTAGTAGCGCATGGCTTCGTTGATTAGATAGTCGATTGAGCAATCGAAGTCGTTCGCCATCTGCTCGAACGTGTCCCACAGGACATCGCGGCAGTAGAAATGGCGCATCGTTTTCTTGCTCTGATCCATCTGGTGGAATCCCTCCGAAGCGCTGGTGGGCGCTTCCTATTATTATCACTACTTCTTAGGGCCTTTGGCTAGTTCTTCGAGGCTCTTGGCAACCTGTTTGGCCCGTTGCCCCAACGTCGGTGTCTTCTTGCGTTTGCCCTTCGGGACCTCCTCCTGGTCCCCCCACCAACCACGCAGTTTGGTCTTGTCCTTTGAAAGCTTCGCTACCAGTGCTGCGTCTGCGCTCGCCGAGTCCGCGAGCTTGAGCCGGAACAGCAACTCCATCCCCGTGAGCTTGGCCACCCAACTATCTGAGTTTAGGAGGGTTCGTGCATGTTTCGCTACCGCTTTGGCCGGCTTTAAGCCAACCATGTCCGCCCACAGGCGGGCATCGAGGTCTTCCTTGCTGTAGCTGCCCGAGGTCGGCAGCGCCTCGGCCACCCGAATCACCGCTTGCAGCTTGCCACACTTCAGTGCGTTCTGCGCCGCTACGTAGCGTAGAACCAGCCTGGAGTCCTCGGCAGCGATCGCGTAAACCAGCGGTCCTAAACACTCTGGAGCGCCCGCGGCGGCGATAAGCTGAATTGCGGTGTCGACGTAGGGACCGCCGCCGACCATGACCTTTTGCAAGCGCTTGACGTGAGGCTTGAGCGCCGCGGGGTTCGCGGGCTTGTAGTACTTATTGATGGGCTTGATGTAGGCCGCATAGAGGGCATCGTAGATTCGGCGGGCCAGCTTGGGCCGGCCCAGATCCTTCCCCGCCGCCTTGAGCAACAGCTCCACACTGGCCGGCTCGCCGGTGACCGCTACGCCTAACAGGGTGGGTAGGCCGATCTCGTAGCGCTTGTCCTCGGGGGCGCTGATCGCCTTTTGAAGTACGGTGCGCATACGCGCGCCCGCTTTGGCGCCGATGGTCCCGATGATCCCCGAGCCCGCGACCGAGCCGCTCTTGGCTCGGCCGTCGTAGAACCCGCCGGTGAGCCAATCGATCAGATAGTTGTCGATCTTGTCCCGGTCCGGGCCATCCGTGTACTTGCGGATGAGGAACAGCGCGTCCTTGGACTTCATGTGAATCGTCTGCGGTGTCGCCATGGGATTGTCGAGGCGAGCGAGCTTCCACAGCCGCGGGGTCAGCTCCTTGATGATCGCCGAGCGATCAGCCTTGTCCATGCCATCCAACACGGCCAGCACGTCCTTGGTCTGGCCGATGCGAATCAGATTGGCCGCTGCATGGCCGCGCAACTTCGCATTGTGCTTACCACTCTTGAGAGCCTTCTTTAGCTTGCCCGGCCCCTTGGTGGTGTTCATCCACTTGTCGAGGTTGTCGTGGGAAGTCTTCTCGCAGCCCGTGAGGGCGATGCATACGCCCAATAGGGCGACGGCGAGCGTGGAGCCCAGGGTTGTGGAACTCGTCCGTACGCGACGCAAGTCTGCCTCCTCAAAGGGAAAAAGCGGCGGTCCGCATCATACGAAAGCCTCTGTGCGCCGTCAACTCGGGTGGGCGTGGACGACGGCGAAGTGCTAACGTGTGCGCGGATGCCAAGGACCGGATGGCACTATAGCGCGTGGGCGCTAGGCATGCTCGCCGCGCTGGCGGTTTCGGTCGGTGAGGCCAGTGCATCCCCTCTAGACGACCTGGGCATCGGCGGCACCGTGTTCACGGGACCGGCTCATCCCCACCCGAGCGCCGTTTTCATCAACCCGGCGGCCCTCGATATCGCACGCCCGGGATCGCACTTCTTTCTCGGTGGGTTTATCGGCCTGGACAGCATCAACATCGACCGGTCGACGATCACCGACCCCAACGCCGGCGTGCAACCGGGCCCGAAGGTGAGCTCATTTCTGGCCCACCCCGGCGGCATGTTCGCGTTCCACCAGAAACTCGAGCAACTGAGCATCGGCCTGAGCGTGGCGCTGCCCATGGTGGAGCGCTTTCCGAAGAGCGATGACCTGCGCTATCACGCGCGCAGCGGCCGCTTCGTGCAGATCGCCCCGGCATCGTTGGCGGTCGCACTGCGCCCGTTCGACCGGGTGCACATCGGCGTCGGCCTATCTCTGGTGCTTTCCGAGCTGCGCATGACGTTCGCCCGCGACACCGCTCTGGATGGGGGAACCGCGGGCATCAACGAAACCACCTGTGGTGGCAGCACCTGCGGCATCGAGAATCCGGCCGCGTCTCAGACCATCGCCATCGACGTCGGTACCCAGGGCCTGAAGCCGTTCAGCGTGTTCAACGTGTTCGACTTCATCGCTCTGCGCAATGCGACGATCAACATGGGTACTGTCGTGCGTGTGCGCGACGGCTGGTTCGCCGGCTTGAGCTACCGCACCGCGCCCAACTTTTTCTCCGAGCAAACCCTGCCGGGCACCGTCACCGTAACAGACGCATCTCGCGACGGCGGCACCGTGCGCGAAGGCAAAGCCGAAGTGTCGTTTCGCGCCAATCAGAGCATCCTGTTCGGCCTGCGAGGTGGTCCCCTATTCGAGCGCTTCGACATGGTGTTGGGCATTCAGTTCCACGACCTGTCCCGGCACAACAAGCTCGACATCCGCATCTTCGGCGACGAGCTCGTCGGCTCCGGCGTCCCCGAACAGCTACCGAGATTTCGCGGTTTCACCGATGTGTGGCGCGTCGAAGCGGGCCTCGAGAGCCGTAGCGTCGACAGCTTCCGTTATGGCGCCCGGCTGCGCTTCGAGACCGCCGGCGTGGAAGAGGAACGGGTGACGCCGATCCAGGTGCACGGTACCAACCTGGGAATCGCCCTGGGCGCTGAGCTTCGTTTCGGCGGAGGATGGAGTTTCGGCGGCAGTTACGTGGTCAGCTGGTTCCCGACCATGAACGCCGGCAATAGCGCGTTCGACCCCGTGGAGCGGCTCAGCTGCGTGGATAGCGAGTTCGAGATCAACAGCTGTGAGGCCGTGCGCGAAGGTCGCGCCATCCCCACCGCAGCAGGAAATTACAAACGACTATTGCAAGGCTTCACCGCCTGGCTACGCTACGACACCTTATGAGTGTGCTCATCTATGGCGCGACCGGTTTCACGGGTCGCCTGGTCGCCGCGGCGCTCGCACGTCGCGACGTGTCGTTCGTGCTGGGCGGACGAGACCGCCACCGTCTGCAGGAAATGGCCGGCGGCCTGGCTGACGATATCGAGTGTCGGGTGGCTCAAGTCCACGCCCCTGCCGAGCTCAGCGCCGCCATGGCCGGCTGCGACGTGGTCATCAACTGCGCCGGTCCATTCGGCACCCTCGGCGAGCCGGTGGTGCGCGCCAGCATCGAGGCCGGCGCTCACTACCTGGACACGACAGGCGAACAGGCGTTCATGCGTCACATGTACGAACGCTACGAGTCGGCCGCCCGCCGTGCGGGACTCGCCGTGGTCAACGGCTGCGCATTCGAGATCGCGTTGGGCGACTGGGCGGCCGCCAAAGCCGCGGCACTGGTCGACGGCGACTGCGACGACCTGTACGTGGCCTACGCCATGGACAAGTTCCGCGCCACCCCCGGCACTCAATTGTCGGCGGTGGACAGCCTGGCCGGCGAGGGTGTGGTGTGGAACCTCGACCGCTGGGAGCCGGTGCGTCCCGCCGTCGAACGACGCACCGTGAGGTTTCCCGAGCCCTTCGGCGAGCGTGTCGCCCTGTCGTTCCCGTCTGGAGAAGTCGTCAGCACGCCGAGACACATTCGCAGCCGTTATGTGCAGACGTACATCTCGATGTCTGGTGCCGACACATTCATGGGCCGAACCATCGGCCTGCTCGGACCCGCGCTGCCGTTCTTATTGCGCTCGCCATTGATGACCGCAATGAAAGCGCGAGCCGGCCAGTCGGGTGATGGACCGACGAACGAGCAACGACGCGACTCGGCGTTTTCGATCATGGCCGAAGCGACCCGCGGCGCCGAGCACCACTCGGTGTGCGTCACCGGTTGCGACCCGTATGGCGTCACCGCCGAAGTCATCGCGTATGCGGCGGCACACCTGTTGTCCGCAGACGACATAGAGGCCGGGGTGCTCGCGCCTTCGCAGCTGATTGCCGCCGACACCGGCCTGGCCGATATCGCCGAACGCTGCATGCTCGAGGTCATCGAGTCCTGATGTTCGACGTTCGTCGGTTCGTGTTGCCCTCGGGGCTGCGGGTGGTGCTGGCCCCTGATCACGCCGCCCCCATCGTGTCCTACCAGACCTGGTTCAACGTGGGCTCGAGTCACGAGCAGCCCGGCAAGACCGGCATGGCTCACCTGTTCGAACATCTGATGTTCAACCAGACCGAGTCCCTGGGCCCAGGCGAGATGGACCGGTTGATCGAGCAGACCGGCGGCGACACCAACGCCGCGACCTGGGTCGACTGGACCTACTATCGCACCACCGTACCGTCGAGAGATCTGGAGCTCGCCGTCAGGCTCGAAGCCGATCGCATGCAGCACCTGGTGCTCGACGACGCGCAGCTCGAAGCGGAGCGCGATGTGGTGATCAACGAGCGCCTGGAGCGGGTCGAAGACGACGTCGAAGGCTTCATGGACGAGCAGCTGTTCCGCACGGCGTTCACCACTCACCCGTACCATTGGCCGACCATTGGCTGGATGGACGACATCCGCGGGTTGAGCAAAGCGGACATCCACGAGTTCTACGCCACCTATTACGCGCCCAACAACGCGACCATCGTCGCCGTCGGCGACGTCACCGAACGCCAGCTGCTCGATCTGATCGACCGCTACTACGGCGCCATGGCGGCCACCGACTTGCCGGTCAGCTCGTTCACACCGGAACCGGCGCAAACCGAACAGCGTCGCCAGGTGTTTCAGAAACCCGTGCCAGCGGATCGGGCGGTGTTCGCGTACAAATCCCCCGGCCAAACGGATCCGGACTGGCCGGTGCTCGAAGTCATCAGCACGCTGCTCACCGGCGGACCGTCGGCGCCTCTGTATCGCGAGCTGCACATCGAGCGCGAGCTGGTGACAGGCGTGGGCGCCAGCGTGGTGCCGTTTCGCGATCCGGGCCTATTCCAAATCTGGGTAACCATGCGCCGCGGACACACTGCCGACGAAGCGGGGGCTGTCATCGACGCAGCGTTGGGGTCGCTTCGCGATGCCGAGGTTTCCGCGTCGGCGTTGGCCAAGGCCAAGAACTGTCTCGAGACCGACCTGTGGACCGAATTGTCCACGTTGGATGCCCGTGCCGAAGCCCTGGGGCACTACGAGACCACCCATGGCGACTACGCAGCGCTGTTCAACACAGCAGAGCGCATCGCAAACATCACCGCCGACGACGTCATGCGCGTCGCCCGCAATTACCTGGACGTCGCACGACGAACCGTTGTCGTTGCGCAGCCCTAGTGGCGCGTGCTGTTGAGTTGGCCGACGAGCTCCGCCAACTCGCGTAGACTCTTGACGCGATACCCGTAGTCTGGCGCATCTGGCCAGGCGCCGGACCCTCCATAGAGAATGGCCACACCGTGGCTTCGGCACAGGGTGCTGTACCAGTTTGCCTGCTCCATGAGTTGGTTCTCGCTAGCCGAGTAGCGCGACGCGGACAGCGCGATCAGCTTAACCTCGTTAGACTCCACGAACGTCTGCACCGCCGACCTCGGCGTGTTCCGCCCGGACCAGCGAGAGATCCACCCGGCCTCGCGCAGTACCAGCTCGACGAGCGACAACCCGAGAGTGTGCTCGTCGCCTTCCGCCGCCACCAGCAACGCTCGTGGGGCGTCCAGCCGCGGAGCGATGGACTCGGCGCACCGCGCCAAGCCGCGCGCCAAACGCTCGGAGGCGAGATGCTCCTGCAGCACGGTGATCTGGCCGCGCTCCCATTGCACGCCGATCTCGACGAGCACCGGAGCAACACTCTCACCGACTTGCCACCAGCTACCGAGTTGTTCGCGTTCATCCATCAACCGGCGATGCACTTCGTGCGGACTGGTTCCGCGTATGAGCATGTTCACCCACGCGGCGGCGCGTTGATCGCCGGTCTCGGCGGGGTCGCTGCCGATCATGGCTTCGACCTTGTCGCGGGGGAAACGCCGATGACCACCCGGCGTTTTAACGCATGGCAGCACACCACTATCCGCCCACCGTTTGATGCTGGATGTACCAACACCAAGCAGCTCGGCGGCCTCTCTCGTTGTAAGCAGCTTTGCCATGAGTACGTTCTAGGTATGAACGATTTGGGCGATAAAGTCAAGACATTGACGGTTCACCTCCGTAAGAAACGACCAAAACGACCAAAATTGCTCCTGTAAATCGACCAGGATGGGCCCAAGCACATAGTAATGGGCCGCACTGTCCCCGCCTTGCCCGTCGTGGTCTAGCTGGGGTAGACAGCGTTGTGGTTCTCGAACACGACGTCGCGACACCAATCGTCTGGTTTCGCGTAGCCGTTCGCGGCGGCACCGCTACGGATCCGCTCGGCCTCGAGGGCATCGTCCGCCATGCCGGGCTACTGACGCGCAGGGGCGCAGGCGACAAGACCCGAGCCGAGCTCGACGCCGAGCTCGACCAACTCGGCGCCTCGGTAGGAGTGCGCGTATCACGGGATGCAACCACGTTCGCTGGCGTGTGCCTGTCACGCAATCTGGATGCGGTATTCGACATGTGCGCCGACGTCGTGTGCCGCCCGAGCTTCTCGCAACAGGAGCACGAGAAGCTCGTCCGCGAGTCCCGGGCCACCCTCGACGACATGCGCGACGAAGACGACCAGCTAGCGGTGCGTTTCTTCACCCGCCACGTCGACCCCGGGCATCGCTACGCGCGCACAACCGTCGGCACCGAACAAAGCCTCGACGACTTCGAGGTCGACCGTGCCGCCGCGACGTTTCGCAGTTCCGCGGTGAGCGATAACGTGCTGCTCGGCTTCGCCGGCGACATCGACGAACGCCGCGCGAGCGAGCTCGAACAACGACTGCGGGCCGGGCTGGCCAGCGGCGACGCCCCGGAGTTGCCCGAGGTAGCGACGACCGGCCAAACGCGACCGCGCCGGATCATCCTGGTGGACAAGCCGGAGCGCACCCAGTCACAGTTATTGCTCGGCCACGTGGTGCCCCGCTACGGCAGCGACGATCACGCTGCCTTGATCCCGGTCGAGACCGTTTTCGGCGGCACGTTTACCTCGCGGCTCAACCAGGAGATCCGGGTCAAGCGGGGTTGGTCCTACGGCGCGGGCTGCGACCTCGAACGCGCCCGAGGCGACTACTGGTTGTCCATGTACCTGGCCCCGGCGGCGGATGTTACCGCGCCCGCGTTGCGAACCGTCCTCGATATGTACGAACAAGTCGCCGCGTCGGGCATCGACGACGACGAGCTGGCGTTCGCCAAGAGCTACCTCGCCGGCAGCATGCCGTTTGGTATCGCCACCTGTCGCCAGCGCCTCGACGTGGCGCTGCGCGAACGGCTGTACGATCTACCGCCGGGCTATCGCGGCTTGCTCGATGCACAGCTGCAGTCATTGAGCCTCGATCAGGTCAACGCGGCCGCTAAGCGCTTGCTGCGCCCCCAGGAGCTGTGCGTGGTGATCGTGGCCACAGCCGACGACATGTTGCCTCGGCTGCGCGACAGCGGTTTCACGGACATCGACGTGATCCCCTATGACTCGTACTAGG
>SPJJ01027896.1_pt1 | contig 15860 bp, 14 predicted proteins | sample 3741741 | NCBI WGS metagenome assembly SPJJ01 (sample SAMN10925908, study PRJNA522277) | cold seep metagenome | isolation source: Elba SIP-enriched marine methane seep metagenome, extraction at timepoint T1 | place: Italy: coast of Elba, Mediterranean Sea | collected 2014-05 | reverse complement strand
CTCTCCGATCAGCATGCCGGTCGGTGATGGCGTGCTCGGTCGCATCATGAACGTGGTCGGCGAGCCGGTCGACGGTCGTGGCGAGATTCCCCACGAGCGGCGCGACCCGATTCACCGCGAGCCGCCTCCCTTCGTTGACCAGAGCACCACGGTCGAAGCGTTCGAGACCGGCATCAAGGTCATCGACCTGCTGGCCCCGTATCGTCGTGGCGGCAAGATCGGTCTGTTCGGCGGCGCCGGTGTCGGCAAGACGGTTCTCATCATGGAGCTGATCAACAACGTCGCCAAGAAGCACGGTGGTTACTCCGTGTTCGCCGGTGTCGGTGAGCGTACCCGCGAGGGTAACGACTTGTGGCACGAGATGGCCGACTCCAAGCTGGCCGGCGGTGGCACCGTGCTTTCCAAAGCCGCGCTGATCTACGGCCAGATGAACGAGCCCCCCGGAGCCCGCGCCCGCGTTGCTCTGTCCGCGCTGACCATCGCCGAGTACTTCCGCGACGTGGACAAGCAGGACGTGCTGCTGTTCATCGACAACATCTTCCGCTTCACCCAGGCGGGCTCCGAGGTATCGGCGCTCCTGGGTCGTATCCCCGCCGCTGTCGGTTACCAGCCGACCCTGTCCACCGAGATGGGTGGTCTGCAGGAGCGCATCACCTCGACCAAAGAGGGTTCGATTACCTCGGTCCAGGCGATTTACGTTCCGGCCGATGACTTGACCGACCCCGCGCCGGCCACCGCGTTCGCTCACCTCGACGCGACCACGGTTCTCAACCGCGCGATCTCCGAGAAGGGCATCTACCCGGCGGTCGATCCTCTCGACTCGTCCTCGACGATTCTGTCCCCGGACGTCGTCGGCGACCGTCACTACAAAGTGGCTCGCGAGGTTCAGTCGGTGCTGCAGCGCTACAAGGACCTGCAGGACATCATCGCCATCCTCGGTATGGACGAGCTTTCCGAAGACGACCGCGCCATCGTGGCCCGCGCTCGCAAGATCGAAAAGTTCATGTCCCAGCCGTTCCACGTCGCCGAGACCTTCACCGGTACTCCGGGCGTGTACGTCGAGCTGGCCGAGACCGTGCGTAGCTTCGAAGAGATCCTCGCCGGCAAGCACGACGAGATTCCCGAGCAGGCGTTCCACATGGTCGGCACCATCGACGATGCGGTCAAGAAGGCCGAAGAACTGGCCAAGAAAGCGGCGTAACCCATGTCTGACGGAACACTTCAGGTCAACGTGGTCACCCCGACGGGGCCGGTCACCAGCGAAGAAACCGACGCGCTCACGGCGCCCGGTGAGCTCGGTGAGTTCGAGGTTCTGCCGGGTCACATCCCGTTCCTCACCGCGCTGCACCCCGGCGTGCTGACCCTCGGTGAAGCATCCAAGACCGTGTTCGCCGTGGGCCCCGGCTTCGTCCGGGTCAGCCCCGACGGCGCTATCGAGGTTCTCGTCGAGTCATGCGAAGCCAGCGCCGACATCGACGTCGACCAGGCCCAGTCCGACTACGACGAAGCCAGCAAAGAACTCGACGGCTGGGACCAAGACCCCAGCGCCGAGTGGAAGAACCTCAAAGCCCGCCAAGACTGGGCCAAAGCCCGCCTGGACGCCGCCAACTAACGGGGGACAGGCTCCCCTTCGAAACGCCGCGTTTTTACAACGCTTTTCAGCCAACCCGCGCAAACACTCGCGCGGGTTGTTTGGTTTCGGCGCCCCCCGCCCACCCTCAGGACAGGCTCCCTCCGAAACTCGTTGTTTCTACTTCACAATTGCGCCAACCCGCGCAAACACTTTGCCATGCCCTTCCGCGACGACTTCACGGATTGCCCGCGGTGTCGGATCGCCCTCGAGCCGATCACCCTCATCGTCGGCGGTCTCGACGTGCTGCGTTGCAAACAATGCGACGGCATGTGGACGAGTCTCGATGACTTCCGAGCTTTAACGGTGACGTTGGCGCCGCACGGGCAACTGCACGAGACCTTCCGCGATGAACCCGAGGCGCCACTCCACTGTCCTGAGTGCAAGGGAGAGATGACCAAGCTGTATCTGTCCCAGGTGCCGGTAGACCGTTGCCAGCACGGCCTATGGTTCGACTTTGCGGAGCTGCAGAGAGTGCTTACCCAGCTGAGGGACTAAGGCTGCGTTTCGGGTGGGGATGCGCTTGGTGGTTGCGCCGCGCCCTAGGGAGCGGGTTTCGGCGCGGCTGGCTTGTCCCCGTCGGGTTTCGGCGCGGCTGGCTTGTCCCCGTCGGGCTTGGGCGCGGCTGATTCGTCGCCGCCCTTGGGTTGCTCGGGACCCGGGCGCTTTCGCTTCTCGGTGACCTGCACCTTCGCCTGCTGCAGGGCGGCGAGGGTGTTCTGCAGCTTGCCGTGGTTGGCGCCACCCGTGATGAACAGGTTCGCTTTGCCGGCCTTCTTGCACGCTGCGACGGCCACCGACAGCTCGACCGGGTTGCCGTCGAGTTTGAGACCGGCCGAGTCCATGCGCAGCTCGCACGGCGGCGCAGGCGGGGTGTCTTGCTTCGTGGTCTTGGTGTCACTCGACGACGTCGACACCGCCCGCTGGGGACTGCCGATGCCGAAGCTGCCACGGCCGCTGCAACGCCAATACATGGCCATCACGACCAACAGCGCGCCGACGCCAGCACCGACGAGAAACTTACTCTTCTTTTTGCCCTGTTTGCTCATGGCTGTCCCTTCGGCGGCTCGATATCGAGCAGCCCTTTGTGCCCGCAACGACTCGGCTCGCTGAGCAGGCCCCGAACGAGCGCGTCATCCTGACTCTGTTCGTCTTTGGATTTGTCGAACATGACGATGATGAGCTCGTTCTCCAGCGTGGTGAGTTTCAACTGGCTGCGCACGATTTCGCAGATACCTCGGTTCGCGTAGACCCATTCGATATCCGGATCCTGAGAGCGTTTGACCAGCGGCTCGGACACTTGAACCCGGTTGTCTTCGCCGTCTTCGGCGTAGCGCAACACCTCGAGCACGCCGAGTGACGACACGTATGCGTAGATCGGCCGGCGCCGCTCGAGTGACTGGGTTAGCCGCGCGACCGCCTTGGCGTACAGGCGGCGGTGTTTGCGAGCGGGCTTTTCTGCGCCGGCGTCGAGGCTGGCCGGCTTCTCCGCTACTGCCCCATCGACCGCGCCCGCGTCGGGGGCGGCGGTGACCCCGGCGTCCTCGGTACCGAGTTTGGTTTGAGTCGACGGCGCTTTCGAGCGCTTGTCCGTCTTGGGTGCTTCGCGCGCGCGTTCGACCAGGGCCGCGGCTTGAGCCAGCGACGCGAACATGAGGATGAACAACACGTCGAGCAACGACGTGAGCGATCCGTATTTGGGTACATGGCGGCGGCTCACGCGCCGGGGCCTCGCTTTGCGCGCCAGGCTTCGATGTTCTTTTCACACGTGTCGGCCCATACGGGGATCTTCATGCCGAACTGCGCGGTGAGCCAGACGCTGTACGCCAGGCCCGCCACCGTGGTCCACACGGCCAAACCCAGGGGCGCGAGCAGCTGTTCGACGTTGCCGCGTTCGACCGCCAGCGACAGGCCGAGGCCCAACACCGTGAACAGCAGGCCGAGCTGTCGCAAGAAGTCCACCCAGAACGCGAGGGCCGGTTCGAGCCGGTGGGTGCGCATTTCCCAACCGCGGATCTGTTTGTTCGCCCAGCTCGGATCCTTGGAGCTGGTCACCGCTCTGATCTCGTCGCGAATCTTATCGCCCTCGAGGGTCGGAGCTGGCCGCTCGATGTCCGGATCGTCTGCCGACATCATGTCGTAGCTCAGGTGATCGGTCATCTGTTTGACGTGCCGCAGCTCGCTGCCAAGCACATAGAGGGCGAAGCCGAACACGCCAGTGATGAGAAGCAGGGCGGTGACGACGAAGCCCCAACCCTGAACAAAGCTGCCCATGGGGCCAAGCTTAGCTGACCGACGTGCGCGGGATCACCAGTCGCGGGCGACGATAGGTCCCGTCGCGGCCGAAGCGTTCAAAGTCAACGACGTGCGCGTTTGCGCTTCTTGGATTTCTTGGACTTTTTCGACTGCATAGCCGCGACGTTAGGCTTGGACTTCTTGTCGTCGGCCCCATCTTCGCCGTCGTCCTTGGCCTTGCCGTTGCCCTTCCCGGACGCAGCCTGCGCCTTTTGCTCTGTACGAGCCGCGACCTGGGGTACCAATTCCCACAGTCTTGACAGCGCGAACAGCGGGATGAAGGCAAACAGGATCGGCATCCACAGCGGCTGCTTGAACAAGCCGACGACCAGGAACATAGACACCAGGACCAGGCCGGCCACGCGAATCCGCGCGTATTTGATGCGCTTGCGTTCGGACAGGAACGGCAGGGCGCCATCGCTCGGCCAGAACAACAGGCATGCCTCGTTGACACGCAGCTCGTACAGGGTGCTTACCGCCGCGAGCATCCACAAGGTGATCGACACCAGGGTTAGCGTGACCGTCGACAGCCACAAGCCGAAGCGCGGGAATCGCCCCCAGATGACGCTGACCAGTAGAGGCAGACTGAGCAGCAGGGCGATCAGGAACGTCCACGCCCGGCCCATGTTGCCCTGGTCATAGGCGAAGTCGCCGCCCTTGCGCTTGTAGATCTGTACGGGCTTGACGCCCAGGCGCTGCTCGACTTCGTCGCGCATGATGCGCGGTAGGAACATGGCTTGCCACAACGTGGGCTCGACATCGCCGCCGCGGCCGAACACGAAATCGCTGATCGCCAACAGCCAGGTTGATTCTGCAAAGCCCTTGGCGCCGTACTCACGGAACGTGAGTCCCATCTTCTTGTCGGTGTCGACCTTGAGCTTGCCGCCGACCGCGTCGTTGACGATGTCGCGGACCCGCGTCGTGCAGTTGTCGTAGAAGTGGTGGTAGTTGTAGTACTTGTTCTCTTCGAGCACATCATGCTCGAGCCTGCGCGCGGTGGCCCACGCCTTCTCGGCAGGCAACGGCAATACCTGGCGAAACAACGAGCGGTCCTTCATCGAATAGATGCGGTACAGCTGGCTGAAGAACTGCGGGTCGACCCAGAACTTCGAGCGGCCGCGCAAGAAACCCCAGCCGAGACCGATGGGGTCGCTGAAGTCAGTCGTGCCGTAGTTGTAGCAAACCGATTGGGAGCGTCCACGCAGGGCAACGCGGTGCCGCCAAACACAGAACGCCCCCGGCACCCAGGCCGGATCGACGGCGCTGATGCGGCTCTTGAACGTGTCCCAGTTGACCAAACGCACCCACAGCTTGCGGATCTCCGCCATCACTGCGGGCGGTGGCACCTTGCTGGGAAACTCGCACATGCGACCCAGGTCTTTGATGCCGGCGCGGTACTTCACGCACAGTGCGGCGTGGCCGAACTTCTCGACCATCAGCTCGCCGCGACCCATGGTGTACAGGGTGATGATCGGCGGCAACGCTTTGCGCTCGGTCGCGCCGTTGGTCTTGGCGGTTGGCGTAGGTGTCGTTCCCGGACCGGGCGGTGTCGCCCCGGCGGAAGGACCGCTCGGTTGCGCCGACACCATGGTCAGCGCTATCAGCACGTGGCTGAGCATCGGCTATTTGTACCCTGTTTCGGCTACTTTGGCTTGGCGAATACGGACGCGGCCAACTTGCTGTTGACGGTAACCTTCTTCACCGTAGCCAGCAGCTCACCCTGGACGTTCTTGGTTTGGCGCCAGTGGGCGACCATGATTCCGTTTACACGCTTGTACTGCTTGTAGTTCTCTTCCGTGGGCACGCCCTGCTCGGCGTAGCGCATCCGGCGGATCAGGTTGGTCCTCTTGTTGATGTACAGCAGCACCGACAGCTTGCCGCTCTTGTGGGCGATGCGAATCTGGTGATGTGGCGTGCCGTCGATCTTGACGTCCTTGAGCTTCGCGAGCATCACGCCTTTGTCCGCCTGGCGCAGCAGCACGAACTCCTGGTCGCGCCACAGCTGGTTCTTGACCAACGCCAGGGACGGGCCGGGCAGCGGCGTCACCTTGTGTTTCTTGCCGCGCGACTGTTTTACCCAGCCTTTGTTGCCCACCAACACCGTGCTGGTCGCGAACAGACCACCCATCAGCGACATGTCCAGGCGCATCTTTCCAGAGGCGTCGAACCAGCGCTTGAGCGTTGCGGGAATCGTGCGTCCCTGGGCCTTGAGCGTGGCCGAGCCTTCGATGAGCAGCGTCTTGACCCCGGCCACACGGATCCGGCCACCTTTCGCGTTGAGTGCCCGGGTCAGAATCGCCCGGGCCGCTTTGGCGCTCTTGGGATCGGCTTTGGTGACCGTTGGGTTGGCGCTGTCGGCCTTGGATACCGGAGCCAGGTGGCTGCGAACTTCGGCCTTCCAACCCGCGGCGCGCAGCTGAGGACCGACTACTTTAGCATCGCCGACGATGACGATGGCCAGGTGTTTGGGGTCGAGGCGGGCGCGAGCCGCTTTGCGAACCGCCGCTGGCTTGAGCCGTCCAACCCGCAGCGCGAAGTCGCGTACGTAGTCTTCCTTGTAGCCGTGGAGCTCGGCAGAGAGGATCGAACCGGCGACCGCGGCGGCAGACTCGAATCGCGTCGAGTAGCTACCGGCAATTCCCGTCTTGGCATCGCGGACTTCCTTGTCGGTAGGACCGTTGCGCTGCATCTTGTTCAGCTCGCGCAGGATCAGGCGAATCGTCGACATGGTCTCGGCGCTGCGCGTAAACGTGGTGATCATGAACTTGCCGCGGACCAGGCGGCGGTCGAACCGCGACGATGCACCGTAGGCCTTGCCGCCCTCGGAGCGCACGACTTTCATCAGTCGCGAGGAGAATCCACCGCCACCCAGGGTGTAGTTGAACGCCATGGTGGAGAAGAAGTCCTTCTCGCGATGGCCGACACCGTAGTGACCGATGCGGATGTGAGACTGGGTTTGCTTGGGCTTGTCGACCAAGCGGATCTTGATGCCGCTGAGCGCGTCAGGCTTGTAGGTTTTCTTCTTCGGTGCCGCGCCCCTGTTGCGCCACATCCGGAAGGCCCAGTTGAGCCTGTTGCGGATAGCGACGGGCTTGACGTCACCCGACACGACCAGCACCGCGTTGCGCGGCTGAAACTGGGTCCTGTGCCAGGCGACCAGGTCTTTGCGGCTGATGCGCTCGATGGACTGGGCGCTCAGCGGCTTGCCACGCACATTCTTGTCGCCCCACAGCAGGTTGTCGAAGTGCGCGGTGGCCAGGTCGCCGGCCGAGTCGCGACGCTGGCGAACGGTGGTGTGCAGCTGGCGGCGCACCGTTGGGATCTGTTTCGCCGGGAAGCTAGGGTTGGCGACGATGTCCGGCAACAGGGTGGTGCACGTGTTGATATCTTTGGTCAGCACTGCACAGGAAACCACCGTCGCTTCGGCGCCTGCCGAGCCGCCGAGGGTGCCACCGACGTAGTCGATTTGTCGGGCGATGGTCAAAGCGCTGCGGCTCCGAGTCCCGCGAACCAGCATGGTCGCTGCGAATTCGGCAAGCCCGACCTTATCCAGGGGCGCCTGTTCGCCACCGGCTTTGATCGCCAGCTGAAACGCCACCTGGGGCAAGTCGTGACTCTCGACCACGATCAATTTGAGGCCGTTGTTCAATGTGAAGCGCTTGACCGGCGGAAGCTTCACCGCGCTGGGCTCTTTGGGAGCCGGGGTCTTGATCAGGTCTTTGCGTCCGGCCCACTGGTCGGGCTCTTTGGACGGCTTGGGACCCGGCTCGTCCGGCAGGACTTTGGGCTTGGCCGTATGAGCACTGCCATCGCCGGGTAGCGACGGTATGACTTCGGGGCCTTTGTTGGCCGGCCCGCACGCGGCGGCGAAGCCCACGATGGTGAGTGTGCTGATCAGACGATTCATTTGGCACCTCCGCCGCGCTTCACTGGCGGGATGACCACCGTGGTCATGTTCGATTTGACGAAGTACTTTTTGGCGACGGCCTGTACCTGCGCCCGGCTGACCGCGCGCAGCTTGTCGATGTCGCGCACCCACTGAGTCGCGTCTCCGGTGAGGATCCACGATGTACCGATTTGGCCGGCGAGGTCCGTGACCTTGTCGAGGCCGCGGATGAACGTGGACAGGATCTGGTTCTTGGCTTTGCGCAGCTCCCGCGCGGTCGGCGGCGTGCGTTTGATTTTCTGGATCTCGTCGAGCAGCGCCTTTTCCACGGCGCTACCGGACTCGCGCTTGAGGTACAGACCGAACAAGGCGAACAGACCCGGGTGCTCGCGGATGACCACCTGGCCGCCGGCCTGCACAGCCGACTTGTCCTTTTCGACCAGGCGCTGGTGAAGTCGCGACGACTGCCCGGAGCTGAGGATCAACCCGAGTACCTGGAGCGCGTAGATGTCCACGTGCTTGGCTTCGGGGATGTGAAAGCCGCTGATGATCATGCCGACCTGGCCCGGCGCCACCACCTGGCGGCGCATCTTGGTCTGCTTGGGCTCGGTCTTGGCATCTGCTGGTCGGGGCGGCTTTTTGCCACGAGCCACTTTGGCGAACCACTTGGTGGCCGAGGCGCGCACCTGAGCTTCGCTGACGTCGCCGACGACGACCAGCATGGCGTTGTTGGGTTGGTAGTACGCGTCGTAGAACTTTTTGAGATCGGCGACCGACGTGTCGTCGAGGTCTTTGAGCGCGCCGCCGGCCGTCCACGCGTATGGGTGCTTCTGATACGCGAGCTCGAGAAACGACAGCAGTCCCTTGAACAGCGGGTTGTTCTCCTGCTGGCGTACCTCGGTCTTTACGACCTCGCGTTCCTTTTTGATCATGTCCTTGCGGAACACCAGATTGCGCATGCGCTCGGCCTCGAGCTTGATCGCAAAGTCCAGGTACTCTTTGGGCAGGGTGTTGTGGTACGCGGTCGTGTCTTCGCGTGTAAACGCGTTGACGTAACCGCCCAGCCGGTTGAGGTGGCGGGCGTGTTCTTCGGGCGGCACGTTCTTGGTGCCCTTGAACATCATGTGCTCGAACATGTGGGCCGAGCCGCGGCGGTTGCGCGCTTCGTCCTTCGAGCCCACCCGGTACCAGATCTGCACCGTGACCACGGGAGCTTTATGAAGGCCGAGGTAGGCAACCTTGAGGCCGTTCTTCATCTCCCATGTTTTGATCTTGGGGATCTTGACGCCAAGTTTGGACTTGGCAGTTTGTGCGGTGAGGCCAACCGGTAGCAGCACCAGCAGCGCGGCCCCGACCGCGCCGTACATCCATCGTTTGCGCATCGAATCTATACTCCCAACGGCGCGTTCAGCGCGCCGAAACGCGTTCTTGATTAGACCGCGGACAGCCTAACGGGTTTGCCATGAAAACGCGTGGGAGGCCGGCTACTTTCACTCACATCCGAAACGCGAAAAGCGCACACGTAAACGTGCACGCTTCAGCTCGGGATGCTGCCGGGTGGCGAGCTAGTTGGCGCCCTGATCCTTGTAGAACAGGGTGATTGTCAGACAATGGAACTCGGAGTCAGACGACTGGGTGACGATCTTGTCGACGATCTGGCAGTTGGGATTGCCACGAATCCAGCGGGTGACCTGCTCGCCAAGAGATTCACGTTCTTTGGCCTTAGTGGCCGAAAACACTTTCACGCCCTTGAAATACACAACCCCTCCTTCGTAATGATTTCAGGCCCTTCTGGCGGCCTTGGGTGACTTTCGACCCGCAAAAATTGTCCGCCAGCGCACAGAAGAGTGCCCTGGGCCCCGATTCCAGTCAAGTAAAACAATTCCGTTAAGGGTAAAATCCAATTTTTTCGTATGAACGATTCAGGGTGTTTACCAGCTTTGTGAGCGATGGTTGCTGGAGAGTCGGCTGTTACCTGAGGCCGCGCCGGCGGTGGGTTTTGTCCCCGAATCGCGCCTCGATCGTCGACAATCGCGTCGACGCCGTTACAAGCACTTGACCGCGTGCCGCCCTTCAGATAGAGATCACCAACCTATGGAACCGTTGTTTGGAAAACCCGTCGAAGTCGACGTTCGTGACAGCCTCGAGAAGGCGATGAAAATCCTCAAGCAGAAGATGTCCAAAGAGGGCATTCTGCAGGAGCTCAAGCGCCGCCGCTTCTATGAGAAGCCGAGTGTGAAAAAGAAGCGCAAGATGCGCGAAGCGCGCAAGCGTTTGCGCCGCGAGATGAAGCGTCGCGTCGGCGGCCGCTAAGTCGATTCATTTTCACCAGAGGGTCGTTGTGATCCTCTGCACGTCACGATCACGAGGGGCGCGTCCCCTCCGAATCTTCTGAGACAATTCTTATGACCGACTGGCTCGAGATCGCGATTCGCACGAAGTCGCCGGAGCTGGAAGAGGTCGCCGCGCTGATCAGCTCTGAGGTGCCCGCCGCCCACAGCGGGACCGAGTTGCGTGAACACGAAATCGTGTTCTGGGTCCTCATGGAGCACGCGGAGCAGGTGCTGGAAGAGACCAAGCGCGCCATCTCGGTGTTGGCCTCTCGCGGCATCGACGTGTCACCGGATGAGGTAGTCGCGCAACCCGCGTTGCCCGAGGACGAGTGGCGCGATGCCTGGAAACGCTACTTTCACATCACCAGGTTGACCCGACAGATCGTCGTGGTGCCCAGCTGGGAGAACATCGACGACTGGAGCGAGCGCAGCGACCACGACCTGCTGATCAATCTGGATCCCGGTCAGGCGTTCGGCACCGGTGCCCACGCATCGACACGCCTGGTGCTCGAAGCCATGCAGGTGGCCAAGGATGACGGCTTCGTGCCGAAGAGCTTGGTCGACGTCGGTACCGGTTCCGGCATTCTCGCCATCGCCGCGATCAAGATGTGGCCCACGGCGCGAGGCGTTGCGGTCGACACCGACCCGATCGCGGTCAGCACCGCGGCGGAGAACGCCGCCAAGAACGCGGTAGGCAATCAAATCGACAACACGATGACCCTGGTGGGCTCGCTGTCCCGGGCGTTCGATCTGGTGTTGGCCAACATACGCGCGCCGATTCTGACCGAGCTGAGCAACGACATCACGGCTCGGGTCGCGCCGGGCGGCAGGTTGTTCCTTTCGGGGCTGCTCACGACCGAAGCCGATACGGTTGCCAAGGTGTACGCCGAGCGCCACGGTCTGATCGTCGATCACATTCGCCTGTCCCGTTTCGACGACGAGTGGAGCGGCGCGGAGCTGCACCGCCCGGCCGAGACGGCGTAGGTCATGGCAACGCGTCTGTACGTGACGCCCGAGCGGCTGGCACCCGGCACGCTCAGTATCGACGCCGACGATTTCCACTATCTCGTTCGGGTGCTGCGACTGCGCGCGGGTGCCACGGTGCAACTGTTCGACGGCGCCGGGCATCAGGCCAGCGCCGAGCTGGTTCAGGTCGGTGACACGAGCGCCGAGCTGCGCGTCGGTGGCGTGGAGCAGGCGCCCGACCTGGCCCCGGGGGCCGCGCGGGTGTCCGTATTGCTGCCGCTGATCAAGGGCGAACGCATGTCGTGGGCGATCCAGAAGCTCGTCGAGCTGGGCGCGGCCGCGATTCACCCGGTGCAATTGCATCGCTGCGTGGTTCGCCTGGACGGCGACAAAGCCAGCTCCCGGCGACAGCGCTACCAGGGCATCGCCCAAGCGGCGGCTCGCCAGTGCCGGCGCGGCGCAGTCCCCACCATCTCGGCGATCAGCGACCTGGACACGGCCGTCGCCGCCGTCTCCGATTGCACTCTCAAGGTCGTATTCTGGGAGGAAAGCAGCGGTCGCTCCTTGCGCGAGCTGGTGCCCGAGGGGCCGGTGGAGCGGGTTGCGGTCCTGGTCGGGCCCGAAGGCGGGCTCACCCCGGACGAGGTCGATCGCGCGATGAATGCCGGGTTCTTGCCGGCGGGGTTGGGGCCTCGTATTCTACGGGCTGAGACGGCCGCCATGGCGGCGGTTTCGATCCTCGGCTACGAGCTGGGCGACCTGGGATGAGCGACGACAACGCCAAACAAGACGAAGAACGCGATGTAGACTCCGCTGAGGCTGTAGTGGCCGCCGAGGTGGACGACGCACCGACGGTACCGACCGAAGAGCCCGAGCACATGCTGGCGGCCAGCCAGGACCCGGAGGGCGAGGCTGACGAGGCTGAAAAGGTCCCGTCGAAGGCCGAGCCCGAGACAGAGTCCGAGGCCGCGGAGGCCGAAGAGCCCGAGGCCAAGGCCGAAGAGCCCGAGTCCGAGGCCGAAGAGGCCGAAGAGCCTGAGTCCGATGAGTTCGAGTCCACAACCGACGAGCCCGAGCCCGCCGACGATGAGCAGGCCGACGCCGATGAGCCAACCCTGTCTCCCAAGCAGAAGGCCATCGCGAGCGTGAGTGCCGCGGTCGCCACCATCTCGCCGGAGCCGCTATCCACTCCCGGGGTCAAACGGCGAACTCGTAGGAAAGACAGAACATTTTACGTCGTCGGTTTCTGGAAGCGCGTGCTTGCCGCGGCCATCGATCTGGCTGTGATTGTGCCGATCGCTCTGGCGCTAATCTGGATCAGTAGCAAAATCACCGGGCTCCAGCTGCCCGCGAGCAATCATCAGGGCCCGGACTATTGGCTCGATCAGTTTCTGACCAGCCACCCGGCCCTGGTAGGTGGACTGGGACTCATGCTGGGCATCGCCTGCATGTATGTGCTGATTTTTCAGATTACGATGGGTCGGACACTGGGCATGTTGGCCCTAAAAACCCGTATCATCGATGTCTATGGGGATCCACCGAGCAGTGGTCGCGCCGTCGCGCGCACAGTGGGTTACGTGGCGGGGTTTGCGACCCTCAGCCTCGGCTTTTTGTGGATTGGCTTCGACAATGAGAAGCGCGGGCTGCACGACTGGTTATCGGGGACGTACGTAGTCAAGGCCTAGCTCATGCCATCCCGCCTGAGCTCATTGTTGGTGCGCGACGGACTCGTCGGCGTGAAACGCATGGAGCAAGCGTTTCAACGCCAGGTGATCTATGGGGGCTGTCTCGACACCATTTTGCTCGAGATGAGTCTGGTACCGGAGGAGCGACTCATCCAGTACCTGTCGTTGGCTACCGGGCTACCCCCTGCGACCCGTGACGAGACTCACGTATTCGACGCCGCCGCCGTCGAGACCTGTCCGGAAGAGGTCGCCAAGATCTATCGCGTCGTGCCGCTCGCCATGCGCGACGAGGCGCTGCGTGTGCTGGTTCGCGATCCGGTGGACCTGCCCCAGCTCGAGCAACTCGCCGACGAGCTCGATGTCGCGATCCAACCTTTGATCGTTCCCGAGTATCGGTTCCACGTGGTGTTCGATCGCGCGTTCGGTCACGATACCGACGCTCGCTTCGTCACCTTGGCCAAGCAGTCGGAACAATCGGCAATCAGCTCGCCGGTCGGTAAGGGAAAGACCGTCGTCGTCGAAGACGCCGCGGACAAGCCGGTCGACAACGACGAGACCGGCGACCACGTTGTCGTCGACGTCGAAGTGCCCGAACCCACACGCAGGGGCAAGACGCTCAAGATGCATGGCGTCGCCCTCGAGCGCCAGATCGAAAAAGGCGAGCAGGCACGGGCTGCTGCCCGAGAATCCGGCACTCACCCGGTGGGCAACTCACCCACGCCACACCCGCTCGAGAAGCCTGCGCCGGTCAAGGTGCCGACTCCGCAACCGACCCCCGCTGTCGAGGGTGGTGAGCTCGATACCGCGCGCATTCAAAAAGTCGTCAACGTCGTGCGCGCAGAGCCAGGCGAGTTCGACACCGAGCCGATATCGGTGGCTGATGCCCAGGAAGCTCTGGCCGAGGCCGAAGATCGAGACTTCATCTTCGAATTGCTGTTGCGGGCGCTGCGCAACAAGTGCGGCTACGCCGGCTTGCTCACCGTGCAGGGTGGGGCGGTGATCGGTCGCGTCGCCATCGACGACACGACAGTCGATCGCGACACCATCGTGACCGTGCTGATTCCCCTGGACACCAAGTCCGCGTTTGCCAACGTGGTCGAATCGAAGTCGCCGTACATCGGTCCGATCGCCACCGCCGACGAGGCGGTCAACTCGATGATCGAGCGCATGGGTGGCACCGTTCCCCCCGCCGCGCTGCTGATGCCGATTACGCTCAAGCACCGGGTCGTGGCCATCGCCATCGGTCACCGCGGCGACAGCTCGCTGAGCATTGCGGAGGTTTCGGAGATTCTTCCCCTGGCCAGCTCGGCTACCGAAGCGCTGTCGCGAATCATCATGAAGGCCAAGGCGGTGGGCTACCGCAGCGTCAGCAAACAGCAGCCGGCGGCCGTGCCCACCATCGAAAACGCCGATCTGCCGACGCAGAAGATCGACAAGAGTGCCTGGTCCAAGCCGGCCAGAGGCGGCGTGCCCAAGGTCGCGTTCGACGAACCCCAGGAGATGTCCATCGAGGCGGACGAGCCCCAGGACATCGGCGAAGTGCTCGACGCCCTCGAGAGCGACGACAATGCGACCTCGGCCGATGCCATGGGAGAGGCGATTCGCCGCGGCGAAGAGACGCTGCAAGCGCTGTACGAGCGCTTCCCGGGCAAGTTGGTGGTGGATCGCTACGAGACCCGCGGTCGCCATGTTCCCGCCGCGGAGCATGGTCCCGTCCTGGAGCTGGTCATTCAGTTCGGCGCAGGCGCCGGTGACTTGCTGGCCGAGATGATGCGCAACAACGACAAGGACACGCGCTACTACGCGACCTTGTGCGCCGGCGATCTGCGCTTGCGCAGCGCACTCAAGCCGCTCATCGAGCGCCTATTCGATTCGGACTTCGGCATTCGCAGTGCTGCCATCGATGCGTTGGCCGGGTTCCCGTCCCGCGAGCTGGCTCAGGGGCTCGAGTTCGTGCGTCACGCCCTGCACAGCGACGATGCCGTGCGGGTCGAAGCGGCGGCCATGGCGGTTACCCAGCTGTCCGATGTCGGTGCGATTCCGGATCTACTGGATGCGGCTGGTCGTTCCGATTCCGCAGCCGAGTACGCCCAGACCGCCCTCACCGAGCTCACCCGCCAGCAATACGGCAGCAGCGTTCGCAAGTGGCGGTCGTGGTGGACCAAGAACAAGTCGCGTAGCCGCATCGAGTGGTTGATCGATGCGTTGAGCCATCGCAACACGGACGCGCGACGCGAAGCGATGGAAGATCTGCGCAGCCTCACCGGTGAAGCGTTTGGCTACGACCACAATGCCGGCAAGCGCAAGCGTGAGGCGGCGAAGCAGAAGTGGTTGAAGTGGTGGAACGACGTGGGCCAGAAGCGCTTCTTGCGCGAAGGCCGTCGCGAGCGCCAGCGGCCGACTGCCGTGCTGCCGTCGCGAACCGAGTAGATCTAGAACGGGCCGGCTAACGCCAGCGCAGGAACTCGAGACCGATCATGATCGAGTACGAGTCCTGGGGCCGCGGAATTTCGCGGGGAATCGGCGCGCCGGGCTGTTGCTCTTCGTTGGGCGAGACGCTGTACAGCCAATAGGTGAAATCGACGCGTACTGCCACCGAGGTGGTGTCGCTCTGTTTGAACGCCCAGCCGAGGCCGAAGCGGAACGCGGCGTCGCGATTGATGTTGAACTGACACTCATCGGGGGTGTCGTCCATCTGGGCGGTCTCGCAGGTCTCAGCGTCGATCACCTTACGCTCACGGGGCTTGCCCATGAAGAAACCGATACTGGCGCCGGCGCCGACGAACGGCCCTTCGTGCAGGCTCTTGATCGCGTAGCGCGCGCCCAGATCGAATACCGGGAGCGTCAGACCAACCGGACCCTTGTCCGAGTCGATGCGCAGAAAGCCTTCCAGTCCGGCGTGGGCGTCCACGGCGAAGTTGCCGAACCCGTACAACCCGCCGGCCAGCAGTCGGCCGATGACCGCGGTGTCTTGATCGACACCAGCGACGACCATGGCATCGATCGCGGGCTGCGCGTCGGCGCGCTTGGCGGTCGTCGTCAGGCTGATGGTCGCGGCCGCCGCG
>SPJJ01024800.1_pt1 | contig 15894 bp, 12 predicted proteins | sample 3741741 | NCBI WGS metagenome assembly SPJJ01 (sample SAMN10925908, study PRJNA522277) | cold seep metagenome | isolation source: Elba SIP-enriched marine methane seep metagenome, extraction at timepoint T1 | place: Italy: coast of Elba, Mediterranean Sea | collected 2014-05 | reverse complement strand
CTGAGGTCCAGGCCTTTCCGTACAGGGCCCTGACCAGCGCTGCGCCGTGGGCATCTTGTACCGGCCGAGAGGTGGAGATCACCGTCTCCCCGCCGACCAGGAGCAGCGCCTCGGCCAGGCCGAGCCCGTAGACGGCTCCCCCTCGCGCGAGGCCCGAGGTCTCACAGCCCGCCAATACGCTCACACGCGGCCCCACGGGCAGCGTGAGCACGTCGGAGGCCGTAAGCCAGCTTCGGTCCGAGAGCAGCAAGCCTGCTTGCCAACCGTCCCGCCCCGAACTCTTTGCGTGTCCGGAGAAGTGAAAGGTGTGGGGTGGGGTCTGTCTGAGGCTGCGTAATATGGCGGAATGGCTCGCGGATGCACCACTCAGCATCCGCACCGGCGGCCGATCTTTAGCGAGTCGGGACCGAGCCAGCTCTGCGTCGGCGGCCACGGAGCGCAACCCATCATCGGGATCCGCGGCGATCACCAGACTACCTTGGGTCGCGGTGCTTGCGGTCCGTGTCGCGATGTCCAAGCCATAGACCACCGGGCCCAGGCTGAGCAGAGGCTCGCCCTTCAGGGGCAGCGCGTGCAGGTCTACTTGCGCCATGCGACCCGCAGGCAGCACGATGAAGCGGCGACCCGCTTGAAGCTGCTGCGCGTGGGTCATCAGCAAAGCCTCCGCGGCGGGGCGGGGCGCGCTGATGGTCGTTGTGCCCACCCGCAGCTCGTCGGAGGTCGCCAAGAAGCTCAGCCAACCGGTATCCAGCTCAAAGAGCAGCAGGGCGCGATCATGCGGGCCCAGCTCTAGAGGCGGCAGGGCGGAAGACGGCGCCTGTCCAAGCACGCGCAAGGCGTCCTGCAGTCGTTCTTCGACCTCACGAACGTGCTCAGCGGCGCGAGCCCGGTACACGCGATGATCCCGGCGGGTCAGCGTCCAGGGAGCCGGCTGCTCCGCGTGCCAGGCGTCGGACCGTTGTCTGGCCTTTCGATAGGTGACCAATCGCTCATGCCACAGGGCCCGGGACTTGGCGGGTAAGCGGTCGACCTGGCCCGTCCAGGCCAAGGCACGAAGCGGGCGGGCGCGGCTGCGTCGCGCGACCTCAAAGGCCTCTTGGTGACGTCCTTGCCGCATCAGCGCCAGGACGTGGGCTCGAGCGAGCGCTTCGTGGGCGGCCAAGAAGGACTCTCGCCCCTCACCGAAGGGGATCTCTGCAAGCTGAGCTTCAATCAGTTCGGTGGCCTGGGCAAAGGCTTTGCTGGCTGCGGGCCAGTCGGCGCTGTCCATCGCCATGCGGCCCCTTGCCTGAGCGGCCCAGCGCTGCCCGGCCACATCACCCAGTCGCCGCGCCCAATCACCGACGCGCGACCACGCCGCTTCGGCCTGCGGGCGGGGCGCTTGAGCCTCGGCCAAGCGCGCGCGCTCGCGCAGGACCAGCAGCTGCGTGGCAGGATAGGCTGCGGCTTCGGTCTGGGCTTGGTGCAACCATACCTTCGCTTGCGGCAGGGCGCCCTCGTCGATCAGCAACGATGCGAGGTCGACGGCGGCCATCGCTTGAGTGGCTGGCTTTTGACAGCGGTCCCGGAAGGTTTGCGCCGCGGTCTGCAATTTGACCTTCAGATCTTCGGAGGCTGGGGCTTTTTTGGCCTGGTTGAGCAAGAGCTGGTGGGCAGCCGCGTTATATAGACGCTCGGCCGCCAAGCAAGGCGGGTCGTCGGCGACGTGCGCGGGGGAGAACTCAAAGAGCAGAGTCTGCGCCTCGTCGAGCCGACCCAGGTTCCGCAGCAGGCGAACCAGGACAAAGCGAGCGTCGATGCGCTGACGGCGTAGGTTGAGCTCCGTCGCCCCCTGCAGCGCTGTTGCGTAGCTGCGCGAGGCCTCAGCGATGGCCCCCGTCTGCAGCGCCACCAGGCCGGCATAGTAGGGGCGCTTGGCCTCACCCTCGGGGTATTGCTCGGCCAGGGCGTTCAGCGGGGACAGCAGTCGGTCGGCGGCGCCGAAGTCCCGCCCGATGTACGCGCGCACGTAGGTCAGAGCGAAGCGATCTTGGTACTCGGCTGAGATGAGGCCAAAGCGGCGGTCAAGGGCGATGGCGGCCTCAAAGAGGCGCTCTGCCTTCGGCAATTCACCTTGCCGAAGCTGAAGTCGCGCCGCGAGGCCCGTTGCTCGAGCCAGCTGCGCGCCCTTGGCCACCTCAAGGTAGCGTGTGACCAGCCGATCTGCAGCTTCGAGATCTCCGGCACGCATGAGCCGGTCGGCGCGCGTGATGGTTGGGTGGGTATCGAGGCTCGCGATCGGAAGCTGAAAGCGTCGCCCATCGCTGAGGACCGACAGCAGGGTGCTGGAGGGCTCGAGCTTGACCTGAAGGTAGGGTTGGGACTCGGATCGTGGCAGCACCTTGGCCCCCATGATGTGCAGGGCAGAAGGTGCGTGGTCCGGCGCAAAGAGCGTCACGGTGCTCGTCCGGGCCAGCCGGCAGACCGGGCCCTGGGTGACCTCTGTGCACCCCGCAAAACGCACCGTGAGGGGGGCAGGGGTAGGGGGGTGATCCCGACAGGCGGCTGTCAGCGCGAGGCAGCCCAAGACAAGGACCGCGGCACTTCGGGCCCGCATGCAACGCATCTTGTCGAGCCCCTACCGCTTCGGGGGGAAGGGCACCAGTACTGAGACGCGCCTTTGATAGTCGGGATAGTTGGGGCGCCGCGCCAGCATGCGCTTTTCGATCATTGGAATGCTGATGACCGAGAAGAGGAAGATCATGACGCTGGGGCCGATGAGCAGGTAAGGCTCAAAGCCGCCTGCTGCGATCCCAAATAGGCAAAGGCCCACCCAAAAGCTGATCTCGCCGAAGTAGTTGGGGTGGCGCGACCAGGACCACAGCCCGCTCTCCATGATTGTGCCCTTGGGCGGTCGCGTGAGCACAAAGGACCGCAGCTGGTTATCGGCGAGGCCCTCAATCAAGGTGGCGCCGCCCGTGATGATGGCCGCCACAGCGTCGAGCGGGGACAGCGGCGCCCCGCCCGTGACCAGGGCCGGGTAGAGCGCAAGACAGCCTGCGAATACGAGCAGGGTGGGCATCATATGCACCCCGGTGAAGCTCACCACCTCAAATAATCGGCCGTTCTTGGTCCGCAGGTCGACGTAGCGCCAGTCCTCATGGTTGAGGCCGGTCCAGCCCCGAGCCCAATTAAAGGTGAGCCGCGCGCCCCAGAACAGGACGAGCGTCGTGACCAGCGCTTGGCGCGCAAACACGGCGTCGCCCCCGGTCGCCACGCCCAGCCACAGCAGGGGGGCGATCACCATCGGCGCCACGCTCCAGTAGGCGTCGTAAAAGCTCGCGTTCTTGAAGGCCAGGCTGAACCCATAGATGGCGACCGTGGCGACGATGTCCGCCGCTGCGACGCGCATCATGGGGTGCGGGAGCTCGGGCAGGGCCCACCACGTTCCGGCGGCCGCGAGTAGCGCGATCACGTAGGCGATGATGATCCAGACAAAGCCCCGGGCCCGTGATGTGGAGGACATGGCGCCATACTGGCCCGTCTTTGCCGGCTTCACAAAGCGGAAGTGCAGGCGCGGACTGGGGTTGCGCTTAGGCGGCGGCCCGCTACGCAACAGGTATGGCCGCGCCCAGCTATGAGTCCTTCATGATGCCCGCGCTGCAGGCGTTGCTCGATGTCGAGGCGGCCGAGCTGCAAGACCTCGCACCCAAGGTGCAGGGCCGAATGGGGCTCGCTGATGCTGTCTGGGCAGAGACTCTGCCTTGGAATCGACAGCCCGTCCTGCTCGCACGCTTAGAGGCGGCCTTGCGCGATTTGCGTGAGGCTCAGCTGGTGCGCATGCCCAGCGGCGCCGCATATGCGCTGACAGACCGGGGCCGAGCGCTGCTGGCTCAAGGCGCACCGGGTGCCATCAGCGTCGCCTTCCTGGCCCAATACGAGGAGTTTGCCGCCTACCGAGAGCAATTCAGTCGGCGCCGAGGCGCGTGAGCTGAGACCGGTGATCGGTTAGTCTGCGTCGGTTGATGCTGCTGCCCGCCCTGATGAGCCTCGTCGTGGCTCAGCCCCAACTGGCCCTGCCGTGGCCCTGCGAGCAAACCTACCGCTGCACCCAGGGTCATAACGGCGGCAGCCACACGGGCCTTGGAGCGTGGGCCTGGGACTTCGGGCTCGCCGAGGGTCACGCCGTGCACGCCGCCGCTGCGGGCACCGTGCGGCGCCTGCGCATGGACTCCACTCAAGGCGGCTGCGACCGGGCCTACGCGAATGACGCCAACTACGTGGTCATCGATCATGGCGACGGCACCTCCGCGCTCTACCTTCATTTGCAGACCAACTCATCTGTACTGCAGGTGGGCGATTTGGTCGCGGCGGGTGATTTTATTGCGCGGGTGGGTCTCACCGGATGGGTCTGCGGCGCGCACCTTCACTTTCAGGTCCAAGAGAACTGCAGCTCTTGGTGGTGCGCCTCCATGCCCGCGACCTTTCAAGGGCACGGGGACCCAGCCAATGGAGCCAGCTTGGTTGATAGTTGTGCGCAGTGTGAGGCCGTACTTTCTTTCGAGGCGCCCACACTCATTAGCGAGTCCGATGGTGCCTGCTTTCAGCGTCAGACCGAGTGGTGGTGGTCGGTTGATGAAGGGCACGACGGCCACCACTACTATACCTTCGCGGTGGATAGCCCCAGCAACGAGACGGTGGGGCAGTGGCACTTCGGAGTCGCGGAATCAGGTGAGTATGCGGTTGAGGCCTTCGTGCCAACCACCGAGGCGACATCCCAAAACGCGAGCTATTCGGTGCATCACGCAGGCGGAGTTGCGCAACGGGCTATCAATCAGGACAGACAGAAGGGCTGGCAGTCTTTGGGGCACTACCACTTCGAAAGCGATGTTGCGGGCTCCATCGTACTGGGGGATGCCACGGGTGAGGACTACAACACGCTCATGCGCAAGGTGGCCTTCGACGCGGTGCGGTTGAGCGAGTATGTGCCCGCGCCACAGCCCGACGCGGGGCCTGCCGTCGACAGCGGTGCGCCGCTCCCGCCCCTCGATTCGGGTGCCATGGCGCCCCGCGAGGATGCGGGGGGCCTGGATGCCGAGGCGCCCGAGCCGGCCGACGCTGGGGTGGATGCAGGCCTCAGCGTGGCGACCGACGCCTCGGTTAGACCCGGGACCGGCACCGACGCGGGCTGCGTCTGCGTGCGCCCTGTCACTGTCCCCGCCACGAGTTGGGGGTATGTCGCAGTCTGTCTCGCCCTAATCATACGAATCACGCGTCGATCACGCGCGCTTGCGCGCAACTCTGCATCGCGCAGGTCCGATATGTAGGTTGAAGTGAGTGTTCTCGCTGTTCGCAGCCTGGCGGACCCCAGGCGACACCGGCTCGAAGAACTGGCCGCCGCTGAAGTGCAGGCGCCAGAGGCGCTCCTGTTGCTGGGCGCCGCCCACGCAGGGCAGTCTGAGCCCGACTTTCGAGAGCAGATGGCCGGGGCCGGCGATCGCGTCTTTGTGCACCCCGCCGAGGTGCCGGGCCTCACCGCGGCCCTGCTAACCCGACTCATCGACAACCTCAATCAGTGTGGCAGCGCCCGCGACGAGCTGCTGACGGCGGCCTTCGCGGCCTACGCGATCATGTCGATTCATCCCTTCCCAAATGGCAACGGGCGCACCGCGGTCGACTTCGCCCACTACCTGCTGATGCTCCGCCAGGGTCGCACGTCGCCGGTATTGCAGCATCCGCCCGACCTGCACCGCATCGTGGCCCAGATCTACACCGCGCTGGATCCTCGGACCCAGCCGACACCCGAGTCCCTCATCGCTGAGCGCGACCGGCTCGTTCAACTCATGCAAAGCGCCGACCTCGAGTACCTGCGTGCCGACGAGGCCTTTAACTGCGCAGCGGATGTATTTGCCGCCTGCGTTTCGGAATCACCATGACCAGCATCTACGGACCCCGCACCTCACCCTACGGCAAGAACGAAGCCCTCGAGCAGCTGGCCAAGGGCCTCGCGGATGGCTCGGTGCCCGCGAACCTCAAGACGGCCAAGCAGGCGATCGCGCTCGTCGAGGAGGACGGCCGCATCACCACCGAAGAGTCCCAGGCGCTCGACAAGGTGTGGGACGCGGCGCTCAAGGCGAAGCCGGGTGTCAGTGGCACTACAGAGTACGGCCGGGACCTCCTGCTCAACTTCTCGAAGATCGCCCGGAACCGACTCTTCGCCACTCAGGCGAATATGAGCAGCTCTCCGGCAGGGCGCATGATGAGCATGTGGTCCTGGGGCATGATCGACGTTCGGCCCAGCTCGGTCGACATTGACCGCAGCCCGCTCACAGGCAAGACCGCGCCGACACCGGGTGAAGAGGCGATCAAGACGACGCTGAATGATAAGGCGGGCAAGTGGGACCTCATCCGCTTGGTTGAGGCCAACTATCCTGCCGCAATCTCAGACCCAGGCAATACCTATCGTGCGCCCGCCCTGCAGGCCGACGTCGAGCAGGCCTATCAGACCCTGCGCGCTGACATCAGCGCAGGCAAGGTTGACGAAAAAGACCCTCTGTCCCCGATGAAAAAGTTCTTGGCTGCAAACTACGGTCAGTAAATCTTGGGCTTTTGGCAGCGCTTCGGAGCCCCGGCTTCGGTCGATTGGTGCGAGCCAAACTATGTACACTCCGTCTATGTGGCGGAGTGGTACAACACTCTGTCGAGCATACCTATCGCGCTGCTGGGCCTATTGGCCCTGGGCTGGGGCCTGCGTGGTCCCATCTGCAAAGACCCACGCTTCGCCTTTGGCGGTCTCATCGTCGCAGTTGTTGGTTTAGGCTCGGTGGCCTTTCACGGGACCCTGCTGCGTCTGTCTCAGGCCTTGGATGAGCTTCCGATGATCTACTCGGGGCTGACGTTCTTGTATGTGGTGCGTTGGCGCCGCGATGGAGCGGCTTCTGCGCGTCGCCGGTGGCAGGTTGGCTTGCTGACCTATGCCACGGCCTTCACCGTGGCCTACTTCGTCCTGCCTCAGTATTTCATCTTCTTCATCATCACCTATGCCGTCGCGGTGACGGCCATCGTGGTGCAGAGCGCGCGCATATCTTGGGGCGCGGAGGCCGACCCGCTGCGCCAACGCCTGCTCACCCTAGCGGCGGGGGCCTACGTGGGCGGTGTGGCCTTGTTGTGGGTGCCAGAGCACATCCTCTTGCCCTGTGAACACTGGATTCAGGGCGTTCAGTTGCATGCCTGGTTCCACCTCACGTCGGCCGTGGGATCCTATGCGTGGTTGGTCTGGGCGGTCTATGACCGGCAGACGGTACTGGGCCGGTCTTTGCAGGCCGTCTTGCCTGTACCGAAGCTGCGGGACGTTAATTAGTCGTCTTCGGTGGGCGCTGCCGCCGACTCGCCGGTGATCAGCGAGACCCGCAAGCGACTCACCGCACGGCCCCGCGCCAGGCCGGTGACCCTCAAGCGATAGGCGCCCACCTCCACTTCGTCCCCCTTTTGAGGCAGGCGGCCGAGCAGCCCGGTGACGTACCCACCGACGGTATTGCCGGTGGCCTCCGTCTCGGGCAGGCCAAAGCGGTCGATAGCGTCCGGCAGGGGCATCGCACCTTTGACGTCAAACTCACCGGGGGCCACCTCTTTGATCGGCAGCTGCTCTTCGTCGAACTCATCGGCGATCGGACCCACGATCTCCTCGAGTGCGTCCTCAAGGAAAGCCAAGCCCAGCGCTGTGCCGTGCTCGTCGATCACTACCGCGACATGCGAGCCCTCGTGTTGAAGCCGCGCGATGAGTTCGCCCAAGGGCCAGGTATCGGGCACCAAGATGGGCGGTCGCGCGAGGTTGACCAGGTCTTGGTGAGACTTGGGTAACTCTTTGTGTGTGAAGACATCGCGGGTGTGAACGATGCCGATGACACTATCTAGGCCCACATCGCACACCGGGTAGCGGGAGTGTGCGCTCTTGCGCATCACGGTGAAGGTCTCTTCAATAGAATCCTTCGCCGACAGCACCACCACATTCACTCGGGGCACCAGGATGTGGCGCACCTTCATGTCCATGACCCGGAGCACGTTCTCGGTCAGCTCACGACCGCGCTCCGTGATGTGGCCGGCCTGTGCGGAAAGGGCCAGGGCTTGGCGCAGCTCCCCACGGGTGGGGATGCTCTCGTGGCCGTGCTCGGGGTCCATGCCCACCATGCGCAGCATGGCGTTGGAGATCCCGTTGATGATCGCGATCAGCGGGAAGAACAGCGCGGTGAAGGCACGCAGCGGCAATGAGACCGCCAACACAGCCGGTTGGGAGTTTTTGAGCGCCCACATCTTCGGGGCCTGCTCGCCGACGGTCATGTGCAAGATGGTGATGACGCTGAAAGCGCACAGCAGTGAGACCCAGCGCAACCAGCCCGCATTGGGGTCGACGCCGATGTCGAGCATGCCCAGGCCGCCCGTGATCACGGCGCCGACGGCGGGCTCGCCCAGTGCACCGAGCACCAGGCTCGCGAGGGTAATTCCGAGCTGGCAGGAGGAGAGGTACCGGTCGAGGTGGTCGAGGATGTGGCGGGCGATCTTGGCCGAAAAGCGCCCCTGTTCGGCGAGCTCCACGATTCGGGCCCGCTTGACCTTAACCAGCGCGAACTCCGCGGCCACGAAGAAGCCGTTGATCACGACCAGGAGCATCGTGGCGCCCAGGCGCCAGGCGACGCCGGCGGCGTCGATCGAGTGTGCGCCTTCCATCAGCGATCGACCTTCTGAGAGGGGGTGCGCGGCCGGCTCTTGAGGGGCCGCGCGTCGATGGGTGGAGGTTCAGCGGGTGCGGGAGGCATGCACCCAAGATTGGCCACAGTGCAAGGCGGTTCACAAGCAGTTGTGAGCAGGATCTGGGGCGTGCTACCTCGTCACGATGTCGGACTACCGGACGATCTACCGAGCCCATCCCCTTGAGTATGACGCCCTGGTCCGAGCTGAGGACAAAGACGCCAATCTGCTGAGGCACCTTAGCGCGGCGAGTCCGCTCAAGGGCGCGCAGGTGGTCGAGGTGGGCGCGGGTACCGGTCGCATCACTCGACAGCTGCTCGCTGCGGGCGTGGGTCATGTGACCGCCACCGAACTCGAGCCGGCCATGTTGCAGGTGGCCCGACAGGCGCTCGAGGACGCCGGTGAGCGAGTCCGGTTTGAGGTGGCCGACGCCCGGGCGCTGCCGCTGCCCGATCACTGTGCGGACCTATCGGTGGCCGGCTGGGTCTTTGGGCACTTTCGCTCCTGGATGCAAGACAGCTGGCAAAATGAAGTGGGCAGGGCCGTCAATGAAATGCTGCGGGTCACTCGGCCCGGTGGTCGGGTGGTGATCGTCGAGACCTTAGGCACGGGCTCGACGGAGCCCAGTGCCCCCAGCCCTGGGCTCGCCGAGTATTATAGGCTTCTTGAAGATACTTATGGATTCGAACGCTCGGCGTTTCGTACGGATTACGCCTTCGATAGTGTAGCGCAGGCCGCGCAGATCACCGGGGCCTTCTTTGGGCCCGACTTTGCGGCGCGGGTGCGCGAGGAGGGCTGGAGCACGGTGCCTGAGTGCACGGGTCTGTGGGCGCGGGGCGTGGATACTTAGATATGGCTGATAACTTCACCTTCGAGGCTTTAGCGACGCCCGAGGCCCTATTGACCCAACTCAGGGCGCGTCTCGGCGAGCACGCGCCGCCTGAGGTCAAAAAGTCCCCAGGCGGGCTGAGGCGGGGCATGGTCGTGCTCGGTCTCACCTTCGTGAGTATGTTCGCTCTTCCGGTACTCCTGGAGTTTGTACAGGTGCCTGTCTTTGGGCTGATCGGCGCCCTGCTTGTCTTCATCGGGTTTGCTTATGGGGCCTTCGAGGTCTACCGGGGTATGAGTCTCGGTGGATTAGCGGCCCGCTTCAACGCGCCGGATACGGCCCGTCTGCAGATCGCTGAGCAGGTGCTGTCCGCCTTGGCGCCCGATCTGCAGGGCGCGGAGTCCATGCTGATCGTGCTGATGGCCCCGGTGCGCACCGCGGTGGTCAAGGAGCGCACCAAGAAGCCCAGCGGGGCCTGGGTGGAAGTGAGAGTGCAGGAGTGGTTGCATTTTCATGGCCGCAGTAAGGATGGCGCCCGCTGGACGCTGCGGGCTGTGCTCACCGAGCGCGCGAAGATCAAGATGAAGGCACGAGGGTCCAAGACGCGGCTGCAGCACGCGGAGCACATCGAGGTGACTCGCCAGGGGCCCGCAGATCAGCCGATGACCGCGGAGACCGCGTCGCGTCTGCGGCGATGCACGGAGGGCAAGCTCGCGCTAGGACCTGATCTGCAGGTGCAGGCGGGGCGCTGCCAGGCGCGTAAGCTCACGCTCAAAGCGGCTCTGAGCCCGCAGCGGCGCGCACAGCGCCAGTCAACAGGTCAGCAAACGCGGGGTTTTGGGGCGGGCGCCTTCCTTGGGACCAAAGCTCAGGTAGACGCGCAAGACATCTTGCTGGTCGCGAACATGGTGGCTCGCCTGGCTCCGGGCGCGCACGGAGGTTGACGGGACTCTCTCGTCGCGTTTCACATGCGGTCATGAGCGTGTCGCCTCAGGCCTTTGGCTTCAGCACCACCACCGACCAAGTCACCGAGGACTTGGACTTGTCTCAAAAGACCTACTTGGTCACGGGCGCCAACTCCGGCTTGGGCCGCGAGACGGCACGCGCGCTGAGCGCGAAGGGCGCCTATATCATCGCGACGGGGCGCACCGCGGAAAAGGCCAGCGCAGCGCTCTCAGAGCTGGGCGTCGAGGGTCTGGGCCTGGCGTGTGAGCTGTCCGACCTCACCTCCGTGAAGGCCTGCGTTGCTGAGGTGGCCAAGCTGGACCGCCGCCTCGATGGCATCATCGCCAACGCCGGGATCATGGCCCTGCCGGAGGCTCGGCTTCAGCAGGGCGTAGAGCTTCAGCTGTTCACCAATCACGTTGGGCACTTCGCCTTGATCACCGGCCTGCTGGAGCGCCTCACGGACGATGCCCGCGTGGTGGTGGTATCGAGCGCGGCGCACATGGGGGCCCCACAGGGCGGTGTGGACTTCGATAACCTCGACGGCTCCGCCGGCTACCACCCTTGGAAGATGTATGGGCAGAGCAAGCTCGCCAACATCCTCTTTACCAAGGCCTTGGCGCGCCGCTTTGAGGGCAGCCAGCGGGTGGCGAACACTCTGCACCCAGGGGTCATCGAGACGAACCTTCTGAGGCACCAGATGGACGCGGCCGAGGCGTTATTGGATCGCATCGGCCGCGACAACATCAAGAGCATTCCTCAGGGCGCGGCGACTCAGGTCTTTCTCGCGGTGCACCCCGACGGAGCGCAGCACAACGGTAAGTACTTCGATAACTGTCAGGTCACCAAGCCGCTGCCCGCCGCAGATGACAGGGAGCTTGCAGATCGTCTGTGGGCCTGGAGTGAGTCGGTGGTCGCGGCCCACTCAGTCTGAGTCTGGTATCAGAGGTGTGGCCTCAAAGATCCGCAGCAAGGTGCCGCTGGGGGTATCGGGGCTGATCGCGAGCCACCTATCACCAAAACTCGTGACGCCTACTATGCGCTGCAGCCCGTCCAGGGGTTGTCGGGGGCAAAAGCCCAGATCCACATGATACTGCTGAAGGTAGCCGCTGTCCCCGGCATAGATAAAGCCACCCGGAAAGGGTGATAGTGCGCGGGTCTCAGCCATATCCGGCGCGCCTTTGAGTTCCCCGGTCCCGGAGTCGCTGAAGTATAGGATCTTATTCAGTCGGGTGATGACCACGACTCCGAACCCAGGGATGGCGCTCATCCGCAGCAGGCCCCCGCTCTCGACCGTGACCGCCACACGACGATACTCCACACCATCTTGCACCCAGACCAGGTCCGCGGTGCCGACCTGCATCGTTACGACGTGCCCAGGGCCAATCCACGCGATGCGGCCGGGTTGCATCGGATCTACGATGCTCGTTGCGGCGGGCAGCAGCTCCTTCTCCGGCCCGGGCAACAGCTGAATCAGCCGCCCAGACTCTGTGGTTGCGAATAGTTCGAAGCCGTCGGGGCCCTCGCCGCCATCCATGTGCAATAGGCCGTCATTATCGTCGAAGGTGCGCACGACGACGAAGTCACCCTCGGGAAGACCGCGCCACAGGGTGCGCCGAGCCCCCAGCCAGATGCCACCACTGCTATCCCGGGCGACAGTTCGCAGCGGATCGTCCGGAATGCTTGTGGAGGTCGCCACCGTGGTGAGTTGGCCGTCGAGGCTGAGTCGTTCAAACCCACTCGGATGCATGAGCAATTCGCCCTGCCCATCATCGCCAAAGTAGGCGATGATATTGCGGTTCGAGCGCACACTTTGATCGAGCGCAAAGCCTGAGCATGGGCATGGGCCGTCGATGCGCAGGGTCTGAAGGATGGGCGGAAGCCCGGAGGGCACCGTCCAGTCGGAGGCCGCTCCATTGACAATCGTTATTGCGTGCAAGTTGGATTGCGTTGGCAGTGCGCGCGCGCCGCAGCGATCTTCAGCCACACTTTGTATCCTGCCGGGGCTCAAGCCGAGATCGTCCAGGCTCTCGGCGGTGTGCATGACGGTGAGCGTCACCGGCCCGTCCGGGTCGAGGTCCACAGAGAGCAGGCGCGGGGCATCAGCGTGCTCGCCGATGACGAAAGCTGGCTCCTGCGGTCCTTGCACGACGGTGAACAGCGCGCCGGTTGTCGGTAGCCCGGTGGGCGGAAGAAGACGCAGGTCTGCGGGGCCGCACCCTCCAAGGATGCAGGCCAGCGCCCCAAGACAGGCCCTCGACCACATGCCGCCAGCATACACCAGCGGTCGCCTGTGAGGCGCGGGCCGCTCCAGGCTTGCGTTGTGGGGCCCGGCGCGCACAAATCCCCCGGTGCGCGACGCGGTGCATCTGGGCCCGACCCCTCCCGCCGACGGTGGCCCCGGTACGTGGATGCCCGCCCCCCGGGCCCGGGACCTTGCGTTGCCGCCGGGTGCTCTGTTCGACGCGCTGCAGTCCGCGGGCGCAGACCGGGGGCTGCTCGATGCTGTCTCAGCGCTCAGCCACGCCGAACGCCGTCGCACGCTCGACGTGCTGAAGCAGACCTTTTCGAACTCGGCGAGCTCAGACGGCGCGCGGCGCGACTTCCTGCAGGCCTTCCTTGAGGTGATGCAGGAGGGCGAGTTCCAGGGATTAGATACAAAGACCTATGAACGCGCCGTGGACCAGCGCTTCCTGGTCGACATCCCGGTGCGGGTCTCGTGGTCGGCCCTGGATGCCACCTGGCTCACCGAGGCGGCCCAAGAGCCCAAGCTGCGCGCCGACCTCGATGCGCTGCAGGCGCCGCAGCTCTTTCGGGACCGAGCGCTGTTCTTTTATCGGGGGTTTGAGCCCCTCGAGGTGCGGGGTTGGTACATCGCGGCCAAGATTGATCTGCTGCTGGGGCGGGTCCTGAGGGGTCTAACCGCGCCGATCTGGATGCTCTTCGGAAAGCGTGCCGAGCCGACCGAACCCATCCGGGCCGACCGCTGGCTGCAGCGCATTGGGCTGGCGGATACGCGCTGGTGGCAAGGCCTGTTGCGTCCGGCCGTGCTGCGTGAACCCAGCTTTCGGCAAGTAGTCTTGCTCTACAGACCGGCGCAGGGCGAGGCAGATGATTCGTCTGCACCCTTGGTGCTCAAGCTCTTTCGGGACATCCCTTTGGCCGATGCCGAGATGGTCTTCCCGGACCGGCGCTTGGGCATTCGCACGCTCGACGCCGCGCTCATGCTCATCACCGCGGTGGCGGCGGGCCCCGCGGTGATAAAGGCGGCCTCTGGCGGCAGCGGCACCGCTATCGCCCTGGCCACGGTACTGGGCGGCTACGCCGTGAAGCTGGTGGGCCAATACTTTCAAAAGCGCCGGCAGCACAAAGCCCGACTGACCGCCACGCTGTACGCCAAGAGCCAGGACAATGATGTGGGGGTACTGCAGTACCTCGTGGACGCGGCGGGCACCCAGAGCGCCGCCGAGGTCGCATTGGTCTACCACCACCTGCAGGATGGGGGCCCCAGCCCTGCGGAGCCCCTAGACCGGCGTATTGAGGCCTGGCTGAGGCGCGAATTTGATGCCGACGCCGACTACGATGTGCAAGATGCCCTGCGTCGTGCCGAGGCCTTTGGTGTGCTCAAGCGAGGCGATGAAGGGGTCTACGAGGCCGTGCCCCTGCCCGAAGCCCGTACGCAGCTCGCGGCTCGATGGCGCGACCTGGGCGCTGTCTAGGGCCGTGGCAGAGGTTCCCGCACGACGGCTGTGGGTACCCACCGACGAAACGCCGTACGCAGATCGCGGGTCGACACAGGCTTGGCGACCACTGCGTTCATGCCGGCCGCGTGGCAGATCTCCTGCTCCGAGGGGGTGACGCCCGCGGTGAGGGCGAGGATGGGCGTCTGCAGACCCCGGCCCCGCAATTGTCGCGTCGCTTCGGCCCCGTCCATGCACGGCATCTGGTAGTCCATCAAGATCACATCGAAGCTCTGCTCGGAGACGATGCACAGCGCCTCGGGGCCCGACGCCACGCCCGTGGTCTTGCAGCCCATGTTCGTCAATAGAGCTTGCGCAACTCTCAGATTGACCGGATTATCATCAACGACCAGCACCCGGGTTGAGGTGAAGTCGACGTCTTCTGTGGCGGTTTCCTGCTGCGCGGTACCTTCTGGTGCGGGGATGGTGAACCCGAAGGTACTTCCCTCGCCGGGCTGGCTCTTTACCCACAGCTCCCCGCCCAGCAGGGCGACGAGGCGTTGGCTGATCGTGAGCCCCAATCCCGTGCCGCCGTACCTTCGAGCCGTAGATGCGTCGGCCTGCTCAAAGGGAGAAAATAGCGAGTCGAGCCGCTCACTGGGGATGCCGATGCCGCTGTCGCGCACATGCAGGCTGAGTTGCTCATCCTTCCAGTTCATGGAGACCTCGACGCTGCCTGAAGGGGTGAACTTGATCGCGTTGCCGAGCAGGTTCATCAGCACCTGACGAAGACGCATGGGGTCGGACTTCACCGCCGCGGGCAGGCCCTGAGTATGCAACTGAATGTCAAGTTGGCTTGCGTGAGCACCCACCTTGAGGAGGTCGACGATGCGCTGCACCAGGGGGCCTGCGGCAAAGCTGCTGATCTCGATATCGACGCGGTCCGCTTCAAGCTTTGCAACATCCAGTACATCGTTGATCGTGCCCAGCAGGCCCTGGCCGGCCTCGTGGATGACCTTGAGCATCTCTTGTTGCTCGACATTCAAGTGGGTGTCCTGAAGCAGCTCCGCCATGCCGAGCACGCCATTGAGCGGCGTGCGGATCTCGTGGGACATGTTGGCCAAGAAGATCTGTCGGGCCTTGAGGGCGCGGGCCAGCGTGTCATTGTGCGCGGCAATATCGAGCCTTTGTTGGTGCTCAGCGATGGAGGCGGTCTTGAGCGGCTCAAACAGACGCGAGGCCAGGAAGGCGACCGTGCCGAGCACCAGTATCGGGCTGCCCAATTGACGCCAGTCGGCGCCCGAATACAGTGAGCCCAGCAGCAAGCCCGCCAATGTTGCGCCCCAAAGCACGTATCGGCCCTGGCGACCTGGCATGAAGGAGCCAGCGAAGGCCACAGGTAGCCCCAAGATCCACGGTTGGGCGGTGTGATGCGCCTGTATGGCCACGAAGAACAGGGTGAGGCCGTTGCCCACGCCGCGTGCGTAGCCGCCGCGCTCCAGCTGCGGATGGCGCACACAGGCCTCACTGAAGAGGAAGTTAAAGAGCACATAGCCGGCGACGGCCACGCTGGTCGCCAGTGGCTGGACGCTGGCCATGATCACCCACAAGCCCAACAGAGCCGCAGGTAGGGGCAAGATCTGGTTGAACCGGCGGAGCCAGCGCCGGTTGAACGCTTGATCAAGGGCGGCGGGCGTAGCTTCGTGGTCGTCGACG
>SPJJ01029778.1_pt1 | contig 15896 bp, 11 predicted proteins | sample 3741741 | NCBI WGS metagenome assembly SPJJ01 (sample SAMN10925908, study PRJNA522277) | cold seep metagenome | isolation source: Elba SIP-enriched marine methane seep metagenome, extraction at timepoint T1 | place: Italy: coast of Elba, Mediterranean Sea | collected 2014-05 | reverse complement strand
CGCCCCGAACCATGGTGCGCGTGATGTCGCTGGCGTATCCCAGATAGGTCGCGCCTGCATCCACCAACAGCGAGTGAGCGCCGTCACCGGCACTGTCACGCGAGTACAGTACGTGGTGGAGGATCGCCGCGTGCTCATCGATGGCGACGATGTTGGTGTAGGGGGTGTCCGTGGCGTCCTGTCGCGTGGCGCGCAGGTAGCTCAGGTGCAGATCGAGCTCACACACCGAGCCGGCGGCGAACTCGTCGATCAACGTGGCGTGGCCGATCGCAGCCCGCCGACTCGCCTCTGCCAAACACAGGCGCTCGTAGTCGGTCTTGAGCGTGCGCGTTTGATCGAGGGCGTCGATCAGCGCGCGCGGGTTGATAGCCTCGGCGGGAGCCGCCAACGCGCCGAGGGCGGCCTCATCGCTACCCACGTAACCCACTCGCTCGCCGCTGGGCAGCCGCTGCATCAGCGCCGCGACCGACTCGCAATCCTGGACGTCGAACGCCGACCAGAAGTGATCGCTCTCGGGGCTCTGCTGGCCTTCCCAAAAATCGTTGACCACCGGGCGATGCAGCACCGGGCGCTTGCCCGCCTGCACCACGAGCGCGCAGCGCGCTTCGACCAACGGCAACCAATGAGCGAACGCGGGGGTCGGCTGCAAAGGCCAGTACTGATCGTCGAATGGGCAGCGCTCGCGCGCGGTGCCCGAGTGGATGACCAGCGTGTCGTAGCCCGCTTCCCGGGCTGCCTGGCTATAGCGTTCTTGCAGCTGTGCGATGTGCGCGGCGTACGCAGCGTCGAGCTGCGGCCGGTCGTGCTTCATGCCCGAATTGCTCATGGCATGAGCCATAACACGACAACGGCCCGGATTCATTCCTCATTCGCTAAAGCCGCGCGAATCGCCTCGTAATCATCCGGACCGGCCACCATGAGCGTCTCGGCATCGAACACGCCACGCACCAGATCCGGGCCATCGCCGCCGCTAGCGAGCAGGGACTCGACCAGGCGGCCGGCGACGACATCGGACACGCTGGCGCTGACGATCAGACCATCGCTAGCGGTCTCGGCCGTGACGGCGAGCACACGCAGCTGGGCGGCGTCGTCGGCGCCCAGCTGAGCCACCAAATTGGCGGTCGCGATTGCCGGGTCGTTTCCGGCGCAGAAGATCGACGACAGGTCTGCGTGACGTTGCACGATCGATCGCGCGGCGTCGCCGAACGAACCGAAGAAGCGCTGACTGGGCAACGCCATGTCCGGGTCGACGCCACTATCGCGCAGGTATTGTCTCGGCAACAGGTAGCCGGCGGTGGACAACGGGTCGACCCACGCGGCGCGCACCTCATCGAGCTCGTCGAGATCGATGGAAGACGATGCTCGGCAGAACAACGCGGCGCGATAGGTGGCGCTACCGCCACGCACCGCCTTGAGGATCGCCCGCGCGCCGTCTTGAACCCTGGCGCACACCACTGGCGGTGCCCACACCAAGGCCGGCTCGCCAGATCGAGCCCGCTCTTCGAGCGCGGCATAGGTGCGAGCGACTTCGACCTCGATGGTCAGCTGAAGGTGCTTGCTGAGCGCGGTCGCGAGGGTATCCGCAAGACCGGACGTCTTGTCGTGACCGAGGGACGGAGGAATGACGAGGGTCAGACCCACGGGGGGAGCATACCTCGCCCCCGTGCCGGCCTGTGTTGCGAATCGGAGTTAGTTGGCGCGTTCGGTGCGCCCTGCCGGGAGCTGGGCCGGCCGGGGCCCATCGATGACCTTTGGCGTCAGAAACGCCACTCTGCGCATCAGAGCGTCCGCCCAGCTCGTCGGCAACAGCTTGAACATGCCGTACATGATGCGCGCTTTGAACGGGGCCATGTAGCGAGCGCCGGGTCTACGGGACTCGATCACCCGACGCATGACTCGACCGATCACCTCGGGCCCCACGGCCATCTTGTCGGTGCGCTCGACCAACGTGTCCGTATGAGCCAGCGCGTTGGCGTACGGTGACTCCGGTACGTTGTAGTAGTCCACCAGATCCTGGGTCGTGTTGGAGAAGTTGGTCTTGATCACACCGGGCTCGATCAAAACGACGTGCACACCGAACGGACGCAACTCGTTGCGCAACGCGTCCGACATCGACTCGACCGCGTACTTGGTCGCGTTGTAGGCGCCGAAGAACGGAAACGTGAACCGGCCGCCAATGCTGCTGATGTTGACGATCTTGCCGGAACGCCGCTCGCGCATTTGTGGAATGAACGCACGGGTCACCGCCATCAAACCGAATACGTTGGTATCGAACTGGCGACGCAGATCGTCATCGGTGATCTCGGACATGGGGGCGGCGATGCCGTAGCCCGCGTTGTTGACCAACACGTCCACCCCATGACCTCCGGTCAGCTTGTCCGCGCCGGCGACGGCGGCGAGTATCGAAGACTCGTCGGTAACGTCCAGGGACAGGACGTCGAGCTTGAGCCCTTTGGCTTCTTCGGCCAGTTGATCGAGGAGCGCCACCTTGCGCCCGGTGGCGATGACGTGGTGGCCATGTCGCGCCAGGTACAGAGCCGCGTAGCGGCCGATGCCAGAGGTCGCGCCGGTGATGAGGATCGTCTTGCTCTTGCTCATAGTTCGCTCCATAAGATTGATCGGTTGCAGAGATGGAATGAACGTTCATTCCGTATTGTGGGCAAAAAAAACCGAGATTCGTCCCGGTGTTAGGGTCGTAGCTAGATTCGGATGGCTTCCCAACAGCAGCGTTCGGCCTCGGCGAAGGCTTCATCGGTGAGCTCGAGATGGCCCTCCCAACTCTGCCGAACCACGCCGATGAACATCCCGAGCACGATGCCGATGAGCACATCTGGATCGATGGGTTTGATCTCGCCACGCGCTTGCGTGTGACGAATGAACCCGACGGTGAACGCGCGCAGCCGCGTTTCTACTTCCTTGCTGGTCGCGTCCAAATACGACGCGTGGTGATGCAACTCCAAGAACGCGAACGCCTGGGGATGGTCGTTGACGAACTGCTTCATACAGGCCCAAAACCGCCCAAACTGCTCACGGGCGGGGGCATCCGGCGGAAAGTTCTCCAACAGCTCGCGACCGACCTCTTCCTTGTAGCGCTGGTACAACGCGTTGACCAGCCCCTCTTTGTTTGCGAAGTAGCGATAGATGGTTCCGGCACCGACGCCTGCCCGGTCGGCCACATGGGGAACCGCGGTGCCGTGATAACCACGCTCGACGAACAGCTCGAGAGCAGCCTGCATAATGGCTTCGCGCTTGTCAGCGTTGGCGGGGCGTCGTTTGGGAGTCGGGGGCACCATGAATTGGCTCTCGCTTGCGGAATGAATATTCATTCCAGACAGCCTGATTGCAAGCTGTTTTTTCGAGAAACATCGAACTAACTCATTTTTTCAAATTTTTCTCAGTATTTACCGGGATACCAATCGTCGCGTTGCCCTTCTCCGACACGACCGAGATGTGCATGTTGGCGCCCGAGGCGAGCTGAGCCGTACACGAATAGCGCTGCTTGGTAAGCGGCACCCGGCGTGGACAGGTCACCGACTTCACGGCGTTGCCCCGCTTGCGCAAGGTGTCGACGATCTTCTTCTCGAGTGCTACGTGGTCACTGGTTCGATGGGCGGTAAACGCCCCCAGTTGAGTCTTCCAGCGCACCACGACTTGCTCGACCTGGCCGCCGACGAGCGCCACCTGACAATCGGTGGACGCTTTGGGGTACGCCACGACCAGCGGCGGACACGTCACGCGATCGATGGGAACCGGCCAGTTCTTGTCCAAGAAGCCACGTAGGCGCTGATCGAACGAGCTGGCGCGATGGGCCCTGCCCCACATGAATCCGCCATCCTTGTCGGTGTAGGTCACCTGCACATGGCGGTCTGCATTGCCACCCGCGTGCTTCACCACACACATCATCGTCCCCCCCAGAACCGGCTTATCGTTCGGTGAGCAGTCGATCGACGTGAACGTCATCTTGGGCAGGAGCTTTCCCAAGTCGACCAAGATACGATCGGCCACGCGTCTAGCGGGCCCGGTCACCGGTGGCGTGCGCTGTTTGACCGTGGGGGTTGGCGGCTGGCGCTGGGTCTCCGCTTTCTTGGCAGACTCGCAGGCGCCTACGGAAACACACGCAAGCACGACCATCCCCACACGGACCATGCCGAAAACCTACCAGGACCACCGGTTACAAGTTGCGAAGTTACGGCGATTCGCGCCAAATATTTTGCAAGCGAGCCCCGCGCACGTCTGGAGACTGGATGACTGACCGAAACTACAACGTGATCGACAACGACGCTGGTGTCCCCATCAAGATGTGGACGAAGGGCGTCCCCGTGGAGCAAGCCGCCGAGCGCCAGCTGCGCAACGTCGCCGGCCTACCGTTCGTTCACAAGTGGGTAGCCGCGATGCCGGACGTGCATTTCGGCAAAGGCGCCACGGTTGGTAGCGTCATCCCGACGGTGGACGCGATTATTCCGGCCGCCGTTGGCGTCGACATCGGCTGCGGCATGATGGCGGTGCAGACAAGCCTGACCGCCGATAACCTGCCGGACAACCTGCGCGAGATGCGTCGCGCGATCGAAAAAGCCGTGCCCCACGGTCGGACCAAGAACGGTGGCCGCGGTGACCGCGGCGCGTGGCGCGATGTGCCCAAGCGGGTGCAGAAAGCCTGGGCCAAGCTGGTGCCGGCGTTCGACGTGATCACCGACAAGCATCCCAAGGTCGCCAAAGCGAATCACCTGGGCCACCTGGGCACACTGGGTACGGGTAACCACTTCATCGAGGTGTGCCTCGACGAGGCCGATCGGGTGTGGTTCATGCTGCACAGCGGTTCCCGCGGCATCGGCAATCGCATCGGCAGCTACTTCATCAGTAAGGCCAAAGAGGAGATGAAGCGCTGGCACATCAACCTGCCGGACGCCGACCTGGCCTACCTGCCGGAGGGCTCGGACCACTTCGCCGACTACGTAGACGCGGTCGAGTGGGCTCAGGAGTTCGCCATGACCAACCGCACGCTGATGATGACCGCGGTGATCGACGCGGTGCGTTCGGTCGCCGGTATCCGTGAATTCACCAGCGACAAAATGGCCGTGAACTGCCACCACAACTACGTTGCGCGAGAGCGGCACTACGGCAAGAACGTGTTCGTTACCCGCAAGGGTGCGGTGCGCGCGGCAGCCGGTGACCTGGGCATCATTCCCGGCAGCATGGGCGCTCGTTCGTTCATCGTTCGCGGTAAAGGCAACCCGGAGAGCTTCAACAGTTGCAGCCACGGCGCGGGTCGAGCCATGTCGCGTACCGAGGCCAAGCGGCGATTCAGTGTCGAAGACCACGCCGAGGCGACCAAGGGCATCGAGTGCCGCAAAGACGCGGACGTGATCGACGAAACGCCGGCGGCGTACAAGTCGATCGACGACGTGATGAAAGCGCAGAGCGATCTGGTCGACGTCGTTCACGAGCTGCGCCAGGTCGTGTGCGTGAAGGGCTGATGGCCGCCGACGTCACCATCGATGGATCACGAGGCGAGGGAGGTGGGCAAATCCTGCGCACCTCTCTCGCTCTTTCCGTGATCACCGGCCGCCCGGTGCACCTGCGCAAGATCCGCGCTCGCCGTAGTAAGCCGGGTCTACGTCGTCAGCACCTCACCGCCGTGAAGGCGGCAGCAACGATCTGTGGTGGTGAGCTCAACGGAGATGGCCTCAGTAGCTCCGCAGTCAGCCTGATCCCGGGCCCCGTGCGTCCGGGCGACTACAGCTTCCGGGTCGGCACGGCGGGCAGCGCGTGCCTGGTCCTGCAAACCGTGCTGCCGGCGCTGCTGTGCGCGTCCGGGCCGTCTACGGTTACCGTCGAGGGTGGCACTCACAACTCCATGTCGCCGCCGTTCGACTTTCTGCAACGCTGCTTTCTGCCGTTGCTCGCTCGCATGGGCGCGGTCGTCGACCTGAGCCTGGAGCGCGCGGGTTTCTACCCGGCGGGCGGCGGCCGACTGCGCGCGGTCATTCAAGCCTGCGAGGCGCTGCAACCACTCGAGCTGATGGACCGCGGCCAGCTGCGCCAACGCAGTGCACGAGCCCTGTTGGCCAATCTGCCCGACCACATCGCCGAGCGCGAGCTGACCGTAGTGCGCCAGCAGCTGGACTGGGTGGAGGCGGAAACCACGGTAGAGCGCATGGACAAGGCCAAAGGCCCGTGCAACGCGCTCATGTTGGAAGTTGGCCACGACAACGTCACCGAGCTGGTCACGGGCTTCGGCGAAAAGGGCGTGCCCGCCGAAACCGTCGCCGCCCGCACGATAGCCGAGCTTCAGGCATATCTGGCGTCGTCGGCACCGGTAGGCGAGCACCTGGCGGACCAGCTGATGCTGCCCATGGCATTGGCTGGCGCCGGACGCTACCGCACGCTGCCGCTCAGCCTGCATTCGAAGACCAACATCGAGACCATTCAGAAGTTCATCGACGTGGACATCCACGCCGACGAAGACGACGACGGCGTGGTCGTGTCGTTTGGCCCGGGCTAGCCGCCGGCCGCTTTTCGCGAACGCTTGGTGGTCTGCTTGCGCGCTTCTTCGCGGATGCGCTTTTTGGTCGCCGCCCAACCACAGATTGGGCACGTGGACAGGTCGTGTCCGCGAGCGGGGCAGTACTCGCGACCGAAGTAGATAATCTGCAGGTGCAGGTCGTTCCAGTGGTCCTTGGGGAACAACTTCTTGAGGTCGGTTTCGGTCTGGACCACGTTGCGCGCCGCCGATAAGCCCCAGCGCGCGGCCAGGCGGTGGATGTGCGTGTCTACAGGGAACGCCGGCACACCGAACGCCTGCGCCATGACCACGCTGGCGGTCTTGTGGCCGACCCCCGGCAACGCCTCGAGCTCATCGAAGCTCTGGGGGACATCACCCGCGTGCTCGGCGAGCAGTTGTTTGGACAGGGCGCTGATGTTCTTGGCCTTGGATGGCGCCAGACCGCAGCTTTTGATCAGCGACTGGATCTGCGACACCTTCAAGTCCGCCATTTCCACCGGACCGGCAGCTTTGGCGAACAACCCCGGGGTCACCAGATTGACCCGCGCGTCGGTGCATTGCGCCGACAACAACACAGCGACCAGCAGCTGGTACGGATCACCGTGCAGCAATGGGATCGGCGGACGCGGGTACAGGCCGCGAAGGATCTTATGGATCCGGGAGGCTTTTTCTTGGCGGCGCACGGCGCCTCCTACGTCTCTTGACGGGCTTATTGCCCTGGATGGCTTGTCGTGATTGTTCGATGATGCGCCGCGAATTGCGCACCACGTTGGCTTTTTTTGGTTTGAGCCGCAACGCGCTGGCAGCGGCTTCGATCGCCTTGCGGTACAAAGGCCTCGCCTCGGCTCGCTTACCCTTGCGCAACAAGCGACTGGCGGCCTCTTCGTGCAAGATGGCCTCCCACAGGTACGCCCAGTAGTCGCCCGGGTCCTTGTCGTGGGTGCGCTTGTAGGCGGCGAGCGCTTCGGCGTACTTGGCTTCTGCCCGTTTCATCTCGCGGTCGGCCCGACGACGGCTGTCCGCGGCCTTGTCGGTCTCGCCCTTGCGCACCTGGTTCGCGGCGAGAGCGGTCCACTCCTCGCTGCGCCTGCGGTGCACGTGACCCATGTGATGATACGAGCGACCGAAGTCGGGACTGACCACGGCCAGCTTGGCGTAGGCGGCGTACATCTGGTCGTGCTTCCCCAGCCGCCGGTGGCTGCCGGCCAACTTCTTGTACATCTCGTGGGTGGTATCGGTGGCGAAGAAGAACACGGCGATCATTGCGCAGGCGACGACATGGCCGGCACCGCTGTACAGACTGAGTGCCGACGGCCGCCGCCGAGTCACCAAAGGACTCAATGCGACCAACGATGCCACCACGGCCACGAAGCCAACCTCGTCGAACGGCGTGAGCCACAGCAGCGCGCTGCCGCCGACGATGCACACGCCCATGATCGCCCAGGCGACAGCGCCCGCGCCCGCGAGCTTATCGCCCAGGGCCCTGGCAGAATCGCCGATGCCCCGGGACAACGATTCGATCAAGCGCGCAGCCGCCTGGTAGGCCTTGTCCGGCACCACCAGCAGGTACATGCCGAACATGTAGTAGGAAAAGATGCCGATCTCGAATTCGGCGAGCTCGATACTCAAGTGCAGGCCAACGCCGATGGGAATCGCCACGAACCACAGGCGACGAGTCGCAACGGCCAACAGCAGGATCGCTTCGGCGACCATGGCCAGCTGGGCCGGCGTCGCGTACAGCTCTCCGGGCAGATTGCGCGCGTAGTAGTTCATCCATTCGACGCTGCGCAGGTTGGGCACGATCGATTCGCCGTTGAGCCACAGCGGATCGAGCTTGGTCATGGTCGCCCAGCCGTAGAGCACGGCCATTTGAACCAGCAACAGCCGGACGGCCCAGGTCTTGACCAACTGGGCGCCAGGTGGAGTTTTGTCGGCGTCGTCGCGCGCGGTTTGGGGTTGCCAGGGCACGAAGCAGCTGATCACCAGCAGCAAGAACACGAAGTAATGGTGCTGGTAACTGTCCACCTGACTGATGAAGTACGAGTAGCCGTACAGGGCGGTGAGCAGCTTGACCGATATAGGCACGGCGATACCGAGCACGACCCTCGCGGCCAGGTAGGCCTGGAGCAGATAGACGATCAAGATGCCCGAGCTCGACGGCATGGGTAACACCGCGTCGAGCCACGGCATGTGGCTGACGTTGAATCCGTTGGTTCCGTAGCGCGCCATGTGTTCCGTTTGGCGCCAGGCGTCGAACGCCACCAAGCTGAAGAACGCCACCCGGAACACGGACAGCTTGGCCTGGGACACGTCGAACTCGTACCAATACTCGGCCGACGCAAGCGCCCGCGCTTCGTAGGCGGCCACCAACAGCACCCACATGCCGAAGCCGGTCAGCAGGTGGTTGAGGACTGACACCTCCGGTGTACGCAAGACCAGAGTCGCGGCCAGCACCAGCAAGCCGAGCGCGATGCGCACGCGCCAGTCGAACGACAGCCGCGTCACCATGCCCCCGTCTTGCAGTAGTCCCACTTGCCGCCCGTGACCTCGGTTCGGCCACCGAGCTTGCGGCACGCCAACGTAATCCGCACCTCTTTGCCTTCGTTGTCATCGCACAGGCGCTGGGCCATGCGCTCGATCACAACCTTGCGACCACGCTGAGCGATGCGCACCCACGACTCGTGAAACGTGCGCATCAACCGGGCTTTTTTGCCGCCGACCGTAAACGTCGGTTGGCAGGTCTTGTAGCGCACCGGCGAAAACATGCGCCAGGCGAAGCGCTCGTCGTTCTTGTCTTCACGGCAGGTGTAGTAGCTCAGCGGCAGCGCGAGCTGTAGGGCCAGAAAGCAGCCGATGAAGATGCTGGTGCGACGCACGGCCGCAGTGTAGTGGCTAAATCAGACGCAGTGTAGTGGGCACGGCCGGTTTGGCGGCGGGCGGCGCGTGATAGACCAACTCGTCGTCGACCCGTTCACCCGGCTCGAGCTCGCAACGCAGCTTCATTTCGCCAGATTCGAGCGATGCGATGGGCACACCGTTGCGAAACAGAATCGCGTTGCCGATGACCGCGTGCACCTTGGGACCGGGCGACGTGATCCCCACCAGGTTGAGGGGGTCGGTCGCTGCGACCCGAACCAGCTCCAGGCGCTCGGCCGGCTTGCGCATGGCCCGCAGCCCCTCCACGGCCTCGGGCAGAGCAAACTGCTCGCCGACGAAACCGTTGACGAACCTGCCGCCGCGGATCTCTCCTTTGGCCTCCATGCGGCGCAACGCCACCAGCAAGTCGCGCCATGGTGGCAACGTGGCCTCTCGTACCAACAGGTCGCGGAACACTACGCCGTAGCGCATGAGCAATTGGCGAGCGGACGCTTCCGCGTCCATGGCTTCGGGGCGGGGAGCGCCGAGCAACCACCAGCGACCCGCCGCGGTCGGCAAACTGCGCACCGCCTGACCAGGGCGCGAGTTGTCGCGCTTGCGGGCTTTTTTCAGCGCCGCTTGCCAACGACGGTTGGCCGAACCGACGCGGCCGCGTTGCGGGCCGTCGAAGTGACTTCGCGAGCCGCCAGCAGGACGATCGACCAGGATGCGCAGGCTGGCGAAACCATCGGCTGTCGCCAGACCGGCGCCGACCAGCTCCCAAAGACCGTTCTCGATTTCGGCGGGCTCGAGCTCGGTGTGCTGGGCGATGTCCCGGAGAAACGACGCACCGCGGGCAGCGAGGGCATCGTGCACCTTGCGCGCAGCGTCACTGAGCGACAGCGACGCGCCCTCGACAGATGCGTCAGCGTACAACTCGGCGTGCTTCGACGCCGGGGCGCGCAGCCAGTCTAGATCGTTGCGCGCCATCACCGCGATGGGCGCAGCTCGGGTCGGCGTGTGTCTTGCTTCGTTGGGCTGGTCGTCCGGGTTGCGCTTCCGCGGACTCAAAAAAAAACAGGAAACTTCGCCCGACAGGCACAGCGAATCCAGCCACGCCTGGTCGTAGCCGTGCAGCCGCGCCGGTAGCACCTCGCGTTCCCACGCCCCCGCAGCGCATTCGTACCCCTGCAGCTGTTCGACGATGCGGCCGAGCCCATCGATGCCCATGAGCTGGCCGCCGGCGTGCAAGCGTTGCCAGCGGAACAAGAACCGCATCAGGGCCGCCGCGGGTACCGGTTGAATCTCCGCGCGCAGCCGGCTCAGGGTGAGCCGATGGATTCGCGCCAGGATGCGCCGGTTGCACCATTCGGTGATTACGCCGGAACGGCCGGTCTTGGTGAAATGCCCGCGCATGACAACGCCCGAGGATTCCAGTGCCAGGGTCGCCGCGTCGACGTCCGCGACCTGCAGGCCGAGCACAGTGGCCAGGTGCTCGACGGTGCGCGGCCCGACGTGATCCATATGAGCGGCGACGATCTGTTCGATGGCCTTTTCACGGCTGGGCACCTGGACCTCGAACGGCAGCGGCGGCAACGGCGGCTCGCAGCTCACATCGTCGATACCGGCGGCGACGATGGGCAGCCGCTCGGCTGCGACCCAGGCCCGGCGATTAACGTACACGATCACCGTGGCGCGATTGGCTTCGATCAGCGCGGGCAAAAACTCCGCCCAGCCCTTCGGTACCCACGATTCGGGAACCACCATTAGCGACAACATGGCGTCGTGCAATTCGTCGGCGTTGCGCACCACCGGGGTCGCCTGCTCTTCGGCCTTGACGATGGCGGCGGCATCGAGCGCCCCCAGATCGTCGCCAACCGCATTGGCCAGGCCGCGGCGCAGCGGCACCGCCCGCGCCCGACGCTCTTCGAGGGGAGCATCGTCGAGGAACGCATACGGATTGGCGTTGAGCAGCTCGTGACTCAATGGCGACGGCTCGACCGTATCCCGCGCGTGGACCTTGACCGCGCCGGACTCGATGTCGCGCAACAGCTGTTCGAGCGCATCGATGTCCATGGCTTCGGTGAGGCAGTCGCGCACGGTTTCTTTGATCAGCGGGTGGTCCGGCAGCTCGATGTCGCCGACCACATTCTCCAGACACGCTTGCTGCTCGGGAAACACCATGCCGAGCATGTCGTCCGAACGCATGCGCAAGATGTGGGGAGGAACTCGCTTGCCGCCGCGCCGGCGCAAGATGGTCAGCGAGCGGGTCGCGTTCCACCGCCAGCGCACACCGAACATGGGCGCGGGCAGCATTGCTTGAATCAGCAGCTCACGCACCGTCGCCGAGCGCAGAAACTCGAACACGGTCTCCAACGGGAAGCTGTGGGGCTGGCCCAACGAGATCACGATGCCGTCGTCGGTCGCCGCCGCTTGTAGCTCGAAGTTGAAGCCACGGCAAAACCGCTTGCGCAACGCGAGTCCCCAGGCGCGGTTGACCCGGCCGCCGATCGGCGCGTGGATGACCAACTGCATGCCGCCGGCCTCGTCGAAGAACCGCTCCGCCACGATGTTGGTCGCGTTGGGAATCACCCCGAGCGACTGACGACCGGCATCGAGGTAGGCCACCATCTGCTGGGCTCCGTGCATCGGCATGGTCGCCGCTTGGGCCAGCCACTCGGCCACCAGTTGCCGGTCGGGCATCGATGCCAGGCGCGCATCGATCTCGGCGCGCAGAGCCGACACCTCCTCGGACAGCTCCGGCGTCCGTGCCGGGGCTTCGCCCAACCAGAACGGCACCGTAGGCGAGGCGCCCTGGGCATCCTCGACGATGACCCGTCCGGACTCGACCCGGCGAACCCGCCAGGACGTGTTGCCGAGCAAAAAGATATCGCCCGCCATGCTCTCGATAGCGAAGTCCTCGTCCAGATCGCCGACGCGGGTCTCTTCGGGGTACTGCACCACCGCGTAGTTGGCGTTGTCGGGAATCGCTCCCCCGGACGTGATGGCGGCCAGTCGCGCCCCTCGACGGCCTTTGATCACACTGTTGATGCGGTCGCGATGTAGATGTGCGCTGGTCCGGCCGCGCTTGAGCGCGAGCCCTTCACTGAGTACCTCGAGCATTGCGTCGAAGTCGCGGCGCTCGAGATCGGCGTAGTTGGCGGCAGACGACACCATGTCGAACAAGTCGTCTTCGGCGAAGTCTTCACAGGCGCTGGCGGCGACGACCTGCTGCGCCATCACATCCAGCGGCGCCTCGCGCAGCACGATCGCGTCGAGATTCTTGGCGTGCACCGCGCGCACCAGGGCCGCGCACTCGACCAACTGGTCCCGGGTCATGGCGAACAGCCGCCCCTTGGGAGTTTTGCCCAGGGAGTGGCCCGAGCGACCGATGCGTTGCAGCAACGTGGCGATCGATCTAGGCGAGCCAATCTGCACCACCAGGTCTACGCTGCCAACGTCGATGCCGAGCTCGAGGGAAGCGGTCGCGACCGCACAGCGCACCTCGCCACTTTTGAGCCGCTGCTCCGCCTTGAGCCGCAACTTGCGCGACATGCTGCCATGGTGGGCGACGATTTGGTCCTCGCCCAGCCGTTGCTCCAAATGATGGGAGACCCGTTCGACCAGGCGGCGCGTGTTGACGAATACCAGGGTGGTTTCGTGGCTGGCCACCAGCTCGGCAATGCGGTCGTAGACGCGACCGAAGTGCTCGTGACTGGCGATCGGTCCGAGCTCGTCGTCGGTGAGCTCGATGGCGATATCGATCGTGCGCGCATGGCCAGAATCGACGATGTGGGGCAGCGGCCGATTGTTGCCGACGAGCATGCGCCCGATGCGTTCGATGGGTCGCTGGGTCGCGCTCAGCCCGACCCGGACCGGCGCACGGCCGGTCTCCGCATGCACGAGCCGGCGCAACCGCTCCAAAGACAGGGCCAGGTGGGCGCCGCGTTTATCGCCGGCGACCGCGTGAATCTCATCGACGATCACGGTGCGCACGTGGGACAGGGAACGGCGGCCGCTCTTGGACGTGAGCAGGATGTAGAACGACTCCGGCGTCGTGACCAGAATGTGTGGCGGCTTTTTGGCCATGCGCTGGCGCTCCGACGCCGGCGTGTCACCGGTGCGCACGGCGGCGCGAATCGGCGGGAACTCGATGCCGCGTTTGGCTGCGACGTCAGCCAGCTCGGTGAGCGGCACCTGCAGATTGCGATGGATGTCATTGCTCAGCGCCTTGAGCGGAGACACATAAAGGATCTGGGTGGTCTCGGGCAGCTCATCTTCGATGCCCCGTTTGATCAGCTCGTCCAGACAGGCCAGAAACGCGGCCAGGGTCTTACCGGAACCCGTGGGAGCGGCGATCAGCGTGTCGCGGCCCGATGCGATGGCCGGCCAGCCGTCACGCTGCGGCTCGGTGGGCTGATCGAAGCGCTGGGCGAACCAGTCGCGAACCACCGGATGGAAACCTTCGACGGACACCACCGCCAACCGTACCTCATCGCATGCGCACCTGGTGCAACAAAGATCGACGGTAACTCGGGCAGTTAACTCCAATCCGGACACTCGAGCAGATCCCCGATGTGTATAGTGGGCGCAGCGGGGATGAAGAAGCGGGGCGATGAGCGGCGCCACGCGCACGTAAAGGTGCGCTATGCGGTGGCCAAGGACTTCGTCGATCAGTACACGGCCAACCTGAGCCAGGGTGGCATGTTCGTGGTCGGCGGCCACACGCTGGAGCCGTTGCAAGACCTGACGATCGACGTGCACCTACCTGGTTACCGGTCGTTCGCGGTGCAAGCTACGGTGGTGCACATCCTCGATCCAGCCCACGCGTTGCGCCTCAATCGCAAACCCGGCGCGGGCGTCCACGTGACCAAAGCGCCAGCGGACTACCAGGAGGCGCTGAGCACCTATTTGCAGCGCCTCGAGTGGCGCTCGCGTTGCACCGTGTTCGCCCACCGAAAAGACCTGCGCAAAGCCATCGGCGACGCGGGGTACATCGTCGACGAGCTGCATGATCCCGAGGTCGTTGCCGCGCTGATGACGGCGCCGGTGTCCGATGTCGTCGGCGTGGTCGTAATGCGCCGAGAGGCCGCGGCCTACCGCTCGGCCCTGTGCGAGCACGCAGAGCGGGTCATCACTTGCGACAGCATGGACGAGCTCGAAGACGTGCTGTCTCGCGCCGACGAGATCATGGTGCGAGGTATTGCGCCCAAACAGGCCACCGGCTTCGCTCAACGTCGCGCGCGTCGCGAACGAGTGCACCTGCGCGTCGGCTATTCTCGCGCGCAGGATTTCGTCGAGGACTATGCGGTCAACCTCAGTTCCGGTGGCCTGTTCGTCGCCGGCGCCGCCGACCTCGAGCTGCTCAGCGTCGTCACCGTGAAAATCAGCCTGCCTCACCGAGACTTCGAAGTGCGGGCGCGAGTCGCCCACCTGGTAGACGAACGAGCGGCGGCCGCCAGGGGCATCGCGGCTGGTGCCGGCATGGAAATCGTCGACGCACCAGACGAGTTTCAGCAGGCGCTCACAGCGTATTTGATGCAGCTAGGTCGCCGCCGAGACGCCCACATCCTGCTCGAGGCCAACCGCTTTGCCATGGCGCTGGCCGACGCGGGCTACCGAGTCAGCAGGCTGGACTCGCCCAAGCACCTGCGCGAGCTGTTGAACAGCAACGACGCGTTCGCCGCCGTCGTCGGCCCGGACCAGGTGAGCCAGTACAAGACCAACCTGAGTCTCACCAGATCATCGGCAGTGCTCGTCGTGGCGCCGCCCAGGCGCAGCGTCGATGAGGTGCTGGCAGAGCTCGACGAGCTACTCGCGCCGTGAGCGCAGTAGCCGGGTGAGCAGCTCCGGGTCTTTGACGTAGTGGTATTCGATCTGCTCGTCCGAGTAGCGATGCTCGCGGCCGACGGGACACGCATCGCGCACACGCAACCACGCCCGCCAGTCCGAGCCGAGCACAGCCTGGTCCAGAGCGCCCTTGCAACCGCCGGCGCAGTCGCATGGCGCCTGCAGCTCCACCGGCTCTTGCGGACCAATCGCGTCGAACACGACGGCCGCGCGCAAACCGATCCACGGACCGTACGTGGGATGAATACACAGATGGGTTGGCGATAGATATGCCAGGCCCGCCGCGTGAGCGACGCGTTGGATCGCGATGCGCCGGGGTGGCAGCTCGAATGCGTAGCGAACCTCGCTGGCAACGCCGACCCCGGCCAGCGCGCGTTCGATCTCCTCTCGGGTGTAGTCATCGAGGGGATGCGGCACGTCCAGCCGCTGAGGCGCTCGCTCCAGCGCGGCCAAGAACCGCGGCCACAATTCGCGGGTGTTGGCGATGATCACCGCCAATGATGTGCTGCGACCGAAGTCGGGCAATCGGTACTCGGCGGCCACGCCCGCGTTGTACCAACCGACCTGTAGCGGCGCGACCAGGTCGAAACCCGATGGTTTCAACCCGGCGCGCAGCCGGTCGACGATCGTCTGGTAGGTCAAGGAGCGCTTACGGTCAACGTGTCGCCCGAACAGGTCAAGCTCAGGT
>SPJJ01016092.1_pt1 | contig 15976 bp, 12 predicted proteins | sample 3741741 | NCBI WGS metagenome assembly SPJJ01 (sample SAMN10925908, study PRJNA522277) | cold seep metagenome | isolation source: Elba SIP-enriched marine methane seep metagenome, extraction at timepoint T1 | place: Italy: coast of Elba, Mediterranean Sea | collected 2014-05 | reverse complement strand
CTGAGCGCGATGCCTTTGTTGCTCACGTTCACTCCGACTCCTTCGCGGTTGGTGCGCGCCCGGGTGACGTATCGGTACACGGCTCCAGCTACCAATGCGCCCCCGGCAGCCACGGTGGCTAGGCCGAGGTTTCGCCGCGAGCCTGCGGTGTCCATGTGTCTCGCGTACTGTTCATACGAGCTCGCCCCGCCGGCATCGCTCTCGGCCGCGCCCGCAGCGCTGAACAAGCCGCCGCCCACTGCCAACATGACGACGCCGCCGGCCATGAGCGCGCCGCCGAGGCTGTCTTTGTACCAGGGCGTCGTAGCCGCCGGCTGGGTCGTCTTGATCGACGGTCGTTCGGGGCTGGCGTCGCCAATGTCGAGCAGCACTTCACTGGGGTCCCTGCGGTCCGGCCCAGAAGACAAAGCCCGCTTGCACCGGCGCAGATTGTCCCAGGCCGCATCCGCCTGACGTTTGTTCGGGCTTCTCGACAGGAACTTGCGGTAGTAGACAATGGCGCTGGGACAGTCGCCGCTGAGTCGTTCGGCCTGGCCGAGAGCAAACAGAAATTCACGCCGCGGCTCGAGGGCGTGCCCGGCCAAAAACGACGCGATCGCCTGTTCGTAGTTGCGCTGCTGGTAGTGCTTCAACCCGCGCTTCAGATGATCATCGGCGCTCGCTGAGCGTTTCTTCGATTGTGCGTAGACCTGGTTCGTCCCGATCCAACTCAGGGTCAATGTCAGAGCTGTCAACCCGACCAATGTGCGCACCAACGTTCCCTCCTAGGGTGGTAGAGCAGAATCGCGATCCCATTTGCGTTTCTTGGCAGCCCGCCGCGTTCGCTTCGTCTTGGTGACGGCACGTGGACGCTTGGCGGGTGCTTTGAGCCGATGATTCGGTCGTTTGGCTGCAGAGCGTTTGACCGGCGTGGTCGGCGCAGCCGCTGGAGTTCGTGTGGCAGGGGCAGTCGGCGTCGGATCGGCGACCGCCGTACCGATGGTAACCGGAGGCGCGGCCGAAGACGCCTGGGCCAGGTCGCCGTTGCCGAGCCAGAGCATGCTGACCATTGCGATCACCGCGCCCGCGGCTGCGCAGGCCAACGCGACACCACGACGCCGCCAGTTTGGGCCGAGTTCCGTGGCGATCGATACCGAATGGGATGGCGGTGCCGACGCTAGCGCCTCTGGGATCGCATCGCAAATGGAATGCTCATCGACGTCGTCCTCAGCGTCATCGGAATAGCTGATCTCGACGGCGACCGGCATCACCGGGGTGCGTGCGTCGCGAGCTTCTCGTAGCTCGCGCTCGAGTCGTACCCATGCATCGAGCTTGGGCGCGAACAGATCTCGCATGTATTCGCCCAGCTTGAGCGACGAGGTCACCATACCGCTGGTGCGGGCGAACCGCTCCAGGTCGAGTTGCAGGTGTTGCGCCGTTGGGTAGCGGTCGACGGCGTCCTTGGCCAGCGCTTTCATCACGATGCGCTCGAGCTCTGGCGGGTAAGTCGATCGGATGCGCGATGGCGGCGTGATCGGCTTGTCGGTGATCTGCTTGAGGATCGCGTACTCGTTGCCGCGGAACAGCTTCCGGCTGGTCGTGAGCTCGTACAATAGAATGCCGAGGGCGAATACGTCGGCTCGTCGGTCCAGGGGTTCGCCACGGCACTGCTCCGGTGCCATGTAGGCCACCTTGCCCTTGAGCGTGCCCGCCACCGTTTCGGTCTGTCGTTCGGCGGCTTTTGCCACGCCAAAATCGATGAGCTTGACGCAGCCGTCGAACGAGATGAGCACGTTCGCCGGGGACACGTCGCGATGTACGATGTTGAGCGGCCTGCCATCGAAGCCGGTCTTTTCGTGAGCGGAGTGCAGGCCCGCGGCCGCGCCGATGACGATGGTCAGCGCGTGCTCGACCGGTAGGCGGCGGCGCTTGTTGACGACGCGCTTGAGCAAGCTGCGCGCATCCTCACCATTGATGAACTCCATCGTGAAGAACAAGCAGCCCTTGTCCTCACCTATGTCGTAGACCTGGGCGATGTTTGCGTGCTGCAACGTCGCGGCCAGGCGCGCTTCGTCCAGGAACATAGTGACGAACTCCTGGCAGGACGCGTACTGGGGCAAGATGCGTTTGAGCACGACGAGTTTCTCGAAATGCTCGATTCCGCGAGCCTTCGCCAAGAAGATTTCGGCCATGCCACCGATGGCCAACTGCTTGAGCAGCTCATACCTACCGAGTCGGGTGCCCGGAGTCAGTACCGCTGCGTTGGTCAATGACGCTGCTAGCATTCGACGCGTTCCCTCTTTCATTTATGGCTGTTCGCCCAACGAGATCAACAACACTGTCAACCGGGGTGTGCGTTACGTTCCACTTTGAGTTTGCTCACGAAGGTAAGACGAATTACCCCGGGCGAACTCGGCAATCGATCGTGGGTGCGCTACCGTTGTGTTCTATGCGTTTCGTGGTCATCGCAGCGTTCGTCGTCGTTACGACGATGGTCAGCGTGAACGCACATGCCTACACGCCACCACCCAAGCAAAGCTACGAAGAACACGCTCTACAGCTCGCGCTGAAGCTAAGAAATCTGCGTGTCGACCCAAAGCCGGCGGGGAAACGAGTGCGGAAACTGCACGTCGTAACGCTGCCGGTGTTCCTGAAGCGCGATCGTTGGTTGCAGTTCTTCAATGTCTTCCACTGGAAGACAAAGGAATACATCATCGAGCGCGAGATCGTTATGCGCCCGGGCAAGATCTGGGATCCGGAACGCAGAAAAGAGACGGAACGCAGGTTGCGCGATCCGCTGTTCACCTCGTTGGTCATCACCGCGCCGATCGTATCGCCCGAGGCCGGTACCGTGGATTACCTCGTGGTGACCAGGGACGTGTGGAGCCTGCGGCTGAACTCGAACTACAACCTTCAGAGCGATGCCGAGAGTGGCACCGTGCTGGCATTGCTACTGCTCGCGCCGTCCGAGAACAACGTGTTCGGTTATCGCAAGCAAGCGGCGCTGGTGTTCAGTATGAATTTGGGTCGATACCTGATCGGGCCGACGTACATCGATAAGAACTTGCTCGGCACCCGCATGACCCTGTCGACCACCGCGTCGGCCCTGTTCAACCGCAAGACCGATGAGCTCGAGGGATCCACCACGACGACCATCCTGCGCTATCCATTCTGGTCATTGGCCACGCGTTGGGCCGGCGGGCTCAGCGTTAGTCACTTCGACGGGGTCAATCGGCAGTTCTCCGGGCTCAACCTGGCGACCACCCCGAGCTGCGATATGGACTCGGACCCCACTTGCACGATGCCCCTCCAGCTGCCGCGCGAGTATCGTCTGCGCCAGCTCATTGCCGAGACCAGCGGTAGTCGGGCGGTCGGTCACAAGATCATTCATCGGTTCAGTGCCGGTTACCGGTTCGTGACCACCCGGGCTTCGGTTCTCGATGACTTTCCCGACGAACAGTTCGCCGATCTGATCTTGCCGCGCTCGGAGGACATCTCCAAACCCTTCTTGCGCTACGCATTGTTCACTCCGGTGTACCGGCGCTACCGAAACGTGCAGACCTACGATCTCGCCGAGGACCGGCGCCTCGGACCTACGGTGGAGGCTGAGCTGGGCTACGGCTCGGAGTTGCTCGGTAGCGACTTCGATCATCTCGCCATGTCGCTCACGTTCGGCTGGACCTTCAATATTCTCGACGATGGTTATGCCAACGTGGGCGTGGGCGGATTCGGCCGGCTGCAAGACGGCTCGTTGATCGATCGCCGAGTCGAGGCGTCGACCAAGATCGTGTTTCCGCGGGTGTCCCAGCTGTTTCGCGTCACCGGTCGCGTCGCCTACTCGGGGCGGTTCAACGAGACCCAGAACCGGTTCTTTCAGCTGGGTGGGCTCAGCGGACTGCGCGGTTATGCCATCGGTCGGTTCGCCGGACTCAAGCGCATCGTCGGCAACCTGGAGGTGCGCAGTCGCGCGTGGCGCGTTTGGTTCATGAGCGTGGGTGGCCTCGCGTTCGCCGATGTCGGCGGAGCGAGCGATCGTCTGCGCGATCTTGGCGAGCGCGACCCGTTCGGTCGGCTCCAGTGGGGCGCCGATGTCGGTATCGGGCTGCGTACACTGTTTCCTCAGATGGGGCCGCAGGTGTATCGCTTCGACCTGGCGTTTCCGCTCAACGGTGGCACCGCTGGCAGCCCGCGGTTCATCGCCGGTTTCGATCAGGTGTTCTAAGGGTTCAAGAACGGCAGTACCGCGTCGGCGATCGCGTTGGCCTCGCGGGCGGGCACTCGCGGGTTGAACCAGCGAAACGGATGGACCAGGCTCGCCGGGTCGTCCAGGTGGGCACCGCCGCGGGAGCATTCGACGAGCAGAGGAATGGCACCGTACTCGTCGAGGAAGTGATCGATCTCCATGCCGTTTGCGCGCATGCCGGGTACCCAGCGCGAAGACTGGCCAAGGCGATAGCGGAACGGCAGGCGCTGTTGCACCGCGCGCGCCGCTACCATGATCTCGCCATAGCGCTGGGGCCGACCGAGCTTGCCGCCATAGGGGAACAGGATCATCCGGCCGAAACTGTGAAGCGATAGGGCAATATCGATGGTCGCGGTCTCGGCCGCCTCATCGAGCATACCCACGACCGCCTGGATCTCCGGCTCGGACACCGGGTAGGGGCCGCCGTAGTTCCAGCCCTTGAGCAGGCCGCCAAGGCGACGTCGCGTCTTGAAGTGTGCGCGCCAGTTGCGGTTGAGGTCGACGCCGCGCAGGTTGCTGCGGATGAAGCGCCGCCTGCCCGCGCGCAGGTCGCTCTCGACGCGGCGATAGCCGTCCACGTTGACCAGCGGAAACGCGATGATGCGACGGTCAGTGGGTGGCGCTGCTACCAGTCGATCGAGGATCGCCAGCATGGTCTCCACGCCGATCCACTCGATCGGGTGGATTCCGGCGACCATCGCGGTCACCCGGGATGCGTCGGCCGGGCCAACCTCCAGCGCGTACAAAGGGTTGTCGCCCACGCTCGTGCCGATGCGCGTGGCACGTGCGCCGGCGCGCTCGAGCTCCAGCCAGCGGTGCACCAGCTCGGCGTAGCCGCGGTAGTCACCCAGCCTGCGTGTGTCCACATCCGCGACTAGCGGGGATGCACTGGCCTGCTGTTGGGCGTGCCGCGCCAGCATGGTTACGGCGCGCCGATAGCGACGCGATGCAGTTTGCCCAACAGCACGTCCAGGGCGACCTTGTTGGCGCCGCCCTCCGGTATGATCAGATCCGCCCAGCGTTTCGATGGCTCGACGAACTGCAGATGCATCGGCCGCACCGTCTTGTAGTACTGGGCTCGTACCGACTCGAACGACCGTCCGCGCTTCTCCAAGTCGCGGCGCACTCGGCGAAACACGCGGATGTCCGCGTCGGTATCGACGAAGATTTTGATGTCCAACTGGTCGCGCAGGCTCTGCTCGACGAACACCAGGATGCCTTCGACGATGATCACCGGTGCCGGTTCGAGGCGGCGAGTCTCCTTGCGCCGGGTATGACTCACGAAGTCGTAGATGGGTACGTCCACTGGGTTGCCGGCACGCAGTTGGGCGACGTGTTGCGCCAACAGATCGCTGTCCAGGGCCTCGGGGTGATCGTAGTTGAGTTGCTCGCGCTGTTCCGGGGACAGGTGGCCACGGTCCTTATAGTAGGAGTCGTGGTCGATCATCACCGCGCTGCCGTTGGGCAGCGCTTCGGCGAGCTTGTTTGCAACGGTGGTCTTACCGGAGCCGGTACCACCGGCAATTCCGATGGTCAGCCGTGATGGCAGTTCTTCGTCGGTCATTTTGGTTTCGCTGGCGTCGCCGGTGTTCCTTCGATCGCCTTTGGTTTTGGCGCCGGTTTCAGGCCGGTGCTCTTGTTCTTCTTCTTGGTCGTGGGGGGCGGGTCGTCGTCATCCGCGCTCTGCTTATCGATGGCGCCCGCGATCACGCTTGCGCCCAAGGTGGCGAACAGCGAATTGACGGCGCCGGTGACGACGACTTGACGGCCGCGCAGCTTGGCTTTGAAGCTGCTGAACAGCATGCCGCCGTCTTCTTTCTTCAGCTTGTCGAGCTCTGCTTTGAGCTTGACCGCGCCAACGGTGGCATCGCGGACGTTCTTGAACACCAGCCAGCCGGTGCCCTTGATGTCGCTGGCTACATAGGCCTGGACCAGAACCAGCTTGGGCTTGGGCGCATCCTTGATCAGCGGTTCGTCGCTCATCGCGTCCGCGGTACCAGCGATCCACACGTCGGCGTGCTGGTTGATGTTGTCCAGTGCCTGGTCGTGGTCGCGTCGGTCGCGGAACGAGTCTTTCTTCGCCAAGCGCTGGCGCATCCAGGCTTCGTTTGCCTGTTTGCGACTGCTGTACAAGAACGTGCGCTCGTCGATCCAGGCCAGCCAATGGGTGGCGTCGGTTTCTTCGAGCTTGGTCAGCGCGTCTACTCGGGACAGCCCCTTGGGCTTGCGCGTTTTGCGCAGGCAGGCTTCGACTTCGTCGCGTGTCCACTGTCCCGACAGGATCATGTCGAAGTCGTCGTTCTTCTTGTCGGTGGTTGCCAACGTGATGCGGTCGAGGTTCTCGAGCAGATCCTTGTTACAGGCCGAGGCCATGTCGAACAGCGGCTTGAACCGTTCGTTGTCTTTCAGCTTCTTGATCAACGAGCTGAACGCGCTGCCACTGGCGAGGGCGCTTACGCGTGCACTGATCAGCACATCGGCGTCGCCCGGCATGTAGCGCATATCCGTGGGTGGCGGTCCCGACGGTTTCGCGCGCTTCTTGCTGCCGCCGCTGCTGAGCAGCGCTTTGGTCAGTTGGTCGGTGAGGTCGTTGGCGGTGTCCTTTTTCTTCGTCGACTCACTCGGAGTATTGGTGTTTCCCGGCGGTGTATTTGCCGGTTGGTTCGCGGTCGTTTGTGGTCCGGTCTTGCCACCGCGCGGCCAGAACACGATCAGCAGGGCGCCGGCCAAAATCAGGATCGACCCGGCGACCATGAGCGTGGGCCACACAGGGCTCCTGGCCTGAATCGTGCCGCTCTGGGTCGGCGGGATGTACCCCTGGGGTTGCTGGTACGGTCCGCTTTGCGAGGCCAGGTGAGCAGGCGACGCCGCCGCCGTCGGATGGTGGGCCATCGGCGGCGGATGCGAGACGGGGGCTGGTCTGGAAATCGGCGCCGGCTGAGGCACCGCGCCCGGCTGTGACACCGCGCCCGGCTGTGACACCGCTTGGGGTGACACAGCGCCCGGCGTTGGTGCCGCCAAGACCGTGGCGGCGTATTCCGGGGTGGCATGGCCACGGGCCGGCTCAGTGTGTCGCGGTTGGGATTGGGGCTCCGCCTTGTGGCTGCCCGAGCCCCCCATGTCCGCGGTCTGCCGGACCTGGCCGGTTTTGCCTTCGACGGCGAGCTCGAACCGGCGCAATAACTGCAGCGCATTTGCCGGGCGCTTATCGGGTCGCGTCGACAGGGCGCCGAGCATTTCGCTCTCGAGGCTGCCGGGCAGCTTGACACCGAACGACGACGGCGGTGCCGGGTTGAGCCGGGCCTCCGGATCCGTATACACGTTCCAGGGCAACCGGCCGACGAGCATTGCGTACATAACGACGGTGAGCTCGTAGATATCGCTGGCTGGACTGGCCGCGCTACCGAAGAAGCGCTCGGGCGCCATGTAAGCCGGCGTTCCTCGCACGCCACCCGCCTGGGTCACCGTCGAGTCAGGTGAGTCGAGGGGCTTGGCGATACCGAAGTCGAGCAACACCGCGAACCGACCGGCGTCGACCAGCATGACGTTCTCGGGCTTGAGGTCCCGGTGCACCAGACCGCGTTGGTGCAGCTCGTCAACTGCGCTAATTAGCTGGCTGAAAACGTTGAACGACTCACCCAATGTCAGGCGTCCGCGGCGCAGCCGGGTGGCAAGGCTCTCGCCGGCGAGCTTCTCCATCGCCAGGTACGGGCGACCGTCGGGCAGGGTGCCGAAACTCAGAACTTTGACGACGCTGCGGTGGGTGATATCCGCAAGCAATCGGGCCTCATCGATGAAGCGATCGCGTTCTTTCTGCGTCGCGATCAGAGACGGGTGCAGAACCTTGAGCGCGACCTGGCGATGTCCCCACTGGGCCGTGTAGACAATGCCGCTACCCCCCTCGCCAAGAACGTCAATAATCCGAAACTCTCCGAGCTGACTTGGTACGCCAGCAGGGGCTCCGGTATGCGAGGATAGGGACATCGGGTTGAGTTTAGACTAATCCAGGACTCTATCCGGCGCTTGTACCAAATGCTACGGTTTTCGCAGCCAATGCACGTGCTTATGCTCGAGAACGACGAGGCGATTTTAGCCCTCGGTCGTGACGTCGTTGGGCAGTCGGGACACACGTTCTTCCCGGCGCCAACGCTCAAGGACGGGATGTCGATTTGTCAGAACGACAAGATCGATGTCGTGTTCATGTCGCGTGCAATGGCGCCCGACGGACAGCTCGGACAAATGCTCGAAAAATGTCGTTCCGAGCGTCACTCCGTGGTGCTCATGGTCGATGACCTAAAGGACATGAGCGAGTGTCCGCAGGTCCAGCAGTGGCCCCTCGAGGACTTCTTGGTGAAGCCATTCACCCGGCAGGAGCTCGCGGCGCGCATGCATCTATTGACCGCGCGCCGGCTGACCAGCTTCCGCGAGCGCTCATTGCTCACGGCGATTCCGGACCTGATTTTTCGCGTTGCCGAAGATGGTACGTACCTCGACTTCTACGCGCCGAATGCCGCCGACACTGCCATGCCGCCGGATCGCTTCTTGGGGCAGAAGCTCACCGAGGTTCTGCCCGACGAGGTTGCTCAGGTTTTGCAGGCGGCGCTTGCCCGCACAGTCGCTGAGAAGAAGCCGCGCCAGGTCGAGTACCAACTGAACCTGCCCATGGGCAAGGCTCAGTTCGAAGCTCGACTCGTGCCCAGCGGTTCGAATGAGGCCCTGGTCATCGTGCGCAACATCACCGAGCAGCGGCGGTTGCAGGAGACGCTCACCGAGCAGCTCAGGTTCAAGGCGGAGGTCAAGCAGGCGTTTGCCGAGTCGACGCTGCAGCGTCACGAAAACGAACGCCAGCATGTGGCGCGGGAGCTCCACGAGCGCATCGGCCAACTGTTGATGGTTCATCGCATGGACGCGGAGCTGATTGCGCGCCAGGTGGCCGGCGAGGGCGCGCTGCGCAGCGCGGCCGACGGGTTGTGCAGCTCCCTGGACGACACCTTGCGACTGGTACGCGAGCTGGCTCTCGGCTTGCGCCCACCGATCCTCGATGAGCTCGGCTTGGGCTCGGCCTTGATGACCTTGGTAACCGACATCGATCGCCGGTCGGGGATTCGCTGTCAGTGCACGATCGCTCCACGAGCGACGAACATCTCCGGCGATGCCAGCATCGCCCTGTATCGCATTGCACAGGAGGCACTCGCTAATGCCGTGCAGCACAGTCGGTGCGATCACATCTCGCTAACACTTCAGAACCCCGAGAGTTCCTTCGAACTGTGTGTCCAAGACAACGGGGTTGGAATCGATCCTGCGCACTTGCGTAAGTCCTCGTCATTAGGGCTGATTGGCATGCGTGAGCGCGCTCAGCTGTTCGGTGGCAACGTTCGCATCGAGCCGCTCCCGGAGTCAGGTACAATTGTGCGAGCCCGAATTCCAGAGGGCGCGCCGCAAATGAGGTAATGGGATGATCAAAGTAGCTCTGGCAGACGACCACAATCTAGTTCGCGAAGGCCTGCGCCGCATGCTCGCGGTCCACGATGAGATCGAAGTCGTCGGCGAAGCATCGGACGGAGCTGCGGCCGTCGACCTGGTCCGCGACAAGCAGCCAGACGTCATGTTGCTCGACATCAGCATGCCGAAGAAAGACGGCATCGAGGCGACTGGCGAAATCACTGCGCTCGGGCTCGGTACGAAGATCCTGATCCTGTCCATGCACTCGGATGAGCAGTACGTGGTGCGGACCTTGCGGGCAGGAGCCTCTGGCTTCATCTGGAAGGGCACCAGGCTCGAGGAGCTGGTAAACGCGATCAAAGAAGTGCAGGCCGGGAACCGCTATCTGCCGCCGGACATCGAGCAGTCGTTCGCGGAAAAGTATCTGCGCCCCGACGGCGATCGTGCCCCCGCGGAGATTCTGTCCAAGCGCGAGTTCCAGGTGATGTGCTTTCTCGCATCGGGCATGACCAATCGGGAGATCGCTGCTCAGCTGAACATCAGCGTGAAGACCATCGATACCCATCGCGGTCACGTGCTCAAGAAGCTCAAGCTGCGCAACAACTCGGATATCACCCGGTTCGCGATCCAGCACAACTACATCCAGTGCTGATGCAGACGATGTCGTGTGTACGATCATCGTCCTGAACCGAGTCCACCCCGAATACCCAGTCGTCGTCGCGGCGAATCGCGATGAGTTCTACGCCCGCGCGAGTAGTGGACCGCGCGTGTTGTCGGAGTCACCGCATGTCGTCGGCGGTCGAGACGAGGAGCTCGGTGGCACGTGGATGGGAGTCAGCCGCGAGGGTCTATTCGTCGGCCTGACGAATCAACGAAGCTACGCCCCTCGCACTCGTGCGCCGCGGTCGCGAGGTCACGTCGTGCTCGAAGCGCTGCGCACCGAAACGCGCGACGGCGTGCGCGCCTACCTCGAAGCTCTGGACACGTCGCTCTACGAATCGTTCAACTTGATCTATGGCGACGCCGACGGACTCGAAGTCGCCTACGTTCGGCGCGACGTGGTTGGGGTCGAAGTACTCGCCGTCGATGACGGCGTCACTGTGTTGTCCAACGACCGCGTGGATGCCGACGATTTTCCCAAGCTGGGCCGCGCCCGGGCACTGGTCGAACCCATACACCAACAGCCGTTCGACGAACTGGCGGCGAGCCTGCGTGGGGTTCTGGCCGACCACCAGGTGCCTGAGCGGCCGGCCCCAGAGCTGCCCAAAGACGCCCCGTTCGAGCCTGGGGAGCTTCGTAAACTCCAAGCGTTATGCGTGCATACCGGGCACTACGGCACCCGCTCGTCCACGGTTGCAGCGCTGCGCCCAGGCGGCGTCGCTCGCTATTTGTACGCTCCCGGCGCGCCGTGTGTCACCGAATGGCATGACGCCACGGGAGTCGTGACCACGGTATAACAAGTCGCTGGGTCCGCAGATCGGCCTTGTTTCCGGGGGGCCGATGAGTGACTCTCCGACCGCAGTGCGGATCCTAGTTGTAGACGACGAGTACGAGTGCGGGGTGTTGTTGTCCCGCTTGCTGCGCCGTCTCGGACACGATCCGGTGGTCGCGCTCGATCCGGAAGACGCTCTGGCCATGCTGGACGACGATGTCGTCGCGGTGATCACCGATATCGACATGCCGGGAATGAACGGCGTCGAGTTGGCCAAACAGATCAAGGCCCGCCGCAGCGATATGCCGATCACGTTTTGCACTGGCAGCGACCCCGACAGTGAGCTCGCCCGCGGCGCCGCGCGCATCGGACCGGTGTTGCCGAAGGTGCGCTCGTTGGATGCGGCTAGAACCGTCGTGTCACAGGCTACAGCTCACGTAGTCGCTTGCGACAAACCGGCGTAATGCTCATGTCGAAGGCGCGGTTGACCGCGTCGTGGGCGATCTGGTGCCATTCGAGGATGGCGTCGACGTCGGCCTCCACCGGTATGTCAGAGCGCGACGCGGACTCCATACGGTAGACCACCACCTCATCGTGGAGCTCGTGGCGCCACAGTCTCACCGTGCATGCACCGTTGCGAAACTTGACCGCCTCGATGCGCACGCTGACCGCGACGTGGTCGTCCACTAGATTGGCCGGCAGCGGCGGGTAGAAACAGAACAGATCGTTTGGCTTCTCGAATGGCTGAAGTGGGAACACGTTGAGGTAGCGGTGCGCGCAGTGGAAGCCGACTTCGATGTTTCCGACTTCCAGATAGGTTTGGATGATCCGCCGCAACGACGGCAGGTGGTCCTCGTAGTGACCGTACGGCGACAGCACGTTGAACGCGCACACGCCGCCGCCGAACTGCACGCCGCGGTCGCCATCCTCGTTCCACGTGCATACTCGAAACGCGTCGCCGTCGGTTGCGTGCTGGCCCGGGGCTACGTCGTACCTGGACACAGGGGCGTGTACTTCGAGCTTCTCGGTTCGGGCCGTGAACCCGCGCAACCGGCCCAACATGGCCTGCACGGCTTCGTTGTCCAGTCCGTGCACGAGCGCGTCGCCCGGTTGATCGGGGCGCATCTCGAATACCGCTTCGACCAGCGCTGGCTCGCTGTACCAGCGTCGCACGGTGGCACGCACTACTTTTTCCCCAACTTGGCGAACGGGTTGTTGCTGAACTTGGCTGGTTGTTTCTTGGGCTGGGAGCTGCGTTGCTTGCGCGCTGCCGGTTTGTCCCGTCGGCCGCCGCCGCCCTGTGGCCGGCTGTTGTTCCTGCTCTTGCCCTTGCTCGGTGGTCGCTTCTTATTGCTGGGGCCGCTCGCCGGGGCGTCCGATCGCGCAGACAAGGCGATGCGGCGGCGCGCTGTGTCCACTTCGAGGACGCGTACGTTGATCTTGTCTCCGACGCTCACTACGTCCTTCGGGTCTTTGACGAACTTGTCGGCGAGCTGGGAGATGTGCACCAGGCCGTCCTGGTGGACCCCGACGTCGACGAACGCGCCGAACGCCGTGACGTTGGTGACCACGCCTTCTAGTTTCATGCCCACCGTGAGGTCTTCGAGGCTGTTGACGTCGTCTCGGAACTTGGGTGGGGCAAACTCGCTGCGCGGGTCGCGTCCGGGTTTTTTGAGCTCGTCGACGATGTCGCGCAGCGTGGGTTCGCCCACGCCGTCGCCCACGTAGCGCTTGTGGTCGATGGACCCAGCGAGGGTCGCGTTGCCAACGAGCTTCGCCACGCTTACCTTCAGGTCCTTGGCGATGCGCTCGACCAGTTTGTAGCGTTCCGGGTGCACCGCCGATGCGTCCAGCGGATGCTTGCCCTGTTGGATGCGCAAGAACCCCGCGCACTGCTCGAACGCGCGTGGCCCCAGCCCCGAGACCTTGAGCAGCTCGCGGCGGGTGCGGAATGCTCCCTGCTGCTCTCTATGGCCGACGATTTTCTTGGCCACGTTTGGGCCGATGCCCGCCACGTACGACAGCAGCGGCGCACTCGCGGTGTTCAGCTCGACGCCGACGTGATTCACACAACTCTCGACCACGTGGCCCAGCTTGCGCTGGAGCAGCGGCTGGTGCACATCGTGTTGATACTGGCCCACGCCGATCGCTTTGGGTTCGACCTTGACCAGCTCCGCCAGGGGATCCTGCAGGCGACGCGCGATGGAGATGGCACCGCGGATGGTCAGGTCGAGCTTGGGAAACTCCTCCCGAGCCAGGTCCGACGCGGAGTACACGCTCGCCCCGGCCTCGTTTACCTGGACGACGAACGGTTTGTCCGCAGTGGTCGACTCGGCCAGAAGCTTGCGCACGAATGACTCGGTTTCCCGGCCGCCCGTGCCGTTGCCCACGGCGATGGCCGATGGCCGGTGCTTGACGATGAACTTGGTCAACTGGGTGTGAGCCGCAGACGTGTCGTTCTTAGCCAGGTAGATGGTGATGTGGTCCAGGTACTTGCCAGTGGCGTCGACCGCCGCGCACTTGCAGCCCGTGCGCAGCCCCGGGTCGATGCCGATGGTGGAACGCGGGCCGAATGGCGCCGCCAACAGCAGGTTGCGCAGATTGTCGGCGAAGATGTCAACGGCGGCGCCGTCCGAGCGAAGCTTGAGCTCGACGCGAACATCGGTTTCTACGCTGGGCGCGAGCAAGCGCTTGTAGCAGTCGCGGATCGCTTCGCCGAGCTGCTCGCTGAAGCCGGCGCCGCGCTTGCGGTCCATGGCGCGGTCGATGCCGTCGACCAAGCGGTCGACGTCGACGGTGATCGCGGCCTTGAGCACTTTTTCGCGCTCACCGCGGCGGATCGCGAGGAAACGGTGGGACGGGATAGTCTTCACCGGCTCGCTGAATTCGTAGTAGTGCTCGAACTTGGTCCGCTCGGTGGATTTGGCATTGGCGCGCCGGCACTCGAGCACGCCTTGCTGGGCGAATGCACGACGTACCATGGCACGCACGTCCGCGCGCTCCGCAACCAGCTCCGCGACGATGTCGCGGGCGCCGGCCAACGCGGCCTTGGTGTCGTCGACGCCCTTGTCCGCGTCGACGAACGCCCGGGCTTCGGCTTCTGGGTTCTTGTCGGCGGGCTGGTCGATGATCATCTGGGCCAGCGGTTCGAGCCCGCGTTCGCGCGCGATCATCGCTCGCGTGCGTCGCTTGCGCTTGTATGGCAGATACAGATCTTCGAGCTCGGCCTTGGTCGTGCACGCGTCGATCTTGGCGCGCAGGGCCGGGGTCAGCTTGCCCTGCTCATCGATGGACTTGATGATCGCACCGCGGCGGTCGTGCATCTCGCGCAGGTAGCCCCGACGCTCTTCGATGGCGCGAATCTGCACTTCGTCCAGGCCGCCGGTGGCTTCTTTGCGGTAGCGCGCGATGAACGGCACGGTGTTGCCCTCGCCCAGCAGCGTCACCACGGCGGCGACGCCTTTGGCGGGCAGGTTCAGATCCGCTGAAAGCTGCGGAACGGGGTTGAACTGGTTGTTTGTGCTCATACCGGCTGTTGATTGACCAGCGTCGGACGGTACCATGCGCCACCGGAGGTCACGATGAGCGATTCGAAAAAACCGCCCAGTGGAACCGTCAATTTTTCGGTCGGATATCGCATCGGTTGTGGGCGTCGCGCGAAGCTCGCTCGCGAAGCCAAGGCCGCGAAGATCAGCAGCGCCCTGGTGGTGACAGATCCGGGGGTTGCTGGGTTGCCCTGGTTCCAACCGATGATCGACGACGCAAAGAATGCGGGGCTCGAGTTGTCGGTGTTCAGTGATGTACGCGGCAATCCCGTGTTGGCCAACGTTGAAGCCGGGGTGAGCCAGTACCGTGACAATGGCCACGACGGCGTCGTCCTCGTCGGCGGCGGATCACCGATGGACGTGGGCAAGGCGATCGCGTTGTGGTCCGGTCATGATGGTCACTTGTTCGATTACGAGTTCGTCGACGATAAGTGGCGCAACATTCAACCGGCCAAGGTGCCGCCGATGATCGCCGTGCCGACGACCTCGGGTACCGGCTCGGAAGTGTCGCCCGGCGCTGTTATCTCGGACAAGGACGCCGGGGTGAAGCGCACATTGCTGCACGCGGTGCTCACACCAAAGGCGGTGATTGCCGATCCGGAGCTCACCTTCGCGTTGCCACCAGGTCTCACCGCCACGACGGGCATGGACGCGCTGACCCATTGCTTCGAGGCCTATTGCGCCCGAGGCTACAACCCGGTGGCTGACGGCATCGCGTTGGAAGGCATGAGGCTGATCAACGAGCACCTCGCGGTGTGCTGTCGCGAACCGGACAACGCGGTGGCGCGCACGCACATGATGATGGGCGCCGCGATGGGAGCCATGGCGTTTCAAAAGGGGCTCGGCCTGGTGCACGCCATGACCCACCCCCTGGGCGCCGCCACGGACATTCACCACGGCCTCGGCAACGCGATCCTGTTGCCCTACGTCGCCAACTACAACCGCGAGGCAATCGAGCCGCGTATGGATTTGATCGCCAGGCACCTGGGGCTATCGGCGGGCGGGTTCGACGGTGTGCTGCAGTGGTTGCTGGACTTGCGCAAGCAGCTGGACATTCCACATCAGCTGCGTGGCGTGTGTGGCATAGACGACAGCGCGCTGGCCGCCCAGCTCGCTCCCAAAGCCGTGGACGAAAAGGTGTACGTCTACCCGAATCCGCGCAAGGCGGACGCAGCGGCGATTCAGGCGATTTACGAGCAGGCGATCGAAGGCGCGCTGTAGTAGAGGCGCGCGCTACTTGGGCGCCATGCGCAGGGCGCCGTCCAGACGGATCGTTTCGCCGTTGAGGTACGGGTTGGTGGCGATGTGTTCCGCCAGCGCCGCGTAGTTCTCGGT
>SPJJ01015893.1_pt1 | contig 16017 bp, 10 predicted proteins | sample 3741741 | NCBI WGS metagenome assembly SPJJ01 (sample SAMN10925908, study PRJNA522277) | cold seep metagenome | isolation source: Elba SIP-enriched marine methane seep metagenome, extraction at timepoint T1 | place: Italy: coast of Elba, Mediterranean Sea | collected 2014-05 | reverse complement strand
GGATACTGTCGGGGGTCTCGCCAACCTCGTCTAGAAACAGCGTGCCGCCGCTGGCGCGCACGAACACGCCGTCGTGGTTGTTGGCCGCGCCGGTAAACGCGCCCTTGACGTGGCCGAACAACTCGGACGCGGCCATGGTCGTGGTCACCGCCGCCATGTTGATGGCCAACCAGGGTTTGTCGTTGCGCGGGCTCGCTTCGTGCAGTGCCCGGGCGACGTGTTCTTTGCCGACGCCGGTTTCGCCGCGAATCAGCACGGGCACCGTCAGATCGGCCACGCGCAGGATCGCGTTGCGAATGTCGTCGATGGCATCGCTGTCGCCGACCATGCCCAGAGCCGGCGGCGTCTCCCGTTTGGTCGCGAAATGCAGCACGAGGACGACCCGTTTGGCGATCTCGAACACGAGACCCTTGGATACCGCTTCTGCCGAGCCCGTCCACGAGTCCACCACGGGTTGGCCGTTGACCAGCAGCCGCTTGTAGCCGCTGGGCACGGTTACGCGCACCCCGTCGGCACCCAGCCAGGTCAATGTGATCGCTTCGCGGCTCACGTAGGGATCGCTGAGCGGGCTCGATTCGGACGATTCGCGGCGGCTGAATTCGGGCTCGCTGCGCGACACTTGCACCGGTCGCGCGATCAAATGACCGATGAAGGCGCGCTCGCCGATGCGTTTCCAGTCCGAGTGGTAGGCCAGGGTCAGGCAGGGGAATCGGAAGCTGCCGCGGTCGCCGTCCCCATCCGATTGGGTCGACATGGTGTCGACGTGGAACTTGCTACCGCCCTTGGCCATGCTTCATTCATCGCTTACCACGCCAGACAGGTCAAGCGCGTGACGAATCGGAGGCCGCGCGTTAGGATGTTTGTCGGATGATCGGCCGGGTTCTCGGCAGCTTTCGCCTCACCGAGGAAATCGGCACAGGGGGCATGGGCGTGGTCTACGGCGCCGAACACACGCTCATCGGCAAGCCGGCCGCGGTCAAGGTGCTGCGTCCGGAGCTGTCGGCCAACGAGGTGGTGGTCAAGCGGTTCTTTCACGAGGCCAAAGCCACATCGTCGATCGAGCACCCGGGCATCGTCGAAGTGTTCGACTTCGGCTTTGCAGACGACGGTGCCGCCTACATCGTCATGGAGCGGTTGCGCGGCGAGACCCTGCGCGCCCGCCTGGCTCGCGTCGATCGTATGGGCGTGGACGAAGCGTTGCGGCTCACGGCTCAACTGGCCAGCGCCCTGGACGCAGCCCACGGTGCCGGCATCGTGCATCGCGATCTCAAGCCAGGAAACCTGTTTCTGGTCAAGGATCCGGATATGCCCGGCGGCGAACGTCTGCGCATCCTGGATTTCGGCATCGCTAAGCTGACCACGTCCGATAGCGGCATGAATACCGCGTCCGGCGTGCTCATCGGCACGCCGGTGTACATGTCGCCGGAGCAATGCGCCGGTGCTGGCAAGGTGGATCATCGCGCGGACTTGTACGCGGTGGGCTGCATCTTGTACGAGGCCGTGTCGGGCAAGCGGCCGTTTTCGGCCAAAGGCCGAGGCGAGATGATCGCCATGCACTTGTTCGATACGGCGCCGCCGGTATCCGAGGCCTACGGAGATGTGCCGGTCGCTGTGGAGCAGCTGATCGATTCGTTGCTGGAAAAGGAACCAAACGCACGTCCCCAGAGCGCCGCCGAGTTGGCGCGTTTGGTGCGCGAAGCCCAGACCAATCCGCCACGCAGTCGCCCGGTCAGTGCATCCCAGGGACTCGACGCCGAAACCCTGACACCGTTGGAAACCGGCATGTCCGATGAGCCGGTCGCGAAGCCGCCAGAGCCGAAGCGCGCGTTGTGGAAAATCGGCGTGCCGGTCGCTGTGTTGGCAATGGCGGTGGTGGGCTTCATCGTGGCGCGTCCGGGCTCAGGCTCGAAAAACAAAGCCGCGGTTGTTCGCTCGGACGCGGGCATCAAGGCGCCCGCAGCCATCGATGCGTCCCCCCCGGCCGATGCCACGGTTGCGCTGGCAAACCCAGCCGACGCCGCCCGTGTCGCCGATCCTCGGTGGGTGCGCCTGGAGCCGCCATCGGCTGCGCTCGTTCTGGGCGTGACTGGGCGGGGAAACGCGGCGATACCGAAGCGGGTTAGCGGCCTGCGCCCCAGCCGCCGGGTAATGGCGCCGACCCGTGGGTTCGAGTTGCAACGTCACGAGGTGACCTGGGCCGAGCTGGAACCATGGCTGGCGAGCAACGCGGATGCGCTGGTGTATCGCCCCAGCTGGCTGCCGACCGCGGCCAAGGCGCGGGCCTCGCTACCCGCGACGGGGATACCGTGGCAGGTGGCCTACCGTTATTGTCGGTCGTTGGGCGGCAACCTGCCCAGCGAAGAACAGTGGGAATACGCCGCTCGTGGCAGCGCTCGCCGTCCGTACCCGTGGGGCAGCGCCCGCATTGACCTGGCACGCACCCGGGCCTATCAGGGGCGCAAGGCCGTCGTTCATTCGGTCACTGATTACGATCAAGACATCACGCCAGCGCCGGCGATCAGCGGCATGGTGAGTAACGCCCGCGAGTGGACGTCTAGCCTGTGGCGGGAAGACGAACCCGGTAAAGACGAAAGCTGGGTGCAACAGGGTGGCAACGTGTTCCGAGTGGTTCGCGGTTTGCCATTCGGGGCACCGGCCCCCGCGCTGCTGCCCACGGAAGCGGTGGCGTTTCGCGACGCCCTGTGCGCGGCTCCCGCCTGTCTGAAAGGCAACGAGTCCGCCCTGCAGTACGTCGGGTTCCGCTGTGCTCGCCCGCTGCGCTAGGCGACGCCGACGGTCTGGTCGATCTGTCGCCGGTCGTCGTTAGACGGTCCAAGAACCGTCTAAACCAGCGCGAGCGCGCCGAACTATCGGGATTACGGGGGATTGGGGCTGGCCTGGTTCTGGCAATTAGCCAGGGGCTATGAAAGCTACAGCCCTCCTCTCAGCAAGTTTGTTCCTGCTCGCGTGCGGCGACGTGAGCTCTTCGGATCCACCCGACGCCGCGAGTTTTCCCGACGCCGGAGCCAATCCCGCGGCGGATGCGGGGGGCACCGAACCGGACGCCGCGGACCCGCCCATGACGGACGCCGCGGTTCCGCCGACTCCCGATGCGTCGGTGCCACCCCCCGACGGGCCGACGAACGAAACCGATCCGCCGACCGCGAGCGTGCGCTTCCCTCCACCTCAGTCGGTGATCGAAACCGATACCATCACCATATCCGGAACCGCCAGCGACGCATCGCAGATCACCAGCGTCGTCGTCGACGGTGTGCCGGCGATGTCCACGGACGGTTACGCGACCTGGCGGGCCACGGTGCCGTTGGTGCCGGGTCACAACACCGTGGCGATCGCCACAACTGATCAGTACGGCAACACCAACGCTAGCGCGGCCAGCGTGGTGGTTCGTCGTTCGGACGCGATGATGTCGTCGCCGTTCGCCATCGAGCGAGATCCCGTCAGTGGAGACCTGTACGTCGCCGACTATTTCCGGCGCGAAGTGGTGCGCGTCGATGCCACGTCCGGTGAGCGCGAGGTCGTAACCGCGATCTGTAACGCCCAGAGCATGTCGTGGGATGCGGCCGGGGCCCGGTTGCTCGTCGTCGAAGCGTGCAGCGACAAGATTCGGTTCATCGATCCGAGCGACGGCTCCGATACGCTGATCTCCAGCAACAGCGTGGGCACCGGCCCCGCCCTCACATATCCCAGGGGAGCCGCGGTCAATGGCAACACGGTGTTGGTCGTCGACAGTGACCTCGATGCCTTGGTGGCAATCGATACGACCACCCTGGTTCGCACGGTGATCTCCTCGCCGAGCGTGGGCACCGGCCCTAACCTGGTATCGCCGATCTCGGTACGCCTGGCCAACGCCACGACGGTCTACGTCAGCGATATTAGTGCCGATGCGTTGTTCCGCATCGACCTATCCACGGGCAACCGAGTGGTCGTGTCGTCCAACTCCGGCGTGGGTGGCGGCGCGTGGATGACCAGCCCTCTCGATTTCGTCCTGGATCCGGCCAATAATCGCGCCCTGGTCACCGACGGCAACTCCGCCGCGGTCATCGCGGTCGATCTGACCAGCGGGTTTCGCACCGTGATTAGCGGCGATGGCGGCGGCTCGGGCGTCGAATTTCGCCATCCCCGGGGCATCGAGCTCAACGCCAGCGGTTCCACCGCCTACGTGTGCGACAGCGGCCTTGACGCGGTGTTCTCCATCAACTTGGCTACCGGTGCGCGGGTGCTGCTGAGTGAATCGTTCGCCGGCACCGGCCCGCAGGCGCTGTCTCTACGCGACTTGTTGTGGGATTCCACCAGCGGAGACTCGGTTCTCGCACTGGATACTCGGGTGTTGTTTCGAGTCGACGCTATGACAGGCGAACGCACGAAGGTCAGCACCTGGAGCTCGGGCGTGCCAAACATCGGCTCCGGCCCCACGTTCAACACGCCGGTCGCCATGGCCATGGATGCGGCCAACAACCGAGTGATCGTGATCGACCGCGGCTCCGAAGAGATCTACGCCATCAGCCTGGCCAATGGTGATCGTTCTGTGATCAGCCCGGACACCAACGGCGATATCGGGTTCGTGTCACAAGCGGTCGTGAATCCGACGACCAATACGCTGCTGTACCTCGATCGGGATAACGATTCACTGATGGCGGTGAGCTTGGCCAACGGCGTCCGTACGGTCGTGTCCGGTGGCGCGACGGGAACCGGTCCCGCGCTTACGAACCAATACGGTGTCGTTCTCGATAGCGCCAACAACCGGGTGATCGTCGTGGACGACTCGCGGATCCTCGGCATCGACCTGACCAGCGGCGCGCGCACCGAGATCTCCGGCGACGGCGAACCCGGCCCGCCTTTGCTGGGTAGCACTCGCATGGCCAAGATCGGCGCCACCGTGTACGTGCGCAACTACCAAAACAAGTACCTGGCGGTGGACCTGGCGACTGGTAATCGCACCGAGGTGTCCGGGTCGAAGTTCAGCGAGGGAGAGCTCGGCGGTCTCGTGCCGACCCCGGACGGACTGTTGATCAACGTGGACATCCAGCGGCTATCGGTCAACGTGGTCGATCCGCTCTACGGCGATCGCATCGTATTGTCCAAGTAGTGGGCTAGGGGGCGCCGGTCGGGACCTCGACCGGCCGGCGCTGCCCGATTTTGCCCAGCCTGCGTCCGGTCTTCGTGTCGAGGATGTCGAGGGTTCCGCCGGTCGTCGCCGCGTAGACGCGAGTGTTGGTGACCAACGGATGCGCTCCCCCACCCGCCTTCACATCCCACGCGTGTTTGCCGTTATCGAGCCGGCGCGCACCGATTCTGAAATGCCCATCCACATCTTTGTAGGCGTAGACGACACGGCCGCCGCCCACGTCGGCATCGAACAGACGCCCGGTCTCGGGGTCTTTGCCGATGAAGGTACGCCAGACTTCGTTTCTGGACTTGTCGTAGTACGCGGCCATGGGCAGCTTGGTGCCACGCCTGCGCACAGCGATGACGACCTTACCTCCCCGGTACGGCATCCAGTAGCGCCTCCCGTAGGGAGCGTTGCGCACGGCTATGAACCGGTTGCAACCTACGCGTGGCTGGAAGCCGGACGTGGTGCACAGGCGCCCGCCACACCAGAACGGTCGTAACGGCGGGATGGACACTTTGCGGCCTTTAGCGTGAAACATGATGTCGCGGCGGTCGACTCCATGGATGTAGACCTGGTCGCCGTTTCTCGGGTTGTTGCACAGTGCCTTGACGCGGTCGCTGCGCTTGAGCGTGCGCAACGTGCGTCCGTTCCGCGCGTTCACAACCAGTACCTGGGGCTTGAGGCGCGGTGCGACCAGGACGATGTCACGTACGACCGTGAGCTTGGGCCGCCGCTTGAACTGGCGCTTCCACAGCGGCTTGAGGGTGCGGCCGTCGTAGGCGACCACCTCGTGTTGTTGGCTGCGCGACAGCTGGCGGCCCGCTTTCGTCTTGATTCGAGTAACCCTCTGCAAGGCGATCATGTCCGGCATCGCATCAGCGTTCACCCTGGCCACGCCACCTAACCCCGCGACGGCAACTCGCTCGGTCACGACGACGCGATCGGCGGCCGGTGCCGGTGGCTTCGGCGCAGCGAACATGCTGTCCGCCGTGGGCACGTTGACTCGAACTCGCGCCCACTGCACGTCGAGCTTCTGGTACTGCCAACGGTGGGCGATGGCGACCCGCTGTACCCGTCGATAGTCGGACAAGCGGATCGGTTGATCGAAGCGACCGTCGCGCAAGATGGGCTGGATGCGTGTCAGTAGCTTGGTGCGCTTGTCGATGAACAAGCGGACGCGGGCGGAGCCGTCGGCTCGAGCAAGCTGGATCACGTTGGCCTGGGCTCGTGGGGGCAACCACGCGACGCGTACGCCAGGTTCACTCCCCCGGTGAAGGATGCTGTGTGGATGCCACCAAAGGCTCGCCAACTCCCACGGCAGTGCGGCTCGCGTGTCCACCTTACCCAGGCGTTGATTCTTGAACTGAGCCGTCCATGCACGCGCGCCGGTCAGGCCGCGAACGATCCGTTGGCCTTTCGTGGCGAGCGTCCAGCGCCGCCGTCGCTGGCGCAAATCCCAGATCAGCGTATGGGACCAGTTGGGGTAGCGGCTGGCCGCGGCGGCGCTGGTTCCGGTGTAGCGAACAGAACGCAGCCCGACTCCTCCTTTGGCGACGGCGGCGGCGCGAAGCACCTGGATTGCGCGTTTACGTTGCCGGGCAGTCTGGGGCCACTCGCGCCCCGCCACAGAGGCGAACACCCTGGTGGTCGCCCTGGCTCGCGCGTTGACAACACCTCGCCACAATTTGCGTCCGGCGCGGATCTTCAGCGTGCGCCTGCCCGGTCGGACGCGCACGGTTCCCGGCAAACGCATGCGCCGGCGGATGCCATCGATGGTGACGGTCGCGCGCCGCACATCGGCTTCGATGCGGACGGTCGCCGACCGTCGTGACCGGCGAAGCGAAGGTACGCAACAACCACGCACGTTGCGGGTTTCGCCCTTGCGGCACTGGCGCCGGCACACCTGGGCCTCGGCACTGGGCGCTACTAGCCCGAAATCGAAGGCTACGACCGCGGTTAGTAGCAGGAGTCGGTAGGCGCGCAAGACGGTTTCACTATGACACAGCGTAGGAGGGCGCGCAGCCGCGGTTGGAACGTAGCTTGCTGTACCTGTGTCCATGCTCAAACACACTGTACGTATCGCAACCGCTACGAGTCTGGCCCTTGCGTCCGCGAGTCTCGGTTGTTCCAGTAAACACAGCGGGACCAGCTGCGAGGCCGTGACGACTCATATGACGACGACGTTGAAGAAACTCTACAAGCCGTCGTCTAAGGCCAAGCTCGCCAAAAAATGCGAGCAAGCGCCCTGGACGGCCAAGTACAAAAGCTGCGTCGTCAAAGCCAAGAACTTCGACGATATGGCGCCATGCATCGAAATCGAGGTACGCGATGACTTCAAACGAAAGGCCGCGGCGGCGAAGAACCCGCCGAAGGTACCGGACCTCAAGCTGTCCCGAGTCTCTCCGAAGAACGGCTCGGGAACGACTCAGGGCTACTCGATTTCGTTGCCACCGAACGTGACGAACAAGTTCTGCGCGTCGGGTGGCTGCGTGCACAAGGTCAAGCTCACCGACAAGCACAGCTACATCATCTCGGTGGGCAAAGATGACAAGGTGACCGACCTGCCTACGGCGGGGCATCGCGCCGCACGCAAGGTGTTGCCCCCACGGGTGGTGACCAAGCGGGAGAAACACGGCGAAGGATTTCTCATTCACTTCGGCAAGGATCGCATCTGGACCAAGGTGGTCTACTTCGCCAAGGACAAGACGGGATATCGCTATGCGGCGTGCCGCGGTCCCCTCGGCGACGGTCATGCCGCCAAGCTGCTCGAGATGTGTACGTCGCTGAAGGTCGACTAGCGCCGAAAATGCGAAGGGGGGACCCGTGGCTCGGTCCCCCCGTTGATGCTTAGGAGAGTTGTTACTAGGTCGAGTGGCGGCGGATGAACGTCGGGACGTCCAATTCGCTCTCACCCTCGAGCTCCGCTTCCAGCACCGAACGCAAGCTCGGATGCACGGTGGGGAACTCGGCTTTGCGGCGTGCCGGTCGCGTCGCCGCGAGCTGTTGCTGTGCCAACTCGGCTTCGGGCTCGGGCTCCGGCTCGGGCAGTGGCTGCGGCTGTACTGGTGCGGCTTGCGCGGGCAAAGGCCTTGGGCTCAGCGCCGGTGCCGGCCTGGCGATGGCCGGCATCTCACCGGTATGCGTAGGACCGGAGCCGGTGGCCAGGCGGGTTCGCGCAGGTGGCAGCTCGATTTCGGTGCTCGCCAGGGGCCGCGGGACTTCTTCTGGCGGCTCGTCTTCGGTCGCGGCCTTGATCGACAGGATGACGTCTTCCCAGGACTCGTCCACGGGAATCTCGGTGGCGTCGATGCGCTCCGTGTCCATGGTGTCCTGGCGCATGTCGGTGATGACCACGTTGCCTTCGTGTGGGCTGCCCAGCTCCGGTGGGGTCGGCGACGGGTAGTCGCGGGTGACCTGCTCGTCGGTTACCAACTCCGGTGCGGGTGCTGGCGTCGTCGGTGTCGGCGCCGGCGCGGCCTCGAATACCGGCTCGGGCGGACTCTGGATCGGCAGCGCGATCTGAGACGGCATCTCGACCCGCGCGGCGCGCTTGCGCGGCTTGGCCTCGACCTCCGTCGCCTTGGCTTCGGGCGCTGGAGCTTCGGCCGCCTTGGCTTCAGGCGCCGGAGCATTCGCCATGCTGTAGCCACTCGTCGCGGCGTTGGTCTTTACCGGCTCGTTGTGCGCCTTGGCCAGGTCGCGGCCCAGGCGGTCGAAGCCGGTGGCGATAACGGTAATCCGAACCTCGTCGCCGATGTTGGCGTCGATGACCGAACCGAAGATGATGTTGGCGTCTTCGTGGGCCGCTTCTTGGACCAGCGATGAGGCCTCGTTGACCTCGTGAAGGGTCAGGTCCGGGCCACCCGTGATGTTGATCAGGATGCCGGTGGCGCCGTCGATGTTGACGTCCTCGAGCAGCGGCGACGATACGGCCATCTCCGCGGCTTCCACCGCCCGGCGCTTGCCGGTGCTGCGACCGCTGCCCATCAGGGCGCGACCCATGCTGCTCATGATCGTGCGTACGTCGGCGAAGTCCACGTTGATCAATCCCGGAACGGTCATCAGATCACTGATGCCCTGCACGGCGTTGAGCAACACTTCGTCGGCTTTCTTGAACGCGTCAACCATGGTCGTGTTGTGACCGACCAGGTCCAAGAGACGATTGTTGGGGATGACGATGAGCGTATCGACGGCTTCCTCGAGAGCGCGAATGCCCTCTTCGGCCTGCCGGCGGCGCTTTTTGCCCTCGAAGCTGAATGGCTTGGTGACCACGCCGACGGTGAGGGCGCCCATTTCACGCGCCACTCGAGCCACCACAGGGGCTCCGCCAGTTCCGGTTCCGCCACCCATTCCCGCAGTCACGAACACCATGTCGGCGTTCGATACCGTATCGGAAATGAGCTGGATGCTCTCTTCAGCCGATTTGCGTCCGACGTCGGGATTGGCGCCAGCGCCGAGCCCCTTGGTCAGATGATCGCCGAGTTGGATTTTGCACGGCGCGAGGTTGGCCTCGAGCGCCTGCATATCGGTGTTCGCCACGACGAACTCCACGCCATCAAGGCTGGAGCTGATCATCGTGTTGATCGCGTTGCCGCCACCACCGCCGACTCCTACGACCAGAATTCGCGCATGGGTGAGCTCGTCAAATTCAAGCAGCGCCATGTTGTTTGTTGCCTCCCCGACTGACTAAGTCGTTTGCTAGCTCTTCGGTTCCGACCCGTATGGGTTTGCTCGTTGGAACCCCTCCATCAGTTATCGAATCAGGAGAAAGCCGGGGCAAATTTTTGGAGTGATTTTGCGGTGAAAAGATGAGGTGCTGAGGTATTGCTTTAGGAAGGCGCTTAGAACATCTCGGACATGCGAGCCCACATACGCTTCCACATGCCGCTTTCGCTCTGGGAGTGGGCGCTGTTCATCGGGCGGATGCTGATCTGCTCTTCACGGGACCCGTAGAGCACCAGGCCGACACCGGCGGCGAACTCTGGCGAGCGCACCACGTCGGTGAGTCCGCCGACACCGCGCGCTTGGCCGCGACGGGTGGGCAGACCGAGTACGTCTTCGGCGAGCTCGGGCACGCCGGGCATGATCGATGCGCCACCGGTGAGTACGACTCCGGCCGCGAGGGCATCGTAGTGACCGCTGCGCTGAATCTCTTCGCGGATGTGCTCGAAGATTTCCTCGACGCGTGGCTCGACGATCTTGACCAGGATCTGGCGAGATAGGACGCGGGGCTCGCGGCCGCCCACCGATGGAACTTCCATGGTCTCGTCGTCATCGAGCAGGCTGGGCAGGGCGCAGCCGTACTTCTTTTTGATCTTCTCGGCGGCTTCGAGCGGCGTTCGCAGGCCGACCGCGATGTCGTTGGTGATGTGTCCGCCGCCCAAAGGCAGCACAGCGGTGTGCACGATGGCACCGTCGATGTACAGGGCGATGTCGGCCGTGCCGCCGCCGATGTCGAGCAGCGCGACGCCCAGCTCTTTTTCGTCTTCTTCGACCACCGCTTCGGTGGATGCCAGGGGATCCAGCACGATATCGGCCACCTGGAGGCCGCAGCGGTTCGCGCACTTGACCACGTTCTGCTGGCTGCTGACCGCGCTGGTGACGATGTGCACCTTGGATTCCAAGCGCACCCCGGCCATGCCCAGCGGGTCGCGAATCCCGTCCTGGTCGTCGATGATGTACTGCTGGGGAAGTACGTGCAGCACGCCCCGGTCCATGGGAATCGCCATGGCTTTGGCCGCGTCGATTACCCGGGCCACGTCGGTTTCGCGAATCTCCCGGTCCTTGACCGCCACGACCCCATGGGAATTGATGCCGCGAATGTGTCCGCCCGAGATGCTGGCGTACACCGTGGAGATTTCGCAGCCCGCCATGTTCTCGGCCTCTACGATGGCGTTCTGAATGGCCTGCACCGTGGCGTCGATGTTGACGACCACGCCTTTGCGCAGGCCTTTCGAGGCAGCCGTGCCAATACCGATGATATCCGTCCCATCCTCTGTGACTTCTCCGACGATGGCCGCAATCTTCGTTGTGCCAATGTCGAGACCGACGATGATTTCATCCTGCTTTGGCTTGCCCATTCAGCTACTCACCCTAGTTGCGAAAAGCGACCGTTACTCGGTCGGGTCGTGTGGTGTTGTCCACGTAGATGGTTTGCGCGCGTGCCCGCTCTTCTGTGTCCAACGTTCTCCACGCCAGGTCAAAAAAACGGAGACGTGATGCGATAGCTTCGTCGTTGCCCCGGCCCACACGAATTTCCAGGCCGGCGTCGTAGGTAAAGATCGTGAAGTTGCGACGGCTGCTGAGGTGAACCTCGCCCAGCTTCGGCCGCTTGGCGCCTGCGCGATACGCGGCGGCGATGTCCAGTGCCCGGCGGATGTCCGCTTTGGCCGACTCCGGGTGGGCTGCGTAAACGACGCGCGGAATGCCCGTAATGACCGGCAAGCCAGCGCCTTCACCCCGGGCAATGGTCGCCCGCTTGAACAGGAACCCCTCGGCGTTGGCCAGGTAGAGCCCGTTCATTTGCACGACTGCCACGGCCTTGTGCTCGGTCAAATCGACGCGCAGCGTGTTGGGCAGCTTGCGGGTTACGCTGGCGCGTTTGATCCACGGGTCAGCTTCGAGGCGTCTTTCCAAACCACCCAAATCGATAGAAAAGATGTTCGTGCCCGCGGGGATGGCCAGGCTGCGCTCGACCCCCGTCGCGGTTACCCGGTCGTTTCCGTGGACCACGATGTGTTTGGCCGCGAACTGTTTCGACGTGGTCAACCAGCGGTAGCCCACGAACGCTCCCACCGCCACGCACGCGATCAGCGTCACCGTCACCACCGACGGAAACAGCTTCTTGGTTCTCGCGACCAGCTGGGTGCCCAGTTGTTTGGCGACGGCTTTGACGTCCGGGATGCGCTCGATTAGCCCCAGCTTGCGCCGGTTGCTCTTGGCTCGACGCGGCGGCTTCTTGCGAGCGTTGCTCGCCTTGGCCGGCCGGGCCTTTGCCCCGGCTTTTTTGGTGTTGCCAGCCTTGTTCGACCGTGGCTTGTTCGCCGCCTTCTTTGCGCCGCTCGCCTTGGCCGCACGCGCGCTCTTGCTGGGGCGATTCCCCTTCCGCCGGCGCGGGCGCTTGGCCCCGAAACGCGCAAAGCTCACAGCTTTGATTAGCCATGCTTAAAGCATGAGATCAATTTTTCGGCAGTATCTATAGACCGGTCCACGACCCGAAGCCGAATCGAGGTCGGTCGTGAGGCGCTCGCCGGCGACTACAGGCCGTACTTTTTGATCTTGATCGATAGACCCTGGCGGGTGACGCCGAGCTCTCTGGCGGCTCGGCTGCGGTTGCCGTTGTGGCGCTCCAGGCACTGGGCGATGATTCGCTTTTCGAAGTCGCCGACCAGCTCGCGCAAAGACGCATCGGGGCGCTCCGGCACCATCGCGGCCAGGCGTTGTCGGGGACCACGCACCTGGATCTCCTTCATGTCTGCGGTTCCGCCCGACGGTGTGAGCGCTACCACCCGCTCGATCACGTTCATCAGCTCGCGCACGTTGCCGGGCCAGTGGTAGGCCTGCAAGCGCTCGGACATGCCCGCCGACAGCCGGATCCCTTCCTTGCCGAGCCGGCGCTGAAACATCGGCATGAAGTGGTCGACCAGCAGCGGAATATCGTCGGTGCGTTCTCGCAGTGGCGGCAGCTCGATGGGCACGACGTTGAGCCGGTAGAACAGGTCCTCACGGAAGTTGCCGTTTTCCATGGCGTTTTCGAGGTCCACGTTGGTCGCGGCGACCAGCCGAATATCCACGTGCAGGGTCACTGAGCCGCCGACCCGCTCGAACGCTCGCTCTTGCAGTGCGCGCAGCAGCTTGACCTGAACACCGGCGGGCATATTGCCAACCTCGTCAATGAACAGGGTGCCTCCATCGGCCCGCTCGAATCGCCCGAGCTTGCGGCTGTGGGCCCCGGTGAACGATCCTCGTTCATGGCCGAACAGCTCACTCTCCACCAATGACTCGGGTAATGCCGCGCAGTTGACGCCGACGAATGGCTTGTCGTGGCGGCTGGACAACGAGTGCACGACCCGGGCGACCATCTCTTTGCCGGTGCCGGTTTCGCCGCGGACCAGGATCGATGCGTCGGTGCTGGCGACCTGTTCAATGGTTTCGTATACGGCCCGCATCGCCGGACTGCTGCCAATCAGCTCGGCGAGGCCCGATGGCGACCGATAGCGCCGGGCGTGCTCCTCCTCCTGGAGGGTGCGGCGAACCCGGTCCATGATGGTGCCCGACACATGGGCCTTCCACACCACGACATCTTCGGGGCTGGCCGCGCCGCCAAAGTCATCATTGACCGCCACGGCCAGGCCGGCCTCGCGTAGCGCCGTGGTTACCCGGCTCGACTGCTCGGACGATGCGAGCACCAGAACCCGATCGGATGCGGTCGCCGGAGTACTTCGAAGTACTCCTTGAACAAGTTCCCGCAACTCGCTTGGATTTATTGGCTTTGGCAGGAAATGGGAGACGTGGCCGCGGTTGATGGCGTCGGTCAACGTATCCACGTCTCCGTAGCCACTCACCAGAATCCGCTCTGTAGATGGACACAGGCGGGCCGCTCTCTCGAGCAGCTCGACACCAGTCAATCCCGGCATCGAATGGTCGGTGATCACCACCGCATAGTCATCCTTGCGGAGGATATCCAGGGCCTCGCTGCCACTCGTCGCGGTCTGTAAGGCACCGCACGGCCTCAGTGACCGAACAAACAGGTCTAGATTGTCTGGCTCGTCGTCGACGACCAGGATCTTTTGTGGAACCCCCGCCATGTTTCCCCCCCGAACTGCCAACGATTATTGCACAGGTGTAAACAAATATTGCGGTTAACTGACAACAAACGTTGCACCTGTGCTATTACCAGCGCGCCAACTTCTTCAAATTCCACGGCTCCGCAGCTCGGCATGCTCTGTGCTTAAGTAAGAAAGCGGGGCAAGGGAAAGCTGTAATCACCTTTACGGATTCCACGGCAGATGAAGATACTCGTAGTCGATGACGAATACTCGTTCGGTTCTTTGCTGAGCCGAGCACTCAAGCGCCTGGGCCATCAGTCCAGCGTCGTCGCTCATCCTGCCGATGCCCTCGAGACCTTTCGCGAAGACTCGTTCGACGCGGTCATCACGGATATCGACATGCCGGACATGAACGGGGTCGAGCTCGCCACCAAACTCCGTGACGAGCACAACGACATCCCGGTCGCGTTTTGTACCGGCAGCGATCCGGGTGCGAAGGCGATGCGGGACGCGAAACTGATCGGTGAAGTCCTGCCCAAGGTGTGGACGGTTGCGCAGGTGAAGGCGGTCGTCGACGGCTTGAGCAGTCTAAGTAATCAACGCAAAGACCGCCTGGCGCGCGGCAGCGAAGTGTTGATCCCAACCACGCCCCCGTCCGTGCCCAAAGTCGGCATGAAGCGCCGGGCGGCAACGGTTCCAGGACGGCGGATGAGGCGAAAGATAAAGGTCAACTGCAAGACCTGGAGTGAAGTCCAGAAGCTGTGTGACGACCAGAGCGACGGTCGCAATCTGTTGACCATCCGTGGCAAGCACCCGCTGCAGGATGGCGACAAGGTCACTGTAGCTCTCAGGCTGCCAGACGAGCTCGTGCTGTCCATCGCGGCCAGGGTCGAGCGGGTGCGGCCGGCGAAGAACGATACCTACGCCTATTCTATTCGGCTGATCGGGCTCACCCCCGAGATGACGACGAAGATGCGCTCGTTGATTCTCGAGTCGACGTCGTCGCAGCTAAAGCCCAGCTACATGAAAGTGAACAAGCTCGCCCAGGGCAGCGACACCGAGATTCAGACGTCGCCGGAAGGTGCGGTGCTCGGCAACCTACGCCTGCGCAAGCAAATCGACTCAATCGGCCGCCTCGGTACGGACAACGACGCGGACGACACTATCAACGATACAGAGGACCTCGAGAGCTAGACTCCCCCCCAAACCAGCACTGGCTCTTGGTCCATAACCGAAGCCGAGGCGTCCCCCGCGCCTCGGCTTGTTTTTTTTCGAATCGGCGCTACCACCAAGCTATGAAGCCACGCGTCGTAGTCTTGGCCGCCGCCGTTGCGGTGCTCACCGCCAGCATGACTGGCCGCGCGAGCGCCGAGCAGCTCGCGGTGCGGCCCGCGAGCAGCGTCTCGGTGTGTGTGGTGCCGCTTGGTCCATATGATCGTGGTCTGACCAGGACGGCCGTAAAGGGAATCCGCTATCTGTTCGGGTTCACCGTGAAGGTCAAAGCGCGCAGGGCCCTGCCCAAACACGCGTACTATCCGCCGCGAAAGCGCTATCGCGCCGACAAGCTACTCGACTGGCTGGATGCCAAGGTGGTGCCGGCTCACAAGGACTGCCGCATCGTCATCGGTTTCACCCGCATCGATATCTCGGTTACCAAGGGCAAGATCAAGGACTGGGGCATCTTCGGTCTGGGCAGTGTGGGCGGCACCTCCGCCGTGGTATCGACGTATCGAATGAAACGCACCCGCAGCGCGCGCACCGTGAAAAAGCGCATGGTCAAAGTCGTCAATCACGAGCTCGGCCACGTGTTGGGATTGCCCCACTACACCGGGAGGGGGAAGGGTTGCCTGATGGCCGACGCCCGTGGAACGGTCAAGACCGTGGACAACGAGACCGGCCTATTGTGCCCCTCGAACATCGCCAAGGTTGAACGGCGATGGAGAGTACGTTTGCCAAGACACACTCGTTTCAACTGGCGCAAAGTGCTCTAGCTGTTCGGCGCTTCGTAGTTGGTGAACTCGCGTTCACCGACTATGCATTCGGCATGCGAGCAACGAGCGTTTTGTGGGCGGTGGCCCTCGGTGCCACGGTTACCTTTACCTTGGCGTGTGGGTCATC
>SPJJ01035595.1_pt1 | contig 16035 bp, 9 predicted proteins | sample 3741741 | NCBI WGS metagenome assembly SPJJ01 (sample SAMN10925908, study PRJNA522277) | cold seep metagenome | isolation source: Elba SIP-enriched marine methane seep metagenome, extraction at timepoint T1 | place: Italy: coast of Elba, Mediterranean Sea | collected 2014-05 | reverse complement strand
TCTGGCCGTTTTTGCCATCGGGTTTGTCGGTGAAACCACCATCGCCGCCGTTGCCACCTTTAGGCGCCGCGCCTGCGCCGCCTTCGGCTTGGAGCATCGCGAGCAGACCATTCTCGCCGAATTCACCAGTCGCGTCGCGGTCTCCGCCTTCGCCGCCACCGCCGCCGTTCGCGGCAAGCACCGCGTTGTCCGCGAGGGTAATCGTGGGTGCCTCGAGCCCGACGTAACCACCGGAGCCCGCGCCACCGCCACCGGTGCCACGGCCGTCATCATCATCGCCCTGGAGACCCGGGCCGCCGCCCGCGCCGCCGGCTTCGACCATGCCGTTGACGTAAATCTCGTAGCGCGCGACGAGTTGGACTGCGCCGCCGCCAGCACTGCCGGTGCCGCCTTCGAGTTGGTCATCTCCGCCTTTGGCGCCGGCACAACCGCCGCGGATGTAGCCCGGGAACGCCACGTTCGTGCCACCGCTACCCTTGGTTCCCGCTTTTCCATCACCACCGTTGCCGCCTTTGCCTGCAAACGCACCACCACCGCCGCCACCGGGGCCGTCTTCGCGATTCTGACCGCGGGTGGGTGCGGACTCGATGCACATGAACGGCTCGGAGCCGGCGCCCACATCGTTTTCGCCGTAGCGGCTACTGGCGTCTATGGTGCCGAGGACATCGATGCGAGTCCACGATGCGATGAGCAACGGGCGCGAACCGACAACTCGCAGCGTGCCCGCTTCGGTAACGGTCAGCGAGTTGATCGTAAGAATGCGGGTCGAAGGACCAGCGGGTTGCGCGAGCAGTGCGCTCGCCGGTGTGGTCGTCGTGTTGTCGGGGGCGCGAAGTACGCCGCTATCGGTGTCGTAGGTGTGCACGCCATCACCGATGGTGATACCGCCGCCAGGTTCGATGTCGCACGGATCGAAAAACGACATGGACCATCCCCAACAGGTGGTGTCGCCGCCAGGTGGGGGCACCACGCCGGGGTCCGTGATGTCCGGGTCGTCACCGCCACCGAGTGGGTCGACTCCGGTTTCGTCGAACTGGCAGGCGGGCAGGGCCAGTAGTGCAAATACAGTGCAAAAACCGATACAACGAAGCATTCCGCTAGTAGGAGCAAGACCGATGCCGGTTTGCTAACCGGCCGAAACGTCTCACGGGTATCACCGCCGAACTGGGGTTCGAAGCCTCGGCAGTGCAGGCCACCCCCAGTAGGACAATGTAGGTGTTGTGCAAGCAGTCTCGACTCGCGACACGCCGAGAACTTTTTTGCGACACCGGTGTCCGTACTGCTGACACATGTTGTAGCCGCCGCGCGTGGGATAGCGCGCGGCCATAGGAGAGGTGTATGCGGGTCGCGATCGGCGTGGCTCTAGCGGTAGCGCTAGGCCTGAACGCTCCAGTTGCGCACACGACCAGTACTCGTGCGCGCGTAAACGATGCTAACGAAGGGCGCCTTGTGGCGCGGGATGGCAAGCGAACGATCGACTTGCCCTTGCGACACACCGACGTGCGTATGCGCGTCGATGGCTTTCTCGCGGACGTGACGGTGACGCAGCGGTTTCACAACCCGTATGCGGAAACCATCGAAGCCGTCTACTTGTTTCCGCTGCCGACCGGGGCCGCAGTGAATCACATGGAGATGCGCATCGGAACGCGCACGCTCCACGGCACGATTCACAAACGCGCCGAGGCCACGCGCGTCTACAAACGCGCCAAGCGTGAAGGGCATACTGCGGCGTTACTGACCCAGGAACGGCCGAACCTATTCACACAACGCGTGGCCAACATCGAGTCTGGCGCTGAGGTGAGCATCACGCTGCGCTACGTGCAGACCCTGGCCTACGAACGCGGCGGGTACGAGTTGGTGTTTCCCATGGTGGCGCCGCCGCGCTACGTGCCGCCCACAGCATCCAACGCGTCGATCAAAGAGGCGGTCCAGCCCAAGAGGTTGGCCCCCGGGGTACGCTCGCGACATCGCATCGACGTACGCGTAGATATCGCGGCCGGCGTGCCCTTGGACCGGGTGTCATCTCCTTCTCATGCCGTGGTCGTAGCTACGAACGCTGCCGGGCGAGGTGCGAGCGTGTCGTTGGCGGCCGGTGATCGCGTGGCCAATCGCGACTTCATTCTGCGCTACCGAATGGCGGGCAGCGCTCCCCAGTTCGCAGTGCACACCCATCGAGCCGGCGCGAACGGCTCCTTCTTCTTGATGGCTCAGCCGCCATCGAGTGTGACCGCACACAACATCGCTCCGCGCGAGCTGATCTTCGTCGTCGATACTTCGTCCTCCATGCGCGGCGCGCCGCTGGCCAAGGCCAAGCAGGTCATCAAGCGCGTGTTGGGCGGCTTGCGCGACCACGACACATTCCAGGTGATTCGCTTCGCTGACTCGATCAGCGCGCTGGGCTCGCGGCCGATCGCCAACAAGCCGAGTAACATTCGCCACACGTTGACCTGGGTCGACTCGTTGACCGCTGGCGGTAGCACCGAAATGGTCGCGGGTCTCGATGCCGCATTCGCCGTGCCCCACGATCCGGCGCGGCTTCGCCTGGTCGTGTTTCTCACTGACGGGTACATCGGCAACGAAGACGACGTGCTCGCCCGGGTGAGTCGAAAGTTGGGGGCGTCGCGATTGTTTTCTTTCGGTGTCGGCACCGCGGTCAATCGCTACTTGCTCCAGGAGATGGCCGCGCTCGGCCGCGGGACCGCTCAGTTCGTGCGCCCGGACGAGCCAACTAAACGCGTGGTCGACGCGCTGTATCGCCGCATCGACAAACCCGTGCTCACGGACATCTCCATCGACTGGAACGGTCTGGCCGTGCGCGATGTCGTTCCCTCACGCGTTCCCGATCTGTTCGCGGGGCAGCCGGTCGTGCTCGCCGGTCACTACGACGGCCACGGCAAGCGAACCGTGACGATCAGCGGCATGATGGCCGGGCGGCGGGTTAGCTTCCCGGTCGAGGTGAGCTTGCCACGGGCTGCGGATCGGCCCTCGGTCGCAACCGTGTGGGCGAGGCGGCGCATCGCCGAGTTGTCGCGGACGTTGGTGCGTCGTCACAAGCCTGCGACGGTCAACGCGATCACGTCGTTGGCTTTGCGACACAAATTGCTTTCGCGCTACACGGCGTTCGTCGCCGTCGATCGCGCCAGGCGAACCAAGCCGGGCGCCAAACGCGTGCACGTGCCCGTGGAGGTACCGCAGGCGGCCCGCAACATCCCGCTCAATGGCAACTTCGGAGGAAGCGGTAGTGGCGGCGGTGCTGGATGGGGGACGATCGGCAGCGGCAGCTACGGCATTAGCGCAGCCGGGGCAGCACGCGGGCGTGCGGTGTCGGCGCCGAGCCCTGTGATTCAGGCGCGTCAACCCGGGATCCTCGATAGACGCTTCGATTTCTCCCAGCTGCGAATGCTCAAGGGGCATCGCATCTCGGCCCCTGTCGTCAGTGGCCGACTGAGCCGGGTCGTCGGGCCAATCGACAAGACCATTCTGACGAAGGTGATCCACGCGAACGCGGCCAAGATGAAGCGCTGCTACGAGCAGGCGTTGACGCGGCGGCCGGGACTCGGCGGCCGGGTGGAAGCTCGTTACAGCATCGGCACGTCCGGCGCGGTGATCGCCGCAAAGGTTCAGGGAATCGACACCGCCATGGACCGCTGCCTGGAGACAGCTCTGATGACATTCAAGTTCAGTTTTCCCGCATGGCTCACGGGCACCGTTCATGTCGTCTATCCCTACGTATTCAAGGTGAAGCCATGAAATCCAGCGTTGTTGTTTTGTTGGCCCTCGGCGTTGGCGCGTGCAGTGGCCAGGATCGATCCCACACGGCAACCGCTCCGGTGGATGTCGTGCAGGCAAAGGTCGAAGCCCCCCGGCTCGTGCCCAAACCCGGGGCGGATCTCACCGGACCGGTGAAACTCACGTCGAAGTCGGTACGGAATGCGCGGTCGGTCCGCGTGGTGGACCTCGATGACGACAGAGCACTGGTCAAGGTGAACGTGCCGCGACTGCCGCGGGGGGCGTCCACGCGGATGACGTTCGACGAAAACAAGTCCGGCTGGGTGACGAGGATCCCCGAGTCCCGACAATTGCCGGCGGTCGCGTATGGCAAAGGCCGCGTATATGTATCGGGTGGGTTCAACTCGCTCAGTTTCTACGGGCTGAACGCCCATAGCGGGCGTATCGAATGGGCGACCACCCACCTGGAGGACAACGGCCCTACCGCTGCGGTGTTCGAGGATGACCGGGTGTTGTTCAACACGGAGAGCTGTACGATCTTTGCCCTCGACGCCAAGACCGGCAAACGCATCTGGCACAAGTGGCTCGGCGATCCCACCCTGGCACAGGTTGCCGTGGCCGACGGGATCGTCTACTCGGCGCATCCCAGCGTCAATGGCCCGGTGTTGTCGGCGTTTCGAACCAAGAACGGCAAGTGGGTGTGGACGCGCTACGTGGGCAGCGAGCTGTTGGCTACGCCGGTGATCGCCGGCGATTCGGTTTACGCGTCCACGATCAAAGGCATGACGTTCCGGTTCAATCGCAAGACCGGCAAGCGGGTTTGGGCCAAGTATCTGGCGGCCACTACCGCGCCGTGGATCGTCGGCGACGAGTTGTTCGTCACCCGTCGCCACAAGGGCGCCGAGCAACAGGCCGTGGTGTCCGCCAAGACCGGCAAGATCGTGCGCAGCCATTCGACCACGAAGGCGCTGTATCTCCACGATGTACCGACGAACCTCAAGAGTTGGCCCAAGGTGTGGGCGTTCGAAGGCTCACGCCCGATCGTTAGCCATGGAGTTCGCTACGTTGCCATGGGCGGCAACGTGCACGCCACCGACGCGCAGACCGGCGCCAAGCTATGGGTGCGGCGTTACGCGAAGGGAGTCGGCAAGCGTTCGGTCGGCAGCGTTGCCCTGGCCGGAGCCCAGGTGGTCGTGTCCACTCGAGGAGGTCACATCTACGGATTGGATATCGATACCGGCTACACCCTGTGGTCCTACGACCTGGGCCGCAAGGTCGTGGCCCAGCCGATCATCGCCAAAGGTTGGGTGTATGCCACGACGCGCGACGGCTACGTCATCGCGCTTCGAGTTGGCGACAAAACGCTCGACGGCTGGCACATGTTCGGCGGCAACGCCAAGCACAACGGCCCCGTGTAAGCGCTGACGCTAGACGACGAAGTCGACCATTTGGACTCGGGACAAGTAGCCCTCGAGCTTGACGGCGTACTCGTCGATGAACGGGTCGAGCTCGACGGTAACGCGTTCTTCGTTGACGCGGATCACTCTGCCGCTGAACGGGATCTCGGGGCCGGCGAGGGCGAGCACGCCATCGATGCGCGAGCTTTGCTCGGGGACGCGATCGGCATCCACCACGAACGAAAAATGGGTGCGCGACAGCTCTTCCACGGGCAGGTCGCCGACGCTGTCGTCGCGGACGTGAACCGGCAGGGGAGCCGGTGGTGCGACTCGGTAATTGATGCGTCGGTTGTGCTCGATAAGATCGTTGAGATCGTCGTGCACCTTTTCGCTCAGCGGGGTTTCTTCGGCCTCGAGCACGAACTCGCGCAGGGCCTTCATCTTCTTCTGGGTGGCGATCAGATTCTCGCGCATGTCCTGAAGGCGCAGCTGGTCGCGGTGGACTTTATCGGCGACGACGGCGGTCAGGTTCTGGTAGACGATCATGCCGATGTCCGCGTGGGTGCGCAGGAACTTGGCGAGCGCCTCGCGGGACACGCGCCAAACAATGGAGTCCGTGCTGGCGGTCACATTGACGTTGCGATGGATGCCGCCGAGGGCGCCGAGCTCGCCGATGGGGGCGGGCGGCTTGACCTCGAAGTCGACCCGGTCGCCGTCGCTGAGTTTGACCGAGCCCGATTCCAGGATGTAGAACTCGCTGGCCACGGCCCCGGCGATGCACAGAGTCGTGCCCGCGCTCAGGTTCACGTGTTCGAACAGCTCCGAAATTGCTTTGCACTGGTCGTCGTTGAGACCTGCGAGAAGCGGAATACTACGCAGTTGATCGTTGCTTAGCGGCATGAGGCCCCCCTTGGGTCGGCGGAGCATACCTTAGTTCGACAGTCAGGTGGTACACTGCTCGTCTTATGAGCAACACCATTTCGTTCCGGCTCAACGGAGAATCCGTAAATGTCGCACCGCGTCCAGGCGAGTCTCTGCTGCAGACTCTGCGCGATCGCTGCGGCATCATTTCTACCAAGGACGGCTGTGCGCCTCAGGGGCAGTGCGGCTGTTGCCTAGCGATTGTCGGCGGCCGTGCTGTCGTCACCTGCGCCATGCCCGCAACCAAAGCTGCGGACAAGGACGTCGTCACCCTGGAGGGGCTCGACAGCGACGAGCGCGACCTGATCGCCAAGAGCTTCGTGGCAGCGGCCGGTCTGCAATGCGGGTTCTGTATTCCAGGCATCGCCGTCCGCGCCAAGCACCTGCTCGACAAGAACTCGTCGCCCAGCCGCGCCGAGATCGCCAAGGCGATCGATGTGCATCTGTGTCGCTGCACTGGCTACACCAAGATCATTGACGCCGTCGAGCTCATGGCCAAGGCCAAGCGCGGTGAAGGCATGCCCGAGCTACAGGACGATGGCGGCGTGGGCAAACGCCTGGCGCGTTATCGCGGCCTCGAGCTCGCCATGGGCGATCGCCCGTACGTCGCTGACATGACCCGGCCGGACTTGCTGCGCGGCGCGGTGCGGTTGTCGGACCATCCTCGCGCCAAGGTGATCAAGATCGACACCAGCCGTGCCGAAGCGCTGCCCGGTGTCGTCGCTGTGGTCACGGCCAAGGACGTTCCCGGCGAGCGCTGGTATGGGTTGATCAAACAGGATTGGCCCGGCTTCGTCGCCGAAGGTGAAGAGGCGCGTTGTGTCGGCGACTTCATCGCCGCGGTCGCCGCTGAGGACGACCATACCGCTCGCGAGGCGGCCAAGTTGGTCGACGTCGAGTATGAGCCGCTGCCACCGGTGACCGATCCTCGCGATGCGGTCGCCGACGGTGCGCCCCAGGTCAACCCGACCTACGACAACAAGTTATCCCATACGATGATCCGCCGCGGCGACGTCGATGCGGCGTTTGCCGCCAGCGCTCACGTGGTCGAGCACGAGTTCACCACTCAGCGCATCGAGCACCTGTACCTGGAGCCCGAGTGCGCGTTAGCCGAGCCCATCGACGGTGGCAAGATCAAGCTGTACACCCAGGGCCAGGGCATCTTCGACGATCGGCGCCAGTGCGCGGCCTTCCTGAACATCCCGGAAGACCAGCTCGAGGTAGAGCTCGTGCCCAATGGTGGCGCGTTTGGCGGCAAAGAGGACATGTCCATCCAGCCCCACGCGTGTTTGCTGGCGAAGGTCACTGGAAAGCCCGTCAGCGTGTTGCTCGATCGCGAGCAGTCGATCCGTGTTCATCCCAAGCGCCACGCGATTCGCATGACGTACAAGGTCGGCTGCGACGCCGACGGTCGCCTCACCGCGGTCAAAGCCGACATGATCGGCGACACCGGTGCCTATGCGTCGGTCGGGGCCAAGGTGCTCGAGCGAGCCGCCGGCCACGGTTGCGGGCCATACAAGGTACTCAACGTGTGGATCGATGCGGTGGCTGCGTCCACCAACAATCCGCCGTGCGGCGCCATGCGCGGCTTCGGCGCCAACCAGGCTCACTTCGCCATGGAGGGCTGCATGGACCAGTTGGCGGCCAAAGTGGGCATCGACGGCTGGGAGATGCGTTGGCGCAATGCGGTCGACATCGGCGACACGTTCGCCAGCGGCCAGGTGTTCGAGAAATCCGTCGGTCTCAAAAAGACCCTCGAAGCTGTCAAAGACGCCTACTACGACGCCCACAACAACGGACGCGCGGTCGGCATCGGTTGCGGTATCAAAAACAGCGGTATCGGCAACGGTGCCGTCGAGTGGGGCAAAGCGCGCCTGGTCGTCGAGGCCGATGGCAGCGTATCGCTCTACAACGGCTACACCGAGATGGGCCAGGGGCTGCTGACCGTGCTGATGCAGTTCGCCGCAGAAGTCACCGGGTTGCCGGCCAACGTGTTCCGCCCCAAGGTCGACTCCACGTTCGCCCTGGGCTGCGGCCAGACCACCGGTTCTCGCGCGACTCTGTTTGGTGGCAACGCGGTCAAGAGCGCTGCGGCCAAGCTCAAGGCGGCTCTGGACGAGGGCAAGACTCTGAGTGATTTGTCCGGGGAAGTGTTTGCCGCGGACTTCGTGTGTGATGACACTACGGCGCCGGGCAAAGAGAACGGCAGGGCGGTCAAGACCCATACGGCGTTCGGCTTTGCCACCCAGGTGTGCATTCTCGACGACAAAGGCCGGGTGGATCGGTTCATCGCCGCCCACGATGTCGGCCGGGCGGTGAATCCCGACCTGTGTGAGGGCCAGATCGAAGGCTCGGTCCACATGGGCTTGGGCTACGCGCTCACCGAGGACCTGCCCTGCGAAGACGGCTGGCCAGTCACCTACAAGATGCGCGAGATCGGTGTGCTGCGCGCCCGGGACATGCCGGAGATCGACGTGGTGTTGGTCGAGGAGCATGAGCCCGAAGGGCCGTTCGGCGCCAAAGGCGTCGGCGAAATCGGTCTGGTGCCCACCGCTGGCGCCGTTGCCGGAGCGCTGCACGCGTTCGACGGCATTCGGCGCTACGACTTACCGATGAAACAGTCACCGGCGGCCCAGGCCATGAGCGTGGGCAAGATCAAAAAGAAAAAGCCGAAAAACGGGGCGTAAATGACCAGTCAGTTTGTCAACGCGCACACGCATATGTACAGCGGGCTGGTCCCGCTCGGTATGCCGGCGCCGGAACCTCGCCCGGAGAATTTCCTCCAGGTCCTCGAACGCGTGTGGTGGCGGCTCGACCGCGCCATCGATGCGGACATCCTCCGCGCCAGCGTGCGCTTCTACGTTACCGAGGCCAAGATCCACAGCACCGTGGGCTTGGTCGACCATCACGAGTCGCCCAACTTCATCGAGGGTTCGCTCGACGTGATCGCGAACGAGTGTCAGCAGCTCGGCATGCCCGCGGTGGTGTGTTACGGCGCTACCGAACGCAACTTCGGCCGCGAGGAAGCTCAGCGAGGGCTGGCCGAATGTCGCCGGTTCATCGCGGACAACTCGCGCGAGGTGGTGCGCGGCGTCATCGGACTGCACGCTAGTTTCACCGTGTCCGATGACACCATTCGCGAAGCCGCCAACATGGCCCGTGAGCTCGGTACGGTGCTGCACATCCACGTGGCCGAAGACCTGGCCGATGTCGAAGACGCCAAAAAACGCGGCTACGCCGGTGTCATCGACCGCCTCGAGAAGCTCGATGCCATGGTCCCCGGGTCGATCTTCGCCCATGGCGTGCATCTGGAACAGGCGGAAGTCGAAGCCTGCGCCGCCGCCGGTTGTTGGATCGTGCAAAACCCCCGGTCGAACCGGGCGAATCAGGTGGGTTATCCGCGGTTCCACGCCAGCAGCACCAAGGTCGCTCTGGGTACCGATGGGTTCTCGGCCAACATGCCCGAGGAAAACAAAGCGCTGCACAAAGTCGGCCTCAAGCACGAAAAAGCCGAGGATCTCGGCGTACGCCTGCCCGCCGGTCGCGATCTGTTCGTCGAGCTGTTCGGCGATGAGTCGGTTTTCACCCGACCGGCAGATGTGCTAAACGACGAGCTTTCCCGCGACGCGTTGCACGAAGTACGCAGCCACGCGGAGCAGATGGCCGCGCGGCTGTGGCAGCGCATGGAACAATACTGATGGCACGACTTGGACTAGAAAAGACGATTATCGACGAGGCGGTGTACCAGCGCACAGTGGACAAACTGCGCGACGCCAAGGTGCTGTTGCCTCGCCTGTCGGAGCTAGCAGAACCGGCGACGATTCACGACAACGTTGCGACCAAGGTTGCCAAGGCCGACCCTGACGCCCCGGACGCGCTCAATTTGTTCCGCGTGCATTGGTACAACGGGGCCGATCGCACCAGCCGCGTCGAAGTACCCAACTACGTGGTGCTGGGCGAGGAGATCACCGGCGTGCCCAGCCCGATTATCGTGGTCTACGGCAATCGGTTCCCGATGATTCGGGCACACAAGGTGTTGGCCGCCTACGGCTGTCTGGTGCCCAGGCTGGTCACCGGCCAGTTCGACATGACCAGCCAGCGCGCGGTGTGGCCATCGACCGGCAACTACTGTCGCGGCGGCGTTGCCATCTCCCGTGTGCTCGGTTGTCGCGGTGTCGCCGTGCTGCCCGAGGGCATGAGCGAAGAGCGCTTCAACTGGCTGGAGAAGTGGGCGGCCAACCCGGCCGAAGACGTCGTGCGCACCGTCGGCACCGAAAGCAACGTCAAGGAAATCTACGACAAGTGCGCCGAGCTCGACGCGGACCCCAACAACATCATCTTCAACCAGTTCTGCGAGTTCGGTAACCACCTGGTGCACTACTCTTGCACTGGTCGCGCTTTGGAGCGAGCCTTCGAGGCGGTTGCAGCGAGCGCCGGTCCTCTCGAGTTGAGCGCGTTCGTATCGGCCACCGGCAGCGCGGGTACCATCGGCGCGGGCGACTATCTCAAGGATGCCCACGGCACCAAGATCGTCGCCGCCGAGGCGCTGGAATGCCCGACCATGCTGTACAACGGCTTTGGCGAGCACAACATCCAGGGAATTGGCGACAAACACATCCCGTTCATTCACAACGTGATGAACACCGATGTCGTCGTCGGCGTGTCCGATCGCAGCACGGACTGTCTGCAGGCGTTGTTCAACACCGATGTCGGTCGCAGCTACCTGCTCGAGCAGCGCAAGCTACCGGCGGCGGTGGTGGACGAGTTGCCCAACATGGGGCTGTCCAGCATCTGCAACGTGCTCGCGGCGATCAAGACCTCGCGGCAGTTGGGCCTGGGAGCGAATCAGGCGATCATTACCGTGGCCACCGACGGCGCCGAGCTGTATCGCACCGAGGTGGACAAAGCGATCGCCAAACACTGCGGTGGCACCTTCGATAGAGCCACCTGCGAGACCGTGTATCAGCGCGATCTCGTAGAGCAGAACACCGAGCACACCATGGTGATGAGCGAAATCGATCGCAACCGGGTGTTCAACCTCGGCTACTTCACCTGGGTAGAGCAGCAGGGCGTGAGCCTTGATGAGTTCGAGCGGCGTCGCAGCCAGCAGTTCTGGCGCGATCTGCGTCCGCTCCTGCCCGTGTGGGACGACATGATCGGCGAGCTCAACGAGCGCACCGGAGCTGCGGCTGCGATTTGAGCCAGCTTTCGAGCAGGATGGTGTGCGCCGGATGTGGCCACGCTGAGCCGGCTGACGCGCCGCTACCGTTTCGCTGTCTGCGCGCCGGGCGGGGCAATGTCGATCACGTGCTGGTCGCGGATATCGATTTCACGGACACCACGTGGCCCGAGGATGACCACGCCAACCCGTTCGTGCGCTACCGCCGGTTGTTTCACACGTGGCGGCTGGCCCAGCGCGCCGGGATGAGCGACGACGCCTATGTTCAGTTGGTGGAGGATCTCGATAGCAAGGTCGAGGGCGTTGATGGCACCGGGTTCGTGGTAACGCCGGAGGTAGTCGACGAACAGCTGGGCGTTCGGGTCAAGGACGAGACTGGCAACGTCTCCGGATCCCACAAGGCGCGCCACCTGTTCGGCCTGGCGATTCACCTACGCGTGGTTAGCGAGCTGGGCAAATGGGACCCCGCTGACAAGCGGCTCGCCATCGCCAGTTGTGGCAACGCGGCGCTGGCTGCGGCGGTAGTCGCCAAGGCCATGGCCATGCCGCTGGACGTGTTCATTCCGCCGTCGGCTCACGACTCCGTGGTCGCCAAGCTCGACGCCCTGGGCGCGACGATGATCGTGTGCGAGCGTAGCGATAGCGATCCACCTGGGGACCCGTGCTACCGCCAGTTTCGCAACGCGGTGTCCCGCGGTGCCCTGCCATTTACCTGCCAGGGCCCGGAGAACGGCCTGGTCATCGACGGCGGCCGCACCCTGGGCTTCGAGCTCGGCCGGGTAGACACCGACGTCATCGCGATTCAAGTCGGCGGCGGTGCGCTGTTCAGTGCTGTGGCCCAGGGCCTGCGCATCGCCAAGCAGCTCGGCGTGCGCGAACGGTTGCCGACCATGTACGCGGTGCAGACGCTCAACACCCACCCGTTAGCTCTGGCGTGGCGTGCCCTCGGGCCCGATGGCGATGTCGCGACCGCACGGCGCCATCGCGATCTGTACATGCAACCGTGGATGCGCGAGCCCAAGAGCATCGCCAGCGGAATCCTCGACGACGAAACCTACGACTGGGCGGCCATCCTCGAAGCACTGGTCGAAACCGGCGGCGATGTCGTCCTGGCCAAAGAGGCGACCTTGCAGCGCGCCAGGTCCGAAGCTGCCGACGCGACGGGAATCGCCGTGAGCGCAACCGGCGCCGCGGGACTGGCCGGCGTCTACCAGCTGCGCGCCCAGGGCAAGCTCGATTCCGACACCAGCACTACCGTATTGTTCACAGGCAGACAACGATGAGCCGGACTATTCGCATCGCCGTAACGGAAACCAAAAACGCATACGCCGACATGCCGGCGAGCCTCGACGACGTGCATCAGCTGGCCGGCAAACTGGATGATCTTCGCGACGCCAATCTGCGCCATCACGCGGAGCTGATAGCCGATGCAGCGAAAGCAGGCGCCAAGCTCGTCGGTCTGGGCGAGTTGTTCGCGTCGCCGTATTTCGCCCGGCGCACTGAGCCGGTGTGGCTCGGTCTCGCCGAGGACGCACTGACCGGACCGTCCGTGGAGGCCATGAAGCAGTCGGCGCGGGAGCATCAGGTGGTGATCGTCGCGCCCATTTACGAGCTCGACGAGCACTCCGGGCAACGCTTCAACACCGCGGTGGTCATCGACGAAACCGGCGCAGTCATCGGCAAGTACCGCAAGACCCACATCCCCGAGGGCAAAAACGAGCGCGGCGAGTTCTTCGAGAAGTTCTACTATCTGGCCAGCGATGGGGATCTGGGCGACTGGCCGGCCAACGTGTCAAAAAATCCGTTCTATCCGGTGTTCGAAACTTCCATCGGCGCCATCGGTGTCGCCATCTGCTACGACCGGCACTTCGACGGTGTCATGGCAACGCTCGCGTCCCAGGGAGCCGAGCTGGTGATTTCTCCGGCCGTGACCTATGGCGACAAGAGCGAGCGCATGTGGGAGCAGGAGTTCGAGGTCGATGCCTGTCGCCACAACATCTTCATCGCCGGCTCCAATCGCAAGGGCAGTGAGCCGCCATGGAACGACGAGTATTTCGGGCGCAGCTACGTGGTCGGCCCCAACGGGCGCTTACCGCTCATCGACTCGCGGCCCGAGTTGGTGATCGCCGATGTGGATCTCGACGAGCTCGGTCGCCCGGACCCGGCCGGGTGGGACCTGGACCGCGACCGGCGTTCGGATATCTACGACAACAAGTAGCGCAGGTAGTTGTCACCGGCATCGGCGCTGACCACCGCGTCACGGATCCACTTGATGATGTGGGCGTAGGACAAGTCGACCTCGACGCCATCGTCAGCGCTGCCGGTAGGTGGTGAGCTGGCGTCGGCCAGGTCGAGCTCGACGTCGAACCCGGTGCCGCTGTAGCGACACGCGTTGTCGTTGAGGATGGCTTTGAGCTCGGCGCCGGCGATTCGCGCATGCACGATGTCGCCGGCGCGGCCTCGTTCCAGGAAAAACCCGTCGAGGTGGGACAGCTCGCGCCAGTCGGCCAGGGAGCCGAAGAAGCGGGGCTTGACCACGTAGGGGCCGCCGTCTTCGGGACAGAACACATCGCAGTTGCCACACTCGTTACAGAAGTCCGCGAAGTTGGCGTACTGGCTGTCCTTGGTGATGGTTAGCTGGTCGTCGCTGGTCGTTGTCCATTGGCCGGCAACACACGTGGCTTTGACGATGGGCAGCTCGATGGCCGGGAGCGCGAACACGAAGTTGGCGTCGTTAGGACACACGGGCACGCACTTGTTACAGCTGACGCAGTCGAACAGCTCCAGGTGGCTGCCGAGCTTGCGCGGCGGCTTGCTGTTTTTGGCCAGCGCGTAGCGGCTATCCTCGGTGGCAGCTGCGACGTAGTGCCGGGTATTGAGTAGCTTGGCGGCTTTGAGCCAGCGCGTGTACGTGTCACCTTCGCAGGCTGCGGCCAACGACGTGCCGTCGGCCAGGGCGCGCTCGCACGCCTCTCGGGCGGGGCCATCGACGATGCCCTCGAGGGCGTCGGTACCAAGCCCGTAGGCCTTGATCATGAAATCGCCGATGTTGTCGGCGCCGACTTTGGCCATGCGCTTGCCGAGAGTCTCGCAGTACTTGGCGGCGCGACCGTATCCGCCTGGCTTGAGCAAATCGCTGCACACGGTGACGGGGACCAGGCCGATGGCGACGGCGTCGGCGAAGTTCTTCTGGTCGATGCCCGCCGAAAACGAGATGGGCAGGCGGTCGCCGAAGTGGTCGCGCCACTGACCGACGAGGTTCATCGCCAGCACGTGTAGCGGCGGCCCGGACAGGTACATCTCCTTTTCGCTCTCGGGGAAGAACTCGCGGTGGTTCTCCACGATCAGCGTATTGGTGAACTTGACGCCGAGGCCGAGCCCCAGCTCATCCGCTTTGGTTTTCAGCCGCTCGGTGAACTCCACCACCTGGGGCCACTTGGCGTCCCGCTCGAACGCCGTGTCTGGAATGCGTACATCGTCGTAGCCCATCTGGTCGTGAAGCAGCTGCCGAGCTCTGGTTGGCCCGAGCAGCATCGGGTTGAGCTTGATCACGCAGTTGAGCCGATTGTGCTCGAGCAAGTAGTCGATGATCTTTTCGATCTCGTCCGGTGGGCAACCGTGGAACGTACTCAGGGTTAGGGTGTCCGATAGGTGCGTGTCGTAATCGAGGTCGCGCAGGTGAGCGAACTCATCCGGAATCTCCCGGCGATACTGGTCGACCAACTCCCCGCAGCTTTGCATACCGGTGATGAACGCCTGGACCCGGTCGGTCTTGATGCCTTTGAGGTCGTAGCCCACGCTCATGTCGTAGATAACCGAGTCGAAGCCCGGAGCGACATCGATCACATCAGAGCGTTCGAGCATGCGGATCAACATCGCGCCCTTGACGTACTCGGCCAGGGACTGCTCGAGCTTCAACTCCTGGGACCACTCCACGTTATAGCCGACCGTCTGCATGTCGATGCACGGTCGTGGGATGTCGAGCTCGTCCATGATCTGGACCGTCTTGAGCTCCATGATCCTGCAGCCACCCAGCCAGCTGAGCACCAGGTTCTGGGCCATCTGGGATTGCGGTCCGGCGGCGGGGCCCAGGGGGCACGACGCTACTTTGCCGTGGAAATACACGGACAAGTCCCTGTCGTGATTGCCCAGGAAGAACTTGCGCCGGGGCAGATCGTAAATCGCGTCGTGTTGCTCCAGCTCGCGGAACATGCGGGTTACCAGGGCTGCAAACGGGTAGGGGCGTAGCTCGGCCATAATCGAAGCCCCACTATACGCCGACACGGCATGCAATAGATCCCTTGGGTCCCACGTTCGTTTACATCGAACATGCACAGTGGAGCCCGGTGTATCTACTCGGTGGCGATCGGCCTGGTGCTGATTGGTTGTGGGAATAACTCGACGGTCGGTCCGCGGGCCCGTACCTCAGTAACGGTGAAACCTCAGCCCACGGCGCCGCCAGCTGTCCCGGTCGCCAAGCCGGCGATACGACCGGCGGTGTTCACCGGCCAGGCCGACGGCAGCAAGGACCGCTGGCACCGCCACGCGTTCGCCCACGCGGACCATGTGGTCGGAATTCGCGTGCTGGGCTGGAAGGGCAAACAGCTCCAGGCGCGAGTGGTGGACGAGCTGCGCGGGTTCGAAACCCCCAAGTTGATGCCGATCAACGGCCTGGACTGGACGCGCACCACGATGGCCACCGGCAGTCGGTGGTTGGTCGCGACCTATGCCACCGGTGGAGCGCGCGGCCAAAGCAGCGTGCTCGCCGCGTTGCCCGACACCAAGCGCAATCGCGCCAAGGTCAGGGCG
>SPJJ01055562.1_pt1 | contig 16038 bp, 11 predicted proteins | sample 3741741 | NCBI WGS metagenome assembly SPJJ01 (sample SAMN10925908, study PRJNA522277) | cold seep metagenome | isolation source: Elba SIP-enriched marine methane seep metagenome, extraction at timepoint T1 | place: Italy: coast of Elba, Mediterranean Sea | collected 2014-05 | reverse complement strand
CGGCACTGCTCAACGCACGCGCGAACACTTCACTGGCGTCGCGCACAAACGGCACGCCGGTGAAGAAGTACTCACCCTGCGCGCGTTGTTTGTCCACATCCAGCAGCAAGTAGCCTTGGGCGACCAGATTGGAGTACTTCAGGTGTGGATTATTGGCCATGAAGAACTCACCGATGATGCCGACATTGGCGATGCCATTGCTGGAGAATTCCACCGCCAGCGAGCCTTCACCGGTGATCGGGTTGTAACGCGTTGGGTCGCTGGGTTCTACCGGTACATCGAAGGCGGTGACCACATGGGTATCGCCAGAAAGGATGACCACATTGTCCAGCGCATTGTCTTGCAGGGTCTGCATTACCGCATTGCGGTCGAAGCGATAACCATCCCAGGCATCTTCGTTCAGGAACACACCGCCCTGGTCTTCTGGTAGCGGTACGATCTTGATCGGGGCAAAGGTCATTTGCTGGGCAATCACCTTCCACTGCGCCTGGCTGCTGAGCATCTGTTGCAATAACCAGTTGCGTTGTTCTTCACCCAGGATGGTTTGCTCCGGGCTCACCGTCTCGGTGCCGGCCTGCGGCGCACGTCCGGCCAGACGGGTGTCCAGCAGGATCAGGTCGAGCAGATTGCCGTAACGCAGAGTGCGGTAAATGCGTCCATTACCTTCCGGTAGCAGGCCATTATTGGGTGCATCGAAACGGGTGTCGGCATTGTCACGAATGGGCATCCACTCAAAGTAGGCGCGCACCGCCTGGCCTTTGCGCTCGATCCAGTCACCTTCGGACTCGTCGTGATTGGAGGCGCCATCCCGATAGCTGTTGTTGGTGGTTTCGTGATCGTCCCAGATCACAATCCAGGGGTGTTGGCGATGTGCCTCCTGCAGGTCCGGATCGCAGCGGTACTGGGCGTAACGCAGGCGATAATCCTGCAGGCTGACAATCTCGTGGGGAGGGGAATGTGCCCGATCAGTAGTTTGCGAACTGGAGCCAGTTTCGTAGATATAGTCACCCAGGTGAACCACCGCGTCCAGATCGGCGCGTTTGGCGATGGCGCCATAGCCGTTGAAGTAACCAAAGCTGTAATTGCTGCAGGCACATACGGCAAAACGCAAGCGTTCGGTTTGATCCGCGCTCGGTGCCGTGCGGGTGCGGCCGATGGGTGAGAATTGCTCACCCACGGCAAAGCGATAGTAGTAAGTGGTGTAGTCGTCCAAGCCGTCGGCGTCGATTTTGACCGTGAAATCGCGCGTCGCATCGGTGTCGAACACACCACCCTGGACCACATCGTTGAATTCGGCGTCACGGGCAACCAGCCACTCTACCGCCACAGTGCCAGAAGCGGTCTCGTCGCTCGGAGTCACCCGCGTCCACAGGATCACGCGATCGGTCAGCGGATCACCGGAGGCAACACCGTGCATGAAACGAATATCTGTGATGTTGTCAGCAGCCTCGGTACGTCCGTTTGCTGCGCTACGCGAACCCTGGCCACAAGCGGACAGGCTCAGGGCGGCGCCGGCGGCAACCGCACCCTGGATGAATTGGCGACGTGAGGCAGCGGCTTGAAAACGCTTACGCATAGGGGCCAGCGCCGCGGCGCGGCGACGGTGCAGTTCACTCATTGGGACTCTCCAGTCTTGGCTATAGATCGGCGCTCATGACCTGGCACCGTTTTTTAGGCTGCAGAATATGCGGATCGCGTGTTTAGATTTGATGACGGGCCGGTGAACCGGCCCGGACAGTATCAGGCAGATGCCCCATGTTTCGAACGATTTGAGGGATTTTCAAAAAGCTCGTTGATTGCCCGAAAGCTATACCGGCTTTCTGTCCTCACCCTTTCGGGGCCAGCTAAAGCTGTTCAAAGTCGCTCCGGGTGAATGTGTCAGGGCGCAATGCCGCCGTCGCATAATCGACAATCGGCGTTTGACCTTCTTACCCTTTAATAAAGCTAGCGCCTCTAAAGCCGTACGTTTCTCGGATATCAAGGGCCGTGGTTTGGGCCTTCAGCAGCCTGCCGACTCATCCTCCTTGCGGCGCGCGGCGAAGCTGATGGCGGCCGCCAGGCCGATCAGCGTCACGGCCGGGGACAGGGCCCCGCCACGGCCGCTGATGGGTGAGGCGGCGCCACGAAACGGGCCGCTGATCTCAAAAATTTCGCCACGAATTTCTCGTCCGCTGGTCTCGTCTACGCGGTGGCGTTTGCCCTGGCTGGCGAAATACAGACGGGTGCCGCTGGGGTCGAAGGCTGGCCCGGCGATTTCCGAATGTGGCACCGGATATCGCATGAAAGGTGTGACAATGCGGTCGGCCGTGATCATGACCAGCTCCATGTTGCCGCCGTCCTCGGCGACGAACAGGTCATGGCTGTCTGGATGTACGACCAGGTTGTCGACGCCGGTGAGCGGGGCGTCGACGAAGTCCGCGGCGTCGTAGATGATGTCCACGCTTTTGGCTTCGGTGTCATAGGCCCAGACGCGGTTGGTGCCCTTGGTGGTGAAGTAGACGATGCCGGAGTCGTACCAGCAGCCCTCGCCGCCGTCGAAAACCGCGGCCGTGGGCACTTGATAGCGGCACTCCGTGGGCAGGCCCAGCGGATTGGGTACTAGTTCCCAGCGGACCGGTCCGGGGGCGGTCTCCCGGTTGGGCGGCATGATGTCGTTCCAGGGGAACTCATCAGGGTCGATGCCCGGCGTTTCCGCCAGCAGCTCGCGGATCGTGTCGGAGTAGGGGCGACGGACTGGCGGGTTTTCGCCGACCACGGCGACTTCCAGTGTCCCAACAGTCAGGTCCGGCCTGCCGCCTTCCGGCCAGCTGGCCGGTATGAATCGGTACAGGGCGCCGTCGCCGGTGTCTTCGGTCAGGTAGATGGCTTTGCCGATGGGGTCGACTGCTGCGGCCTCGTGGCTGAACTGGCCCATCGCTGGCAGCCGGATGGGCGTATTCAGGCCGGTGGGATCGCACTCGTAGACGAAGCCGAAGAAGTTTTCCTCGCAGGACAGCCAAGTGCCCCAGGGCGTCGCGCCGCCGGCGCAATTATTATTGCTGCCTTGCAGGATGGGATAGGCATCGATCACCCGGCCTTCGGCATCGAAACGGACCGCCCCGACACCTCCCTGCTCACCGCACATCGGACTGGACGGATCAGCGCATTCGTCAGCCACGATGGGAATCTCCGAATTGCTGACGTAAATCCAGCCGCCATCGTCCTGCGGGAATACTGCCCCGCCGTCGGGGGCGCGGTGCCAGATGTAGCTGGACTCCCCGCCGTCAGCCAAAGGTACCGGTGCATAGGACTCCGCGATACGGCGGGAGCGAAATCCCGGCGGTAGAAACAGTCCGTTGGCATCCGGGCCGGTCAGCTCGCCATAGGGATTCGCGCCGGGAATAGCCGGTGCGGCATAGGCGCGCTTCCAGAAATCGCTGCCCAGCGTGAAACTGCCGGCCACCGCGAGGCCCGCCTGGATGAATTGTCGTCTTTCCATGACCGATGGTCTCCTTCAGTTGGCGAACATGGCGGCCGGCTGGCCTTCGCTGCCAATCAATATGCCGTCACGATGAAAATCCCCCGCCTCGATCTGCGGGTAGTCGGGAACCTCGATAAGGACAGGCTCGCCGTTAAGGGCCTGCAGCCAGTCCTGCTGCTCGTCGCGCCGGTAGAGATAGCTGTGTTCCAGGGTGACGATCAGGGCCTGGCTGCCGTCCGAGCTGAAAGCCAGGGCGGTCGGCGAGACCTTGGTGATGCTGCCGGCTGGGGCCAGCTCCCCGCCTTCCGGCAGGGGCAGGGAATTGATCTCGCCCAGATACTCGGCCGTCACCGGCATCAGCGGTGGGCTGTCCAGGGGCACGCGGTAGAGCCGAGGCAGGCTGTCCCGCTTGCTCAGCAGATAGACGAAGCCCGTCGCGGCATCGACGGCGACGCCTTCGCAGTCACGGGCACCGTCGGGATAAAGTACGGTGATTGTGGTGTCCACCGGCAGCTGGCCGGAGATCGGCGGCTCGCCGGGTTCCCGCACGATGTGCAGCTGCACGAAGGGCCGGACGGCCTCGTTATCGCCGACATCGGCGAGCAGCAGGAAATGCCCGTCCGCCGTCTGGTAGCTGGCCATGTCTTCCCAGTCCACAGCGCTGGCCGGGCCGATGGTTGCGCTGCCCAGATCGCGCCCTTGCCAGTCGAAGGCGAAGATCCGCGGGGTGTCGCCGGAATCGTTATGGGCCCAGAACATACCGGGCGCCAGGGTACTGGGCGCCAGGCCGCTGAGTTCGCCAATCTGGGGATTGGCCAGCTCGAATTCCCCTTGCGGCGGGGTCCCACTGTCGCGCAAGCGGAGCAGGCGGCTGGGCAGGTCGGTGATGATGCCGTCCACGCCGATCTCCATCAGCTCGCGCATCCGCTCAGCGTCGTTGACGGTGTAGACACTGATATCGAAGCCGCGGCGGTGGATGTCGCCCACCAGGGCGCGGTCCACATTGGCATGACCAGGATTGATCGAATCGGCGAACTGGCCCACTCGGGACCAGGTCTCGTCATCCTGCGGTGGATTGCCCAACAGGCCAATTTGGACGTCCGGGTGGATCTGCGCATACCGCTGCATGGAGTCCCAGTGGAAAGATTGCACGATCAACGGCTGCATCGCCTGACCGTCAACGACCCATCCGGCTTCTTCAAGCCCCTCCGCAATGGCCTGTTCAATGCCTGGATACAGCCCGGGGCTCTTGACCTCAAGCAGCAAGCCGGCGCGACCATGCAGGGTGTCCAGTATTGTGCGCAGGTCGGGGACTCGTTCGCCCATGTAGTCGAAGTTGCCGATCTCCTTCTGATAGCCGTACCAAGTGCCGGCGTCCAGGCCGCGCATCTCAGCCAGGCTGAAATCGCCCACATTCCACGGCGCCCGTTGCGGGTAAAGCAAGGGGGCATTGGTGGTCCGCGTCAGCGTCGTGTCGTGCATCACGACGAGGCCACCGTCGGCAGCCTGCTGGACATCGATTTCTATGAAATCCGCGCCACTGGCGATGCCCAGTTCCACGGCCACATTGGTGTTTTCCGGGGCGATGCCGGAGTAACCCCGATGGGCGATGACTAGCGGCCCGGCGATGGCGTCGCTGCGTGTAGCGGGGGCATCGCCGTGGCGGCTGCCGCCCTGGCAGGCGCAAAGCAGGGCGGTGAGGAGCAGGGCGGCAAGGCGCAAGCGAAGTTGCATGATGGCGTTGGTCTTGGGCAAAACCACGAAATCTTAAGCGCCTTTTATTGCAGCTTGATGGCGGCCCGGTCTTGCCGTTCCAAGTTCAACGCTGGGCCTGGGCAGCCAGCGTCCGGCGGCGCAATGCCGGGTGAATCTGCAGAAGCAGACATAGCCACAGCCATGACAGCGCCCCGCCGCGGCCTGGGTCAGTTCCGTTTCTGGTGGCCGTTGGGGAATTCGCGTGGCGCAGGCGCAAGCTCAGCGAGCCTCCGGCCGGCAGGCTGGCGCGCACACGCGCTTGCGCCAGGCCATCGCCGTAGCGCACGTGCATGATCTCGCCGCCATCGGCCGCCAGAGCCTGGCCCGGCTCGGCCGCAATCTGCAGCAGCGGTGAAACCTGCAGATCCGCGAGCAGGCCGCTTTGCAGCGTGATGCTGGATTCGCCCGGTTCGGCAGTCAGTTCGAAGGAGGGATAGGAGAACAGCCCGAACTGCGCATGTGCCGCCGTCCAATTCTCGGGCCGTTCAGCACGTCGAGCGAGGAATTCCTCGGTCGCCGGGTAGCCGAGGTCAATAGGGTCAAAACCCTGGCCCGCGATGTTATTCCAGTTCATCAAGCGCCAGCCCCAGTAACCGCCTAATCCCCAGACATCACCTGCCAGCTGGGACGAGGCAGTGGTGGTGCTGACAAACAGCGGTCCGTGCGTGGGTTCACGCAATATGGTGCCCAACTGATCTTGTGATAACCCATCTTGGACGAAGGTATTGTCGCGCAGGATCAAATGCAGCTCCCGCACCGTATGATCGCGATGCGGGCGCCCATTGGTTTCGACGATATCGCCCTCGTAATAGCGGGCGACGCGATCCTCATGGGTGTGGCCGGAAAAGTGCGCCGCCACGCCCGCCGCAGCAAAGAGATCACGTGATTCCAGACGGCCTTCGCCTTTCCAGGGATGGCGATTCTGAATCCACGACGGATCGTGGTGGGCGAAAGTAATCAAGGTGCCATCCGGGTTGCGGGCCCGGTAGCCGAGCAATTCCTGCTCCAGCCAGGCCATCTGCTCCGGCAGAATCTGGCCACCGGCCAGGGTGTCGAAATCGTCCCAGGCGGGAAAGGGTTCCAGGGTCGGCCAGTCGAAGGTGTTGATGCTGACCAAGTGCAGCTTGGGGCCGATGTCCACGCCAAAACGCAGCGGGCCGAAGAACAGCTGCCACAGTTCTTTGCCGTCGACTTCGGACAAATCCTGGCCACTGTAGTCGTCCAGGGCATATAGGTCATGATTGCCAGGTGACAGAAAGGCTGGCACCTCCAGCTTGTCCAGCAGCTTCCAAGCGTCGTCGTACTCGTAGGGCACACCTTGCGGGTGCACGGCGAAGGTCAGGTCGCCGGTGATGATGACGAAATCCGGCTGAACCAGATTGATCTCACGAACAACCTGAGCGAAGGCGGCCCAGCGCTCTGCTGTCATCGGGTTGCCCACCGAGCGCTGCGCGAAGGCCAGAGCCTGTTCGTATTCCTGACGCTGAATCGCATCCAGCGCCGCGTCCTGCAACGGGCGCGGATCTCCCACCGAAGGATCAGCGATGACCACGACGCGCGGCGATGCGGGATAGTCCGCAACGATGGACAGGGCGCGGCGCTGGTGGTCTTCACCGCTCAGAGCCGCGCCTGGACTGTCTCCGGGAATATTCACATGCAGGTCGTAGAGGTCGGGCAGCAAGTCCGCCGGCAGGACGAAGCGCAGGCTGTCGACTTGGCGCTTTGGCCACAGGGTACTGGGTATGCCGGCCTGCACCACGACCGGGCCGCCGATGTCGATGCGTGGCCGAATCTGGCCGAAGCTGGGGATCAGCCAGGCCCGGATGTTCAGCGGATCCTGGGCCGCGCCAGCGGCCAGTTCCACCGCCAGCAGTTCATCGGCGCGCTGGATGGTGGGCACGCCGTTCAGCGGCGCCAGGATGGTTTCGATTTTGGGGTCGAGGCCCGCCGGTAACGGCAGGTCGACCTGGGCGTGAGCCTGTAGGCCGAGCAGACACAGGGCCGTGATGAGGGTGGTGCGTAGCATGCTTGGATCTCGGGATTAGCGGTTGTCGATGTCTTTCTTGGGATGCAGGGCCATGCCGTTGCCAGTGCTGAGTGTCGGCTCCGTTGCGCCGGCCACGGCCGGCGCTGGGTGATGCACCAGATGTAGGCGGATGTTGTCCGCGTAGCTGTTGTTGTCCGCGTCCTGCTGACGCAGGCCGGTTAGCTCGACCTCGACGCTGGCGGTCAGCGCCGGCAGCGCCAGCGAGGTGGCCAGTTCACGCCAGATGCCGGTCTGGTTGATCACCGGTTTGGCTTGCGCTAGCTCTGCGCCCGCGGCATCCAGCGCGCGCAGCCAGGCCACCGGTACGTCCCAGCGGTCGAAGTCCTTCAGTGACAGCTGCAGCACGGCCAGCACCCGGCCGGCGGCGATGTCCACTGCCGCGTCGCGTACATCAACACGCTGGCGCGCGCGGGCGTAGCGGCTGGATTCGCCGCACACGCCACCAACAGCAAAGAAGTGCCCGCCTTCAAAGGCGGATGTGGCGCTGCCGCAATCTTCAGAGGCCACGGACTCGAACTCACCTTCCAGCACGTCCCAGCCGGTGACGCCGTCCTCGGCACCACCGTTGACCAGGCGGGATTCGCCATCGCTGACGTCCTCGATACGGAAACAGGCTTCCGCTGAGAAATCCGACCAGGCCAGCCGCGCATCGCGATAGCGCACCCGCCAGCAGTAGGGTCCGCCGGCCGGCAGATAGGGCACGCGCCAGTGGCGCAGGCTCACCCCCGCCTGCAGGTCTTCACGAAACCACATGTTCTGCTGGCGGGTTTCGTTGCCCCAGGCGTCGATCAGCGGGCTGCGGTAGTCGCCAGGCGTGGTGCTCAGCTGCCAGTGAGATTCCCGCTGTGCGTCGCCGTCCGGGTCGACGAATTCCGAAGCCTCCAGCAGAGGGGCCGACCGGGAGATCGTGGCTTCTGGCCCGATGGCCTGCGGCGTCTCGGGTGCCTGGTTGCGACCACCGATCACCAACTCGTCGCGAATCCGGCTGTCCTGAAAACGGTCCGCATAATTCTCGTGGTCGTCGCCACCGGCCTTGCGGGTGACTTGGATTTCCGGTGTCCCGGTGGTGCTGAAGTCGAAGACCACATAGCCGTATTCGTCCCAGCTGGACTCGAATTCATTGTAGTCAGCCTGTTCGTAATCGCCCCAGTCGTCGATGGCGCCGGAGGCGGAGGCGGCGTTCAACCACAGGTGCGGCACGTCGCGGGACTGGCCGCGGCTGTAGGCGTGGGTGTGGCCGAAGAAATGGCCGCTGTAGGTGTCGCGCCGGGCGCTGAGCTTCTCCAGTTCGGTTTTGTAGTGGCAGGTGATGTCGCTTTCGCCCGGAATCCACAGCTCCGACTTGCACGGGTGATGGATGGAGGCGAAGACATAAGCGATGTCCTCGCTGGCTTCAGCATCGGCCAGGCGGGCGTCGAACCAGGCCCGCTGTTCCTCATGCAGGCGGGCGAAGCCGGGAATCTGCTCGCGCAGGGTTTCCACGGTCGGTCGCGCCAACTGTTCCAGCTCGGCCGGCATGGAGTCGTAGAACAGATTGCTGTTGTAATTGGATTGCAGGGCCAGCAAGCGGAAGTTCAGGTAATCGATCGCATACCACTCCTCGCGGTGGCGCGTTGAGCCGTTGTCGGGCACCTCGAAGTAGGTGAGGTAGTTTTCCAGCGTGTAATCGTGGTTGCCGATGGCCGGCAGGATCGGTATGTAATTGAACAGGGCTTGGGCAGTGTTGAAAAAGGTGTCGCGCCATTCGGGGGAGTTGGTGCCGGTGGAAACGATGTCGCCGGAGATGATCACGCCAGCGATGGTTTCGACACAGCGGTGAACATCGCCAGCACATTCCTGGTCGATCACGCCCTCTTCAGCCACGCTTTTGAGCCAGGCCGGATTGTTGCTCTGGGTGTCAGAGATGACGATGAAGCGGCCACGCTCGACGCCGTCACCGGCCTCGGGCCAGGTCTTGAAGCGGAAAGTATCGGAATAGCCCGCGGCGGTCAGCACGCGGTATTCGTAGGTGGTGTTGGATTGCAGACCGCTGATGACGGCCTTGTGCACGTTGGTCTGCAGGCTCAGCGGCAGCGCGGCGCGGTCGAAGTAATGCACCGGATCCGGCACGATCTGCACCGGCACGGTCTCCTTGCTGGCCAGCGCGGTTTCGAAGACCGTGCCGCCCAATGGTCGGTACTCCACAGCCAGGCCGGGTTCGACCGGCTCGAACATCACCGTCATGCGGTCAGGCCCCGGATGCTGCAAGTAGGGCACGGTCAGAAACACCGGCGAGGCTACGATGTCGGGGTTGTTATCGGCGCCGCGTGAGGGGGTGTCGGCGGTCAGGCGGCCGCCCTCGAAGTTGCAGGCGCTGAGCAGGCTGGCGGCCAGCAGGGCCGGCCATGTGGTTCGAACAGATCGCAATGGAGAGCTTTCCAGGAAATGAACCCGTCAGGGTAGTCACCGCAGGTTGCGGTTTGATGGCAGCCGGAGGGTTCAGGTGGGGTGGCTGGCCGAGCGCGTCGTCGGCATCGAGATGTATGGCAAATCCAGTCACTACTATGTCGGCGATAATGGCGCCGCCCGGCGGTTGGTTTGCGTATGCGCTGGATAAGGGTTGGCACCTGGGCCCGATCGGCGCCGAGGACGAGCACGGGACCGAATGGGCTCAGCCCCAGTGGGCCAAAACGGTGATCCTGGCGCAGTCCCGCGATGCGGCCTCACTCAAGGATGCGATGCTGGCCCGCGCGCTTCTACGCGCTGGCCCATCACTACAATGCGCTGCGGCTGGATTTCAGCGCGACCGATGCGTCTTCATCGGCTCGGGTGGGCAGGTGCTGCAGGCCAGCAACGGGGCTCAAGCCAGCCTGCAGGTCAGTGCGGTGGGCAGTGAGGAAGAATGGGTCTTCGTGCGCATCATCGATCTGGCCGATGCCGATGGAGATGAGGTGAGCGGCGAAGCGGTGGCGGTGTCCGCGCCAATCTGGTTTCGCGCGGCGCCGTCTTGAAGCGAGTTTATTGGACCGGCAGCTTCAGCCGCTGCTGGCATATTTGTTATTTCATATATATGATAATCCGAATATGAAAACTCCTTGTACCCTGTCACCGCTGGCCTTCTTCAAATGCCTGGCCGAGGACACCCGGCTGAAATCTTTGCTGCTGATTCAGCTCAGCGGTGAGCTGTGTGTGTGCAATCTGCAAACCGCCTTGCGGCTGAGCCAGCCCAAGGTGTCCCGCCACCTGGCCGAATTGCGCAAATGCGAACTGCTGCTGGATGAGCGTCGCGGCAAATGGGTGTATTACCGCATTCATCCGGAACTGCCCGCCTGGGCGGTCACCGTTCTGCAAGAGACGGCGCGGCACAATCAGCCGCTGCTGCAGCCCTGTCTCGAGCGGCTGGCCAGCGACCCCGTGTGTTGATCGACGCTAACAATACCTCCGAGATCCCACAACATGAAGATTCTTTACATCTGCACCCACAACCGTTGCCGCAGCATCCTGTCGGAAGCGATTTCCAATCACCGGGCGGCTGATGTCATTCAGGCGCGCAGCGCGGGCAGTCAGCCGAGTGGGGAAGTGCACCCCTTGTCGCTGCGCTACCTGGCGGAAGCCGGGATTGCCACCACCGGCTTGATCAGCCAGTCCTGGGATGAACTGGAGGACTTTGCACCGGATCTGGTGATCACGGTGTGCGATGCCGCCGCCGGTGAAAGCTGCCCGCTCTGGTTTGGCAAGAGTCTGAAAGTGCACTGGGGCCTGGCCGATCCATCCAGGCTGCAGGGATCGGAGGAAGAGATTGCCGCGGCGTTTCGCGACTGCATCGACGAGATCAGCCAGCGTGTCGACGCCCTCAAAGACATTGCACAGCTGGACAAAGCGGCCTGGCCGGATGCGCTGGCCGCATTGGGGGCGCACTAATGCTGCCAGCGGACAGCGATCTGCCGAATATTGTCGATGCGCATTGGCGCCGCCCGGACGCCGCTCAGTTCGTCACCCAATTCTCCACCCACAAACCCAGAATCCTGCTGCTCTATGGTTCGCTGAGGCAGCGTTCATTCAGCCGCCTGGTGGTGGAGGAATCTGCGCGTCTGCTCACCGCCATGGGCGCCGAGACAAGGATTTTCAATCCTTCCGGCCTGCCCCTGCCGGACGATGCCGAGACGGATCACCCCAAGGTTCAGGAACTGCGTGACCTGATGGCCTGGTCCGAGGGCCAGGTCTGGTGTTCGCCCGAACGCCACGGCAGCATGACCGGCATCATGAAGGCCCAGATTGACTGGATTCCGCTATCGCTGGGGGCCGTGCGGCCGACGCAGGGCAAGACCCTGGCGGTGATGCAGGTCTGCGGTGGCTCCCAGTCCTTCAATGCGGTCAATCAGTTGCGCGTGCTCGGGCGCTGGATGCGCATGATCACGATTCCCAATCAATCCTCGGTGGCCAAGGCTTTTCTGGAATTCGACGCGCAGGACCGGATGAAACCATCCGGCTACTACACCCGCATCGTCGACGTGATGGAAGAATTGATGAAGTTCACCTTGCTGACCCGCGACAACAGCGATGTGCTGACCGACCGTTATTCCGAGCGGGTCGAAACGGGTGAGGCCCTGATCGCCCGCGTCAATCAACGCTAAGGGCGTACCGCCGCCCGGAGAATGCAACACCATGGGATTTTTCGAACGTTATCTGTCGCTGTGGGTGGCCTTGTGCATCCTGGCTGGCGTGCTGCTGGGCAATGTGGCGCCGGAGCTGTTTGCCGTCATCGCCAGCCTGGAATATGCCCACGTGAATCTGATGGTCGCGGTGCTGATCTGGCTGATGATCTATCCGATGATGATTCAGGTCGATTTTGCTGCGATCAAGGATGTCGGCAGGAAACCCAGGGGCCTGGCACTGACCCTGGTGGTGAACTGGCTGATCAAGCCCTTCACGATGGCGCTGCTGGGCTGGCTGTTCTTCAAGCTGCTGTTCGCCGACTGGGTCGACCCGCAGTCGGCCAGCGAATACATCGCGGGCATGATTCTGCTGGGCGTGGCGCCATGCACCGCCATGGTGTTCGTCTGGAGTCAGCTGACCGACGGCGATCCCAACTACACCCTGGTGCAGGTGTCGATCAATGATGTGATCATGATTTTTGCATTTGCCCCGATCACCGCTTTCCTGCTCGGCATCAGTGATATCCAGGTGCCCTGGGAAACCCTGTTGCTGTCCGTCGTTCTCTATGTTGTGCTGCCCTTGCTGGCCGGCGCCATTACCCGCCAGCGCCTGGACCGCAAGGATGACCATCGGCGACTGAACCAGTTTGTCGCCACCCTGAAACCCTGGTCCATCATCGGCCTGCTGGCCACCATTGTGCTGTTGTTCGGCTTTCAGGCCGAAACCATTTTGGATAAACCGCTGGTCATCGGCCTGATTGCGATTCCGTTGCTGATCCAGACTTACGGCATCTTTGCGCTGGCTTATCTGGCCGCGTGGAAATTGCGCCTGCCGCATAATGTGGCGGCGCCGGCCTGCATGATCGGCACATCGAATTTCTTCGAGCTGGCGGTGGCGGTGGCGATATCGCTGTTTGGCCTGCACTCCGGTGCCGCCCTGGCCACCGTGGTGGGCGTGCTGGTGGAAGTGCCGGTGATGCTGTCGCTGGTGGCTTTTGCCAACCGTACCCGGCACTGGTTTCCGCCGCCAGCCAGCGCTCCGAAAGATCACTAGCACCCTGAACCACCAGGACAAGCAACACATGCCGCACACGATCAGCAATAAACGCCGCAAACTCCTTGCCCTGATACCGGCTCTGGCCGGTGCATCGCTGGCCGGCGGCTGTGGCGGCGCGGACCGCCAGCTGCCGCCTGACGGTGGCCATCCGGCACAACTGGACCCCAACGTCGAGTTGCCGCCGGCAGGCAGCGGCGACGCCGCACGGGTGTTTCCCGATTCCGTTGCCAGCGGCGACCCCACCACCAGCGGTGCGATCCTGTGGACGCGGCTGGATGCAGCGGCCCTCAGCGCCGGCCAGGACATTCTGTGGGAAGTGGCTGAAGATACCGAATTCAAGCACAGGTTGGCCGCAGGGCGCATCCGTGTTTCGGCCCTTTCATCGGACAATGATCACACCCTGAAGCTGGACACCGACGGGCTGCTGCCGAGCAATCGGTTCCTGTACTACCGCTTCGCCCACGCCGGCGTCTCCAGTCGCGGCGGACGTTTGCGCACGCTGCCCGAGCGTGATGAAGATGTGGCCCGCCTGCGCCTGCTGGTCGCCTCCTGCCAGGATTACACCCTGGCCTATTTCCATGCCTTCGGTGAAATGGCCCAGCGGGACGCGGATTATGTTCTGCATCTGGGTGACTTCATCTACGAAAGCGCCATTGTTCCGGCCCGTCCGATCACCCTGCCTTCCGGCGCCCAGTACGCCAGCAGCCGGGAAGATCTGTTGACCATCTACCGCACGCATCGTAGCGATGAGAATCTGCGCCAGTTGCTGGAAGCGCATACGCTGATCTGCACCTTTGACGATCACGAGTTTGCCAACGACCTGTATTTTGATGGCGAACGCCCACGCGGGCCGGATCATCCGCTGGATGGCGATGCCGCCGCCATGAGCCGTTACCTGCGCGAGGCGGTGGATGTCTGGTACCACTATCTGCCGGTCCGCGTGCACTATCGGCCGGAAGCTGATTTCCCGGATCTCATCGACATCCAGCGCAGCTTTCGCTTTGGTCGTCTGGTGGAACTGGCGGTCACGGAATTGCGCATGCATCGCAGCCCCCATCCCTGTGGCGAGGGCAATTTTGGCGAACGCCAGCTGGTGCTGGAGAGCGGCTGTGAAGCGCGTCATGAACCGCAGCGCACCCTGCTGGGCCAGGAGCAGAAACAATGGCTGATCGACACCCTGCGCGACAGCGATGCGCAGTGGCGTGCGCTCGGCCTGCCCATCCCGTTCTCGCCGATTGCCATCGCCCAGACCCCGCCGACAATGTATGAGGTGGACCATTGGGACGGCTATACCGCGGAACGCGCCGAATTGCTGCAGGCGCTTAATGGCACACCCAATCTGCTGGTGCTGGCCGCCGATCTGCACGCCTTTGCCGCCGCCACCTTGCGCGATGGCTATCCCGACGGCCCCAGCATCGGTACCGAATTCACCACCGGCGCCGCTGCGGCGACCCCGATCGCCAGCATCAACCCGCCGGCCAATGTGTTCTTGCAAAGCCCCAATATTCTGGCCAACAACCCCCATTTCGCTTACTGGGACGGCACCCGCAATGGCTGGCTGGAAGTGGAATTCACCGCCAAGAGCTGCACCGTCGCGGTGCGCGCCATGCAGGCGCAAACGCCGCTGGCCAACCCCTCCATTGAAATGGCTCGCTTCACGGTGGCTGCCGGCGCGACAGCACTGAGCCAGACATGATGGCTTGAGCTTTTTCTGACGGCGACGGGACCGGGGCTGCCGCTAGGCGGGTTCAGCGCATCAGGCGGTCCGGTAGCGGATCAGCGGACCTCTTGCGCCAGACGGCGATCTCGCGCAGCCCTTCGGCATGTCGTCTCGATTGGGCGTGGCAGGCCTCAGTTGGTGGTGAAGCTCACGGCATCGGGCCGCTCAGCGCAGATCACAGACGATGGGCATATGATCATAAGCCACGATGTCGGTGGGCGTGCCGGCGAAGCAGTCGCCGATGAAGCTGTCGCTGGCGACATGGTCGATGTTGATCGCGTCGGCATAGCTTGGCGTCGCCAGCGGCCCGGCGTCGGAGATCTGTCGGAACGCCTGGCCGTCACCGACATGCTCGGTCCAGGTAGCCGCGCTGGGATCGATCAGAAACAGCCGGCCCGGGTCGGTGTTCAGGTCACCCAGCACGAGGTTGCGCTGCCCGTTTGCGGCCGGCTCGCCGGATCCATCGAGGATGTCGACGAAGACCTGCTCGAATTGCTCGACGCGGCAGGCCTGGTCTTCGGTGGTGATGCCGGAGGTGCCATGGATGTTGACCACCGTCAGGCTGCGCCCGTCGGGCCGGTCGATCACCCCGCGGCCGATGCGCGTGCCGCCACCGCAGTCATCGGTGAAGCCACCGTCGAGATGGTCGAGGCACAGCGCGCCCTGGCAGCCGCGAATCTGGCCAAATGCGCGTCGCACCGCCAGGCACTTGTCGGGGCGGCCTCGATGGCAGGCGATCTGGTAGTCCTCACCGAGGATGATCTGGCTGACGGTCTGGCCGCCGGGCCGCCAGTCCTCGCAGATGAAACCGGCGTGGAACTCAGCGGGAATCTCCGGGCATTGCTCCGGATGGCAAATCTCCTGCAGGCCGACGATATCCGGCCGGATGGTGTTGAAGAAGGCGCGGGTGTCGGCAAACAGAGACTTGTGGGACAGGCCGGTGCCATACCATTCGCCGGCGATGGCGGCATCCTCGCAGCTGTAGGGGGCGTCCGCATCATCGGAGCACTCGGGGATGCCCACGTTGAAGGTCACCACGCGTGGCCCGGTCGCGCCGTCCGTGCCCGGCAGGCGGCCCGCGCCGTTGCAGGCGAGCAGGGCGAGCGCCAGGTTCAGCATCAGAACAGAATGGATCAGGCTGCGGGTCATGGGTTCAGGTTCTGTCGGGGTTGGCGGCGTCGAGCGCCCGCAGCCGGTTGCTGCCCGCATCGATCTGGAATGCGATCGCCCGCTGTTGTGCCTGGGAGACCTCGGCCACGGTGTCCACATGCCACTCCTCGCCGATGACCCGCTCTGGCGTGATGTCGAGGATCACGTAGCCATGCCTGGCATCGTTGTGGTGCTTGATATGCGGCGAGTGCGGCG
>SPJJ01048500.1_pt1 | contig 16061 bp, 10 predicted proteins | sample 3741741 | NCBI WGS metagenome assembly SPJJ01 (sample SAMN10925908, study PRJNA522277) | cold seep metagenome | isolation source: Elba SIP-enriched marine methane seep metagenome, extraction at timepoint T1 | place: Italy: coast of Elba, Mediterranean Sea | collected 2014-05 | reverse complement strand
CCTGCTCGAGCTGGCCGAGTCCATCAAGACGCACGGGCTCATGCAGCCCGTACTGGTTCGCAGCCGGGGCAATCACTTCGAGATCATCGCCGGAGAGCGCCGCTGGCGCGCATCCCAGCGCGCCGGGCTCAAAGCCATCGAGGTGGTGGTCAAAGACCTCGCCGAAGAGGATGTCTTCGAGTGGGCGCTGATCGAGAACATCCAGCGCGAAGACCTCAACCCCATCGAGGAGGCGGAGGCCTATCGCAGGTTGCTGGACGGCACCAAGATGACCCAGGAGCAGCTGTCCCACCGGGTCGCCAAGGATCGCTCCACCATCGCCAACGCCCTGCGGCTGCTGAAGCTGCCCGAAGAGGTGCGGCGACAGGTGATCGCGGGCGCCATATCGATGGGTCACGCCCGTGCGTTGCTGTCGCTAGAGAGCGCAGATCACATGGTCAAGATGGCCCGTGATGTCGTCAAGCGTGGGCTATCGGTGCGTGAGGTGGAGCGCATGGTGCGCGCGCTGCGCAAGGCGGCCGAAGGCGGCGACAAGCCCGAGGCGGTGGATCCTTATGGCAGCCTGCCGGGCGGAAAGCCCGCGGTGGAGCGCGTGACCCACGAGCTGGTGCGCTCCCTGGGCACTAAGGTCCGCATCGTTCCCCACGGCAAGCGCGGCAAGATCGAGATCGACTTTGCCTCCGCCGATGAGCTGAACCGGCTGATCGGTCACCTGCGCGGCTGATCCTCAGGGCGTACGCTCGACATCCTTCCCGACTCGCGGCATGGTCCCGGCCATGGCGATTATGGGTGGCAAACGAGAGGCTCCTGCGAACGTGACGCGGCTGAATCCGGCCGACGCAGACACGATTCTCGGGCCTGATGCTAGCTTCTCCGGCAAGCTGACTTTCGAAGGCGTCGTGCGCATCGACGGCAAGTTCGAAGGCGAAATCTTCACGGACGATCTGTTGGTGATCTCACCCAAGGCCGAGGTGAAGGCTACGCTGCATGTCGGCAGCATCATCATCAATGGCACCGTCGACGGTGATATTCACGCCAAGTCTTCCGTGGAGCTGCAGGCGCCCGGCAAGGTCCGCGGCAACATCGTGACGCCCAGCCTGATCATCGAAAAGGGCGTGACCTTTGATGGCTCGTGCCAGATGAGCAAACAGCCGAGCACACTCTCTGCGGCCAAGTCCTCCCCCCCGCCTCCGCCCAAGTCCTGAGGCATCTTTGTCTCGATCTCCCGTGAGATCGGGCTGAGCAGTCATCAGCGCCGCGACGATTGTCGAAGCGGGACCCTTGGTCCGGGCTTTGCGTTGTCAGCGGGCATGCCTGCTCCGCGTATCGCCCAAATCCTATGCCTGCTGGGCGCCGTCGCGCTGGGCGGGCCTTGGGCCTGTGGCGGAGGCCTGGCCACCGGGCCGATGGCCGATAACGACCAAGACGCGCTGCCCGACGATAGCGAGGACCGAAACCGCAACGGCGAGCTGGACCCTGGGGAGACAGATCCCAACTCCAGCGATACGGACGGGGATGGCATCCCAGACGGGCAGGAGGTCGCCACTCAGGTCTGTGCACCGGGCAATGACCGCCCCTTCGCGGTCCAGGATGTGCCCGGCGCGGACTCCGAGGTGCTCGTTGATGCCGCCGTCTCTCAGCGCGCTCTATTGTTCAGCTTCGACGCGCGCAACCCGGGTGCGGTCTTCATGGACCCCGACCTTGAGGTGGCCGCCGCGATCATCTCCCGGCGGGCCCAGGCCGGCGCCCCGGATGCCGAGCGGGCCAGGGTCTTGAGCCGGGTCATCGCGGACCTTGGCGCGGCAACGAACCCCCGCGTGCGCAGCTTTGTCACCGTGCAGGGCTTCAGCGCGGAGCAAGCCAAGTTTCAAGTGCAAAGCGATGTACCGATGTCTGTCGCGGCCTTTTTGAATCGGGCCGCGGGCGGCATGCTGCAGAACGTGAGCTTGCAGGGCAGCTTGCCAGAGGCGGGGGCGAGCTTAGAGCGCTTCTCCGTGAGCCTTTTGACCGTGCAGCGCCCCGAAGGCCGGGTGGTCTTCATGTTGGGCGCGGCGCCCGCGGTTGATCTGAGCGAGCCGGCTCGGATCCGCTTGGAAGAGCTGACGGATGGCACGAACGTGGCCAGGCGGGGTTCATTTACACGCCACGTGTGCGACCCCTTCGTCGCCGAAGCTCAGGCCAAGGCCGACATCCTGTGGGTCGTAGATGACTCGGGCTCCATGGAGGATGACCAGATGGCGGTACGGGCCGCGGCCGATGCGATGGTGCAGGTCCTAGAGGCGGCGCAAGTAGACTTTCGCTTGGGGGTGGCGCGCATGTTCGCTGACCGAGACCCCAATGATGGCCGGCGCGGCCGACTGCAGGGCGAGGGCTTTACGGCGGACGTGACCCAGTTTCAGCAGGACATCGTGGTTGGCGCGGACGGGGGCTGGGAGCCCGGCCTGCAAGTCGGCGCCGAGGCGCTGAGCCAGGCCACGCCGCGCACCGCCGCAGGGGCGCCCGCCGATGGGGCCCTGCTGCGTGCGGACGCCGCCGCCATCGTGATTCACCTATCGGATGAGCGAGACCAGCATGTGGAGTGCGCGGCCTGCGGAGGCTGCGACCGAGCCGAGGGTGAGTCTCGAAGCTGTACGAGGCCAGAGGGGCAGGACGTCATCGACGATTTCATCGACCAGTACCAAGCCCTGGGCGCGGTGACCTTTGCCTTAGTGGGAGACCTGCCGGATGGCTGCAACCAAGGCAGCGGCCGCGACGACTTCGAGCCCGGGCAGGGCTATGTGGAGGTCGCAGCGGCGACGGGTGGGCAGTTTGGTTCACTGTGTGGAGACATGCGGCAGAACCTCGCGGACGTCGCGCGGGTCGCGACAGGGGTCTCATCGATCTTTCAGCTCACTGCGCAGCCGGCCTCGGCGACGCTGAAGGTGGCCGTGGGGCCCGCAGGCCAGGGCCGAGTCGTGCCCCGCAACGCCGACAATGGCTTTGAGTATGACCCGGTGCAGAACAGCATCATCTTCTTTGGCGAGGCCCACCCCCAAGAGGGCGAGGAGGTGGTGATCGCCTATCGCCGGTGGGACTGGGCCAATAACCCCAATACCCCCGCGGACCCCTGCGACGAGTGTGAAACCGGCTCATGGTGTGACCCGTTATTGGACTTCGAGTTGTGCCAGTCACCTTGCGGTGATGTGAACTGCGACCCGGGGCTCATCTGCCTGCCGGACACCGCCGCCTGCGGTGATCCGGAGGACCTTCCTCCAGCCCAATCCCCCTGCGGAGAGTGCGACGCGGGTCTGGTCTGCGACCCTTCCACGGAGGATTGCATTCCGCCCTGCGAAGAGACGGGCTGCGGCTCGGATGAGCTATGCAATCAGCGCACGCACTTGTGCGAGGAGTTCGGAGTCTAGCTCAGCTGCGACGTCGCACTTGCCATTGGCCGCCGCGCCCGGTGGCGGCTTTGGCCTGCCAGCTTCGGGCCTCTTGCTCGTTGGAGGCAATTTGCAATAAGGATTGCGCACCGGCCTCGTCCGTCCACCAGACCTCCCAGGTGGGTTCTTGAGCCCGGCGTTTGGCGGCCAGCTTGCGGGTTAGTAGCGCCCGGCGCTCGTGGGCTCGTGACCTAGGCTCCTCTTCGACCAAGGCGCGGTGTCCCTGCTCTTTGAGGGCCTGGGCCTGGCACTGCGCATCCTGCGGAGACAGACAGCGCTGGACGGCCTCGATGTCGCCCGCCTCGGTGTGGCGAGCGACGGTCCAGCGTCCCCATGACACGGGGTGGTACTCCTCCAGCGCACGTTCGAAGGCCTCCTTGTCTTCATCCATGCGCCAGACGATGCGGTCCTGGATCTGCAGGTGACGCACGGCGTGCTCCAGCTCCCTGAGCTCCGCATGCAACAGTCCTTGCTCACCCTCTGCGTCGAGCTGAACCTCGATGATCAGGCCGCAGGGCAGGACAAAGCCCCAGGCCGGCAGGCTGCGCGGTCCGCCCTCAGCGTAGTGAGGAGGGCCGAAGCTAGCCTCGGCCTCCGCAGCGCTGAGTCGGTAGCGACACAGGGCGCGCCCCGGTGGCGAAAATGCGAACGGTGCCCGCTCCATCGCGGCGCACGCTACACAGATGGCTGCCCAAGCCTCAATGCGGGCGCTGCCCTAGTGCCAGATACCCACAGAGAGCATGATGTTGGCGTAGCGGGGGGCCACATCGACCGCCCAGGTGAAGCGCCAGGGCAGCCACAGATCAAAGAGGTAGATGTCCATACCGGCCGTCCCGTGGTGGCGCCCATTGCTGGCCTGAAAGCGCGAGGGCTCAAAATAATAGCCGATTCGCGCCCGCATGCGGTTTTGCCAGAACTCGCTGTCCGCACCGACCCGCAGGCCGATGCTCATATCCTCACCTGCGGGCTGCAGGGTATCGGTGGCCCAAGCCTCAAAACCCACCGCCTTGTCGCTGGCGCCGGTGAATACGACGTCCGCCGAGAGGGTGACGTAGCGGCGCGGGCGGTTCACGGCCGCCCGCGTGCGTCCCACCTGTCCAAAGCTTCGGTTGTAGTTCTTCCAGCGCGGTCCGATGGTGCCGGACAGGCCCAGGCTGACCTGCCACGGCACCTCCAGCCCCTTCACCAAGGGCACGCCGGCCGGAGCCTCATCGACGAGCACGCTTCGGTTGCCGTAGATGAGCCCGGTCGAAAAGGAGGCCCCGGCGCGGATAGGCAGCCCCACCGGCCGATAGATGGCGCCGCCCGTGAAGCCCACCCCCATGAGGCGCAGCAAGTCGACTTGCTCCTCCAGCGTAGCCAGCGCGAATTGAGCGCCTCCGCCGACCACGAGCTGGCCGTCGAAGAAGTTATAACCGGCCGTCGGAGAGATCATGTAGGCGGTATAGGAGCGCCCCTGGTCGGCGAAACTGTAGTTGACGATGGAGGCGTTGAAGCCCACGCCCAAGCGACCGAAGTTCAAGGCCAAGGCGGTTGAGATCTCTGCCACGTCATCGCCGCCCTGGTCATTGACGATGCCGTTGTTCTCCAAGTCGAGGCGAAACGGGATGATTCGGGTGAAGAAGCCGTCGATCTCGAAGTCCCAGTCGAAGAAGCTGTCCGGGTTGTACTCGTAGCGGTTGGCGATCGCGGCCGGGTTGAAGATCTGCGCGCCGGCGCCGGCGGCGAGGCTGGTCACCGCCCCACCCATACCCACGATCTGGGCCGGCCCGGTGACGGGCCCCCGGCTGAGCTCGACGGAGTACGTCTCGTCGATGTTCTGGGCCCCCGCGAGCCCCGGCAGGCCCCCGACCAGGATGCAGATGAGCGTCGCGCTGGCGGCGCGCGGTGCGCGGGACTGGGATCGGGCCACCATGCCCAAAAACAACCCGAAAGCGGGGCCTTGGGCAAGTGTGCGGGCGATCATCTCTGCGCGGAGAGCAGGTTCTGCCAAAAGAGCACGCGGTCTCTCAGCTCGGCCGAAAACGGGTCAGACTGGAGCGCGCGCTGCCCCTTGCTGACGGCGTCGGCGAGCCGGCCCTCCTTGCGTAGCTTGGCCGCGCGGGTGGCCAGCGACTTCGCCTCAGTGACCCGCTGCGGAAACTGCCGTGACCAGGTGGCTCGTAGCGCCTCAACGCTGGGCCCCTTGCCGCTTTGGGCCTCGGCCCACCGGGCCTCGGCGCGCACGATATCCACGGAAAAGTCGTACTCCAGCCTCTGCTGCAGCAAGGCCGTGCGCATCGCATCGAGGGAGCGCTGGGCCTGCCGCAGCTGCACGGCGTGGGCCGCCCCTAATAGCGATGCCGCCTCCGCGATGAACCCCTCGTAGTGCTCCAGCTTCGCCCGGATGCTGTCGTCGCGGACCTCGGGCTCCAGCTCCAGCGCCCGGTAGTAGGCCCTGTCTGTCGCGTCGCCAATGAAGCGGCCCAAGCGGCCAAGTACGGCGTTTTGGGCCGGTCCTGGAGCGGGCGCGGTCACCGGCGAGGGCGCGTCCTGCTCCGTCGGCGGGGGCGCGAGGTCCACGGTGGCGGGGCGCTGCACCACGGTGGCGGCCCTCCTGGTGCCACTTGGACTACTGATGGGCTTGGCGTCCGTGAGCGTGGGGTCGCTATTGGCCTCGTCGTTTTCGGATAGCACCTCAAAGCGCGTGGCTCCGATCACCAAGGTCTGCCCGGGGCCGCATAATTGCTCGCCTCGAATACGGACCCCGTCGATGTAGGTCCCGTTGCGGCTGCCTAGGTCCTCAATATGTAACACACCTTGCAAAGCCACCAGCCTGGTATGGCGCCGCGAGACATGCTGGTCCCACTCCAGCTGTAGGTTGGCATCGGCACCGTTGCGGCCGACGATCACCCGCTGCCCCTCCCGCAGCTTGAGACGGCGCCGCGAGATTTTTGGGTGACGCAAGATGACTTGCACGGGCGGCGCGTCGCAGTCGGGCGCGGCAGGGGGCACGGCGCGAGGCCGGGCAGTTGGGCGGCGGCGATGAGAAGGCGGTGGCATCACGTTCATCGAGGCCGGAGTTTGGGCCTCACCCGTCGGACAATGGGCTGCTTTTCTGCGTTTTGCATCATCCGTCAGGGTGACGAATCTGGGAAAAGTGACCGCCTTGCAGTGATAGCAAGACCTGTCGAGAACTCGGGAGGCCGCCTTGACGCGACTGCGCGCAGGCTAGTCGTCGTCGTCGTCCGAGTCATAGTCGATGACCTCGGTGGGCACGCGCGGGGCGGTTCCGGGCTGACCAAAGGGGTCAAGGAAGGGCGTCTCGGTCATGGGGTTCTTACCGAAGCGATCCTTGTCATCCTTAGGTTGGAAGGGGTGCGCAAAGGGATCAGCCTTTTCTCGCTCCCCCACAAAGAGGTCTCGCTTCGCCTCGCCTGGATCTTCGTGCATCTCGACCTCGAAGGACTGGTCGGTGTCGCGGTGAATGACGACCGATTTGTGCAAGTGCCCGACAAGCTTGAGCGTCACGCGTAGGCGCTCACCTCCGCCGGGGCGCGGCAGGCTCACAGGAGTCTCGCCGAGGATCTGCGAGCCCATCCACACTGTGGCCCCAGGCGGGTCGGAGCTCAGCTCGACGGTGCCCTGGCTGCCCCCCGAGGACCGGAAGCGCCGAGGGTCGGCGCGCCCACCTTGGTGATAGAACTCCATCTTCTCAGTGATTTGAGGGTTGTAGTAGCGCGCGCTCTTCATCGGATCTGGGATCAGCGCGTAGATCCCGAGGCCGACAACACAACTTGCCAGCAGCCACTTCCATCCGCTGCCGGCCAGCCATGGAGTAGCCGGCGTCTCATCGGGCTCTGGGGCGTCTTCCTGAGGCGGAGGCTGAAGCGGCAGGATGGGTTGCGCGACGCCGGGCACCTGAGTTGGCAGGGCCCCTGGGACCTGGGTGGGCATCGCATTCGCAGGGCCCAGGACCTCTCCATCGTGGCTGTTCAAAAGCCCGTGGCAGACCTCAACAAAGGCCGCGGCGGTCCGCTTTTCGACGCTATTGGGCAGGATGACCTCGTGCAGGTTCCGCCCTGGGGTGTAGGCCATGACCAAGAATGGGTTCTGGGTCACCGGCTCGACGCCAAAGTCCACGATCGGGATCAGCCCGGGGCGTTCGAAGAGCCGCGTGATGCCCGCCTCTTTGAACAGGCCGTCCAGCAGGCGCGCCCTTCGCGCCAGCCGCTCCACCCCAAGGGCCTCGATGATGACCGGCCCCATGCTGCCCTGGGCGAGAAAGGTGGCTTGCGATCCCAGCACCCCGAGCACGTAGTCGATGCGGTAGCGCCCCCCTAGGGTGGCGCCGGGTAGAAAGACCTGACTGGGGTCCAGGCCGGCCGGCGCCATACCCGCGACCCCGTGCGTGGGACACACCCCGCCGTGGGTCGGCGTGCCACACAAGGGGCAAAAATGGGTGGCCGGATGCACCCCCCTAGCGAACCATCGCAGACCGGGCCGGGCAAGCTGGGCGCCCTTTGGTGTACCGGACTGTGCACAGCAAACACTTGTTGGATCTCAATTCCCTACATGTGCGCACTCGGCGCGGTCACAGCTTGGGTGGACCGGTGGTCCGCGGGTTGGGCCGGTCAACGCGGATTGCGTGACAGATCGCGGGCATTTTCGCGCCTCGGGGCCCAAAACCGTTGGCTGCATGTCGCACCTGAGGGCGGCGCGCCACACAAATCGTTGGGTGCATGCCGCACCTGGGGGGCCCGCGCCACATTGGGTTGAATCCGGTCCGATTACGGGCTGATGGCTGGGTTTCTGCCGGCCAGATACCCCTGATGACGTGGTCATCCGCCAGCGACTTGAGCGCCCGCTGCGCCCCGCGATTGTGGGCGGCGTCTGCGTGCTGCTCGCCGCGGCCAGCGGGTGCACGGACTCCGGTCCGCTGCACGCGGATGCCCAGCGCGCTCTGCCTGGGGCTCTGTACTACCTTGTCGGCGGCGTCGAGCATGATGAGGCCAGCGTAGTACGCAGGCTGTCCTTCAACTCCAGTGCCGATACGCAGGTCACCGATGGCAGCGCGCCGGCCTTTGTTTACGGCGTGGATCCGGCCGGTAAGACGCTGGCGCTGACCATCGCCGACGACCTGTATCTCGCCGACACAAGCGGCGCCGAAAAACGCAAGGTAGCTTCCAGTCCTGAGATCGACTGGTATCCGCGATTTTCTCCCGATGGGCGCTACGTGGCCTTCGAGTCCGCCCGGGCTTCCTTTAGAGACCTGTATCGGCTCGAGGTGGCGACCGGCACCGTAGTGCGGCTGACGGATCACCCCGCCGGGAACTTCGATGTTGCCTGGTCGCCCGATGGCAGCAAGCTGGCCTTCGCATCGAGCCGCGCAGGGCAGCTTGACCTATGGATGATGAATGCTGATGGCACGGGCAAGCGCAGGCTGACCCGTCACGCCGGGGACTCTGTGAAGCCCCAGTGGTCACCGAGCGGTCGCTACATCGCGTTTATCTCCGCCCGTGATGGGCGTGACGACCTGTACGTCATCACGCCATCGAATGACGAGATCACCAAGCTGAGCACCTCTGATGATCACATCAAGAGGGGTTGGGATGCGCCGCACGTGAAGCGCTTCGCTTGGCACCCCAGCGAGGATCGCCTTGCCTACGCCGCGCAACCACCGCGCGGACACAGTCAAATCCATGTGGTCGAGGCCGCGACGGGCAGCAGCCGTCGTTTGTCCAAGGCCGAGCACGATGACCGAGAGCCCAGCTGGTCCCCGGATGGAGCGCACATCGCGTTTGCATCCGAGCGGGACGGGGGTTCGCAGATCTTTATTATGAGCGCGGAGGGCGATCGGCGAACCCGGTTGACCCACCATGAGCACCGCGCGTGGCTTCCCCGGTGGGTCCGGGGCACTTCGAGGAGTAATCCGTGAGTTTATTGCAAACGACTAAGAAGGTGATGGCGGCGGGGGCGATGGTGGCCTTCACCGCGTGCGTCCCGGCGGGGGACGGACAGTTTGGCGGCGACCTCGCAGTGCAGGGTGCGGAGGTGCAGGAGAGCTCCCCGCTGGCCCTAGTCTTTGCGGAGGCGGCCGAGACCTGGGCTGTGCCCGTCGATGTGCTCAAGTCCATCGCTTACGTGGAGACAAAGCTGGTGCCCGCCCAGGGTGAGGTGGAGTTTGATGAGCAGCCCAAGCCTTGGGGCCTGTTCGCGCTGCGCGGCGAAGAGCTGGTTTTGGCAAGTCAGCTTGCCGGATATGATGCCGAGCAGATCAAGACGGATGCCGAGGCGAACATCCAGGCCGGCGCAGCCCTACTTGCGCACTACGCGGACGAGGCGGGCATTGACGCAGCGCTGCGCCCCGAGCCCATGGTCTGGGGGCCGGCCATTGGTATGTATGGTCAGCTCGATGAGGAGTTTCAGGCCGTCTACGCGGACGATGTGCTGACGCATATCCGCAGCGGTCTCGCGGTGCCGACGACCGACGGCCACACGCTGATCATTGGCCGCCACGGTGAGGTCGATGACGGCATCTCAACCGAGGCTCGCGCCATTCGTGCTCCGGGCACGGTGTGGAAGTCCTCGCCCAACTACAACTCTCGTGGCGGACGTTCACCGCGCTTTGTCGTCATCCACACCTGCGAGGGCAGCTATGCCGGCTGTGTGAGCTGGTTGCGACAGTCTCGCTCCGGCGTCAGCGCGCACTACGTGGTCAACGATGATGGCAGCGAGATCTCCCAGCTCGTCGCTGAAGAGAACCGTGCGTGGCATATTGGCGCGCGCTATCGCTCTCGCCTGAACTCGGGGCGCCTGTCCGAGCTGGAGGGCCAGTCCTCAAATACCTATTCCGTGGGTATCGAGCATGCGGGTCGCGGCAGCCAGCCGCGTTGGGACTCGGGCCTCATCGAAGAGAGCGCCAAGCTGGTCAGCGGCATCGCGGACCGCCACAACATCCCCAAGGATCGCTATCACATCATCGCGCATGGCCAGTTGCAGCCCGAGTCGCGTTCCGACCCGGGGCCGAACTGGCCTTGGACGCAGTACCTGTCCCTGATCAGCGGTGGCGCGGTCACGCCTCCGCCTCCGACGACGCCTCCCACGACCCCTCCGACGACGCCTCCCACGACGCCGCCGACCAACCCCGGACCCACGCCCACGATCGTGACCGTGGACAATGACAGCAGCGGTCGCTTCCGGGCTTCGGGCAACTGGGATTACTCCAGCTGGGCTTCGGGCCGCGTGGGGCGCAACTATCGCTTCCGCCGTGCTCAGGAGACCAGCGACCTCGCTGAGTGGCGGATTCCGGTGCCCGAGACCGGCCGCTACGAGATCTTCGCCCGGGTGCCGGGGCAGGGTTATAACAAGAACGCGCCGTACATCGTTCGCCACGGCGGACGCACCAGCGTGGTCTGGCGAGACCTGCAGCAGCACGGCGGGGAGTGGATGAGCCTCGGCACCTTCACCCTCGAAGAGAAGGATGACTGGATTGTTGGTTTGTCGTGTTGGACAGGGGCCCGTGGCTACCTGGTCGCCGATGCGATTCGGATCGAACGCCGCTGAGCGGCCCCAAACTCACGCCCTGTGAAGGGCGTGGGCCGTCAATACCGAAAACGTGAGCAGGAAGAGGGCCCCGACCTGGTGGGCCACCGCCACGTGAAGCTGCACCCCACCCACCACCGTCCAGATGCCCAGCGCCAGCTGCACCAGGACCATGCCGGCCATGAGGTTGAGCCCCGTGCGCGCCCGCGTGCAAGTAATGTTGCGCCGCCCGACGGCCCACAGCCCCAGCACAAATGCAGTGACAATGTAGCCTAGGCTGCGGTGCATGAAGTGGATCGCCACCGGGTGGTCGACGAAGCTCAGCGCGGAAGGGCTGGCTTTCATGAGCGCGAAGGGCAGGTAGTGCCCGTTCATGTCGGGGAAGGTCGAAAACAGATAGCCCGCGCGGCTGCCGGCCATGAAGGCCCCATAGACCACCTGCACGGCGATGCAGGCGGCGGCTGCCCATGCCCACGGCTGAAAGCGTCGCGCGCGGTCATCGGGCGCTTCGGTCCCATGGGGCCAGGTGAGGTCAAAGATGAGCCAAGCCACGTAGCTGGCGACCAAGAAGGCGAGGCTGAGGTGCGCGGCCAGTCGGTAGTGGCTGACCTGGGGCACATCGACCAGGCCGCTTTTGACCATGAACCAACCGAGCAGACCCTGCGCGCCGCCGAGCACAAAGGCGACCGCGGTGCGCTTGAGCAGCGCGCCTTGCAGATGGCCCCGGAACCACAGCACCAGCCAAGGCACGAAGAAGACGAGCCCGATCAGCCGGCCGAAGAGGCGATGGAACCACTCCCAGAAGAAGATCTGCTTGAAGTCGGCCAGCGTCATCCACTGGTTCACCTGCTGGTACTGGGGTGAGGCCTGGTACTTTTCGAAGACGAGCTGCCACTGCGCCTCGTCCAGAGGGGGCAGGGCGCCCATGAGCGGGTGCCACTCCACCATCGAAAGCCCGGAACCTGTGAGTCGGGTGATGCCCCCAATCAGCACCATGCCCGCCACCATCGCGTAAACGACGACCAGCCAGTTGCGCACCTGCACCTGCACCCTGTGCGCTCTGTGACCCCGCCTCGCAAGAAAAAAACCCTTCGGTTGGTTCTGATTCCGTTGGCAGCCCCGGCGCCGCCCCGGATAGGGTGCGCGGGTGAGTGACGCGCCCGTGATCGGTCAACGCCTGCGCAAGGTGGATGGCAACGCCAAGGCTACTGGCAAGGCCATCTACACCGACGACATCGCCCTGCCGGGCATGTTGCACGCCAAGATCCTCAGGAGTCCGCACGCCCACGCACGGATCGTATCGATTGATACATCCGAGGCTGAGGCGATGCCCGGGGTCAAGGCGGTGGTCATCGGCGAGGAGATGCCCAAGCGCTACGGGATTATCCCTTGGACCCAGGATGAGCAGGTGCTCTGCGTCGACAAGGCCCGCTTCATCGGAGACGGCGTGGCCGCGGTGGCCGCCATCGATGAGGACGTGGCCAACGCGGCGATTCGTAAGATCAAGGTTGAGTACGAGGTGCTCGAGGCCCTGACGGACCCCAAGGTATCCGCGGCGCGCCGAGACCTGGTCATCCACGACTGGAATGAGCGACAGCGCGAAAAGAAGGGCAACATCAGCAAGCACGTGGACCTGTCCTTCGGTGACGTGGCTGGGGCCATCGAAGGCGCCGACGTGGTCGTCAATAACGAGTACTTCTTCGAGGGCACCACCCACGCGCCGATCGAGCCGCATTGCGCGGTGGGCCAGTGGGAAGAGACGCCCATCTCTGACGGCTCCGTGAAAGGCAAGTTGACGCTCTGGTCGTCGACCCAAGTGCCGCACTACTTGCACCGTGAGTTGGCCAACGTCTTGGAGCTGGACCAGGCTCAGATTCGAGTCATCCAGCCGGCGCTGGGCGGGGCCTTCGGCGGTAAGTCCGAACCCTTCGATTTAGAGTTTGTGGTCAGCAAGCTGGCCATGAAGACCGGGCGGCCCGTGAAGCTGCTCTATACCCGCGAAGAGGTCTTTTACTCTCACCGGGGCCGGCACCCCATGCTGATGGACTTCACCACCGGGGCCACCAAGGACGGCCGACTCACCGCCGTTAAGTCGCGCATCCTCATTGATGGCGGGGCCTATACTTCCTTCGGTCTGGTGACCTCCTACTATGCGGGGCAGCTGCTCACCGGGCCCTATGACTTTCCCACCTATGCCTTCGAGGCGACGCGCGTATATACCAATAAGCCCTGCTGCGGTCCCAAGCGTGGCCATGGCTCGGTGCAGCCGCGCTTTGCCTTCGAGGTTCAGCTGGACGAGGTGGCGGCCAAACTATCGCTGGACCCGATCGAGCTGCGCCGGCGCAACTTCATCGGCGGGGATGTCATCACCGTCAACGGTCAGAAGATTACCTCCAATGGGTTCTTGCAGTGCCTGGAGATGGTCGAAGAGGCCTCCGACTGGAAGAACCGCTACGGTAAGTTGCCGCGCGGTCACGGCCTTGGGGTCGCAGGCTCGATGTACATCTCGGGCACGGCCTATCCGATCTATCCCAATGACATGCCCCAAAGCGGGGTGATGGTGCGCGTCGATCGCTCGGGGGTCGTCGCGGTGCACTGCGGTGGCTCAGATATCGGCCAGGGCCTGAACTCCGTGCTTCAGTACATTGCCGCTGAAGAGCTGGGCGCGCCTTTGGAGGCGGTGCGTGTCTTCGCCGCGGATACCGATCTCACCCCCGTAGACCTCGGCGCATACTCCAGCCGGGGCACCTTCATGATGGGCAACGCGGCCATCGAGGCCTGCAAGAAGCTCAAGGCTCAGATCCAGTCCGCGGTGGGCGACAAGTGGTCTTGCAAAGAGGAGCAGGTCAAGCTCGCTGGAGGCCGCGCCTACCATGCCGACGATACCGCTCAGAGCATGCCCGTGCAGGAGGCCTATCAGCTCGCGGAGGCCAAGTTTGGTTCGCTCGCTTCCACGGGCAGCTATCGCACCGAGAAGCTGGGCGGCGCGTACCGAGGCGGCACCATCGGCGCATCCCCCGCGTACTCCTTCACTGCGCACGTCGCAGAGGTCTCGGTGGATGAAGAGACCGGCATGACCCAGGTGCACAAGATTTGGGTGGCCCACGACTGCGGTAAGGCGCTCGCCCCCGTGTTGGTCGAAGGGCAGATGGAGGGCTCAGCCTATATGGGCGCGGCCGAGGCCATCATGGAGATCCAGGACTTTCACGACAGCGGGCTGCATCGTCGGCCTTCTCTGCTGGATTACAAGATGCCCACTACGATGGATACGCCCGACTTTGAGGCTCTGATCGTGGAATCTGCGGACCCGAAGGGGCCCTATGGGGCCAAGGAAGCCGGCGAGGGGCCCTTGCACCCCGCGATTCCCGCCATCGCCAACGCCATCTACGACGCGGTGGGTGTCCGCCTGCGCAGGACACCTTTCACTCCTGCAAGCATTCTCGCTGGTCTGCGGGCCCAGAAAAACAGCGTCGATTGAGCACCAGGGCTCTCCCCGGCTCTGTAGGTGATCTCAGGTGGGATGCGTACTAGTATGAAACTCATGCCTTCGGACCGTCTTGTCGCGCCGCGTGCACCCCGCTCAGGGCGCATGTTTTCGGGCGGCGCTGTCGCCTCTGCGCTTGTATTTGCGGCCCTCGCGGGCTGCGGTGAGGGGGAGCCTACGCAGGTTCCGATCGCCGCGGTGCCCCTGGGGCAGCCAGGCGGCCAGTGCGTGGACGTCTTTCAGCAGACCTTCGCGGATGCCGACGCCAAGCTCTGCCTGTACTTCGAGGGCGCGCCCTGTGTGTTGGTCGCGGATCTGCTGACGGCTCAGACCGATGGGTGCATGGGCGAGGGCAACTGCAGCCTGGAGCAGGCCTCGTGGATGAAGTACTGCCCCGAGGGCAGCCCGGCCTATGACCTTGAGACCGAGGCTGGGCAGAGCGTGCCCGCCCAGGTCTACATCGTCGCCGAAGGCATGGCCGGCGAGCGCCCCAGCTTTTGCACCTTCGCGCCCCCTGCGGAGGCCTGCGATGGCTCCACCGACCCTGAGCAGACCGGCAACCGCTGCCTCGCCCGCATGGAGCTCAACTACCTCGTGGATGAGCTCGATGGCTCGCTCAGCCCTGACCCTGCCCAAGTACCCGTGCTGACCTACTCCGGCTTTGTGCAGGAGGAGATGGGCCTGTGGAACTCCACAGATCCGGTCTGCCCCAGCATCGAGGCCGGCAGCTGCCCGCCGGAGTCGGCCTCCTGCACCTCGGTGGACCTTGAGCTGCTGCTTCAGGGCTCCAGCACCGGCCAGGTCCGGACCGTGCCCCGAGGTGATGCCTGCGCGCAGCCTCGCTGCCTGACAAGCTATCCCAGAGGTCGCATGGTCTCCGTGTCGGCGACCGCAGATGCAGGCGCAGTTGTCACCAGCTTCACCGCCGCCTTGGGCGCCGAAGAGGGCTGTAATGAGATCTTCGTAGAGACGACCACCACCGCCACATGCGGCGTGACGCTCACCGGATCGGGGCAGGTGACGGTGAAGTTCGGCTATGAGCTGACGGTAGGCGTCAACGGGGTCGGCCAGGTCACGGGCACGCCCGGCGGCGTGGACGGCGATGGCATCATGTGCGGCGGCAATCAGACTTGCCGTGAGGTCTACGAGGACAACGTCATGGTGACGCTCACGGCCAATCAGACCGAGGGTGATTGGCAGTTCTCCCAGTGGATGGGCGGGCCCTGCGATGGGCAGAGCGGCGCGACGTGTACGGTGCAGATGGACCAGGCCCAGTCGGTCTCTGCGCTCTTTGGTTATGCCCTGGCCATCGATGTGCAAGGCGATGGCAGCGTCACCGCTCAGCCGCCGGGTGTGAGCTGCACCGGCCAAGACTCGCCCTGCGTCGTGACCTACGGCAGCGGCGACGCGGTCACCTTGACCGTCAGCCCCGCGGCCCGATCTGTCTTTTTGGGCTGGGGTGGGGACTGTGCCTCCGAGGGCGTCAATACAACTTGCGCCTTGACGATGGACCAAGAGCGCAGCGTTGTGGCGCGCTTCGCGTACGAGGTGGAGAGCCGAGTTGAGGGCGGGGGCACCGTGACCCGCACCCCAGTGGGTGAGGCCTGCTCGGTGCTCTCGAGCAACCTGTG
>SPJJ01039360.1_pt1 | contig 16091 bp, 14 predicted proteins | sample 3741741 | NCBI WGS metagenome assembly SPJJ01 (sample SAMN10925908, study PRJNA522277) | cold seep metagenome | isolation source: Elba SIP-enriched marine methane seep metagenome, extraction at timepoint T1 | place: Italy: coast of Elba, Mediterranean Sea | collected 2014-05 | reverse complement strand
CTCGAGCGCATGCTGGTCGAGGAAGCGCTGCGCCGCACCAACAACAACCAGACCGCGGCCGCCAAGCTGCTCGGCTTGTCGCGCTACGGCCTGCAAAAGAAGCTCAAGCGCTACGGACTCGCCCGCGCCTAAAAGCGCAGCAGCACGTTGGCTTCGATAGATGCGGCGCTGATGAACGTGTCGTTCATCGCGGAGCTGGGCGGCCCCATGGACAAGCCGCGGTACAACGCGCGCAGGCCCAACCGCAGCTTGGGGGTGGCCAGAAAGTCGATGCCACCACCGAGCTGAAACCCGGTACCCACCGACTCGGTTCCAAAGTACTGGCGGTCGAGCAGGTACACGCCGACCCCACCTTGAATGTACGGCTCCATCGACTTGCTTGCGTCGTGGTTGAGGTACAGCTTGGCATCGGCGGTCAGGCCGTGGAGCACCAGGTAGTCGGTGTCCGCACCGAACGGCGTATCCACGGTCGTCGGATTGTGCAGCGTGGCGGACCAACCGGCTTCGATCGCGAGTCGCTCGTTGAGACGAATGCCCGCGTACAACGCAAACCCGGCGCCGTCGTCGAGCAGCTCCTGGCCGCCCTTTTGGTGCAGAATGCGCGTGCCCATCAGGCCCGCACCGACGTACGCGTTTTTGGGAAACAGCACCACGCTGCCACTGGGCGGATCATACGGCGACGCATAGTAGCGATCTGCCACCGCATCGCTGGGCGTCGCGAATGTCACGCTGGCGACGGCCAGGGCCATCGCCACGCCTATGCCGACTGCTTTGTTCACGTGGTGTAGGTAGAGCAAGCGCCGTACCGAAACCACGTGACTGTAACCCGTTGAAACTAGCCGACGCCAATTCTGGGCGTAGTGGCGCCGGTCCTACACTGTGAATTTGCAGTCACGGCTTGGCTACCGTTCGCTGCATGCGCTTGAGCGCCTGGGATGCGGCATCGCGCACTTCCGAGGTGCCGTGACCGCTCTTGAGAAAGTCGAGAAACTCGACCGCCTCCTGGCCGCCCAGACTCGCCACCGCGTCGATCACGATGATCAGCAGCCGGTGATCGCGAAACTTCACTAGCTTGGTCAGATGCGGCACGGCACGCCGATCCCCGAGCTCGATGAGGCAGCCGACCGCCGCTTCGCGCACATTGCGATGCTTGGATTTGAGCAGCCCGACAACGGTGTCGAACAGCGACTGGATCTTGCGCTGCCCTGCCACCGCCAGCGCCCACATGACGATGTCGTCGTCCAACTTGCCCATGACGATCAGCAACCGATCCCGATCGGCCTCTAGCAGCTTGGCTTTCTCGACCAGGCCCTTACCGGCGAGCATCACCGCCGCCGCGATCTGTTCGGCGACGTGTTCCGCCACGTCCATGGTGCGCTGCTTTTTGGTCATCGTGCGTTTGAGCAGGACCTTCTCCCGTGGACGCATGTCGCCGCCACCGTCTTCCCAGATCACCTCCGCATCGACCGCCGTAAGGGTGACCAAGATCGACGTACGCTTGTCCAGCTCGTAGTCGTACTTGATGCGCACGCGAATGGTCGCCTTGCGCCCTTCCACGCCGGCCGGCAGCGGTCGGGTCTCGGCGCCGAACCAATCGGTGTCGGTGAGCTCTTTGCCCAACACTTTGGCCAGACGCTCGGGGTAGATCTCGAGCTTTCGCTTGCTGGGATGGTCCGGCAAGATCGCGATGCTATCCAGCATGGCGCGGCGCGGCTTGGGTTTGACCTTGGCCGCTGCGTCGGTCGGCGCGCTGACCGCGGACGCGGGCGCAGGCGCGGGCGATTTCTTGCTCGGCTCAGACTCCTGGCCGCTCTTGCAGCCGAGCGCCATCGCGGCGACGAGCAAGACCAGCGCAGGCCTCATCACACCAGGCGCTTGTAGTAGGTGATTAGATCGTCGCCCTTCTTATAGAAATCGGTGAGGCGCGAGGCCTCGGGATAGTCCCACCTGGCGTACAGCTTGCGGGCGGCGCCGTAACCCTCCATCTGCGAGGTTTCGACGCGAATCCCGGTGGCGTCGTGTGATCGCAGGTCTTGTTCCATGTGTTGGATCAGCGCGCCGGCGACCCCTCTGCCGCGAGCTTGCACGTGGGTGACGATCCAGTACAGGTCGTAGGTGGACTCGGTCATCGGCGTCGGCCCGTAACAGATATAGCCAGCGATGGCCACCGGCACCTCCGGGTCGGTTGCCACTCGAACCCAGTAGTCGTCGCTGCCTTTGAGCGCGTCGTCGATCAGCTCGAGGGCGACGTCGATCTCATCGGCGCGAAACGTCTCGTCGGAGCGCAACGCAGCCTCGAGGGCGTCGCGATCACCGTCAGCGATTTCTCGGATGCTGGTCGTCATAGCGCTTCCATGCGATCTCGCAGATCCGGCCGATTAGCCGCGGGTAGTCGATACCGGCGAATTTCGCGGCACGGGCCACACCCGCGTCCGGCGACAGATCGCAGTTGGGGTTGACGTCGATGACCCACGGCTTGCCGTGTTCGTCCACGCGCAGGTCCACGCGACCGAAGTCTCGCATCTCGAGAGCGCGAAACGCCGCGATGGACGTGGTCTTGAGTGCCTCGGCCAAGGTGTCGTCCACGTTCTTCATCGGCACCGGCTTGGTGCCCTCGTAGTCGACGTGGTTTTCATCCCACTTGGCCGCGTACGACACGATGTGAGGCCGGTCATCCGGCATTGCCGCGAAGTCGATCTCGTGCAGGGGCAAAATATCCAACTCGTGCGGAGGCCCCCAGACGGTGACGTTGACCTCGCGACCGGCGATGTAACGCTCGGCGATCACCGGCTGGCGATACTTGCGATTGAGCTGACCGCCGCGCTCGGTCAGCGCCGCGCGGTCCTGGACTACGTTGCTGGCCTCGATACCGATGGACGCATCCTCGTGGGCGAGCTTGAGAAAAAACGGGTAGTCGAGTTCGTCGAGGCGGTGGTCGTAGCACGCCTCGTCGCGAAGAATCAGGTGCGTCGGCGTGGACACGCCGTCGGCGTGGAGCGCTTCTTTGGCCCGGTCCTTGTGCAAACACAACTGCAGGCTCAGCGGATCGGCTCCCGTGTAGGGAATCTTGAGCATCTCCAGCACGGTGGGCAACAGTGCCTCGTTGCGCACGTCGCCGTTCATCGACTCGCACAAGTTGAACACCAGGTCCGGTGGATCGTCCGCCAGCCGGCGAAACAACACGTCCAAATCAACGCCGTGCACGCCGATGAGCTCAGAGGCGAAGCCATAATCCGCCACCGCCTGGCAGACGGCGCGCGCCGATTCTTGGACCGCGCTGACGTCGGCGGGAGAGTTTTCGATTAGCTCGGCGTCGTAGTCGGTGTTGTAGATGACCGCGACCCGTCGCAGCGATGTACGTTGGTCGGCAGAGATATCCTGGTTATATCGCGGGCGCGGGTCCGTTACCAACGACTCGGGCGCTCGCTGGCGACAAAGCGTCGCTGAGCAAGGGCGCCGCCACCCGCGCCACGTCGCCAACGGCCGGTACGACACCGCCACTGTGCTCGGCCAACGAGGTAACGCGCCCTCCTGGGATTCCGCACGGAACGATGCGTTGCCAGGCGTCTGCGGGGGTCGACACGTTCAGCGCAAACCCGTGCAGGGTGACCGAGCGACGCAAGTGGATGCCGCACGCGGCGATCTTGGCTCCGTCGAGCCATAGTCCTGCGGGGTCGCGCTGCCACGCCGCACCCGACACCCCATAGTGCGCCAGCGTGCGCGCCAGCGCCGCCGAAACGCTTTCGAGAAACGACACCACCCCGCGACGCAGCTTGACCACTGGATAGACCATGAGTTGTCCGGGGCCGTGATAGGTGACATCACCCCCGCGATTCGTGCGCACCACGGGTACCCCGTCCATCAGCACGTTGGCCATGTCGCCGCTGCGCCCGACGGTGATGACCGGGTCGTGCTCGCACAAGAACACACGCTCCGCCCCAACGTCTCCGCCGAGCACGGCCTCGCGCTGGCGTTCCAGCAGCGCGACGGTGGGTTCGTACGCCACCCGGCCGAGCCACTGCCACGTCAGCGCAGTCATCAGTCGGCGAGCGCGTCGAAAAATGCCTCGTCCGGGGCCTGCATGCGCACGTTGCGCACGCTCACACCCAGTCCGGTCGTGGCCAACAGGCGGACCAACGCGTCGCCGGTAATCACCGTGAGCGGCCTACCCTCACGCTTCAGCTCAGTGACCGCCGATTCATCCAGAGGCGCCGGGCCGACCAGCAAACCGCTGCTCAGGTCTTTGGCCTCTACACCGGCGCGCAACTCGCCGATGCCGCGGCGTGGAATCTCGGTACCGCCGGACCACACGCCGACCAGGGCTTTGGCCCCTGTCGCCGGATCGGTCGCCGTGCCGTAGCTCACCCGATCCACCCGCTTGACCCATTCGAGCTCGCCCCAACCGCTGGCGGACAACGCCAGATACGCCAGGCGCTCGATGCCGCCTTGGCTCAACGCGCGCAGGCGCAGGCCCAAGGCCTGGTCGGTGGATTCATTGAGGTTGGCGACCGCCTGTACGACGGCGTTCTCCGCCGCCACCAGGTGCGGGTCTCGCTCGGTCCATGCTGTCAGCGCGAACAGGCCCCGGCCACGATAGCTCACCGGCGGCTGCATACCCCGGTTGCGGTACGCCGTCTCATCTGCCAGCAACGCGGCTTTGAGCCTGCCGGCCACCCGTTCGGGCTTGCCATCGATCAGCTTGCGCTTGCGCATCATCTGGGCGAGCTGTTTCACGGGCACCGGCTGGCCACCTTTCACGGTGACGAGTGCCTGCTGGGCGGCAACTGCCAGCTCGCTCCGACCGGGAACCGGGGGCGCGGCCAGTACCGCCAGCTCTTCGGCCGCCTTACGCACGCTGTCGTTGCGGGCGCTGTCCCTGGCGTTGCCATTGCCGGAGTCGCGCTTGCGATCCCGATCCCGGTCGCGATCCCGGTCCCGATCCCGGTCCCGATCCCCTCTGCGCCGGCGCTCTCGCCGTTTGCGTTCCGGGCGCCGGGATCTGCCGTGCCGCGGCGGGACGATCTCGGGCTGCATGGTGCGATCTTCGTCGGCGGTCTGCGAATCGCTGTATTCCTCGAAGGCCGTGCGCGGCTCGCCGGCGTCGGCATCGTCTTTGGTGGCGAGCTCATCGGCGTAGATCTGCTCGGCCTCTTCGGCGCTGGGTACGACCGGATCCTCGGCGCGCACAGCGCGCTGGCTCGGTGCGATCAGCGCCTCGAGTGCCGGGTCCGCGGCGATCTTGGCCTGAGCCTTCTCCGCCTTCGGTTTTGCTTTGGCTTTGGCTTTGGCCTTTGGCTTCGGCGTTTTGTCCGCCTTGGCTTTGGCGGTTTTTGTGGTCTTCGCCTTGGCAGCCTTGGCCTTCTTCGCCGTTTCCGCCGGTTTCGCCTTGGCCGCTTTCGCCTTCTTCGCGGCGGGCTTGGCTTTCTTGGCCGGCTTTTTCGTCGCCGGGGCGTCGGCCTCCGCGACCTGCCACAGATCCTTGCCGACGGAGATCACCTGCGCGTCATCGCCCTTTTTTGACTCCGTCGTCAGCCGCCCCTTCATGCTGCGCAGGGGATTCTTGCCGGGTCGCGACAACAGCTCGCGTTCGACCGCCCGCTTGCACAACTCCTCGACATGCATCGGACTGCCGGCCTCGCTCAGGATCGTCACCGCCGCTTCGACGTAGTTCATAGGGGGCGATTCGTACCATAGGTTGAAAAGTTGCCACCCTGATAAAGCGGGTTTAGCGTCGGGAAGTGACACGCCGCCGTGTCAGAGGTGACGCAACCGCGGCGCAACATCCTGAGATTTGGCTTGGCACTGCGCTTGCGTAGTGCATGGACAGCATGAAGCGAAGCAAACTGCAAGGAGAGTATGAGTTGATGCGCAAGCGCAAGATCGGCGTCCTGATGGGCGGTCTGAGCAGCGAGCGAACGGTTTCTCTGGACACTGGCGAGGCAGTGCTCGCCGCGCTCATAGACAGCGGCTATAACGCTCAACCGATTTTCGTCGATCGCGATATCGACCTGGTGCTGCGCCAGTCAGATATCGACCTGGCGTTCATCGCGCTGCACGGTCGCTACGGCGAAGATGGCTGTATCCAGGGTCTGCTGGAGACGTTGGGCATCCCGTACACCGGCTCGAACGTGCTGTCGTCGGCTCTGGCGATGCACAAGGTGAAAGCCAAGGAGCTGTTCAGGCTGCACAACCTGCCGACGCCCGCGTACTACGTGTTGTCCAGCGAGCATGAAAACCGCATCCTGCAGCAGCACGGCGACTTCGGCTACCCCGCAGTGGTCAAGCCGATCAGCGAAGGCTCGTCGGTCGGCGTGGAGATCGCCTATACCGCGGGCGAGCTGCTTCGCGCCTGCGAACGCGCCTTCTGTTTCGACTCCGACCTGCTGATCGAGCGCTTCATCTCGGGGCAGGAAGTCTCTGTGGCCATCTTGGGCGATCGCGCGCTCGGCGCCGTCGAAGTCGTGCCCCAGGACGGGTTCTACGACTACGGCGCCAAGTATTCGGCGGCGACGACCGAGTATTTCATTCCGCCGCGAATCAGCCCGGAGCGTTATCGCGGCGTAATGACCCAGGCGCTCAAGGCCCATCGCGCCCTGGGCTGTGCCGGCGCTACCCGCGTCGATGCCATCATCAGCAATTCGGGCAACGAGTACATTCTCGAAGTCAACACGGTCCCCGGTCTCACCCCGACTAGCCTGCTGCCCAAGATCGCAGACGCTGCCGGCGTGAGCTTCGACGAATTGGTCGAGGCCGTGCTCAACGGCGCCAGCCTGTCCTCGATGCCCCGGGCCAATGGCGAGCGGCGCGCATCTCAACGCCGCTACGACGGCGATGACCGGCGGGAGCCGGTCCCCGAGCACCACTAGGAGACAACTACAGAACGATGAGCCCACGCCGGCGCGATAGCATCATCCTGCTCGCTGCCGGCGCGCTCGCCCTGCTCGTTCCCGTGGCTGCGAGCCACTACCTGCAACTGCGAATCAATAGCGGGCTGGAACCGGCGCTGGAGCGCAGGCTGGGCGTCGACGTCGATATCGGCGGCATCGACGCCAGTCTGACCGGCGTGGTTCGTTTGAGCGACGTGAAGGTCGCCGACATGTTTGCCGCGACCTCGGTGGAAGCGGCAATCGGTCTCGGCCCGCTGGTATCCGGCGAGCTGTTTCTGGACGAGGTGCGAGTGGATCAGCCGCACCTGCGCATCGTGCGCACCGCCAACCGCAGCACGAACTTGCAAGATCTCGTGGCTCGCCTGCGCAAGTCCCGCCGCGGCGCCAAGCGCACTCACACCACGAAACGCCGCAGGTCTCGAATCGGCCGGGTCGTCGTCACCGGCGGCGAGCTGGTGGTCGACTTCGGCAAGCGCGGCCAGGTGCGGGCGCGCGACGTCGAGCTGCACGCGAAACAAGGCGGCGTGCGGGTCATCAGTGGGCCGGTGAGCATGCGTGCGCGGCGAGGCGCCGCCATGGTTCACGCCGCCTTCAAACGCGCCGCAGGCGACATCGATACCTCGAACCTGGGAGCCCGGCGGCTGCTCGCTGTCGCCGGCAACGTCAAGCTCACTGCGCCCAATGGACATGTGGTCAACCTGGACCAGGCCGCCCTGTCTCGCGGCGTACTCGGAGACCCCACTGCGCTCACCCTGCGCGGCTCCGTCGCCCACGTGGGCGGCTCATCCCAGGTGGACGTCAGCACCTCGCTGGGCGGCGCGCTGCGCGTGCACGTTCGCGGCAAGCGACTGCCCATCGGCGCCCTCACCGGGCTTCGCCGGCGCGGCGTCGATCTGAGTCGAGCCTTCGCCGATGGCACCATCACCCTGGACCTGGCGAGCCCCACGAGGACCACGATCACCGGCGCCGCGGCAATCAGCGGTGTGCGCGTCAGTCACGAGTTGATCGCCAGTGTGCCTGTCGATTTCTCCGGGCGCGTCCAGGTCAATGCCAGCCTGCTGGACCAACCAGGGGGCCGACGGCTGGTGCTGTCTCCCCTTACCCTCGCCCGCAACGGCGCCGAGCTCCAGCTGAAAGGCTCGGTCGATTGGCGCGGTGGCCGGCTGCCAGCAGCTGCCACCATCACCGCCGAGTTGCCTACCGTGGCGTGCCAGAAAGCGCTCACCGCGTTGCCCATGGCGATGCGCGACCGCCTGTCGGGGATGAACACCCGGGGCAAGCTCGGCGCCCGGGTGGCGTTGACGTTCGACCGGGCCACGAGCGCGACGTCGCTCGATGTCGATGTGAACACCGACCAGTGCCAGGTGCTTCGCGAGCCGTTGTACGCCAACGCCAAACGACTCAAGCGCCACTACCGCCACACCTTCCCCGATGGCCGCAAGCTGCGGCTGCGCAGGGGCAGCAAGGGCTTCACCTCGCTCGGCTCACTGCCGCGTCACGTGGTGCGCGCATTCATCTCCGGTGAGGATGCTCGGTTCTATGACCACAACGGCTTCGACCCACGCCAGATCGAGCGCTCGTTGGCCATCGACCTACGCGACGCCCGGTTCGTTCGTGGCGGCTCGACGATCAGCCAGCAGTTGGTCAAGAATCTGTTCTTGACTCACCGCCGCACCCTGGCCCGCAAGTTCCAAGAGGCGGTGCTGACCTGGCGCCTGGAAAAACACCTGAGTAAGCGGCTCATCCTCGAGCGCTACCTGAACATCATCGAGCTCGGCGAAGGCGTGTACGGCATCCAGGCCGCTGCCCGCCATTGGTTCGACAAGCCGGCGAGCAAGCTGCGTCTGCGCGAGGCCGCGTTCTTGGCCGCGCTCACGCCGGCACCGACGACCATCAGCCGGCGCATCCGCAACGCTGGCGGCATGGACAAGGCAACCCGCGACCGCGTGCGAGTGATCCTGCGCGCCATGCGCCGGGATCGCGCGATCAGCCGGGCGGACTACGACGAGGCGAAGCATCAACGCCTCAAGCTGCGCGTCCCCAAGGTCGCGCGCCGTCGTTGACGTCAGCCGTTAGACGCCGAGGAACAGGCGGTTGCCGAAGTTCCGCTCGAGGTCCGAGTCGAAGATCTTCTGCGCCGCCAAGTCGATGTCGTAGGCAACGCGCTTGAACTCGAACGTCTTCTCTTCGGTATCGAAGATCGTGTAGCTCGCGCGATTGTCGTAATCACGCGGCTGCCCCACCGAGCCGACGCTGATGATGTAGCGGTGCTCGGGGCGAATAATGAACTTGGGCGCGATCACCTCGAACACTTCTTCTTTGGTGAGCGCGAATGACTTGCACAGATGGGAGTGGCCGATGAACGTGACCGTCGCCAGGTCGTCCCAAATCTCGATGCACCGCGCCGCTTGCTCGGTGGAGAAGATGTACTCGAACTCCTCGAGATTGATCGGCGAACCATGGCAGAACGACAAGTCTTCTTCGCGGACCTCGTACGGCAGAGTCTTGAGCCACTTCATGTTGGCTTCGGTGAGCTCGCCCGCGTGTTTGTCCAACGCGTTCCGCGCCGCATCGTAGTAGTACGAGTAATCCATGCGCCCCGCGACGGCGGCATCATGGTTGCCGAGAATCGTGAACTCGGCTAGCTCGCGAACGATGTCGCAACACTCGTTCGGTGACGCCCCATATCCAACTGTATCGCCGAGGCAGACATACTTGTCGATGCGCTCTGCTTTGAACGCTTCGATCACCGACGTCAACGCTTCGATGTTGGCGTGGGTATCTGAAAAGATCCCAATACGCATGAACTGTCTCTACTTTACTTCACTCGCCAGTGACCGCAGCGCACTCCGTGCACATTTTGCGCATTTTTAGGTCGGGATAAGATCGCTCTCATCGAGCGGCTCTACTTCGTCCAAGTCCGACGCCTCAAGAAGATCTGCTTCATCTAGTACCATAGCAGGCGCCGAAATATCAGCTTTCTCGTGGTGGTGCACCTTGCTCTTTTGGGGGGTAGCCTCCTCCAGAGCCGCGAAAAACCGGCGCGAAAACGCCCGATTAACCGTTTGTTCGCGGGGTGGATGATCCCCTCGAATCACCGCATTGTCCAGCTGCGCATCGGGCGCAAGCTCGAGACCTCGCCGCGCGGTTTCGGCGACACGTTGGTCGCGACTGCCCGCGAGTGTCTCAACCTGCGGCTTCCCACCGTTGTTGGCAACATGCGCGAATGCCATGGCGATCCGCTCAGAAGCCTCGGTATTTCCCCGAAGTCGACTGGCTAACGACATGACCGCACCGGGACCTACCTCACCGATCCCGCGAGCGACTTCTTTCCAGATGGGCGTCGGCTCACTGATCAACAAGTCGCAGATCGCTTCGATCCCTTCTTCGTCAGCGAGCACTGCAAGTGCGAGCGCGCAGCCCTGACGGAGAAATGCTTTGCGACTGCGCAGGCCGTCGAGCAAGTGAGGCGTCGCTTTGTCACCGAAGCCCACGGAAGCGCCGAGCACTTGAACCGCCTCGCCACGAGTCATGCGGCGCAGCGTGTTGAACACCGGTCCCAGTGCGCGCTCTTCGCCGCGGGTCGCCAGTTCCATCGCGGCGTCCATGCGGTGATCTTTGTTTTCCAGATAGCCGATGAGCTGATCCATCGGGCGCTCGCTCAGTTGGTGGCGCTCGCCGGCCTGGGCGTTTCGCCTGACCTGGCTGGTCCCGATGGTTCCGCTGACCAGGCGATCCGGCGCGTCGCCGGAGTGAATGACCGGCTCAGCGGACTGGCTGCGCGAACGTTTGACTACGAGACCGAGGCGCTCCCCCTCCTGCTCCAACGCCGCCCAGTTGTCGGCGATGGCCGCGTCGTCCAGGTCTTCCGGTTCCCGGATCAGCGCGATGAAGTTGGTCTGCAGCTTCTTGATCAAGTCTTTGCGCGACCGGGCGATGTCTTCGGACACCGCAACCTGGGCCAGGTCACCGCCCATCCACAAGCCGAGCTCGACCGCACGCTCGACGATTTCACGCCGCCGCGCATGCCACAAGGCGAGCGGGTAGCCGCGGATCATCAACAGGTACTCTTCGTTGTTGGGGATGCTGAATCGCTCGGCGATGGCCAACGCCCAGCGCACTTCATTGGGCGTGTCGAGGGCGCTGAGCGTATCCTCGCTGAACTCTTTGCGCTCGGGATGATGCAGGCCGTACAGATCGTACGCGGGGTTGTTGAGCGCGATCACCGCCTTGGTGAAAGAGCGATCGTGTTTGGCGACGCTCTTGGCATGGGCTTCGGCTGCGGCTAGCACGTAGCGCACATTGTCCGCCAGGTTGGTGGACAGTGTCGACTTCTTGACCGGCAAGTACTCACCGTCGAAGACTTCGAACAAGAACGAGAAGTTCTTTTCCAGGGCGTGGAGGATTTGTTGGTGCTCGGCGAGCTCCACGTTGAGCAAGAACGTGGCCGGCCGAACTCCCTCCCCCCGCAACGCCTCCGGGGTACCCACGGCCAGACAGATCACCGGAAAACTCGGCATCCGATGCAGCTGCAACCGCACCTCGAGTCGATCGCCCACGAGGGCTTCGAGCTCTGCGCCTTCGAGGCTGCTGGCCAGGCGAACCACGCCATCATCCTGAAGGTGAACCAGGGTGGGCTCGCCGGAAACGATCCAACGTTCGATGGCGACGTCTGCCACTGACGCGACCTTGGTCTGGCCGTCGTTGGCACTCGGCGCCCGCCTTGGCTTCGGGGTCACGTGGGCGCCCAGGTCGCGGTTGGTTGTGCGATCGACCTTTGCGACCCGCTGGGCCGCCAGCTGTTTGGACTTGCTCTCGAGCTCGTCGCTGCGACGATCCAGTGCCGCCTCACGATCCTCCAGGTCGGCGAGCCGCACGTTGATGCTGTCGTTGCTGCGGTCGAACTCCGCCGCGAGTCGCTCGATCTCGGCCTTCTGAGCGGTCAGCGTGCGCTGCTGATCTTCGAGCTCGATGCGGCGGCGCTCCAGTTCCTGGTCGTGCTCGGCGCTGCGCACCTGGGCCAAGGCCTTTTCGGCCTGATCCTCGAGAAACGCTTGAAGCTCCGCCGGGCCGAAAACCACGCGGAACTCACGCACGTAACGCGGCATTGCTCCGCTGTCCTCGTCCGCCAGCTCCGCCAGCAGCTCGATGCGGGACTCCAGCTCGCGATGGCGAGCGCTGTCCGGCAGCACGAGAACGAACACCTCCGTATCCGGCGCGTGGTAGACGACTGGGGCGTAAATTTGATGGTAGTCACCGGTGCGACTGCAGCGGAATCCATTGAGCGCGGCGTCCGAGCTCGCCGACAAGATGCGCTCAGCCAACTCGGGGTTGGCGTTGACGTCGATGCTTCGGTAGACCTCCACCTGGTGCATGCCGCCGCACTGGCAGCTGTAGCGCACACGGTACGTGTCGGTTTGGCCGAGCTTCCCCTTGTACGCGTTGGCGCTCCCCGGCTTGTGGACCATGGCGTGGATTTACCACAGCTGCCGAGGCCGGGTCACTAAGTCTGTGATGTCTTGACTAGCGCAGGTCTCAGGTGCAGACTGCGCCGATGAGCCGTGCCGGCCACGACAGCCCCTGTCCCGACGAAGTGGACGCGTTCGCGCGGCAAACGGTGGATTACGTGCAAAAGGCCGTGGGCCTGGAGCTCGAATACGATAGCGAGACCCTGCCGGTCCTGGACCACTACCTGCGTGCCGTCCCGGACAAACCGGCGCTGATCCTGCTCACGTCGACGACTGCCGGAGCCTATTTCGGTGAAGTTGTGCGCAAGGCCCTGGGTGGGCGCTGGGATCTATCTTCTGGAGATCCCGAGACTTGGCGTTTCGTTCTGCCGACCGGCCTATCGTTCGCGCCCGCGGGCGTGGTCGCCGAGGCCATCGCGATGAGCGACAGCGCTGAGATCGACAGCGGGTTCGATGCCCCCGCGGTGATGCGGCCGCACTTGGAGGCCGCCCTGGCCCGCATGGGTGAGCTCCCGCTGGACGAGTACTACTCGCTGTGCGGACGCTTCGACACCCTCGAGCACCTGCAGGCCGTGCTGTTGGCCGTGGCAGTCGAGCTAGCCAAGCGCAAGCAGCGAAACTAGCGGCTCTAAAACGCGAACGCGATGTGGCCGACGTTAGCCGTCAGGTCGAGCATCGCCGGCGATTGTGCCTTGGCGTATTGGGCCACGACCGCGCCGTGACGCCGGGCCGATTTCAGCTGGCTGGGCAACTTGATGTCACCGCGAGGGGCGCGAGCGCGCACCCGCATGGCGACGCGGTTGCCGAAGGTCACCCGGATGTTGCCCTCGTAGGTGCTGATCCGGTACTTGCCGCCCAGCACCATGTGCGCGTGCAGCTCGATATTGCCCTTCATCGTGCGCAAGGCGAGCTCGTTGACCCGCACCTTACGACCGACGATGTTGCCGTTGTGCACCGTGGCGGCGAGGCGACGACCGCCGATCATCGCCATCTCCATATCGCCGATGAGTCCCCGAGCGTCGATGGTGCCGACGATTCGGGCGAAGCGCTGTTTGCCCTGCGCCGACTTGGTAACGATGGCACCGAGCCCGTTGACGACCTCGATATCACCCTCGTTGGCCGTCAGGTCGGCGCCGTTTTCCATACCGATGGCGGCGAGCTTTCCATTCCATACCCGGGCCACCGCCTTGGCGTTGTTCGGCGCGCGTACGATCAGGTCGATGCGCACGGTGCCGCGCTGAATGGGTCGCAGGTCGCGGCCGGTGGCGATGGACGTACCGATGCGTACGTTACCGTCGGGATCGGAGACCAACGATACCTTGAGTCGCTCCAGGGTCTCGCGGTCAGCCGCTCGCTTGACCGCTTCGATAACTACTTTGGGTCCGGTGCCGCCGATGATCTTGACGTTGCCCAGTCGGTTGTCGATGTTGACCGCCTTGAACCGCACCTTGCTCGCCGGAGCTACCTCGACCACGCTGCGCTCGTAGGTACCCGATGCCTTGGTCTTGGTCTTGGTCTTCTGCGCCAGCGCCTGAGCCCCGGGGATGATCACCGCGACCGCGCAGGCGGCCATGAGCAGGCGACTCGTCATCGTGGCACCTCTCCGAACGACGCGGACTGCAACAAGTCGATCTGCTGCTGATACACCGCGTACAAGGCGTCGCGTTTGGCCGGGTCCGTCTCGGGCGGACCGACCTGGGTGCGCTGGGCGTCCGCGCGTTTCTCCAACATGGCCAGTCGGGTATCGAAGCGCTTGGACACCGCCGGCGACCAGCTGGTGCGCGTTTTCGCGATGGTCTTTTTCAGCTCGTTGATCACCGCCACGTAACGCGCGTCGGCGCGGTCGATCTCGTCGATCCGCGACTCGGTGAACGTCTGGGTGGGCATGGTGCGTTTGTCAGGGTCCGCCACCGCGGTCTTCAGTAGTGGGGGAGCTTGCGATGTGACCTGCGGTTTCCCGAGCTCGATCACATCGCTCACCCCGGCCACGCCATCGAGGGGCTGTTCCCCTCGTCGACTCATCCAGACCACGACCAACACCACCGCCGCGCACGCGACCGCCGCGGGCAGCATGTGTTGGCGGGCAGTTTGCCACCACAGCCAGATCCGGGAGCGTTCGGCGTCGGCCATCTCGGCCCGTGCAAGGCCGTGCTCGATATTGCTCCACAGGTAGCTCGGTGGGTCCACGGGCTCGAGCTCGTCGCACGCATCGCGGATCGCCGCCTCTGCGGTGACCCGTTCGCGGCAGCGCTCGCACTGATGCAGATGCCCGCGCAGGGCGCTGGCCCGGCCATCATCCAGCTCGCCATCCACGTACGCGGAGCTGAGCCTATCTATATCTCGACAGCGCATCAGGATTCGCCTCGCTGGCGTTTGCGCTCCGCCGCCAGCTCCGGACCCAGTATATCCCGCATACGCGCGCGAGCCTTGTGAAGCTGGGATTTGGAGGTGCCGACGCGACAACCGAGAATGTTGGCGCACTCCTCGTGGGACAAGCCCTCGATATCGTGGAGCACGAGTACAGCCCGATAGCCCGGTGGCAGCTCGGCCAGAGCCCCCTCGAGGCGCTCGGCCATGCGGGGATCTCGCCCTGTGGACTCCGGGGCGGGCACATCGACCAATTCGGTCTGACGGTTGGTGCGCTTGGAACGCCGGGTCACGTGGGTGAGCGCAGCGTTCACGGAAAGTCGGTAGATCCAGGTAGCGAGCGCCGAATCTCCGCGGAACTTGGCCAAACCGCGAAAAATCCTGACGAACGCCTCCTGGGCTACCTCGTCCGCGTCAGCCGGTCCCGCAATGCGGGTAACCAGACCGTAAACGCGGCGTTTATACTGGTGATACAGGGCTTCCATGGCGCGCTCTTCGCCACGCCGACAGCCCGCGATGAGCTCTGCGTCGTCGGTAGCCACTCGTCGCCCCTGTGACCGCGGTCGTGTAACGGACATCGTGGATGCCTTGCTACTGTTGATTGCGATATTCACGGTTTTCTCTTGTGGCACTCGGGCTCCTGGACGGCCCGCTCTTCAAATGGACCGTGGACGTGGCGCAGGTGTTGCCTGGCCCCCGTGGCTATCTACCACGGACGCGTTTTTCGGCTTATTTGTGCACCCTGTCCTCTGCTGACGAACGGCTCATAGTTGTATAGTTTCAGAAGGTTGCCCTGGCGTTCATGAAACGCAACCAGTTTCAGCCATAGTGCGACCAAGACCACATCGCGCGTGCGACCTCAGCCACACACCCCGGGCAAGGCCCGGCAAATAAGCCCACATGGATAGACCACTCGTCGTAGGAATCGGTCGAGCCGCCATTAACCTGGTCGGCCTGACCCCCTCGCTTCCGGATCACGACCGAGTCGTCGAGCTTTCTGAGGTCTCGGTGCAGGTCGGGGGCTCGGCGTGCCTGGCCGTCGGTACCTCGGTCGCCTTGGGCTGCGCGGGCCGTATGTGCACCAAGCTCGCGGATGACTTCTTCGCGCCGTTCATCCGCAATGCCCTCGCCGCCGCCGGCATCGATCTGCGCGCGGTCAGGTCCGAAGGACGACTATCTCCGTTCACGTTCACCGCCCAATCGGCGAGCACGTCCCAGCGGCTCGGCTTCGCCACCGAGGGCGACGTGGCCACCTTGCGCGACAGCGAGCTCGATCTAGACGCGCTGTTGCGCGGCGCCAACGCCCTGCTCGTCGATGGCGCCTTCCCGTCTGCGCAGCTGGCAGCGGCCGAAGCCGCGCGCGCTCAGG
>SPJJ01037550.1_pt1 | contig 16103 bp, 14 predicted proteins | sample 3741741 | NCBI WGS metagenome assembly SPJJ01 (sample SAMN10925908, study PRJNA522277) | cold seep metagenome | isolation source: Elba SIP-enriched marine methane seep metagenome, extraction at timepoint T1 | place: Italy: coast of Elba, Mediterranean Sea | collected 2014-05 | reverse complement strand
GGGTATTGGCTCATGACATCCATGTTTTTTCAAGCAGTCGAAAAGAGGATGGTGTTGATTTCAATGCTGAAATCCTTTTCAATTTACCTACAAATTCCTTTGTTTCTGCCATCGGTAACCCTAGGTTTCATTTAGGTGGTTCGGTTAATAGTGATAATGATGTTAGCTTAGGGTATTTAGGTCTAACCTGGGATTTTAATTCAGATCTGGGTGTTTTTGTAGAAGGAAGTTTTGGTGGAGCAATTCACGACGGAAAGTTACATTCTCAGGATTCTAATCGTAAGTCACTTGGTTCCCGCGTGTTATTTAGGTTGTCAGGAAGTATTGGTTATCAATTTAATAAACATCACAGTCTGGCGGTGATGCTTGATCATGTTTCCAATGCTGGTCTGGCAAATGTCAATGAAGGGATGGATAATATCGGAATTCGGTATGGTTTTCGGTTTTAGGGTTATTGCCGGACTGATTAGATGACGGTCTCGACCTTGCAAACGAGTTCTTTATTTTGGCAATGCCACCGTTAAGTGTTTAAAAAGGTAATTTAATAAGTTGAGCCTGTTCCTAAAACTTGGTGGAAGCGGGGGGGGGGCAGCTCTTACCCGATTAGATCATTTTTCATAATGATAGCGACAGGAAATAATTGTAAGTTGACTGTCGAGGTATACTAATCGATTGCTTTCGTCAATTCAACGGGACCAAAAGTCTGATAAATTCTCTTTTACCCTCGAATGGTGCTCTTTGAGTATCAGAGATTAGCTTATTGATACGCTTCAGCGTCTTCCTGTCCTGACCTTGCCAATAAACGTAGTCGCCCCGGGCTTCTTTTGTCCGTGCTAGACCTCAATCATCAACTAGCGGATGTTTCTCAACTTTACCTGAACTGTATTGTGCGTTTGACTTAGTCAGATGCGCTGCATTGGCTGGGCTCTGTAATAGATGTACTGTTTCCATTGAAACAATCTAGGGACATAACAACGGCATCTTCTGCATCTCTGCGTGAAATAACGGTGTATCAGAATCCTCAACTACTTGGTCTAATACGCTTTTTAGCTTGTTTCTGGCGTCTGAAAAATTAACAATTCTCATCGGGTTTCTCTGTATTTGTACTATACATCGGACAATGTATAACTTGTCTTCTATGTTGTGCAAGTAAAGAGTGTAGTCTTTTTTGATTTAACTGGTTATTATTCAGGCTTGGTAATCTATGCCCTATAACCAATTATCTGTCAACAATAGCGTGTAAACCCACAAACCCTAAACCAGATAACGCGCATTTAATACAAGATCAGCCGGTACGAATAATAATTAACAAAAGGCCCAGGCAGACAAAAGGAGCCCACCCCCCCCCTTTTTTGCCTTGTACCTTTCGCCTTTCATCTGCTTTTATACAAGTTTATCCTTCAACATCTTATTTACTTCCCCAGGATTTGCCTTGCCCTGAGTCTGTTTCATCACCTGACCGACAAAAAAGCCAAACACTTTTTCTTTACCGCCCAGATATTGTTGTACTTGTCCCGGGTTGTCGGCGATGATTTTATCGATAATCGCTTCAATTGCACCGCTATCGGTAATTTGTTTCAAGCCTTCTTTATCAATAATCTCATCCGCAGTTAAGTCGCTTTCCCATAAAGCATCAAAGACCTGCTTGGCGATTTTTCCGGAGATGGTATTGTCCGCAATGCGTTTTAATAAACCTGCTAAACGTTCCGAACTAATAGGAGATTCTGTGATTTCTAAATTGGCTTTATTTAAAGCGCCTAGGAAGTTTCCGCTGACCCAGTTAGTACACAGTTTGGCTTCACAATCCGACTCATTGATGACGGCTTCATAAAAATCAGCCAGTTGACGAGAGGAGGTTAAGATTGTTGCGGCTTCATTATCCTGGCCATATTGCTCAATAAAACGTTGTTTTTTAACGCCCGGTAATTCTGGTAGATCGGCTTTAACTTGAGCGCGTAATTCATCGGTGATTTCTACCGGTAATAAGTCAGGATCCGGAAAGTAGCGATAATCATTGGCTTCTTCCTTGCTTCGCATAGAGCGGGTTTCATTTTTATCGGCATCATATAGACGGGTTTCCTGTACTACGGTGCCGCCAGCTTCCAGAATATCAATCTGTCTTTCCACTTCAATATTGATGGCTTTTTCGACAAATTTAAACGAGTTGATGTTTTTTAGCTCGGCGCGGGTACCAAATTCTTCCTGACCTTTGGGGCGGATAGAGACGTTGGCATCACAACGGAAAGAACCTTCTTGCATATTGCCGTCACAAATTTCCAGATAACGAACCAGTTCGTGAATTTTACGCATATAGGCCACCGCTTCTTTTGCTGAGCGCATATCGGGTTCTGATACGATCTCTAATAAAGGCGTGCCTGCGCGGTTTAAATCTATGCCTGTTAAGCCATGAAAGTCTTCGTGTAGCGATTTGCCTGCATCTTCTTCCAGATGTGCGCGTGTTACACCGATGCGTTTGGTTTTACCTTCCACTTCTATATCCAGGTGGCCTATACCCACAATAGGCAATTCCATTTGGCTGATTTGATAACCTTTTGGTAAATCAGGGTAGAAGTAGTTTTTTCTGGCAAATACCGAGTGAGGCGCTATATCGGCTTCGATAGCCATACCGAATTTAACCGCCATGCGTACCGCATCCTGGTTTAATACCGGCAGTACGCCTGGAAAGCCTAAATCAACGGCACAAGCCTGGGTGTTCGGCTCTGCTCCATAAGCTGTAGAGGCGGCTGAAAATATTTTAGATTTTGTTGCCATCTGGGCATGAATTTCCAGACCAATTACTGTTTCCCATTCCATCATATTCTCCTTATTCAAAGCCTTTTGGTGTTTGTTGATGCCAGTCGGTGACTTGCTGATATTGATGAGCAATATTCAATAAGCGATCTTCAGTAAAATAATCACCGATCACTTGTAAACCGACAGGTTTGTTATCTACAAAACCAGCAGGGAGTGACATGGCTGGCAGGCCGGCCAGGTTGATAGCGATAGTATAAATATCAGCAAGATACATTTCGATAGGATCACTGGTTTTTTCACCGATGCCAAAGGCGGTGGTCGGTGAAACAGGCCCCATTAATACATCCACTTCAGAAAGCGCATTGCTAAAGTCTTCTGAGATTAAACGACGTACTTTTTGTGCCTTAATATAATAAGCATCGTAATAACCGGCTGATAAGGCATAAGTCCCCATCAGAATCCTACGCTTTACTTCGGCTCCAAAGGCTTCTCCGCGTGAGCGGGTGTATAAATCGTTCAGGTCGGCAGGATTATCGCAACGATAGCCAAAACGTACCCCGTCATAACGGGACAGGTTAGCCGAACATTCGGCAGAGGCAATGACATAATAAGCTGGGATTGCCAGCTTCATATTGGGTAAAGAGACTTCTTTAACCTCGGCACCCAGTTTTTTATATTCATTAACGGCGGTTTCAATCGCAGAGGCAATATCGCTATTTAAACCTTCACCAAAAAACTCTTTAGGCAAGCCAATTTTTAAACCTTCCAGGCTATTATTTAAACCTGCAGAATAATCGGGTACTGCCTTGTTTACGCTGGTTGAGTCTTTAGGATCAAAACCAGCCATGGTTTGCATTAAAATGGCAGCGTCTTCGGCAGATCTGGCCATAGGCCCGCCTTGATCTAGGCTGGAGGCGAAAGCGATCATCCCATAACGTGAAACCCGGCCATAAGTCGGTTTTAAACCGGTAATGCCGCATAAAGAGGCAGGTTGGCGGATCGAGCCGCCGGTGTCGGTGCCGGTTGCTGCTGGTGATAATCTGGCTGCAACAGCAGCAGCTGAACCGCCTGATGAACCGCCTGGTACGGTGTTTGTTGCCCAGGGATTTTGTACCGCACCATAAAAACTGGTTTCATTGGATGAGCCCATGGCGAACTCGTCCATGTTCAGTTTGCCCAGCATCACTGCTCCGGCAGAATTGAATTTTTCAATAACGGTGGCGTTATAAGGGGCTAAAAAATTATCCAGCATTTTTGAGCCGCAGGTGGTTTTTATGCCCTGGGTACAAAAAATATCTTTCTGGGCGATGGGGATTCCCGTTAATAAACTGGCATCTGCACTGGCTAGGTGAGCATCGGCCGCTTTCGCCTGTTGCAATGCGTGTTCTTCCGCAACGCTGATGAAACAGTTAAGATCCTGGTGTTTGTTAATTCGGTCCAGATAGGCTTGGGTCAGCTCTACGCTGGAGTATTCTTTTGCACGTAAGTCTTTGGCAAGTTCGGTAATAGTTTTGTTGTGCATGATTATTCCGTTAGTCGAGAACTTTAGGGACTAAATACAGTCCTGCTTCTGTTTGAGGTGCAATGGATTGGAAATGTTCGCGTTGATTGCTTTCAGTGGCTTCATCCGGGCGTAAACGCTGCATTTGATCCATAGGGTGGGCCATAGGCTCAACTGCATCGGTATTGGTTTCGCCCATTTGGGTCATTAAATCCAACATGTTCGATAAGTCGCTGGCGTACGCGTCTATATCAGTTTCATCAATTCCCAGTCTTGCCAGGTGAGCAATTTTTTTTACTTCATCAGCCGTTAACGACATTTTTTAACTCCGAATGTTACTTTTTTTAAATATGATACTTTATATCTTGCTCAAATACCCACTAGATTGTTAAAGTAGCTAGATTTTTATATCGCTAAGGATACTGTAAAAGATGTTCAAAAGAATTCGCGGGCTTTTTTCTAATGATTTGTCGATTGATTTAGGTACCGCTAATACCTTGATTTATATACCGGGACAAGGCATTGTTCTCGATGAACCTTCGGTGGTGGCTATTAAGGAAGACAGAATTCGAGGGGCAAAAACCATTGCCGCAGTGGGTATGGATGCAAAAATGATGTTAGGTCGTACGCCTGGTAATATTACCGCTATCAGACCTTTAAAAGACGGCGTGATTGCTGATTTTGCGGTAACCGAACGGATGCTAAGGTTTTTTATCGAAAAAGTTCATGAATCGAAAATGTTACGCCCTAGTCCGCGTATTTTAATATGTGTGCCTTGTGGGTCGACTCAGGTTGAACGCCGGGCGATTCGTGAATCAGCTGCAATGGCTGGGGCCAGAGAAGTTTATCTGATTGAAGAACCTATGTCGGCCGCAGTAGGTGCGGGCTTGCCCGTAGATGAAGCGCATGGCTCCATGGTATTGGATATAGGCGGCGGTACTTCAGAAGTAGCGGTAATTTCATTAAACGGTATTGTTTATTCGGCTTCGGTCAGGATTGGTGGTGATCGCTTCGATGATGCCATTATCAATTATGTGCGCAGAAACTATGGCACTTTGATTGGTGAAGCGACAGCGGAAAAAATTAAAAAAGAAATCGGTACGGCATACCCAGGTAATGAAGTGAAAGAAATTCAGATTACCGGGCGTAATCTGGCTGAAGGGGTTCCACGCAGTTTTTCTTTAAATAGTAATGAAATTTTAGAAGCCTTGCAGGAACCGTTGTCAGGTATAGTCGGCTCGGTTAAAGTGGCGCTGGAACAAACTCCACCTGAGTTAGGTGCTGACGTGGCGAACCGAGGTATCGTGTTGACCGGTGGTGGTGCTTTGCTGGCCGATATCGACCGGTTAATTTCTGAAGAAACAGGTTTGCCCGTTTATATTGCCGATGATCCTTTAACCTGTGTTGCTCGGGGTGGTGGCATGGTTTTGGAAATGCTTGATGAGAAAGGACTTTCGGCTTTTTCATTAGAATAAGGGCGGTTGAATTTTTTGACCGATGCCGTCGATATAAGTTAGTACTGATTGTAAGGTCATTATTTTATATTGGAAATTGGGTCTTGAAACAGGAAATGAGCTGATTCAGCTAGCTCATGCTTTCATGATCATCGTTAAATTGTAATTTCTTTGCCCGCTCCTTGCAGACTGAGACTGACAGTGGCGGGCAATGTCAATGCTTGGGGAGCTTGTTATAAAACTATTATTCGCTTCTGGTCCTTCACTGAATACGCGTTTATTGCTTGTAGTACTGGTTTCGGTGTTGTTGCTGGCAATTGATCATCGCAGTTCACGCCTGGATAATACTCGTTCGATTATCTCTGTACTGATTTATCCGATACAGGTGGCTGTTAGTTTCCCTTTGGAAATGGGGGAGCAACTATATGACACTATGATTTCTTATAGTGAATTAAAGCGTCAAAATAAAATTTTAAAAGAAAAGCAGTTGATAGATAGTGTCAAACTGATGAAGTTTGAGGCCTTGGAAAATGAGAATATCCGTTTGCGGGGCTTGCTGGAAAACTCGTTCAAGCTGGGGGAGCGGGTCCTGGTGGCGGAACTATTGTCGGTCAACCTGGTGCCCTATGAACATGTGATGGTGGTCAATAAAGGTTCACGTTTTGGTGTGCATGAAAAACAGTCTGTGATCGATGCTAATGGTATTGTCGGCCAGGTAATACGCTCTTTGCCGATGAGCTCGGAAGTGATGTTGATCACCGACCCTAATCATGCCATTCCGGTGCAGGTTAACCGGAATGGATTAAGGACTATCGCTATTGGGAGTGGTCAACTAGGGCGTTTGAACCTGCCATTTTTAGCTAATAATGCTGATATTCAGGTGGGTGATTTGCTGGTGACTTCTGGCTTAGGAGGTACTTTCCCGCAGGGTTATCCGGTCGCGATGGTTGAGAAGGTGACCGCTCAACCGAATAAACCCTTCGCCAGTATATATGCCAAGCCGAATGCCAAACTGGACAGAGTACGTGAAGTGCTGGTGGTGTGGAGTGATTCCACCCCCGTCCCATTGACAAATATAGAACCAGAGCCTGAGCAAGATGCCGAATAATTCAGATTATATTATTCAGCGATACATATTGACCATGGCTTTGGCGATGGGCTTAAATATTTTACCGCTTTCGATGCTGGCTAAAAGCATGAACCCGGATTGGGTTTTATTATTGTTAATCTATTGGACTCTGGCCATTCCGGAGCGTATTGGTGTATTTAACGCTTGGTTAATAGGTATATTTGTCGATGTACTGACTGGTAGGATTCTGGGTATGCACGGGTTGGTATATGCCATTATTTGTTATAGTTGTCTAAAGTTTCATCGACGCATACGCAACTTTCCACTTCCTCAGCAAACAGTGTTTATCTTCTTCTGTTTGTTGATTGCTCAGGTCTTGGTGTTCTGGATAGAGAATGTTCAAGGCCGTACGGGGCTAAATGCTTATTTCTGGTTACCCGTTATCAGTGGTTCATTATGTTGGCCTGTACTGGCTATGGTTTTGCGTTGGTTACGTTTAGCGGGGCCGGTTGCCTGATATGCATCGGCATTATTTAATAAAAGATCCGCTGGCTGAGAGTCGAGTATTTTTAAGCCGTGTGGTGGCTATTTTTATTTTTATTTTGCTATTGACCATCGGCCTGGTTGGTCGGCTGGTCTATCTGCAGATTGCCGGACATGAGCACTATTCAACCATGGCCAAATCCAATCGGATTAAAGTCGTTCCCTCTGCTCCTACACGCGGAATTATATACGACAGGCATGGTCGGATATTGGCTGAAAATACCCCATCTTTCAGTTTGGAGTTGATCCCTGAACAAATTAAAGATCTGGATGATACCTTACAGCAATTACAAATATTGCTGGATATTCCTGATGAAAAAATTGCCCAGTTTTTAAAGCATAAAAAACGTTCCAAAAGTTTTGCCAGTATTCCCTTGTTATTGCGTATGAGTGATGAAAAAGTGGCAAAATTTGCTACCGTCAGACCTTATTTTCCAGGGGTTGATGTGCATGCCAGGCTGTTACGTTCCTATCCTTATAAAGAGTTAACTTCTCATGTAGTCGGCTATGTTGGCAGGATAAATGAGAAAGAGCTGAAAAGCCTGCCGGTGGCAGAGTATCGAGGCACACATCATATAGGCAAGATTGGCATAGAGAAAAAATATGAATCGCTTTTACATGGTCAGACGGGGTATTCGGAGATAGAAACCAATGCTCAAGGGCGAGCCGTTAAGACCGTTGAAGCAGGAGACCCTGTGCCAGGGAAAAACCTACATTTAACCCTGGATGTGGACTTACAGAAAACTGCTTATGATGCGCTGGATGGTTTTAATGGTGCGGTGGTGGCGATAGAAGTGAAGACCGGTGATGTGTTGGTGTTTGCCAGCAGACCAGGCTTTGATCCCAATCCCTTTGTTTATGGTATAAGTAGTAAGGCATATCGGGGGTTGCAAAAGTCAGATGATCAGCCTCTGTTTAATAGGGCTTTAAGAGGTCAATACCCACCTGGTTCGACGGTTAAGCCATTCGTTGGCTTGGCAGGGCTAGAATATAATGTGACTGATTTTCAACATAAATTATATTGTCCAGGGTTCTATCAATTGCCCAAAGTAAAACATAAATATCGAGACTGGAAGCGATGGGGACACGGTACTGTCGACCTCAGCGTGGCGATAGAACAATCCTGTGATGTGTATTTTTATGATCTGGCTCGCACTCTGGGTATCGATAATTTACATGCTTTTATGAAGAAATTTGGTTTTGGAGAAAAGACCGGTATCGATTTAGTGGGGGAGCGAGCAGGTTTAATGCCTTCTCGAGCCTGGAAACGAAGAGTTAAAAAGCAGCCTTGGTATCCAGGAGAAACTTTAATTGCCGGTATTGGTCAGGGCTTTATGCAGGTCACACCGTTGCAATTGGCCAGGGCAACGGCAACATTGGCTAACCGAGGCAAGGTGGTCACGCCTTCGTTATTAATTAAAGGTCCTCAGTTTGGTGGAGCTTCAGCCATACAGGAGAAGCAGATCGCACTGCAAGCGAAAAACCTGGATGATGTCATTTCAGCCATGATCAAAGTGGTGCATGGTGCGCGTGGTACGGCAAGGAGACTGAAAAAAGGTATCAATTATCAAATAGCCGGTAAAACAGGGACGGCTCAGGTGTTTACTGTCAAGCAGGAAGAAAGGTATAACGAAGATGAGATTGATTTTAAACTCAGAGATCACGCATTGTTTATGAGCTTCGCTCCGGCCTATGATCCTCAGATTGCGGTGGCCGTGGTGGTGGAAAATGGTGGTCATGGTGGTTCAGTAGCCGCACCGATAGCCGGTAAAATTATGAAACAGTTTTTAATGACAGAAGAAGAGGAGCTTGTTGATGCAGACTGAAACCCGGCAGGAGCAGTTCCATTCGTCTTCGGTGATCGGCCCATTGTTAAGAAAATTGCATATTGATATTCCGTTATTTATCGGGTTGTTGCTGTGTTGCAGTCTAAGTTTTTTAATTTTATATAGTGCCGGTGATCAAAAAGTGTCGCTGTTGATCAGGCAGGGCACTCGTATCGGCCTGGCTTTTGGCCTGATGATAGCTTTGGCTCATATTAACCCGCGGCACTTTTATCGACATGCTGCGTTATTGTATTTTTTTGGCGTGTTTTTATTGCTTGCGGTGTTGTTTTTTGGGCAGGTGGGAAAAGGCGCGCAGCGCTGGCTGGATTTTGGTTTTTTTCGCTTTCAACCTTCAGAGATGATTAAGCTGACCACGCCGATCATGATTTCCTGGTTTTTGGCGGGCTATAATTTACCGCCGAAACGCAAACAGCTGTTTTATGCAGGGATATTGATTATTATTCCAACGGTTTTAATTGCTAAGCAACCCGATCTGGGAACTTCGTTACTGGTTGCCAGTTCGGGGGCCGCAGTACTGTTTTTTGCCGGTTTGTCCTGGCGTTTTATGACGGCGACCGCTTTGGTGCTGACATCATTGACGCCGGTGCTATGGTATTTTATGCGGGATTATCAAAAAGGCCGGGTTTTGACCTTTTTGAACCCGGAAGCCGATCCGATGGGAAAGGGCTATCATATTATTCAATCGAAGATTGCCATTGGTTCCGGAGGGGTGCATGGTAAAGGCTGGCTAGGGGGAACTCAGTCTAAGCTGGACTTTTTACCGGAAAGTTCTACTGATTTTATTTTTGCGGTATTTGCAGAGGAATTTGGTCTGTCAGGTTGTTTGGGGCTGTTGATTCTATATTTATTGATTATCAGTCGTTGTTTATATATTGCCGTTCAGGCGCAGGACACTTTTAGTCGATTATTGGCGGGCAGTTTAACCTTTACCTTTTTTGTTTATGTATTTGTTAATATAGGGATGGTGATAGGCATCTTGCCGGTAGTCGGTGTACCATTGCCGTTGATCAGTTATGGTGGAACTTCGATGGTGACGATTATGGCTGGTTTTGGGATTTTAATGTCCATACATACCCATCGGAAATTTTTACCAACCTAGGGTAGGTATATTGTAAGTAACTTAGGCTAGAGGTAGCTATGAAAAAAGTTCTATTAAGAATATGGCTGTATGGTAGTTTATTAATCAGTTTTAATGCCTACTCGGCAATAGAAGAGTCAGCTCTGTTTACAAGTTTTGTTAATAAAATGGTTGCCGAACATCAGTTTGATGAAACTGAATTAAGGCAATTATTTAAAGCGGTAGAGATTAAACCGAAAATTATCAAGGCCATGCAGCGCCCTGCTGAAGCCATGCCTTGGTATAAATACCGGAAAATTTTTATTCAGGATAAGCGTATTCAGCAAGGGGTGAAATTCTGGCAACAACATGCCGAGACCCTGACGGCTACAGAAGAAAAGTACGGCGTGCCGGCTGAAATTATTACCGCTATTATCGGGGTGGAGACTAATTATGGTAGAAACAAGGGTTATCATCGAGTGATCGATGCCTTGTCTACCTTGGCCTTTAACTATCCTAAGCGCAGTAAGTTTTTCACCTCCGAATTGGAAAAATTTTTAATGCTGTGCCGGGAAGAAAAAATGGATCCTTTGTTGCCTGTTGGTTCTTATGCCGGGGCGATGGGTATTCCACAGTTTATGCCTAGCAGTTATCTGGCTTATGCGGCTGATTTTGAAAACGATGGCAAAAGAGATATCTGGAATAATCCGGCTGATGCGATTGCCAGTGTGGCAAATTATTTTGTTGAACATCGCTGGAAAAAAGATGAGCCCATTGCTTATCAACTTAAAGTGACGGGCAGTGATTATCAAAAAGTTCTGAAGAAGGGTTTAAAACCACATATTGAATGGCAAAGGCTGCAGGAATTGGGGCTTCAGGCCGCAGCAGATATTGCACCTAAGGCCAGTATAAAGCTGTTGAGCTATCAACAACAGAAGGCCGATGAATTATGGGCCGGATTAGATAATTTTTATGTGATTACCCGCTATAACCATAGTCCATTATATGGCATGGCTGTTTTTCAATTAAGTCAGGCTATTAAACAGGCTAAACAGCAGCAGAATGCTAGTAATGTTAAAGCAGAGCATAAACTGTAGTTTTACCGTTATGATGAAATCCATAAGCTTTTTCCTGCTGGTTTTATTGTTTCTGAGCGCCTGTACGCAGCCTGTGCAGCAGGACAGTGCGCCAGCAAAGGTGCCGGTGGATATTTCCTCTATTGTTGATGCAGTGCCGCGTTATGAAAAAAGAACGCGGGCGGGCAACCCCAAGCAGTATGAAGTGTTTGGAAAAACCTATAGGGTATTGCCGGATAGTGACGGTTATCAGGAAACTGGCATTGCATCCTGGTATGGCAGCAAATTTCACGGTAAAAAAACTTCTAATGGTGAGACTTATGATATGTATGCTATGACGGCTGCACATAAGACCTTGCCTATTCCCAGCTATGTAAGGGTGACCCACTTAAATAATCAACGTAGCGTTGTATTGCGGGTGAATGATAGAGGCCCGTTTCATGGTAATAGAATTATCGATTTATCCTATGCGGCAGCGGTAAAGCTGGGAATCCAGCAAGTCGGCACAGCAGTCGTGAAGGTGACAGCATTACCACTGACTAATAAGTTAGAAAACAAGAGTGTAGTGGTTCAAGCAAATGGCTCAAGCCAAGAGCAGAAGTATTATCTACAAGTTGGCGCGTTTGTGAATGTCGACAATGCTCAGAATCTACAACAACGCTTATTATCTTCGGCAGTGAGTAGAGCCAGAATTCAGCAGGTAGAAAGTATGGTCAGATCTGTTTATAAGGTTCAGGTTGGGCCGCTGTATTCCAGTCAGCAGGCGCAACTAACAAATGACAAGCTGGTGCAAAGAGGTTTCAACGAAACCCACTTAGTAGTTGAGAAATAATTAGCTATTTGTTTGTAGGCTGTAAATAAGCAAGGATATTGAAATTTAAAGACTTAGCTCTACTTGTTTAGCTTTTTTATGAATTATCCAGGTTGCTGCAATTATCAATGCTACAATAAGTTCACTGTCTTTATCGAGTTACTTTGGTCAATTAAAATGTTGTTAAAAATACGGAAAAACTTTATTTTTTTAGTTAGCTTATTGCTGACAATGAATGTTGCTAATGCGGCAAATTCCATATTAATTCCAGCCGCTCCACGCGTTGCTGCAAAAAGTTTTATTTTGGTGGACTTTAATAGCGGTAAGGTTTTAGGCGAGAAAAATGCCGATTTACGTGTTGCTCCAGCCAGTTTGACTAAAATCATGACGGTTTATGTGGTGTTCAGGGAATTAAAAAATGGTCATCTCACTCTAGATGAGAAAGTGACGATCAGTAAAAAAGCCTGGCAGACCCCAGGGTCCAGAATGTTTGTCGAAGTTAATAAGCAGGTATCCATTGAGGATTTGCTGCAAGGTGTGATTATTCAATCGGGCAATGATGCCAGTGTCGCTTTGGCCGAGCATGTGGCTGGTGATGAAGCAACCTTTGCGGCGATGATGAACCAAAATGCCGAACGCTTAGGTATGCTGGACAGCCACTTTGAAAATAGCATGGGCTTACCGGGGAAAAATCACTATACCACGGCCCGAGACCTGATTAAATTGACCACCGCGGTGATCAAGGAATTTCCTGAATATTACCGCTGGGATTCACAAAAAGAATTTACCTTTAATAATATTACTCAGCCTAATCGCAATAAATTATTATGGCGAGATAAATCAGTTGATGGAGTAAAAACAGGTTATACAGAAGAAGCCGGTTATTGTATGGTGGCCTCGGCCAAACGGGAAAATATGCGTTTGATCTCGGTGGTGATGGGAACCAGTAGTGCGAATGCCAGAGCCAATGAGAGCCAGACCTTATTGAATTACGGTTTTCGTTTTTTTGAAACCCATAGACTTTACGAAGCTAATAAAGCCATTACCGAAGCCAAAATCTGGAAAGGTGATAGTAAAACATTACCTATGGGTTTGAATGAAGATTTATATATCACGGTTCCACGTCGTCATTACAAAGATTTAAAAGCCGAAGTCAACCTGGATAAAAAAATAATTGCGCCGATTAAACAAGGAACTTCATTAGGCTCGCTGAATGTGGCCTTGCTGGATGATCAATTGGTGAACAAACCCTTGGTTGCATTGAAAACAGTGAATAAAGGCAGTTTTGTACAAAGACTGTATGATGAAGCCATGTTGATGCTGGAATAATTGATGAGTGAACAGGATAAAAAAGTATATCTAAACGGAGAATATCTGCCTTTGTCATCAGCCAACGTTTCTGTGCTGGATCGTGGGTTTTTATTTGGCGATGGGGTTTATGAAGTGATTCCTTCCTATTGCGGGGATTTATTTAGGTTGCAGGATCATTTGGACAGATTGCAGGCCAGTATGGCCAGAATACGATTGCAACTGGATTATACTCTACAGCAATGGTTGGATATATTGCTGCCTTTGCTGGATAGCAGCAAGGACCAGTATATTTACTTACAGGTAACCCGCGGTGTGGCGCCGAAAAGAGATCATGCTTTTCCGGCCGAATCTGTTCCTACCGTGTTTGCTATGTGTTCAGATATTCAAGCTTTCGCAGGTGTGAAAACCGGAGTGAAAGCGATGACCATCGAAGACAGTCGCTGGGAGATGTGTGATGTTAAAGCGACTACGCTGTTAGCCAATGTACTGCTTAGACAGCAGGCTGTCGAACAAGGTTGTGCGGAAGCGATTTTGCATAGAAAGGGCTATGTGACCGAAGGTGCGGCAAGTAACCTGTTTGCTGTTATCGATGGTATGCTGATTACCCCTGAAAAAACCGCTGAAATTTTGCCGGGCATTACCCGTCAGGTGATACTGGAGTTAGCCAGAGATAATGACTTTCAACTGGCAGAAGAAATTATTTCGTTGGATGCCTTGGCCATGGCGTCTGAAATCTGGATTACCAGCTCTACCCGTGAAATCGTGCCGGTTATCGAACTGGATGGGAAACAAGTGGGAGAGGGTGTGCCGGGTCCGCTATTTAATAAAATGAATGAATTGTTCCAAGCCTATAAACAAAAGCTATGACCGACAAAGAAACCGTATTTGAATTTCCCTGTCAGTTTCCGATTAAGGCAATGGGAAAAAACACTGCCGAATTTGATTCTATTGTAGTCGGGATTGTCAGGCAGTATGTGACAAATATCAGTGAAGCCGCCGTTAAGGTCAGGCCGAGTAAAGGTGATAAATTTTTGTCAGTGACGGTAACGATTGAAGCGCAAAGTAAGCAACAACTGGATGACATCTATCAAAGCCTGAATGACTGTCCTGATGTGATTATGGTGCTATAGTCGGGTGTTTAGGATATCCAATTAATATTTTATGGCGGTACATATAAAACGTTTAGGTCTGCAGGACTATCAAAAAGTCTGGCAACAGATGCAGGATTTTAATCAACACAGAGATGCTGAGACTGCTGATGAAATTTGGCTGGTAGAGCATCCGCCGGTTTATACGCTGGGATTAAATGGTAAGCGTGAACATCTGCTCAGTCTTTCAGATATTCCCGTGGTGGAAACAGATCGCGGTGGACAGGTGACATATCATGGACCGGGACAGCTGGTGGTTTATCTATTGCTCGATCTACAGCGTATAGATATTGGAGTTAGAAAAGTCGTTACCTTATTGGAGCAGGCGATGATTACAACTCTTTCACAATATGGTATTCCTGCACAGGCCAAAGCTGAAGCTCCCGGTGTTTATGTGGCCGATAAAAAGATAGGTTCGGTCGGGCTGCGAGTAAAAAGAGGCTGTTGTTATCATGGTCTGAGCTTTAACAATCATATGGATTTAACCCCGTTTAAAGATATTAATACCTGCGGTTATCCGGCTCTGGAAGTGACGCAGCTGGCTGATTTAAATATCAATATAACGACGGCCGAACTGGCGGTTCCTGTCGTCCATCATATACTTCAAACAATAGAACAATGAGTTTAAAAGCCCCGTCCAGATCGACGCCTGACAGCCATCAACGCAGTGCGAAAAAACTGGCGCGTATTCCTGTTAAAGTCGAAAAAACCGAGACTGTTCTTCGCAAACCTGAGTGGATACGGGTGAAAATTTCTACTGATGAGAATGTCAGCCGGATCAAAAAGACCTTGCGCGAAAATGATCTGCATACGGTCTGTGAGGAAGCAGCCTGCCCCAATCTGGGTGAATGTTTCAGTCATGGCACCGCGACTTTTATGATTATGGGTGATATCTGTACCCGCCGCTGTCCTTTTTGTGATGTGGCGCATGGCAAACCCAAGCCACTGGATGCTCAGGAACCGCAGAAACTGGCCGCAACCATTAAACGCATGGCATTAAAATATGTGGTGGTTACCTCGGTGGACAGGGATGATTTGCGTGAAGGCGGTGCCGGCCATTTTGCTGCATGCATTAAAGCCATACGCCAGCAGTCACCGGCAACCAAAATTGAAGTCTTAGTGCCTGATTTTCGCGGACGTATGGATAAGGCCGTGGAAATCTTGATACAGCAACCCTGCGATGTGTTTAATCATAATCTGGAAACAGTGCCCAGGCTATATAAACAAGCCCGTCCCGGAGCCAACTATGCAGAGTCGTTAACCCTTTTGCAAAAATATAAACAGGCTTTACCTTCAGCCAGAACCAAGTCCGGTATTATGCTGGGGCTGGGTGAGCAGGAGTCGGAAGTGATCTCAGTGCTGAAAGACCTGAGGGCACATGGTTGCACGATGCTAACCTTAGGCCAGTATCTACAACCCAGTAAAGATCATTTACCGGTGAAAGAATATATTACTCCCGAACAGTTCAAGCGATACGCCGAACAGGCGAAAGCACTGGGCTTCGAAAATGTCGCCAGTGCGCCGCTGGTGCG
>SPJJ01042431.1_pt1 | contig 16149 bp, 30 predicted proteins | sample 3741741 | NCBI WGS metagenome assembly SPJJ01 (sample SAMN10925908, study PRJNA522277) | cold seep metagenome | isolation source: Elba SIP-enriched marine methane seep metagenome, extraction at timepoint T1 | place: Italy: coast of Elba, Mediterranean Sea | collected 2014-05 | reverse complement strand
CCGGCGCTGCCCATTGGCGTCGTAGTACCAGCCGTACCAGTAGCGGCTGCCCTGCTGCTTGTAGAGGCGGTCTGACATTCGATGTACCTTTCGAGTTCGGACTCAGGGAGCCTGACCAGGCGTCCAATGTACACGCACCGCAGTTGCCTGATGAGGTCGTAGGCATGCCGCCTAGAGATTGCCAGACGTTGAGCAACCTGCTGGGCTGTTAGGAGCTGGCTCATGCCGCCTCCGACACCTTTGCAGCGCGAGCCATGGCAAGCGTGGCGGGCTCAGGGAGCCTGACCAGGCGTTTGGCGTTTACGGCCTGGATTTCTTCGATGCCTCTCACGATTGAGAACCCGCCCCCTTATTGCGTGCTTGAATCACCGCAATGGCGTCATTGATCGCGGCGGCTTGAACGCCAGCGTAGGCCGGCGGATCGGTCACCGGCTCCAGCGTCATTATGGCCTGGATGCACGCCTGGCGCTCGTCCTGGCGCACGCGCTCAACCTCCCCCGCCAGCCGCTTGTTCTCCCGCACAAAAGCGCCCAATCGGTCACGCCAGCAAAAGATACACACACCGTGTAGCTCACTGGCAACTGTCCCAGCGGCGTCTGGGGTGCGGTGAATGCAGGGGGTGTATGGGTTGTCAATCATCGCCGTGGGGGAGTTCTGTTGCGGGGGCTGTTGCGGGGGCTGTTGCCCCGGTGTTGCCCCGGGTTTGTCGGGGGCGTAGAAGGCTCGCCGTGCCGCGATGCGCGCGTCTATTACTTCGGCCGTCGCGGCCATGCCCACATGGTCGCGACACCGGGTGGCCTCGCAGCCATGCGTTGCGCAGCCGGGGAAATGGCCATGCTTGTTCGCCTTGACGTCGTTCTCAGTCTTCAACGCGCCGCCAACCTTCTGGGGTGTACTCACGCTGGCGCCTGATCTCCCAGATGACCTCACCTCCCTGCTCATCGCCCAGCAGCTTAAGGGCCTCATGGGTATCCCATGCGCGCTGGTGCGTGATGGTCACATCCTGCCCTGGCGGGGCCACGATGAACGAACGCAGCACATCATCGCTGGTGTAGTGCACGAGGTCGCCCGCTTCAACGGTGGCCACATGGTGGTGGCCGGTCTCGCTGTGGGCCACGATGACGCCTGATGGCTGTGGCTTCTCGCGCTTCAGGCCTGTGGGCAGGGTGGGAACGCGGCGGACGATAAGGTCGCCTTGGGCTGCAGATGTCTTTATGGCTTTCATTTGCTGTCTCCTATGTACGTGTTTCAAGTTTGGTTATCTCGAATGCGGGCAAGTCCCACATCCATGATTGAGCTTGGAGTGCTGTTGTAACGCCTTCGCTGGCAGGCGGGACGGGCAACACAAAGTCGCGCCCAGTGCCGCAGCGCACCAGGATAAACTGAGCCCCTGGTGCGTCTGGCAAGTCCGCACGCAGCAATGTTCCCACCTCTGGGTCCGGGTCCTCGTCGATGACCTCGGCGCCGATGGCCTCGAGCACCTTACCCCAGCCGAGGATTTCCATCGCTGCGCGCCGCCGTTCGGCGTTGGTCTCTGCCAATGCCGTCTCAGCGGTGAGTCCACCGTGTATCCATTCGCCTGGCACCCTTACACCGTGCCAGTGCCAGGCGGCAAACCCATCACGCCACACATGAGATGGACCATCTTCGCAGTGTGGGAGATTGTTTTCATCCCACTTCAAGACCGCTGGCCTCTGGGAAACTACGCAGAAGTCGGATGTCATCAGCCGGTTCCCTGATGTTTCAGCCAGGGCCTCATAGGCCGACCACTTGGAGTAGTCAATGTCCAGCTTGGCCACATGCCGAAAGAAGGACAAGAAGCTGGCCCAGCCTGACCAGTTGTTGCCACCGTTATAGAGGCGGGACCATGACGAGCACGAAGCCAGAAGGACGCGCGATATGTGGTAGGCGGCGTACGTGGCGGATTCCGTGGCGGCGGACGTGGGGGCGGACGTGGCGGCGGACGTGGCGGCGGACGTGGCGGCTTCCGTGGCTGCGGCCGTGGCTGCGGCCGTGGCGTAGAACGTGGCGTCGAACGTGGCGCGGTTCGTGGCGCCGGCCGTGGCGGCGAACGTGGCGCCGCGCGTGGCGGCGAACGTGGCGGCGTTTGTGGCGTCGTCCGTGGCGTCGTACGTGGCGTTGTACGTGGCGGCGGCCGTGGCGTTGTTCGTGGCGGCGGACGTGGCGGCGGACGTGGCGGCGGACGTGGCGGCGTTCGTGGCGGCGTTCGTGGCGGCGTTCGTGGCGGCGTACGTGGGGGCGGACGTGGCGCTGCGCGTGGCGGCGGACGTGGCGGCGGACGTGGCGGCCGACGTGGCGGCGCCCGTGGCGGCCCACGTGGCGTCGAACGTGGCGGCGTTCGTGGCGGCGGACGTGGCGGCGTCCGTGGCGGAGGACGTGGCGGCGGACGTGGCGGCGTCCGTGGCGGAGGACGTGGCGGCGTCCGTGGCGGCGTGCGTGGCGTCGTTCGTGGCGGCCCACGTGGCGGCGTGCGTGCCGGCGTACGTGGGGGCGCGCGTGGCGGCGCGCGTGGCGGCGCGCGTGGCGCTCCGCGTGGCGCTGCGCGTGGCGTCGTACGTGGCGGCGGACGTGGCGGCGGACGTGGCGCTGCGCGTGGCGTCGTTCGTGGCGTCGTTCGTGGCGGCGGACGTGGCGGCGGACGTGGCGTCGTTCGTAGCGGCGGCCGTGGCGGCCCAGCTTCGACCACTAACCAGAGTCCCCATGCCAGCAGCCACAGCCTGTCTACAGGCAACCGCAATGGCCAGGGTAATCTCTTGAGAGGAAACCACACGGCCAAACAGATCCGTGTGCCTGTCGGGATTGGCCAACAGCCAACGAGCCGTGGCACCAATTGTTCCGACCAAGGCTGCCGTGATTGGCCCGTCAACAAGAATTGTCAAAGGCTGCTGGATATCGGCAGATGCGTAGAGACGTTTCACAGCGTCTACAACAACATCTTGCTCATCATCATCCCATGCCTTGGTGGAGCGGGCGTTAGCAATCCACTTTTCGGCCCAGGGCTTGAGTTCTGCCCTGTGCTCTGGTGTCAGTTCATACTTTTTTTTCATCTTCTCTCCCTTTCCTCAGAGCCACAGTTTCACCACTAGCGAGAACACTCCACCGGCAGCCAGGCCCATAACCGCACCCTGGGCAGCCGAAACAAAGAGCACGCATGCGGTAGACCTACGCGGCATCAACGTCAATCACCGACCGCCAGTGCTTGCCAGCATAGCGATGACCATTGCGTACCAGCCGAAGCTTAACCACCTGGACAACGTCGGCGAGCTCGGCGCTGGTCAGGCCATTAGCCTGAGCCAGTGCCCCGACATCATCAAGCAGGTCGAAGATAGCAACCAGCTGAAAGGCTGTCAGATTCCACTGCCTAGCCTTCAGGATGATTTGAGCTGCCGTAACGCATTGAGCGGCTGTGAGTTTGCTGTCAGTCATTTTGTCCTCCGGTAAAAAGTAAGGGGCCGAGGGCAGGGGGTTATCTGAGACATACAATCGCGCACCTCCCTCGTAAGGCTAGTGGTTGTCAGTTGTGGTTACGCCGCCCGGCCCCTTGGTTAACCAATTAGTTCAAAGTTTTGTTGAACACCATGTCGCCCTGACCAGCGTGAAGCGGATACGTGGTGTTCGATGCGTTCTGCCAAAACCAGAGCTCGTTGCTTCTTGCTAACAGGGGTGTAGACGCCGCGCCAGCGTGTATCTAGCCCAATGTTTCGGGCGACGTTGCAACTGTCCGCCGATGACAGAGGCAAGTGACTAAACACTGTAGGTGACAACATGCGCAGCCCATGGAGCTTGCAAAGGGGCCGACCATTCTCATCAGTGCAGACGGCCATAATTTCGTCCATCCTGTGCCACCACTTCTCGTTGCCTACTACGGCGTAATCTCCGCTGGAACCCAGCGCTAGGCATGGGTAGACATTCGACTGACAGCACGTCACCAGATACCGCAGGCGCCCCAAGTCCTCGTGCATGTGAAAGACGGGAACACCCCTAGAGACCTTCTCACCATGCCAGCGAGCAATTAGCCTGTCGTTGTCTGCCTCGGTGCCGTCGATTTGGTCGGGAATGAGAGACCAGTCAAGGGCAGGGTGCCTTTCATACTCTCGTACCCATTCGGCATATGCTGCAACGTCAACAACGCCTTTACCCCTTCGCCAAAGTGAAAAAGCCCCGTTGTCTAGCACGAAGGATTGGCACACCTCAGCAGCAAGTGCTACCTGGCTGGGGTGTGCAAAAGACACAAGCCCATGCCTTCGAGTCCACAGCTCAACGGCTGCGCTCACAGGCGTCACCGGCCCGCCGTGATAGTGAATCATTCGACGTCCAACCCTGGCTTAGCCCACTGGCTGACGATGAATTCGCAGGCCTTGCGCAGATTGCTGTGCACTGAGAATGAGTGGTAGACAAGCCAAGGGCTGAGCCTTCCCGCGCCTGCGGCCACAACGACCACTGGCCGACTGTTCTGCCAGGCAAACAGGACTTCCATAGATGTGCCTACACTAGGCCTGGCGAACATGACCAAGACGACGTCAGCGGTAAGGATGTCAGCCTTATCCCCCTCAACGATCCTGGCCTCGTTGCCAGCTTCGTTGCCGCGATAATCACGGACCATTGGATCGAGAACATCCACGCCATTATCGAAAAGAAGTTCACGAGCCGTAGTTCGCCAGTCCTTGGCCTCAGCATCAGAACAACCGTTAATAGGTCCTGCTAGATAAACAATCATGCCGCCCGGCCCCTTGGGAATCGTTCAAGCCAGTCGGGGAACAGTTCATCCCGCTGGCAAAGTGGGTCTGCTAGTTTGCGCAGAGCGCGAGCCTCAATCTGTCGGATGCGCTCGTTGCTGGTACCCATGACAACCTTGGCCTGCTTGAGTGTTAACGCGCCTAGCACGTCCACAACGTCAAGCGCACACGTTGGGTACCCTTGCTCAATCCAGTCAACAATGCCGTTGGCTGCATCGGTCATGTCCCTGTTGCTCATTTGGTCAGTCTGAAACACAGGCAGCCATGAGCGATCGTATCCAGAGTGGTAGCCGTCATGCTGCTTGGTGAACCCCACGTTGAGGTGCAGCGCACCACGCTGTGTTACGTCTATCAGCAGGTTGTATCGGCAGCTGATGAATGGGCAGGCGCCTGGCTGGTCGCGGCACTCAGTGCGGTTGGTGGGACGGCCAGTGCCCATCTATTTCCCCAGCCTTTGCGCCAAAGCAAAAAGCGCATACCAGACCAGGTCGCCGAGCTCTTCGCTCATCTCCCGATCCCAGTTGCGCTTATCGGTATCCAGCCAGATGGGGCCGTACTTCTCTTGGCCCTTAAGCAGACGCGCTACAAGAAAGCGGAGGACAACCAGGGCATCACCCTCGAGCCTGTCAATGGCCCGGTGAAGGTCTGGTTCAGCCGATGGGGCGTCAGCAGGAGAGAAAGTAGCGCCGCACCATTCCTCCAGCCATGCCCTGATTGCCTCCCTCATGTCGAATACAATGCGACACGGTGGCTCTGAGGTCAAGCGTTATGTCGAAAAAAGTTCTACGAGGTGGTCTCGGCCGGAGCCGCAAGCACTTCGGCAGGGGCTGCAGCCTCTGCCAGCACCTCTTGGCTGTGCGTCAGCCGGCGCACCAGGGACAACACCTGGCGAAACCTGTCAGGGTTGGCTATGGCTAGCCGTGAGCCCAATTCTAGCCACTCTCTGGCTAGTGCCTGTTCAAGAGTATATGACTCACCCGCCCCACCCCGGTTCTTGGACATTCGGTAATCGTAACACTCCACTCTGATACCACAAGGCCCAACACTGAGCTTTATTCGGAGTCGGCCTTAAGCCTATCTGCTAGCTCGAGCTGTCGCAGCATTTCCATGGCTTCCTGGTCAGCCCGACGCGCCTGCTCTCTGTTTGCCGCCCTAGCCTCAGCTAGCTCAAGCATCTGACCGAAGAACATAGGGTCCAGGCTTAGTAATCTGGCCCCCGTCAGTATCCACCTGTAGTGCTCAGCATCCTCAACGCCCCAGATAGGTGGAGGCAGGTCGGCTTCTGGCATGAGTTCGTTGAGCGCACGCGCTAGCCGCACAGCGGCAGTCACGGTTGGTTGAGTTTTGCTCAACGTGAGCCATGCATTGGACCGCGACATGTCAGCAGCTCTGGACAGAGCGTTGATGCTGGGGGCGTCAGGATGATCCAGGGCATCCCGCAGCTGCTGAAACCAGCGATCGGATATCACTCGAGGGTCTAACTTCTGGCCCTTCTTTTTTGCCATCTTGCTCCATGGTAACACTGCGTGATGTCGAATAAATTTGGCATCGACGCAAATAACCCTTGACTAGTGACGAAAAAAGTTCGACACTAAAAACCATGGGTGATGGCTCTCGCAATTGTCTGACTGCAATCAGACCTAGCGATTGTAGACACACTCTGGGCCTGCGACGGACTGCAATCCGCCAGGCCTCCTACACGTTTTCTACCGGTCTACATCTGGCAGACCGGGAACATCCGACCGTCCTCAAGAGTGACCTCACGGCACTCAAGGTCGTCGGGGCAGGGGGAGGAATCGCACAGCAGCTGGCAGGTGCCGGAGAGGCAAATCTCTCCATGAGCACACGAAGACGGCGCTGAGCATTCACTCACCATCGCATCGATAGACGCGTCTGGTGTTGGGTCGTTACCCGTTGGCGTACCGCATCCAACGAATACCAGGACGAAGACAAGCAACAGGTATTTGTTCACAGGCTCAATGTGGGAACTGTGGACGTTTTTGGCAAGAAGAAAGCGAGAGGAAACGACAAGCAATGAGTAACTGGGATGATTTTGCCCGAGAAGAGGGTAGCGTAACGTGGCTGAAATGGGATGGTGAGGTTGTATTTCTGGCCAAAGACCAAAAGCCAGTCACCGAGCACCGCAAGTGGGTTGATGGCGCGCCCGTAGAATGTGAGCCAGACGATCCGGAAAACCAGCCACGAGTCATCATCGATGTCACTGCCAAACTCGATGGCCAAGAGCGTGACGCCAAGCTCACGCTGAGCCGTCGAGCCAAGATGGATTTTGCCGATTTCGTCGGCACCCTAGGTGGCGAAAAGCTGCCTTCGACATGGGTCAAGGCATGGCGCACAGGGGTTGGCAAGAAGATTCGCTACCACTTCGAGGCACTGGACAACCTACCCTTTTAGGCAGGTCTGACCAGTGAGTGATGACAGCCTACGGCGAGCTCTTTTGGACCTGTTTCGAGCCATCAATTCAGCCTCCGAGCCTCGGCAAAAGTGCATGCTGAGAGTGGTCGAGATGTGTCTCGAGTCCGACCAGCTGACAACACTCCAGACCATTGCCGCACTGTGTCATACGAGCAAGTCAAGTGTTACCCGGAGTATACAGGTCTTGTCTGGCATCGGATTCGCAGACTACACCCGAGAATCGAACGGGACACGCATTTCCCTAGCGAAATCGGGGCCTTTCGCGCAACTGAGATTCGCGCCAGGTCACACCTCAGGTGTGTCAATACACTATAAAGCTATAGCTAGTAAGCTAAAGCCTAGAGCTAGTGCTTTAGCTAGAGAGTGTGTTGACACACCTGAGGTCTTGTCTGACCTCCCTAGTCAGCCAAAAAAGAGCGAGTCACGAGAGTGGCTCGCTCGAGCAGACGCACTAAGGGGCGTCATCACCGCCGCGAACCCGGCGAGCAAGCTTACCCACCCAAATGGGTGGGCCAAGAAGCGTGCGCCGTGGGCTCGCGAGCTGCGTCTGTTGCACCAGTCGGACAAGGTGCCGACAGAGGCCATCGACCAGGCCATAGCTTGGGTGGGTGGCGATGACTTTTGGTCTGGCGTGATTCAGAGCGCCAGCGGTCTCCGGCGAAACTGGGACAAGGTGTCGGCGCAGATGCTTCGCGCAGCCCGACCGCGTCCCGTCAACGGCAGGGCAGTGCATGCAGCCCCAACCCTGCCTCGTGAGTTTACGGGATGGGAGAACGAGTGAACGAATCGGCACCCTGGGATCCAATCCCAGACAGCGTGGTATCGGCTGCGGCTAAGGCCGAACTAGCTCTCATCGGCTCGGCGCTGGTGGATGGCAAAACCCTTGACCAAGTTTTCACCAGGCCTGAAGAGTTTGGCAACCACCTGCGCAGCCGCATCTGGGCAACCATGCGAGCACTGCGCGACAGAGGCTCAGCCATTGACGAGCTCACTGTCGAAGCTGCTCTGCCGGAAAGCGTGCGGGAATCCGTTCGGAGTGAGCTCGTCAGGGCACTAACCCAGCCAGCAGTGCTGAGCAACGTTGAGCACTACGCCAAAATCGTCAACGCGTCGCACACGACACGTCGAGTGCTGTCGGTCTGTGCTGAGGTCTCTGAGCAGCACAGACGGCTAGGGCTTGAGGGGCCTGAGCTGCTAGATAGCCTTCTGGCTAAGAGCACAGCCATCGACACGGACAAGCCAAGTCAGGCGATGCCCATTGGTGACCTAGTGCGTGAGCGCTTTGGCCAGGTGGCCGAAGCCTTCGACGCATTTCACGCAGGCAAGCGGCACCTGGTAGGCGTGACCAGCGGCATCGCCAAGCTCGATGAGTTTCTCTGCGGATTCCCCGTTGGCGTGCTCACGGTCATCGCGGGACGTCCAGGCATGGGCAAGTCTGCATTGGGCGTCACCATCAGCGACGCTGCCACGCCTGAGTCTGGCGCACACGTGTTTAGCCTCGAGGATGCGCGCTGGGCCTATGGCGATCGCATCGTCGCTCGCCACTGCAACATCAGCGCGCAGCAAATCCGTAGCGGCCGAATGAGCGCTGAGCAATTCAAGGCGTACCAGATGGCAGCTGAGGCCTACCACGGCAGAGCGGGATACCTGGTCGATGACCAGAGCGGAGTCAGTGCCGAGGACATTGCCAGGCGCATCCGCAGAGAGAAACGCTCCAACAACACGCGCATTGTCATCGTCGATTACCTACAGCTTATCAAACGGCCCAGGCATGCCCGCTCGTTGCATGAGGCCAATGGCTACAACGTGAACTACCTGGCCGATGTCGCTGACAACGAGGGCATCGCCCTAATCCTCATGAGCCAGCTAAACCGTAGCGTCGAAGAAACGCAGGACAAGATTCCATCGCTACGGCATCTACGCGAGAGCGGCACCATCGAGGAGCGAGCGAAGTGCGTGGTCTTTTGCTACCGGCCTCACTACTACGGCCTACCCGCACCAGCTGGTTACTCCGATGCCGAACACGAGGCGTCGATTGACTTGATTGTGGCGAAGAATTCCAACGGTCGCCTCGGCACAGTCAAGTGCCGATGGGATGGCCCGACAACGAGGGTGTACTGATGGGCAAGGCGCAACGAGACAAGGGTGCGCGCTTTGAGCGCAAGGTAGCTACGGCCCTTCGTGGCCGTTATCCGCATGCCACTGTTCGGCGCAACCGCCAGAGCGAAGGGGCCATGGACAGCGACGTCAGCATCAAAGGCACGAACACTTGGGCTGACTGGCTGTGGATTGAGTGCCAGGACAGCAAGAACCCTAGTCCGACATCGAAGCTGAAGCAGGCACTGCGGGACACAGAGGCCCTGCACGAGTGCCAGCGCTTTCCGGTGGTCGTCTGGCACAAGACAGGCCAGCGCAAGAGCTGGGCAACCTTTCGCCTCTGCGACTGGCTCGAACGAGCAGACGCGTTGTGTGAGTGCGTAACCACCGCACCACAGGTCTGGCCCACAACGCTGGTCACCGTAGAGCTCAACGAATTTTTGGAGGCAATGCTACCGTGAAAAACAAACCCGCCTGGCATGACGACGCCATCTCTCGCTATGCCGAGGTGTGCAACGAGCGACGCTTGGTCAAAGAGCACCTGAGCAAGTTCATGGTGCCAACAGCACTGACGCTATCGGCAAAGGATGACCACTACTGGCTCTACCGCGAGTATGAGGGCTGGGAATATGGCATCGAGCTAACTGCCGACGAGTGTATCGGCATGACAGAAAACCAATGGCAGGCACATCTGGGCACGATAGCCAAGATGGTGCGGGATGACGTGGCCAATTGAAAAACCGCGAACCCAAAGAGACTGACCTCGACGTCCAGGTACTGGCGGTAATGCTGGGCCATGGAGACAAGTCACCAGCAGAGATGCTCGAGGGCCTGCTGACGGCATGGAGCTTTTGGCTGTTCGGCTGGAAGCGAGAGGCCGAGTCAAAGGCGAAAAAGGCAATGGAGGGTGTGATGGAGCAGATTCTGAACAGGGGGAGCAATTGACACATACAGACATGCTGCTGGTGGCATTCGTGATGGCATGCACTGCCACCATGGTCATCTGGGCTACGTGGGGGGACCGATGAGGGTCTACCTAGAATCACCCTTTGCCGGCAACCGTGGATACAACCACCGCTACCTGCGTGCATGCATCCGCGACTGTATCAGCCGAGGCGAAAGCCCGTATGCCAGCCACTGCATCGGACCGCTGGCACTGAATGACTCAGACCCAGAGGAGCGCAACCTGGGCATCAACGCAGGCGAGCTGTGGCGAGCCGCAGCTGTCAAGACTGTCGTCTACCAGGACTTGGGAATTAGCCCAGGCATGGCACTGGGCGTCGCAAGAGCAAAGCAGCTTGGGCAAAAGGTCGAAGTGCGCAAGCTGGGAGGTGAGTGGAGATGAGTGAAAGCGTAGAGGTGTACGGAATGTACGCAAGTATGGTGACGCGGGATTGGCTTGAGACACCAACACCGACACCTCACCTAGGCCTGCTTGCCAATGTCATGGCCTGTGCGCGTTCGGCAGCAGACGGGCGGGAGGTTGAGGTTGATAGGCCACTAAGGATTCTGGGGGCTACCCACATCTACCGACGGCTTGGTAACGGCGGCGATGGTGAACGCTTCGTCTCACCGATGACCGACCAGGAGCGGCTCGCCCACAGCCAGCTACTTCGCCTCAAGCTGGAAGCGCGCAAGCCAAAGCCTCTGCCCTTCGGCCATCACTGCGACGATGAGAGCATATGGGGGCCAGAGTGACCTACTTGGCATGGGTGACCGTTGCATTCGTGGCCACCGGGGCACTGGCGTTGCTCTTTGACGCATTCATCGGGGGGCTTTGGTAGTTGTTGGACAAACGCAGGTCAGATACGAGGTCTGGTTTGGTGGCCTTGAGATGGATCCCGAGTGCTCTCAGTGCGGCTGCATTGGCGAAGGCTGTAGCCATCTCGAGCATGGCTGTTGCTGGTACGTCGAGCGCATTGAGCGCAGGGGCCGAAACGATTTTGTCCTGTGCCTCTGGTGTAAGGAAGTCGCTGAGGCCCTACCTAGGTACAGGCACGAGTGGATTCGGCGCAGTGATGGCACCCCTGCCAGAGGCTGGGACTGGTTGGAGCCAAGCCGATGAGCCGGCCAAGGGCTGGTGGAGAAGATAAGATGTGGAAGCTAGCTAAGGGCCTCTGGCAAGACCAGCACATAGGGCCAGTCGTAAAGCTGTCTGTATTTCTGGTGGCCGTGGTCATTGTGGTGGGATGCACTAGGCAGGTGCTCGAGGTTAGAGCAGCAGGCTGGGACTGGGATTGCCTCTGGGTGCAGTGTCGCAAGGTGGTTGAGGTGTGCGAATGACGCTTAGCCAGGCAACACCCGGCGCCATTGTGGCCATCAGCAAGTGGCTCTATCGCGTCTACCAGGTCAAGGGCAAGCACGCCTTTGTTCGAGAGATTCTAGATAACGGCTCAGAGGGTGAGTGCCAGGCAATGTTGCCTGGCACAGCCTGCCGTTTGGGTACTAGCGACACGGCAGAAGCCGTGGACGGCAGCGACGACACCTTCGACCCACTGATGGCCGACACGGTGCGAAACAGCCTGCCGCTTTGGGAGGAATGATGAAAGCCCTATTCATAGGCATAGCCCTATCGGCACTGGCCGCATGCAGCACAGGCTCAGGAACAGCCTACACAGACGATGCTATCGACAGCCTGCGTGTTGTGCGTGTAGCCAACACTGAGGTGTGTCTGGTGGTGGTCGCCAGAGACAAGGCGCTGGCCATGCAGGTGCTGCCCTGCCAGGTGATGGACGGTGTGCAGGTGATGGTGGTGACGCCATGACCTACGTAGTGCTGGCACTCATAGCCACCAACCTGGCCACTGTCTGGTGGCTGTGGCGTACCGATAGCGTCATCACCACCCATGCCGCCCACATCGCCGCAGTGCACAAGTACGCCGTTACACTGTGCGAGGCAGCTCAGGTGCAGCAGGTGGGTGTTGCCTCCTGCATCGCCCACATCACCAAGCAGGTTGGCGATGACTCGTGGTTCGTTGATGCTCAGCAGTGGGCCAAGGAATACTCGGCAGGAAGCAAAGGACTGAACTGATGGCAGTGTCTCTACGCAAGGCGATCAACGCCAAGTGCAAGGACTGTATCCATGACCCGAAGAGTGGTTTGGGCACCTGGAGGCATCAGGTGGAGCGGTGTACAGCCAAGACATGCCCACTTTGGCCCGTCAGGCCTATCAGAAGCGGCATTTCTGGCGCGGAAAGGGTTCGCCTGCGTCAGGGGTGCGGGGAAATTTAAGCGCTGGGACTGGGCCTTAAAGCGCCACCTACAGCGTCAGCGTGGCACCCCCGGTGTGTCAAAATCGACACAGACCGGGACCCACCAGCGGGGCCGTTTTGAGCCCGCCGGGTGAAACTCTGAGGAAAAACAAACAGTTGTAAGGCGGAAACCGTGGGTAAATGGAAAAGGAAAGCGTTTATGCGGGTTTACATGCTTAGGGATAGGCAGACTAGGGATTGGGTTTCCTCGAGGTCTCGGGATATGTGGCGGCGCAAGTCGGGAGCGCAGTTGACGCGTCGCTACCACCACCTATCCGACCGGCTTGAACTGGTCGAGCTCGAGCTTCGAGAGCTGCGGGTGGTGGATTGAAGCTCCTAATCACAGGCTGTGGCCGCAGCGGTACCATGTGGATGTCCAGGGTGCTTCAGGCCCAGGGCCTCGACGTTGGGCACGAGAAGATGGGCCGAGATGGCATCGCATCTTGGTGCCTGGCTGCAGGTGACGACATCAGGCTTCCCGACTGGCACGAGCCAGTAGCCATCGACCCTGGCGAGAGGTGGCTACGCATTCACCAGGTGCGCCATCCGTTGGATGTCATCGCCAGTTGGGCATTCACCGTGCCAGACGATGTGACCGCATGGGCTCTACATCAGGCGTCATCCCTCGTCTCTGGCCACAAAATCCGCGACGCCATGAACTACTGGTGTGAGTGGAACGCATTGGCCGCTACCCGTGCAGCGCTAACCATCCGTGTCGAGGATATCCGCTCAAGGCATCCCATCGTCAACGCCAGGCGACACGACAAGCTGAGCGCCAGTGAGATTTGTGCCGTAGACCCAACACTGTTTCGCAGGGTCCAGAGCATGGCGAAGGGCTACGGCTATGACATCTAGCCGCTACAAGCTAACCAGCAGCGACTGGCGCCTGCCCAAAGCAGCTCGCCTTTGGCTCGCTGACCACATCTACCCTAACGCCATTCTCGAACTTGGGGTAGGAGATGGCACCCGTAGCTCTTCGCTTCTTAGCCGCATCTACGGAGTAGACGACAATTTCGACTGGCTACAGGTGGCAGGCGTTATAGGCGTTCACTGCCCCATCGTTGACGGCTGGTATCACACTGCGCCGCTGGCACTGTTCTTGGCCGACAAGCACTATGGGGCTGTGGTGGTCGATGGTCCGGTGAATCATCGTAGCGGCTTGCTAAAGCATCTAGACATGTTCCCGGACGTTCCCTTCTTGGTTGATGACGTGCATCGGCCAGTCGAGATGGCACTGGCTTGGGGAATTGCTGAGGCTCGAGACAAGAGCCTGTCCGTTCACTACCTGCCCGATGGTCGAGCGTTTGCCGTTGTGGGCAAGATTTGAAAGCTGCCGCATACACCCTGGCCACCTGGCTGTGGACGTTCGTAATCGTCAGCCTGCTTGTGATGGCCCTCAGCGGTTGCGGCCGTCAGGTCAAGAGCCAGCAGCCTCAACTGCTCATTGAGTTTCCCTGGTGCTTACAGGTTAGCTACAACCGCTACGGCCTAGCGCAGGCATGCTTCCCGAGCAAGTACCAATGCTCCGAGATGGAGAGCCTGGCTCGAGCCCGAGGCGGCTTGGTCGGGGTGCGCGGTGTGACGAGGTGTCGAACTGCCAGGTAGGTACGCCAGCCTCAGCATGTCAGCCAGCACCTATGAGCGGCTCAAGCTGCAATGCCAGCGCGAGGGCACCTCGGTGAAGGCCAAGGTCGAGCAACTCGTTACTCGCTACCTCGGTGCCCAGCCTGACGAGTCACCACACGCTGAGCTTACATGGATCGCGCGTAAGGTCCTTGGTGACAGGTTCGACCAGGTCCTTGAGTACTATGCCGGCTTGGCCATTCAGACGGCATGTAGCGCAGGGGTGACGCTGCAAGAGCTGCAAGAGATTCGGCGCCTGTATGGAGCCACAGAAGTTGGAGTGACCCACCATTGCCACGATGACGAGGAGTGGTGTTCTGGGGTGTTGTGGATTCGCCTTGTTCGCGAGGTAAATGGATAGCGCAACGAAGGTCTGCAACAGCTGTCTTCAGCCGTTGCCCGTCGCCGCATTCAATCGCAACCGAAGCCGCCCTGACGGCTACGCTAACAAGTGTCGCGCATGCCGCAAGATAGACCATGCAGACAGGGGCCGAGAGCCACGCTACAGGCTCATCAGCCTGCGCAGCAGCGCCAAGAAGCGTGGCTTGACAGTCACGCTAACAGAGCGCGACGTGGCCGGTCTAACGCTTAACCAGCGGTGCAGCTACTGCGGTGGCGAACTGGCGGCCACTGGCTCAGCCATCGACCGCATAGACAACAGCCGAGGCTATGAACTCGACAACTGCCGCTCAGCCTGCTGGCACTGCAACAACGCACGGGGCGCCCTAATCACTGCCCGGGAATTCGAGACCCTCATCAACGAGCGGATTGCCAGGGGCTGGATTGGCTGGCCTGCCAGGTATGAGGAATGGGAAAAAAAGTAGAACAGCCTTGCGAGTATTGCTATCGGGCTGAATGGTCTGAGTGGTGCGGGAAGTGTCGGCGGAAGCTGTGCAACAAGTGCCGTGAGGGCTTGCAGTGCCCTCATGGACGGTGCGTGGACGGTGGGCTACGGCTGGGCTAGATGTCTCGCCGGACCCGAACAATACGAGCAAACCGAGGCAGCCCCGATCGGTAGAAGCCTTCCACGGCTACGTCAACGCCATCGCCTGGCACTGGGTTGTGCTTGCCCTTGCTCACGATGATGCCGCGTCGCTGACCCCAGTAGTTGAGCTCGACGCACTTATCATCGACCCGCAGCACAGTCATCGTTACGTGGTCTACCGGCTTGCACTTTCGCTTGCTGCCACGGGTACCAGCCCGAGACCGCGTGTTGACTGCTACTAGTCCCTCTCCGTGCTCAGCTTCCACGTGTGACCCCCACATCTGGGTCCAACCCTTCGCCCGCAGCTGTGGCACGACACGAACCTGGCGCCAGAGCTTCGGCCCGAAGCGTCCAGCGGCATCGTGAACCCTACCTGCCCGGTCTCGTTGCAGTGAAGCTTCAGCGTTTGCGATGGCTCGCTGCAGCGCATCGCGCCGCGTCTGGTACGTCTCACCACTTAGGTCTCTCCCGTCGATCTTGAGGCAGTCAAAAAGCCATAGCCGCTGATAGCCGTTGCGCTTAACCGCATCCTGGCTACGCTCGGTGTAGGCCTCTAGTTCCCCACACAGCACGGCATCCCGTATCCCGTGTAGTTTGATGCTGTGGGATAGGGGCTTGCTGGCTCGAGACATGACCCCAGAGATGGAGCCAGACGCATCGGTGGAGACTCGAGCGTAGACACCGTCCATCTTCGGTTGCACGACCCACTGGCTGCCCAGCTTGTCTAGCTGCGCGTGGGTGATGCAACCCCTGGCTCCTACGTAGGTCATAGGTTGTCGCGAATAGATGCCAGTTGAGCGCTCAGCGCATTTACATCATCGTGGAGAGCATCGAGCACTCGCTGCAGTTTGGCCCGCTCAATCTCCCAGCCTGGGCTAGCTGTTGCCACGTGACGAATCCATGCTGAGCGCCTGCGACTGGCAGGCTTGCCTACCTCGTGCTGGTCAGCCATCGCGTCGATCTGCTTAAGCACATCGGGCGACACCCGGAGCGTGATTAGCTTG